>Ga0075418_10000368_pt1 | contig 46325 bp, 61 predicted proteins | sample SoiMetdeltSBSDD2_FD_81776 | JGI IMG/M metagenome (GOLD analysis project Ga0075418, IMG submission 81776) | Bulk soil microbial communities from a Populus tree surrounding site in Tennessee, USA - Soil MetaG P. deltoides SBSDD2 | ecosystem: Environmental > Terrestrial > Soil > Tree plantation...
GCAAGGCGGCGGACGATACAGCGATTGGTCAGGAAATGGCCAAGGCGCAGTTACAAAGGGAGTCATTGCTGCACCATGACGATGTACCTTTCATTCCGGCGTATTTGCAGGGCGAGGTAGAGAAACCAGCGTGAGAAAGAGCGAAATAATTGATGCCGTAGTTGAAATGGTCCAAGACTCAAGCGGCCCGATGCGCAGCAATATAGGCCGCTGGGTCAATCTTGTCCTCGACGATATAGCGAGCCGCGGCCTGCTTCATTCCCTGCAACGCGAGGAACGGGCTGCAATGATTGCGGGCAATGGCGCTGACATGAATACCGGCAGAAATTACGATCTAAACCAGGACACGGACAAGGTTTACAAGGTGTTCATCCCGGCGTTAGGCAGCGACGCGGTGTTAAAAAAGATCAGTCAAGATGAGTTTCTAACGCAAATGTCGATCGACGGTTTTGTGATGACCGGCAAACCCCGTTACTACTGCCTGTTCGGGCTTAAAACGCTGCGCTTGCATCCGATTCCGTCACTCGAAGTGGCGCCGGGAGCACCTACGGAGCTGCAAAAGCTCTATGTTTGGAAATACAAAGATCCATCCTCTTTACTAGAGAACGACGAAATCACCGAGTGGCAGTTAAAACATACTCCCTGCATCGTGGCGGGCGCGTATGCTTACGGCGCGCGGTTCGATGCGCTAGGAGATTACGCCTCAACCAAGATGGAGTATGAAAACCTGATTGTGAGGATGTTCCACGATCAGGAGTCAGACTTGGATTTGGCTCACGCGACAGCTTACAACGATACCTAAGGAGGGAAAATGGCAGACAATAATCACGATCCGCGGGAAGTCGGCGGAATACAGCCTATCTACTGCCCGCAGTGTAACCAGGAAGTGAAAACGCTCGATTCTTATCAACTAAGCAAGGACAATAAGCGGTATCATTACCCCGTTTGCTGGCAGCGCTTTGAGTTGCTTTTACTACCTACCGGCGCGGCTGAGGTGTTCCCGGATACGCATGTAGCGGAGTCGGGCAAAAAGAAAAAGTAGTAACCCGCAATGGCGCTCAAGCCCGAAATACTTTCCTCTTTTTCGGGCGGAATCAATCTTACCGGCCAGCCTCTTAATATTGGCGAGAATGATCTGCTCGACTGTAAAAATATGTACCCGGTTGCAGCCGGGTATCTTGTCGGCAGGGGCGGTCAAACCAATTATAACCCGAGCGCCTTCACCGTCGATCCGATAGGTTCCCTGTATCGTTTCTACAAGCAGAACGGGCAGGGTATCACGCTGGCGAGCGCCGGCACTACGCTTTATCAAATAAATGATACTACCGGAATCGCTACCGCAATAACGAGCGCTTTGGGTGGACAGGGGCGGCGGCTATCGTTCGTTACCTGGTCAAGCAAGAATAAGGTCTACATTCAAAACAATACCGTTGCCATGTTGTCATGGGACGGTACTACGTTGACCGCGATCGGCGGGAGTCCTATCGGTTCGCAAGTCGAGATGTACTTGCAAAGGCTTTATGTGCTCCAGCCCAATGTCGTAGCGTTCAGCGATTTGAACGTCGACAACGTATTCCAAGGCGCGGCGCTGCTCAATATCGCGGACAATAAAGGCGGTACGGCACAGTTTCTAAAAGCCGCCAACAATATGCTGATAGTCGGTAAGACTTCCGGCCTCTGGCGCCTTCAAGGATCACCGCTGCTAGGTAACGTCTTTGTGCCTTATTCAGATGTCGGCTGCATTGCTCCGTTATCCGCCGACGTTGTGACCATGATGAGCAACGGGCAGGTTATACCGGCGGGAGTGGTATTCTTGGGCAGGGACGGGGTTTACGTTACGGACGGCAATACCGTGACGCTAATCAGCTCCAAAATCACTCCTTTATTCACAGGCTATTTTAAAGGCGCAGTTGGAAAATACTACCCGAAGCGCCGGCAGTATCTTTTAAGTTTCGACACCGCGGGTGGAGCCAATGACACGCTTTGGGTAGGCACCAATATCGATATGGCCGGATCTCAAGTAGCCTGGACGGAGTACACCGGATTTAATTGCGACTCTTTCACGGTATTCGACGGCGAGAATGATAGCGGCGAGCTTCTAGCGGGGCTTTCCGTTGATGGACGAATAAGAAAGCTCGACACCGGAGTGCAGGACGTAGGGGTAGATTATACCTGTTCACTAACCACTCGTTATTTTGGCGAGCCGTTTAAAAATCAACAGGTGCGCTGGATCAAGCCGGTCTTTGACGCTACCAAGCCGGTGCATTACCAGATCGACTATTTTCAAAAGCAACTATCGAGCGGAAACGTATCCAGTGATGCTCTGCTTGGAACATGGGATGTCGGCACTTGGGATGTCGGCACATGGGGCGGCGCGTCATTTTATAGCGCCCGCACTTCCGTGCTCGATTACAAGTATGGCAGGTACTACAGCACCAATATTTCAAACACAGGGGATGGGGCTCGCTTCAAGTTTTTCTCGCTTGCGATAGAGTCCCGAACCAAAGATAGGCGTTTCCATGATGTATTCAGCCTCAACACGAGTCCGTAAATGGGAATTATAAGTAAACCGTTCACATTCGTCGGCGGCACGACCAAGGCCAACGAAGCGTCACAAGTCAATGCTGACCTTGACGCGCTTTATACTTTGGTAAACGGCAATATTGACGATGCGAATGTGATTGCGACCGCCAATATTCAGCAGTCGAAGATTCTAAACCTCCCCTCAGACTTAAACGTAATACGGGGCGAGCGTGTTACGGAAGTTAATATGCTGTTTTTTCAAGCCAGCGGTACGTATACAAAGCCCGCTGATTTACGGTTCGCTCATATTATCTGCATAGGGGCAGGCGGCGGCGGCGCCGGTGCTGCGTCCAGTAGCGCAAGCTTTCCTTGCGCGGGTGGCGGGGGAGGGTCCGGGGCATATACCGAAGGCTGGTTTAATGCCGCGAATATTCCTAGCTCGGTTGCCGCTATTGTTGGAACTGGCGGTATTGGCGGCGGTTTTTTGGGGGCTACTGGTCAAACTAGCGAGTTCGGCGCGTTGTTAAACTCCGCTGGCGGTGCCGGCGGGGATGTCGCCACGGACTCCATTGGCAATGGTGGAGCAGGCGGAAGCCCGGCGTTGGGGCAGATTACACTCCCTGGCATTCGTGGTGAAGCAGGGTTTGTAACTACTGCGCCATTTCCTATTGCCAAAGGCGGGAGTGGCGGTTCGTTAGGGCAGTACATGATTCCGGGAGTCGGCGTATCAGCGGGCGGCTCTTTCAACGGTGTAAACGGCACTCTTGGCGCTGGCGGCGCCGGTGCTATTGCCATCAACGGTTCTGCGCTAGGCGGCACCGGCGGTCACGGCTTTATATTAGTTGTGGAATTTAAGTCGTGAAACGATTTGTAGATGCGGGAGTCTTAAATCAGCAGTGGGACGAGGTTGTCCATAACGCGATTGACAGGCGCCAATTCGTTGACGTGATAACGCCCGCAACACCGGATTTGGAATACTCTATCGAGCATGGATTTGGAACAGTGGCGATCGGTTTTATCGTTATCAGTCAGGACAAAGCGGCAATAACTTACAAGGGCTCAACGGCGTGGGATAACGACAAAGTGTATTTAAAGACCAATACGGCAACCGTAGCGGCTCGCGTCATGGTTTTCTGAATGCTGGATAGATTAACCGAAATGATGCTCGATCATTTTCCGTTTCTCGACAGTGATGAGGCGGATTTAATTTTGCGCCTATGTGGGAAAAACCACGGGCTTTTCTATTTTCCCGAAGATGAGCCCGATTCTTTATTGGGTTACTTTCAGTTTTTCCCCGAGCTTATCAACGTGGTGAGACTGCGGGAGTTTGACATACTCATGAAATGCGACTTGACAACCGGCCCGCTGGTTTGTGTGGCGGCGCTGATTATGCCGGGAAACGCGCTCAGGACTATCACCATGATCGTTCGAGAACTAAACGCACGAGCCTATGCCTTTCACCGCTACAGGCAAGACGATTACGAATTTCATTTTGTGAGAAATAACCACTATCGGGTAGAGCAAACAGGGACCGACTATGCGCGTCAACAGTAAAATAGTCATAGACCTTGATACCGGCGCGGTCGTTGAGCGTGACAGCTACGAATACTCAGGCCCGGTTGCCGGGTGTATTAGCGGCAGCGGAGGCAAAACCAAGAGCAAGTCGAATCAAGAGAGCGGCACTAAATACAACGCGGACTTTTTAAGGCGGGCAACCGCATTTGCAAGTGGCGAGCAAGACACTACAGACAAAGACAACTTCGACACTAACGCATATCTTAAAGCCCATCCTGATGTCGCAGCCGATACCAATTACGGCGCTGACCCATATCAACATTATCTCGACTTCGGCCAGCATCAGGAGGGCTACGACTACACGCCGAAAGCCAAGATGTTTGATTCCCCGGCTTACGACCCGAAGTATGTCAAGGGCGCCTATACGTCGGTTGCCCCTGGCGGCTTTGATAAATTGGAAAGCTCACTCTATGAAACGCAATCATCGAAGTTAAAACAAGCCTATGACAGTGCCACGGCGCAGCAACGCGAGGAGTTAGCGCAGATGGGCGGGCTTAATTCCCCGTCGCAATATCTGGAAGGCTCTGCGCGCTCTAGCCTTGACCGTACCTATATCCAGAACTTGCAGCAGGCAGCGCGCGACGCTTTTATGGGCCGACTTGGAGCAGAGACAGCAGAAGCGGCGCGCCGTACCGGGTTTGATGTTGGAGAGGCGACCAGAGAAACGGGCTTCAATCAGGACACGGCGAAAGCGATATTGGAAATGTGGATGCGAAAAATCATGGCGGCAATAGAATCTGGTCGATACGGCGAAGGCGCCAGCAGCGGCAAGGGCAATACTGCCGCCGGCGGCATAGTTACCTTCGGCCCAAGTAACAGCAGCACCGGCAGCACTGAGTAATTTATGGGACTAGCTGATTTCTTAGCAGATGCGGGAAACCGGACAGTGGTCGGGCAGGTTGCCCAGGCATTCGGCGGGCAAACTTCCAACCAGCGCAGAATCGCCGAAAAACAGGCCATTCTTAAAAATTTCACGGATAATCAACTCCCTGCTTTATTACAGGAGATCCATGCCAATACCGATGAAACGAAAATTCCCGCATTAGGCAGTAAGTTCGCAATCGCGGCGGCTCAGGCAGGAATACCAGTGCAGGGCATTGAAAAGTTGATGGAGATGACCATTGGCCCTGCTCTACAGGGAGTAAGAGCGGAGGGATTGCGAAAACTCAGCGCCGAGTACGGAGCACAGGAGGCGCAGCCGAGGCCGGAAAACAAGGAGGGACCGCTTACCCCGAGCGGTAATTTTGTAGACCCGAGAGCGGAAAAACCGCTCGACTTAAATTTCGTGACCCGGTTTGGTCAACTCACCGGCGCCAATCCCGAGGGGATGAGGCACCTTCTAGGCACGCCAGCTGAAATCGCTAACAAGCAAGCGAGCACTCAAAAGACGCAGGGGGAAATAGACAAAGAGGCAGCAACGCAAAGGGCAATTCAAGGCTTGTCTAACGAACCGATAGAGCAAGGCTTACCGTCATTACAGCAACTAGCACACATAAACCGGGCTGGAATTGTACAAACCTTGCCGGGACGCGCAAAACCGGAAGATCCTTTATTAGAGGAACGCAGAGGCTTGCTTGGCGCACAGACGACGGCTGCTAATGCGCAAGCAATGGCGGACAGGGCTAGAGCCAGCCGCGAACCAGGCGGCAGCGGCGGGCGGGGAAGTGCGTTGATGCAGGATTTTGTAAAGTCAGGCGGCGACCCGGCAGACGTTGAAGGCTTCATGGAATACTCGGCAAGGCGCAAACAGGCCGGCGTAGGGGGAGTTACCGAGACAGAGGGGCCGGTTGACCCGACGAAAAACCTCTTAGCAGAGGCCGCAATTGCAAAGATGGCGCAGGACCGAGGCACGACAGATGCAGCATCACTTAAAAAGATAGCCGCCGACATGGGCTATGAGCTTGAAGGCAATCCCACCGTCGAAGGACCAAACGTAGCCAATAGGGCGTTATCCGCTTTTGGAGTCAGTGAGGCTGCGCCGTCAAAATTGAAGGGTAATTTTTCCTTAAAACCAAAGACCAAGACGGTTACTAAAACGCCGAGCGGCCCAGCCGGCAAAGCGCTGCCGGGTCAAGGCCGATATAGTGAGGGTGTGCCGAGCGGTTCAGCGCCAGCAGCGCAGGCAGGTGGTAGAGGACGAGGGCAGGGAATTACTCCCGCCGGTACGCCGGACGATAACGACCCTCTCGGTATCAGGCCGAAGCGAAGATAAATGCCGATCGATGAACTTAACGCTATTCGCCAAAAATACCCGGGCAAGTATGACGATCTTGGGGATGGCGACCTTGCCGGGATGCTCGCGGCGAAATATCCGGCTTACAAGGACTTGCCTGACAGGGTAGCGGCAGAGAGTAAGCCATCGCCTTATAGCGGCTTGGCCGGCGGCGCCGAGGCGAAGATCCAGCGCACACCCGGATTTTTACAATCCCTTAGCGAAGAAACTAAAGCCGCGTTTCGTCCAGGCAAGACGCTGGCTGACACGGGGGTAAACCCCCTGCAACTCTTATCGGCGCCGTTTAACGCCATCTCACGCGGCACTACCAAGTACGCCGCGGAGAATCTAAACATCACGCCGCTACAGGCAGACTTGGCGGGCGAGTCAGCCAGCTTTCTTGCGGGACTGGTTCCGGTTCCGGTAGGCAGAGCGGCGTCAGCGGTTAAAGGCTTATTTCCCAAAGCCCGAACCGTAGAGGAATTACTACCCCAACGTGCAGCTTTACCGACCGGGCCAGCAGCGATTGCACCGCCGCCACCTCAGCGAGCCTTGCCGCCGCCTGAAATGGTTATGGAGGCAACACCGGACTTAACAACCCCCGGCGGCGCGGTTATGCGCGGCACGGTCAGCCCTGCACCAAAACGGACGATCATTGACCTGATAGACGAAGTGAAACAGGACGTTAAAAATCAAGTCATGGAGGAGATTTTCCAGGAGCTTCGCACCGGCAGAACAGCGGCAATGCCCAGAGTACAAAGGCCGCAACAGATTGAGCCGCCGCGCCTGCAATTACCGCCGCCGGAAAAGGTTATCTACGAAGGCACGCCGGAAGGGCAACTATCCGCAACGGCGTGGCGACCCGTACCAAAAGAATCAATCACCAACGCGCGCGGTCAGGCGGCAGACTTCATGGAGGGAGCAAGGCCGACAATCACGGAAACACCAGCGCCATTGCCAATAAAAGCGCCGGAAACCACAGCTTTAGATACGCTCAAGGAACGCTATGATAGGGTAAAAACGCCAGCGCTTAAAAAGCAGATAGAACAGCAATGGATTGAAAGCCATGAACTAGAGAAAATTCCTATTGGTTCCGGTTATGGACAAATAACTGGTACGGGCGCTGATACTACAATGACGGCGGCGCCACAATCTCAAATCGATGAAATTTTAAAACCGCTTAGAGAAGGGCCGCAGGCACCGGCGGCACCAAAGGCACCGCGTCAAACCAAGTCAGATATCGTGTCAGTCATGCAGGGCATTGAGCGCGAGTCGGACCCGGCAACCCTCTTGACGCTTGCCATAGATGGAAAGACTCCCCGCGATTTACAGCGCATGGCCGGCGATCGATTAAACGATTTCAAGATTAAAGACCTAGCCGTAGCGCTCGAAACCCTGGACGACGAAGCCCTAAAAAAGCTATCGCGTAGCGGCGCCGTCAGCCAACAGGTGAGCTTTCAGGCTAAAGGATTGCTCAATCGGCGAGTTAAAACGACACCCGTAGCAGAGGAAATGGCGCCGCGCACCCCGGAAGAAATGATACGCGAGCACCAAACCACCAAGATACTACAGGAAGCGGAAGCGAAGGGGCGACCAGCCGCAACGCCGGACATTGCGGCAGAAACAGGGAAGCCGCAAATTCATACGGGTCAGCCGTGGGTCAAAGTCCCTGATAAATCCTTAAAGCAGCTAAACAACTACCTAGCCAATAACCCGGTAGAAGTTCGCAAGAACGTCACCGGGCCAACCGATCATCGTATTACCATAAAAGCCCCAGACGGCACCGGCCTAGAACTAGGTCAATACGGTGAGGACTGGCACATAACAGGTTGGAATGGACCGAAGTTTGGCAAGGCGGGCAGCACAATGGCCAAAGCCGAGGTCGAGGCGACTATTCGCAATCTTACGTCGGCGCCCAAGCCCGGGGCCGAGCGCTCCCTAGGCGATATTCTCAAATCGGAAAAAGGACAGGTCGGCAGCACCGAAACCAATCCGTTTGTTACCAGCAGCCGCCTTGCCATTGGCGAAACCTTTGAGCAGGCCGGTAAGACTGTCCGCAAAACTATGGGGCCGGAAGGCAACGAGCTTATAGACCGGCTAACCGAAATCAGGAACAAAGGCGAGCGCGAAACCGGCATTGCCAGCCAGCCCATAGAGGATGCAGTTAAGAAGATAAAAAAAGGCGCCGAGTACGAGAATTTCGTTGACGTGCTCGAAGGCAACGCCGCGCCGGTCAATCAAAACGTCGCTAATGCGGCCAAGCTTGCCGACCCGGTACGGAGAGAGATCGCGGGGCGCGCAGTAGATGTAGACCTGCAAGTAAAAAATCCTATCACCGGGGAGTATCACCCGTTTCGGCCAAAGGACAATTATTTCCCGCACTACTCCAAAGAAGAGCTATCCAAATTAGTCGAAGATCCAACGCGGCGGGCCGACATCAAGGCGCAGATCAAGGCAGAGCTAGGCCCAAATGCCACCGACCGCCAAGCGGAGCAGGCATTGCAGGCGATGATAAAGGCGACCAAGGGACGCGAGGGACACTTGGAAATCGCCCGCGTGCTGGACTTTGGCGACTATCATAAAGACCCGAGAGCTTTTCTGAAATATATCAACGATGCCTATAGGCGAATCAATACCGCGGAACAGCTGGGGCCACGCCTGGAAAAAGCCGAGGAACTTTTAGCCAAAATCGGCCAGAATCACGGCGACAAGGCAGAGAGTTTTGCCCGCACGCTACTCAACCGCGAGCTTCGGCTTGAGCAGACTCCCGACACTCTCGCTAAATCGATGATGGAAACGGCGAGAAACTACGAAGTGTTTACCAAACTCGGGCGGGCCTTTATTCCCAACCTTTCACAGCACGCTTACACGGCGATTGTGGCAGGAACGAAGAACACCGGGAAGGCGATGGGCGAAGCATTTACCAAAGGCGGGAAGGAATTTGCCAGACGCGCCGGCGTTATCAACGATGAAGTTATCAAGGAATTTCTAAACGAGGCATCAGGCGCAACCGGCGAGGGGATGCTTCGTAAGGCGATCGGGATAGAACTCAAGCCCTTTCAATGGAGCGAAAGGCTAAACCGCACAGTGGCGGCGCTATCCGGGAGAAACTACGCGCGCGAAACCTTTGACGCGCTAGTCGCCAAACCGGGGCAAGCGAAGCTCAGACAATCCTTAGAAAAGATGGGTATTGACGTTGATAGCGCGCTTGCGCGCGGGGCGTTATCTGAAACCGACGAACTCAAGGCGGCGCAGAATATCGTCAACCGCACGCAATTCAAGGTCGATCCAATTGAATTGCCGCTCTTTTGGAGCAGCCCGGAGGGAAAGCTTTTAACTCAATTCAAGTCTTTCAATTTCAAATCGGGCCAATTCATCAAGGATGAAGTCTTAAAAGAGCTTGGCAAGGGAAACGTGGCGCCGTTTATTCGGGCTGTTTCGATCTTGCCGCCGGCGGGGCTTGCAGTAAAGAAAGTACAAAACGCGCTTAAACCCTCCGACGACAAGAAAGAGGGCATTGCGGATTATCTCGCGGCAGTTGGCGTGCTTGGACTGTTCAGCGATTTGTTCCGTACTTCGGGACGCACTGGCGAGGGATTTTTAGCGGGGCCGACATTGAGCGATATCGGTCAGGGTGTCGGCGCAATCAGCACCACGCGGCAAAACATTCAAAACGAAAAACCCGCGCCGGCGAAACCGCTCGCCAAGTTTTTAGCCAGGCAGGTGCCGGTAATGGGCCCGACTCTTAGCGGTATGTTGAACGAGCATAAAGAAAAATCCCCGCACGACAAGATACTTCAGGAATTAGGCATGGATCGGGATAGTCATAAAAAACTGAAATCGCAGTTGGGGCTAAAATAATGGCCGATCAATTCAAAGACACTAGCCTAAACGATGTTGCAGCCCTCGGCGGCATGGAAGAAGTAGGCGCAGGTTCCCTCGGTGCGACCGTCTGGAAACCGATGGCGCCTGCACTCGGTACATTCAAAGACACTAGCTTAAACGACATTACGACTCTAGGCGGTATGGAAGAAGTCGGCGCGGGGAGTCTCGGCGGTACTATCTGGAAGGTAACGGAATGAAAAAATTTTTACTCTATTGTTTGCTATTTGGCATTAGCCACTTGCCATTACTAGCCCAAGCTCAAACTGTCTATACCCCAAACCTGAACTTAGCCTTGCCGCCGGCTGCTCCTAACACATGGGGCGAGCAGTACAATAACAACTTTTCCACCCTTGATGAGAAGTTCCCAGGCGGTCAGGCGGCACACGGTATTCAAGATGAGGGGGCAAATCTTACACCTCGACAAAAACTGAATTTCAAGGGCGCCGGGGTAACGGCGGCGGATAATCCAGGCACCGGGGCAACCGATGTAACGATCACTTCGGGCGGCGGCGGCTCGGGAACACCGGGCGGCGCGGACGGTCAGGTGCAGTTTAATAGCTCCGGTAGTTTCATGGGCGAACCGGGGTTTACGTACAACGCCGTGACCGATGTAGTCACCGCAGGCGGCTTTATCGGGCCTCTAACCGGCAACGTAACCGGAAATGTGACGGGCAATCTGACGGGCAATGCAAGCACAGCCACCGCACTCAGCGCCAACCCAAATAATTGCTCACCGGGCAACGCGCCGACAGGCATCACCGCGGCGGGTGTCGCGGAAGATTGCTTCGATGTAGCAACACAGCCTGAACTAGACACCCACGGCGCACTTACCGGCGCCACGGCGGCGCACGGCGCAGTATCGACCAATACCGCGAGTCAGATCGTCACTAGGGACGGCAGCGGGAACTTTGCCGCCGGCACAATCACCGCGAACCTCACCGGAAACGTGACCGGCGCGGTTACGGGCAATGCCTCCACGGCCACGGCTTTGGCCGCAAACGGTTCAAACTGCCCAGCAGGACAGGCGGCGGGCGGGGTTAGCGCAGCAGGCGCGGCAGAGGATTGTATCGTCGTAGGATCAGGCGCAGGCGTGCCGATTGTGCTGGACCTCGGCAACGACGCATCGAGCGAATCAGGCGACCTTGCCAAGATCACCACGACCGGCGATACAAATTCGATTTTTACCGAACCCAACGCAGACGAACTCCGCATCAATGTTGGCAACAAATGGCCGGCATCGAATACCGCTGATGCACTAGCGACGAACGGCGCAAACTGCTCATCGGGCAGCGCGCCTTTAGGAGTGGACGCAGCGGGCGCGGTCGAAGGGTGTTTCGACGTAGCGACTCAGACCGAACTAAACACGCACGGCGCGCTAACCGGCACCGCCGCGCACGGCGCGACCACGACCAACACGGCGAGCCAGATTGTAACGCGCGACGGTTCAGGCAACTTCGCAGCGGGCACCATCACGGCGACCCTAACAGGCAACGTCACCGGAACCGTAACCGGATCACTCGTTGGAAACGCCTCCACCGCTACCGCGTTGGCTGCTAACGGGACTAACTGTAGCGCAGGCCAAGCCGCGTCGGGGGTAGACGCATCGGGCAATGCCGAAGGGTGCAGCACTATATTGGCAACCCCAGGCGGCAGTGACACACAGGTTCAGTTTAACGATGGCGGCACTCTAGGCGCCGACGCTGGACTTACTTACAACAAAACCACGGACGTGCTAACCGCAGTGGGCGGATTTGTCGGAGCCCTCACCGGCAACGCGACCACGGCGACCGCACTCGCCGCCAATCCAACGGACTGCACCGCGGGCCAATTTGCAACAGCAATCGCGGCAAACGGAAATCTAACCTGTACCACGCCGGCAGGCGGCGGCGATGTTACCGGGGCAGCATCATCGGTCAATAATGAAATCGCGCTCTTTAGCGGCACGACCGGCAAGGTGCTGCAACGCGCAACCACAACCGGGATTCTTAAAGGAACGAGCGGCGTTATCGGCGCAGCGATAGCAGGAGCCGACTATGTAACCCCTGCGGGCAACGTCGCCACGGCTACGGCACTAGCGGCGAACGGAGATAACTGCGCCGCAGGGCAAGCCCCGTTAGGCGTCAATGAGGCAGGATTTGTTGAGGGCTGCACAAACTATATGGAGGAACCGGCCTCAACCGGATTTGTTGCCAAAACGGCATCTAATACCGCAGTCGGCAGAGCGATCACCACGACGACACCCGTAACCGTCACCGCTGGCGACGGCGTAGCAGCCAACCCGGTTATTGCTTGCCCGACTTGCGGCGTTACCGGCTCGCCTCTTTCACAGTTTGCCGCGACCACTTCGGCGCAACTTGCGGCGACCATATCCAATGAAACCGGATCAGGCGCGGTTGTATTCGGCACCTCACCGACATTGACCACGCCGGTAATTGGCGACTTTACGACCTCACAACACGCGCACACTGCGGCGGCGAGCGGCGGCAAACTCACGGCGAGCACTGCGCTAACAGCGACAGGAACGCCAAGTTCCGCCACCTTCTTACGCGGCGACAACGCATGGACGACGGTTGCCGCAGCCGCAGGCGGGAGCACTTCGCAACTCCAATACAACAACGCTGGCGCAATCGCAGGCACGTCCGGTTGTAGCTCGGACGGTACGAACGTCACTTGCGGAACAGATAATCTAAGGAGCACGAACAGCCGTATCACCAGCGGATTGCGTGATACCAACGGAAACCCCTGGATTGCGACCACGTCAACGCCGAGCGCAGTCAACGCCATCACCGTGACCAACGCAGCGACGGGCGGCACGCCGACGATTACCGCGAGCGGCAGCGATTCCAACATAGGACTTGGCATTGCGGGCCAAGGGACCGGGGCAATCTGTATCGGGACGGATTGCTCATCGAGCACCTCCACCACCGGCAACCTCGAAGTAGGCACGCTGAAGCTCAACGGCACCGGCAGCGGCACAGTCAGCATTTTACCGGGAGCGGCGGCGGCGGGAACTTATAATCTTAATCTGCCGGTCACGGCGGGCACCGCGGGCCAAGTCCTCACATCGCAAGGCGGCAGCTCAAACGCGATGACCTGGACAACTCTAGGAGCAGGCACCGGCACTGTCACCAACAACGGCGGCGCCTTAACGTCCAATGCCATTATTTTAGGCGCAGGCGGCAATGATTCCAAAGTGGCGGCAGGCTTCACCACGGACGGAACAAGTAAAGTCATTCTAGGTGTCGCGGGTACTTCGGTTGGAAGCGTGGACTTCAAGAACGCTACTTCCGGCACGATCACCATGCAACCCGTGACCGGCGCATTAGGCACCGTGACGCTATCACTTCCGGCAACTACCGGCACCGTAGCCCTAGAAGCCGGCAACGTGGCGACAGCAACGGCACTGGCGGCAAATCCAGCCGACTGTTCATCTAACCAATTCGCTCACACAATCGCGGCCAGCGGCGCCCTGACCTGCTCCGCATTGACCCTAGCCAGCGCGCAATTCGCCAACCAGGGCACCACCTCGACCGTGCTCCACGGCAACGCAGCTGGCAATCCTTCATTTGCGGCGGTGTCCTCGGCAGACGTGAACGCGGACCTGAAACGGCGCTCGTGTGAACTAGGATGGGGCAGCAAGCAAGCTGGCGCCGTTGCAATAGCGACCGATGATGACTTGCCTTTCGTTTGTTCCAACCTTACCGGCTCAACGATGACGATTGAATCAGTGGAGTGCTTGGCCGACGCGGCGAACATGACCGTGGACGTACTAACCACAGGCGGCGCCAGCATCCTAACCGGCGCGGTTACTTGCGGCAACGGCACCTTTGTGGCGGCGACACTATCCGGCACACCGACGCAGGCGAATAATGGCACGTTCGACGTGAATATAGGCACCAACGCGAGCAGCGCGAAGTACGCGGTAGTGAGAATCAAGAGGACTCTATAGTGCGCAAGATCCTTTTACTGCTCTCATTCTTTGTCGCCCTATCAGGCGAGGCGTTTGCGGTCATCGGCTTTGAATCCTCGACCGAATCGCACACCGGAACGACCGGCTCTCAGAGTCAGGCGTCTTTCGATATCACCGTGCCCTTTACCGCCAACTCCAAGGGGCTCTTGGTTTTCACGTACAACGCCAATTCCAACGCGAACGACGGCACGAGCGTCAAGATCGACCCTGCGGGCACGAACAGGGATGTTCCAGCCGTCACAGGCGGTTTAGCATCAGATACAGTAGGCGAGCCGGGAAGCTGCAAAGCATGGTTTTTAGGAACCGGCGCATTTCCATCGTCAAACACAACCGTTCGCATCAACCGAAACAACAACGCGAATATCATGTACGCCGTGGCGATCACAGTCACGGCGGGCGCCAACACCTATTACAACGCCGGCGGCAGCACGCCAGTGTTACAGGAAGGCGACGGAGCAATAGCCGAATCTTTTCTTAACACCAACGCGATTACCGCAATGCGTTTTCAGTGTGGCTATAACGGCTCGAACAACGCCCCGGCAGCAGGCGCCAACTCGACCCTTTTACAGTCGATCGATTTCGGCTCTTTCACAGCGGGAGCTTGCAGAGAGACAACCGCAGGCAGCGGCGACCGATCGGCAGGCTGCACGGCATCGAGTGACGACAGAGCAGCGGTTACTCTGGCGATTGCCGAAATTCCCGCTTGTTCAGGAACGACTTGGACAAGTACGGGCATCAAAGCCACCGGGGCGAGCAGCAGCAACGCGGATTCGGCAACGCTGACGTTAGGCGACACATCAACCAATTCTTTTATCGCGGTGTCTGTGTCGATATTTGACAGTGACGCAAACCCCGCATCCATCACAGTCAGCGACAACATCAACGGCACTTATACATCGAGCTTTTACCAGGGCATTACGAACGGCGGCATCGGCATCCGGTACTTCCCAACCAACCCAGGCGGCAATCTTATCATTACAGCCAACCCGGACGGGGCAACATCGGACTTTAGCATAATGGCGCATGAGTTTTGCGGCGGTCACGCGACACCCGCGAGCGGTTCGCCCGTAACAGCCACCGGCTCCAGCACCACGCCATCAACGGGAGCTATGACGCCGGCGGACAATAACGTGCTGTTGCTGGCAAGCGTCGTCGCGCACGTTACCCCCGGCACTATAACCGAAAACGCAGGCGGTCAGGGATTCACGTTGAGCAATGAGCGTGAAGATGGATTCGGCGGAACGTCATCCTTTGTTTACAAGATTATTTCAGGCGCACCCGGCACGCCAAGCGAGAGCTGGACCACTACTAACAGCGGCGCATGGGCGGCAGGCATCGCAGCATTCAAGCCAGCGTTTCAGCCGACGCCAGTGGTACGGCCCCACAGGATCATCAACTATTAAGGAGCACAATGAAAAGATTTGGACTTTTATTCGCTCTACTCTTGATTGCCCTGTACCCTGACTTTTCCTTTGCCGTAGCGCTGACAAGAACAATTCCTTACACAGAATCAATTTGTCTTACCAACCCTGACGTGTTTTTCTGTGAGGACTTCGACGGTCAAGACATCACGCCGATTCCAAGTAGTTGTCTGTCCAACTACACTAATCCTGGAATTTTGGTCAAAGACATTTGCTTCCCGAACGGCGGCTCACACCAACTATCAACCGCACCCCTATCCGGTTTTAACCAATCCACTAATAAGGTTTGGCGGTGCAGTAAAACAACCGGATATGTGGACCTTGATACGGGCGTCAATACGGGAACGGGAAATTGCGCCGTGGCCGGATGGCTCAAACCATCGATTCTAGGGACCGGCGCGCGCGAATGGTACATGCGGTTCCAGGTTTATTGGCACACAAACCATACGTGGCCGGTAGACTATGATTATAAGTTGCCCGGTTGGAGCTTGCCGGAAGTCTTCATTGACCCGCCATCAGCCGAATACGAAGCAGGGGTTTATGTCCATCAGGACTTTGCTTGCCAGATTTCAGGCACATGGACAAGCTTCAACGATGTTCCGACAATTCGCTACTCCAACGGTTTCCAGCAAGCCCCCTACCAAAACGAGTATTGCCCACCACTCACACCAGGAACCGCGGCAAACGGCGTCAACGCGCCGAGGTTAGTCACAGGGAGATGGTACACGATCGAATTGCATTACAAATTAAGCACCGATCCAGCTCAAGGCCGGATGCAGTTATGGATTGATGATAACCTGACCTATGACTTCACTCGCGCAACCTGCACCGGCGGCTGCGCGGACATGAATTATATTTACGCTGCGCTTGGTTTTATGAACCCCGCAGACCCGGCAACGGGTTACGCCGAGTTCGATAACTTGGTTTACTCCCGCGCAAAGATCGGCTTGCCAGCCGGCGCAGTACCGCCGCCAACCGTGGCATACGTCGCGTCCAAAAATTCCACCACGGCAACAGCCAACGCGATCCTAGGGAGAACATCGGGCAGCGGCGCGGTTGAAGTTAAATTTACCAACATGAACACCGCGACTTATTTGATCGGCTCAAATACGGTGCGGGTAGTTGCCGAGCGCATACCGGACAACGGACTAAGTGCATTAACTGCACCTACTCCGGTTATAAATGCGGATTATCCGGTTGTCAGTAATACTGTGACCGTAACCTTACCAACATTCGGGGCAACGGAAGCTTACACCTTCACCTTAACACAGGGCACAGGCGGCAGTCCGCCGGCACCAGTGAGCACAACCGAGACAGTTACGATTGCGATGCATCTCGACGGCGGCGCGGTCACGTATAGGGGTAGCGGCTTTCTACATCACGGCATTCTAACCGGCTCACCAACGGACGCACTAACAACGCCGATGAAAACGAAGCTTGTCAGGTGCGGCGCGGTTGGCGCGAATGACGTGTGCAACACGAATTACACCCGCATCGTGAGTCTAGGCGCGACGCCGCAGATGTTACTAAGCGATAACTTTTATCAGGCACCTTGGCCGGGAGACGGCGGCAACTGGACAGCATGGGAAAACCAATGCTCAAGCAAGGTCAATGCGGCAGTCGCCGCGGGCAGAACCTTCCAATACGATATATGGAATGAACCGAACTCGACTAACCCGTTTTGGGGCGCGGCAGGCGGGCAAAGCCAATGGTTTGAAGCCTACAAACGCTGCGTCAATATCATTCGCGGCATCCTTCCCGGCGCGGTAATTGTCGGGCCGAGCGTAGGGCCTTATGATGAAACCTACTTGCAACAGTTTTTGACCTATGCCAAGGCCAACAGCGTATTACCAGACCGCTTATCGTGGCATGAGTTTTTTGGCGGCTCAGAAGTGGAAGGGCACGTTACCGCCATGCGCACCTACATGGACAACAACGCCATCACGCGCATACCAATTTCCATTAACGAATATGCAGGTCCGACGCAGTTTTATTCTCCCGGTCAACTTGTGTGGTATCTCGCCGCCTTCGAGCGGGCGGGAGTGGATAGCGCCTCTCACGCTTGTTGGGATGACGCAGGGACCGACACCGGAAATAATTGCTTCAACACGCCGGCAACATTGAACGGATTATTAACAACCAACGGAACATCGCGGCGCTCGGGTTGGTGGGCGCATAAAGGATACGGCGATCTAAGCGGGCGGCTTGTCGGCTTCGGCTCCCAGGCGACTGTTCCAATTGCGGCGACACTTAAAATCCAATGAAGAAACTACTATTACTGTTCGCAATATTGCTAATGCCCGCATGGGCGGAGGCGGCGACCTACTATGTCAAGCAGGCCAGCACCAACACCACGACTTGTGCCCTTGCGACCAGCTCCACCGGCAACAATCCGGTGAACACTTTCAAGCGCGGGCTTGAGTGCATGGCAGGCGGCGACACCTTGCAATTGATGGCTGATGGCCTCGGCGGGACGGCGACTTATGAAGAGGATTTATACAGCACGAACACAAATCCGCCTAGCGGTACAGCAGGCGCACATACGACGATCCGTACTTTCGGCACCGACACTATTCGGTTTACGCATAACAGCTCTCTCAATTTCTACAACGGCAATTTCGAGTACGTGGATTTTATCGGCGGCTGCACCACCGGCATCAATCGAGTCTGTAAAATGATTTGGGACGGAGGGGCAAACGGCGCAAATTTCGCTATCGCAGGAGGGAATATTGCGTTCGGTGGAACACCAAACACACCCGCACATCACTTAATCTTTGATGGTATTCGCGTTACTGGATATTGGAACAACAACGGCATCTCGGGCGAGGCTAGCAACGTTACAATCAGGAACTCTCGTATCGATAACAACGGTATTGACTATTCAAGCTCTGGTTTTCCTGGCTACGGGTTTTATATCGCGGCGGCGTCAGGCTTCGTGCTTGAATTTTCTGAGATAGATAACAACGGGAATTGGGGAGTGCATCATTTCTCGTCTGGTCTAGATTATACCTGTTGTACAGGCGCTGTATTACGATTTAACATTTTTCGTAACAATGGCGTTACTAAGCCAGCGGCACAATCAAGCGGCGACGTGCTCATGGGCATGTCTAACAACGCCAAGATTTATGGAAACTTAGTCTACGGCAGCGGCAGCGAGTATGGAATCCGCATTGATTATACTTCGCGGGATGCGCTTGTCTATAACAACACCGTTCACGGCAGTACCTACGCCGCTTATGGCCAAGGTGATGCTGCGGGCACTCCTCCACAAAACAACACGTTCATAAACAACATAGCGCACCCTACTGGCGTAGGGACTGCGTTTAGTCTAGGCACGTCAACTGGAAGTGTTTTTTCTAATAACCTTTGCAGTAGTTCAACAACCGGTTGTGACCCCTTATTGAGTGAATCGCCATCGACGACATTCAACGACGTGGCGAGTAACAACTTCACCCTCAAGGCCGGTTCCAAGGCGATCAACGGCGGTACTGATTTGCCCTCTCCTTACAACAAGTCGATCGACGGCACCACACGCAACCCAGGATTCTTTGACGTAGGCGCCTACGAAACGACGATGATGGCCCCGTCATGCCCCGCCGCGTCGCCCGCGCTAGTAGCGAGCTACAGTTTTGAAGGGGTAGGGACCGACGGCACAGGCAACGGGCACACGGCAACGCTAGGGACAGGTTGGAGTTATACAACAGGCAAATTCGCGCAGGGCGCAGTCACGGACGGCACCGCGGGTATCACCGTAGCCGACGCTAACGACCTAGACTTTTGCGGCGGCTTTACTCTGATGGCTTGGGTCAATCTCCCCGACACGCTTAACGACTATGCGCTAATCGTAAAGAACCCCAACAGCAAATATTTTCTCTTCGCTTCCATATCGAACTACTGTGGCGCAGGTCGAATGATGGGCGGTTATTCGCAAGACCCTACCTTCGTTGCTGCTTGCTATTCCAGTGCGCCGATCACAACCGGAATCTTTCAACACTTAGCTGTCACCTATGACTCGACGTTTCCAACCTCGAGCGTGAAGCTCTATATAAACGGCTCACAGATTGCCAGCGCGGACGGGACCGCGCTACTCGACGCAACCACCGGCACCCTGCAATTTTGTGAATCAGGATTCGGCGAGATATGCCCCAGCGGCACGATCCTTGATGACGTGAAGATATTTAACTACGCACTAACCTCGCCGCAGATAATCACGGCAATGGGCGGCGCAGCGCGGACAGTCAAAGTTGCCACAGGGCAGACCGTGAAAGTAGGTCAGCAATGATTACAATTACGATCCTGTTATTTGCCGCTATTCTTCTGTCAGGTTGCAGCACAACTTGGTTCTCGTGCCAAACAGTAGCGACGTACAACAAGGATGGGGAATGGTCGTACAAGTCGTGCAAGAACCAGGAGAATTTCAAGGCTTATGTGGGCACGGATAAGAATGGGCGCCAATTTATTGAAGTCGAAACAACCGCCACGACTGCCGAATCAGCTATCATTGCCGCGAGTAAAGGCATGGCGGTTGCGTTCGATTCTCTCAATAGACTGATTCCGATCCTCGAAAAAGCGGCGCTGACCGGCGGAAGCTAATGACCCCGCTCGACGGCGCCGTTAGATATTACGATGCCGTTACCGCCGCCCTCAAGGGCTACCCGGCAGCTATAGATCCAGCCTTAATCATCGCCATAATCCTACAGGAATCAGCCGGGAACCCTTGGGCCTATAACCCCGAGCCGCGCTACCGCTGGTTTTGGAACGTCCGAAACGATTCCCCCTTCAGAAAGATAAACGATATCGAGATTGCCTCCAAAATACCCCCTAATGACTTCCCTTGCCTCATTGGCGACCCCGATCAGGAATGGTGGGGCCAACAAGCCAGTTGGGGTTTAATGCAGGTAATGGGCGCGGCGGCGAGGGAGCAGCACTTTCGCGGCCCGTACCTTACCGAGCTTTGCCACCCCTATCTAAATATCGAGTACGGTATCAAGCACTGGTGGAATTTTGCCTCCCAATTCGGGCGACGGAGTTCGGAAGCATCCTTGTCGCGCTGGAACACCGGCAACGATAGGGACGGACGCAGTTACGCTAAATCGGTGCTCGACAAACTCCCCGCCGTCCAAGCCGCAGTCTAAATTCCCCCGCCGAAAATTATTTTTAAAAAAAATAAAAAAGTACTTGACATCAACACGTACACGCACTATAACGTGTCCATGAGAGCAAATCACATAGGGGGAAACGAGCCAGCTATGAGAAAGCAATTTCAATTTAACATAAGCGACGAAGATGCTTGGCGAGCGGTCAGAATAGCAAGGCGAGCAGAGGCAATGACCAAGGGAATGAAAACATTCAAGGAGCAATGGAAAGAGGAGCGAAAGAAGGCCAAGGAGAAAAAGAAGCATGAAGAAAAAAATCTACAAGTCAACGATCACCTTCCGCGTAGACCCAAGCCTCAAGCGTGAAATTGTGAAAGCGGCAAAGGCGGCAAGGCTAACCCGCTCGGCATACGTAGAACAGTTAGTCAAAAGGGCATGGGTATATGGTCTTGCGACCCCGGCACCACGATAGAAGGGAGAAAAATAATATGGCAATGACGAAAACCGATATCAAGCACGGAACAGTCACAATCAATGAAGCGGCTGACTCCCTGAACGACAACATCGAGAGTCTAAGCAAGTCCGTTGACTGGGCCTGCGCCGAGATTGAACGGCTACGCGCGGCAAATGTCAAGCTCACAGTGGAGAATATGGAATTGACGCTCAAGAACGATAATCTGATTTATTACATTAAAGCTAACATGGCGGCGAGGGTAAATTGAAACGCTTCATTTGCAAAATCCTCAGCATCCTATTTCCGGCACCTAAAAGTTTGACAGCGGAAAAGATCCTAATAGTCAACATGAAAGGGATCAACCGATGAAAAAGGAACTATTGGAACAGCTTAAGGTGATATTGCCGCTGACCGGAATAATCCTGCTCGCGCTGCTCCTATGGCGAGCGCCGGCATGGGGCTCGACGTACTGCATCGATATCGGCGGCTCGACGTACTGCATCGATTTCCCAGACGAGTAAGGAAGGAAAAGATAAATGGGGCGTAAAAATCCGATGATAGTAAAAGCTCGTTGTCCACAATGCGATAAGGAAATTTCTCGACGTATGGGAAACTTAGGCGGGCGCGCCGTTAAGCGTTGGCTTGATGTAGCAATAGATAAGCATTTAACGAAGGTGCATCGGAAGTAGGGGAGCAAATCCAATGACTCGACCAATCAATGAACTCTTTGCCGCTCGCAGAACAAACCGCTTCCGTCATAATAAGAAGCTGCGCCAGCCTCTCAATCTGGATATGCTTATCGGCTGGTTTTGCTCTGCGGTGATAATTGTTGCCGCTTGGTCTTTGGCGTTCTGGCTTATCCGGTGGGCGTGGAATTATTGGGGTGGGCAATGAAAATAGAAATAATTCGCAAACTAGCATCACGCGCAGCAGAATTAGAAGAAATCAACGCCGCGCTCGTGGCCGCGCTGAAAAACTTAGCCGAGCAAGTTAGGTCACATCAACGCCCGCATAATTGCCCTGGCTTTGATTGCTCAACATGCACGCCAGTTGAGGCGCTATCTGATGCCGAAGCCGCGCTCGCACTAGCCAAGGGGGAGAAATGAAACCAAGCAACCACAGCCACTATTGCCCTAAGTGCAAGGGCCACAAATGGTGCGAGCAAATCACGCATTGCCGAAAACCCGACGTGAGCGTGTGCATGGACTGTCAGCCCGAAAGCCTATCAACCGACCGCGCCGAAGAACACTTCGCAGAAACAGGGAAATGGGGGATAAAATGAATAGATGGGGAAGTTATGACGACTACGCTAGAGAGATAGACGAACTCGCCGAGCGCCAAGCGCATGACGAAAGCCAATGCGAGGGTTTGCCGTTATGCTCCTATTGCCTGGATGAGTGGGAACAGTCGAACCAGGAAGAATGGGAACGGCAGCGCAACGCCGCGAACGAAAGGCAAGCAAAGAAATGAGCAAGCCGGAACGCAGCGAGTTAGAGAAGCGCATCGTATTGGCCGAAGAGTACGGCCAGAAATATGCTTCGCTGCACGAGATTGCGTTGCAGCTAAGTGAAGATAAATCGAATTACTTAGCCGCGCTTATGAATGACTTGGAGAGTAACCACGGCAATACGATGTCAGAAAAAAAGCTAGAGCGGCTAGCCCGCGGCTCTAAACAGTACCGCGAATACATCAAGAATATGTGCATAGCCAAGGGTGAAGAGTTACGGGCCAAGGTTCGTTACGAAAATGCCCGCGACTTTTTCGAGGCTGGGCGCAGTCAGGAATCGACCGAGCGCGAAAAGATGAGAACGCTAAAATTTATTCCGTAACCATAGGGGGAAACATGCAACTGCACATTGACTCGTTTAGCGACTTAAAAGTAACCGACAGGGGACCATCGGCGAAAATTAAATGTGGCAATAATTCTTATTTTGTTAATGAAGATCCGGCGAACCTTGTAGGGAAAAACGTCGAAGCAGAGGTCACAGAAAAAACCTCGGCTAAAGGAAATAAGTATTCCGTCGCCAAGATCACTAAAGTCTACGAAGCAACGGCAGCGAACAGCAACGGCAATAACAACGGAGCAATCACCTGGGATGCTTACCGCGCGATGGCGGAAGCGGCGCATGAGCTGGCGATGAAGTTAGAGCCAGACGATGTTAATGATGAGGGTAAAATGACAAGTGACCGCTCCGCAGCCCGCGCAGCAATCCTAAACACCGTCATGATTGCCTACAGCAACGGGAAAATATTTGTTCCAGAAGAAGAGGACGATATTCCGCCGTTCTGAGGTGCAACCATGCAATACACCAATAAGCACAACCTACCCGAAGCATTGGTAAAGGCGCTGGTCTTTGACGACTACGACTATGAAAAGGCCGGCGATATATCGGCGACCGGCCTGATTCAGCCGCCACGCATCGGCCAACTAACCAAGCGGCACAGTAAAGAGATCACCGAGGACGTAAGCGATCTTATCTGGCGCATGGCCGGCAGTATCGGCCACAAGATCATCGAGCGCGGCGCACCGTTTGACACTTTCAGTGAGGAAAGGTTATCAACGCAGCTCCACGGTTGGACGATCACCGGGAAGGTTGATTTGATGCGGACGCACAACGGTTACGCTCATCAGCGCGACAAGTACGCAATCGAAGATTTTAAATTCCGCTCGGTATGGGCGGCTAAGGATGCAAAGCCCGAGGATGAGGCACAGTTAAACATCTATGCGACCCTTGCTAGGCATAACAGATTTGAGATCGAACTACTCCGCATTATCAGTGTGCTCCGCGACTGGTCAAAGCTCAGGGCATCACGAGAGCCGGATTATCCGCAGGTGGGCGTGGTGGTGCGCGAGGTGCCTCTCTGGTCAGTCGAAGAGCAGGAAGCGTTTCTAGGGCAACGGGTGCGCGCACACCAGCAGGCCGAGAAGCTAGCCGACGATGATTTGCCGCTTTGCACCGAGGAAGAACGATGACACAAGCCGGATGTTTGGGCGGTAAAAAAGAAAGGCGGCAAGCGGGCTATTCCCGGCGGTTTATTCACCGATGAAAACGCTGCGGCTGCGTATGTGGCGAGAAATTCCGTAATCGAGGTAAAGCCGACGTATGAAATAGAATACCGGCCCGGCGAGGATGTTCGCTGTTTAAATTACTGCGCGGTTAAGGAGTTTTGCAGTTACGGAAAAACATTAACCAACGGAGGAGGAAATAGCATCGATGACACCGAAGGAAAGACAAATGTTTGACGCATTGGTGCAAATAGCGCACCGTGATTGCGCTAGTTTCTGCGGACTGGTTGCCAGAAAGATGATCGAGAAAATGCGCGACCACAAGATTGAGGAAATAATCACCACGAGCGAGGAAGTGATAGAGGTTTATAACAGGACGTTTAACAAGTGACAGGGATAAGTACCAAGCAAAAATAAAGACGGTAAAAACGGGGGAAAATGGAACAATCAAAGCCGGGTACTAAGTTAAGTCCGCAGTTAAAGGCCGTAGTGGAGCCGATCTATAGGAGAGATCCGAAGCGTTACCAGCGGTTATGCCAGTTTGTATGGACAATGCAGAAACAAGGTTGGCCGGATGAGGCGATAGCGCATTGCTTAAAGCTCGCAGACCCGCACCTGGATCACTTGACAAGCTGGTGGGCTTATCTGGTAAAGCGAATGCCGCTCGGCAAGGCCCGAGCAAGCGAGCAGGAATCGGACAAGCACAAGTGTGAAGTCGGCCAGCTCGCGCAAGAGTTTGTGAACTTTTTAAAGGCGAGACATGACGCGCAACGAAACGACGCGAACGAAAAATCCTGAAAGCAGGTAGGATGGATGCGGACTCCTTAAAGTCTGGGGAAACCCACCTCACTCAGCGCCGAGGGCAAGGCGCGCGATCACGTTGCCGGTTGCGGCACCCGGTTTTAATTCAGAAGTAGCCGTAGCGCGATGAGCCGTCAACCCATAACTATGAAAGTGACGGCACGACCGAGCATCGTTTACTTGAAACGTGGTCAGGATATAGAGTCCAAGAAACTAAAAAACCACCCATAGTTTGCTACAGGTGGTTGATTAGCCGAGGACTGACCGAACAGCCATCGAATTGTACAGCGACTCCCAGAGTAGCAAGGGTATCGGTCTACTGTCAAGAGGAAATTAAGAGGGGGTGATTAAATCCAATGACACTTATTTGCCTGTTTGCGGCGTTAATATGTCATGCGACGCACAGTTTTATTAGCCGGGGTAACGCATCCGGCTAAAAACACGTTGACGTCGAAATAGAGAGGGTAAAGTGAGTCTATACGATCAAATAAGTGAGTCAGCCTTCACCGCGCAGGTTATCCGCATGGCTCAGGTATTTAAATGGCGCGTGGCACACTTCCGCCCCGGCATGACGAAGAGGGGGCGATGGGTGACGGCAATGAGTGGAAACATTGGGTTTTTTGATTTGGTGCTAATTGGGAAATCGAGAACAATATTCGCTGAATTGAAAAGCGCGAAGGGAAAACTAACAGAGGATCAAAAGGAGTGGATTGCTCGGGCTAGGGAATGTCCCGGCGTGGAAACTTATGTTTGGTATCCTAAAGATATTGAAATGATCGAGAGTATTTTAAGATGAGTGGAATAGTTAGGCAATTAGCTATTACGCGGTTCGAGGCGTTTTGTATGCCTGAACCAATGTCAGGTTGCATTATCTGGATGGGTGCAATTAGTAGCAATGGGTATGGGCATTTTTGGTTTAATCGTAAACCGATCGGCGCCCATGTTTGGGCATGGGTAGCGGCTAACGGGCCGTTGCCACAAGGCTTACAGATTGACCACTTGTGCAGGAATAGGCCATGCGTCAATGCGCGGCATTTAGAAGCAGTAACCGGCAGGGTCAACACGCTAAGGGGTAACACGATCACCGCCGCGAACAGTCGAAAAACGCATTGCCCAATTGGTCACGAGTTAAACGGAGTCAATTTGATTAGAGTTGCAGGCCGGCGTGTGTGTCGGGAATGTAAAAACTCAAAACGTAGGCGACCGAAAGGATTTTAAGATAATGCCCCTGCGCGAAACTTTAAGAGAGAAAGGATTATGGCGCATGAAGTGTTCAAACAGATTCATGCCATGTCGATCGAGATCGCCTTAGGCGATTATGGCGGTATCCGTGACTGGAAACACCAGTGGATTAACGAGACTTACCCCGATTCAAAGCCTAACCTTAGCCCTTACGATAGACTCCTTATTGCTGTACTGGTCAACGCGATAAACCTGGTCAGCAAGCCGCCAAGCCGCCATCTACAGGATAATAGGACGCAACGCGCCTGTAACAGTGCAGCTCGCTGGATAAAGAGCGACCGCGACGACTACGTGTTGGACTTTGTTTCGGTATGTGAACACTTCGGCTGGGTGCCGGCGGATATAAGAAAGAGAATTCGCCAAAAGGTAAGCGGCAAGTAAAAGGCAAAGCCGAGCCCCGGTGAAGGACTCGGCCCACCATTTTCCATCATTCTCCCCTCTTTGGGTATCTATGAAAATATTCGAAAGGGCATCTACCGGAAGGAGTAGGCGTTATGCCGGTAATTATGGCATCGTCCCACGACAGGCCGCAATGTCCGCAGGTATAACGTGCCTTTGCCGGTTCATCGTCCCTTAATGGTTGCACCTGAAAGTTTTTTGGTATGCGTACCACGTTTTTCATTATCAATTCTCCATTCTTTAATTTAGTGACCGGCTTAACCGACCGGGCCTTGAAGGGCGCAACCCCTACGGCTTCACTAGGCTTGGAGAAAGCCCGGCAAAGTTAAGCCGCTTTTACGCTGAATAGTTCCATGTTCTTTCTCCTTCCCGGTTTTGCGGCCCGGCTATAATAATTTGTCTATTTGCTGTTTGGCGAATTCTATTGCTAGTTTTTTAGCTTCGGCATTGCTGCGAGTTTGCGGCCAGGGTTTTGGTTGGTTATTGTTTATCGTTTTGCTAGGTCACACTTTTGGCAAATCTCCATCATTTGCTTGCGCGGTCCGTAGCGATCGTCCTCGACTAGCTTGAAATCGCAAACATGCTTCGGATGCGTATGCACAGACCACCCGCCGGGATTGGCGTGATTGCGATCGAGATGATTTTCGGCAATCTTCATTGTTTTGAACGGCCCGAAGGTGTCAAAGGCTGGATTCTCGCCGTAGGGCCATCGCTGGATTTTGTAAAACCATTCATCAAGATTTTTCTCGTAAAAAACGCAATCTGCTCCTGTACTCATTTTGTTTCTCCTTCCCGGTATGCCGCCGGGTTTGGTTGCGCCCGGTTAATAAGCGGAGCTGTTATTTGATAAACCAAGAATTGTCGCGCCTAGCCGGTCTAATGGCAGGCTTTACCTTGCCGGCCTGCTCCAATGCCGTCATGGTGGTTTTACCGGCCTTAATGAGGCGTCTAACTGCGCTGTAGTCGGTATTGCAGAGACCGCGTGACCAAGGTTTGTTCTTGCAGCCTGGTACCAGGCATTTTTCGGTATTCATTTCTCTCCCCTTGCTTGCGCGATTGCTGCTTTTAGACTGGTTTTGATCTCGTCAAACTTGGCCTTGCGCTGTTTATCCATGCCGGCGCCTGTTGGCGGTTGATTCCAGAAATCATTGATTGCTTCCAACGCTTCGAGCATGGTGGGAGCAGCGGCGATCAGGTGCGCGTTGGCTGCGCTGGCATCGTCGCGCACTTTTTGAGCATCCTTTACTATTTCCAGCCATTCGGGATGGCCGACTAGATAAGCATCATCAGCCATTGCTAGAATGTGGCGAGCGAGTTTACTTTCCATTTTGGGCCTCATGCTATCATCAATTGACCATGTTTCTTTACAGTGCGAGCAACCGTAGGTATTGGCGCAATATGCAACCGGCAACAAATCGCGGTCACATACTGGACACTGCTTAAGGGCTAGCCTTGCGTTATGCAGGGCTGCTTTGTCCATTGCTTCATAATCCATTTTTCCCCCCTATTTTGCCGAGTTGATAATCCGTCCAAGATTGCACCCCGCAGGGTGCAAGGTTTGGGGGGACTATTCGAGTTTCAAACCCGCCTGGATTGCATTCCAGTAAGCAACCGATTTTTTGCCGGCATATTTACGCGGCATGAATTCGCGCTGATTGTAGGAGTTAGGGCTGTCAACTTTGCCTAATGAGTAGCGTACTGCGCCAAGCTTGCGGAGCCGTTTTATTATGACTTTCATAGCGCCATCATCGTGAACGTCCTTGCAAAGCTTGGCTGCTAGCTCGAAGGCTTCCGGCTTGCCGGCGCTTAATCCTTCGACGCGAATAGCGTAGGCTTGGCGCAATCCTTTAGTATGATACTTATCGTCGGCGCCGTTGTTGGATTGAGCGCGAATAGTAAACATGTCGTCTGCAAACTGGAAATAGTATTTTGACTGTTCGTTATAGGCCGAGGGCTTGCGTATAAGGATTTGATATTCGGTGATATTGCAGGACTTGTTGTCAGTTTGCCAGTAATTGTAAATATATTTAGGCTTTTTCATCTTTCATCTCCTTACCAGCTTGCGAGCTGGATTTGGTTGAGAACGTTAATATCTATTTCTATATTCATTCCAAAATTTGTCGTTTTCTTCTTTCATTGCTTTGCTGCGCTGCGCTGATTCATTATTGAAGTCAGCGCGGCATTGAGGGCAGAAGTTGCATTCGTTCGCTATTGGGTTTTCTTGATTGCATCGGTCGCATTTAGCTTCCATGTTTTCAAATCCTCCTGGTATCAAACTACCCAATTAACTAAGCAACTAATAGGCCAACAAGCACAAGTGATCTAAATCAAGTAGTTAACTCATTGACGTCTTCCAAAGTGTATGAAAAAAGTGTATGATATCCCGCTTACTTGTGCGGCAATTACGCACTTATTGCGCAGCAATGATAATTGTGAAATATATAAACCACGATATGTCTGAGCTTTTTTTCTTTGTTTATATGGCTGTATGTGGTAATCCTTCTTGCGCGTAGTAGGGAAAATGTACGGACTATATTCAAGTTGACCCCGATCAGACCATACATGCGATATTTAGCACCGGGTTTGATTTCGCTAATTTCCTGCGTCGTGGCGCGCTGATAGGTAAGGATGGTAAGGACGATATCAATGAGGAACAATTCAGAGAGGCCGACTGCGAGGGAAGGGCATGAAGAGAGTTATTGCCGCTCTATTGTTTGCTAGCTGCGCCATAACACCTAAACCAATGGGTGCAACGCATTGTGAGTTGTTAGATATTCAGAATAACGGCCTAATGGTTCTCGCGTGTTATTAATAGAATCGGGCAAATAAGCCCGTAGAATAAATCTCACTACAATCCCATGCCAAAAGGAGTGCAAGGATTCCAGAAAGGAAATAGCTTCGGTGGTTACAGAGAAAAGGCCGGTAGGCTCACTAAAGAAGAAGAACAAGAGCGTTTAACACTTATTCAATGGCTTGAACGCGAGAAACAAAGAAGAGCGAAGCAGATAGCGAAGCGTTATTATGACATGGCCCATAATGACCCGCCTACAATGCGCCATGTCATTGATGGCGAGAGGCTAAATAATGGCCTACAGCAATCCAGCACCACCACTTACCAATTTATTCAATTCACAAATAATCAAAATACCCTACAACTACCTGCCGAGGGGATATCAGCTCCCATTCTGGTTAGCGATGGGAGAGGGGAAGAAGAGAGCAGTAAAGTGTTGGCATCGTCGGTCGGGGAAGGACAAGACGGACTTAAATTTCATAGTTTCGCGCATGTTCCCCGAAAACCAAGGTAGGATCGGCACCTATTTCCACCTATTCCCCACCTATACCCAAGGCAAAAAAATAATGTGGGACGGTATAGACAAGGCCGGGTTTAGGGTAATGGACCATTTCCCCGGGTTTAGTGCCCGTCAGCACCCTGCCGGTATTGTCGCAAGGAAGAACGAGACAGAGTTACGCGTTGAGCTGGTAAATGGCTCCGCGTACCAGGTCATAGGGACGGACAAGATTGACAGTATTATAGGCACAAACCCTGTAGGCTGCGTATTCAGTGAGTTTAGCCTACAAGACCCTAGGGCATGGGATATGTTATCGCCTATCTTATTGGAAAATGACGGGTTTGCACTGTTTAACTTCACACCTCGTGGCCACAACCATGCCGAAGGTCTGTACAGGATGGCGCAGAAAGACCCGGCCTGGTATTGCTCAAGGTTTACAATCGACGATACCAAGGACGATGAAGGTAAGCCGATCATCACCAAAGATCAGATAGAGTCAGAGCGCAGGCGACTAGTTGAGCAAGGTAAGAGCGAGAGCGATGCGGAGACATTCCTACAGCAAGAATATTACTGCTCATTCGAGGGCTACTTAGAAGGTAGCTACTACAGTGAGCAGCTCCGCATAGCCCGGTCACAAGGGCGCATAACGCGCATCCCTTGGCGTACCAACGAACCTGTCTATACCTTTTGGGATATAGGTGTAGGCGATAGCACCGCCATCTGGTTCGGCCAACGCTATAAGCACTTGATACTAATGATCGACTACTACGAGGATCACGGCAAGCAACTATCATTCTACGCCAAAAAGCTCAAAGAACTACCATACGTTTACGGTGGTCACTACTGGCCGCATGATGGCAAGAATAGGGACTTCAGCGGCCAAGAAGGCGAGGACAGGCGCGACACTGGGCAGCGCTTAGGTGTTAGGCCTATCTACATCGTACCAAGGGGTGATGTAGACGATGGCATAGACTCAGCACGCCGGTTATTTAGTCAGTGCTGGTTCGATGCCAAGAACTGCGCCAAGGGTTTAGACGCCTTAGCTAGTTATCACAAGGAGTGGGACGAGGACCGCAAGGAGTTCAGGCAGCGGCCATTCCACGACTGGTCGAGTCATGGCGCGGACGCGTTTAGGACTATGGCTAAAAGTAGATGGGACTGGCCGGTTCAGGATGATAATCAACCGCATCGATTACCGCCTTCGGCAATGAGCGCATAGAGTTATGCTACATAACGCTTGCTATGTTTTATCACGTTATTATAACGTAACAGGCATGGAAGCGCCTAAGTGTAGAATTTGTGGTGCGAAGCATTATGCCATGCAGCCGCATGTGTTCAAGGACGCACCCAATCTGGCGGCACCTGCGGCACCAGCAACAGGTAAGACTAAGCATTGTCATACTTGCAGGTGTTTTCCCATGACAGCAGCCGAGCGGCAGAAGGCATACCGCGAGCGCAAGAGAACCGCATGAACATTATTTCCTTAGGTGCAGGCGTCCAATCTTCAACAATGGCGCTGATGGCGGCGCACGGCGAGATAACGCCGATGCCGGATGCTGCGATCTTTGCCGATACGCAGGCCGAGCCAGAGGCAGTTTATGAGTGGCTTGATTGGCTGAAAAAGCAATTGCCGTTTCCGGTGATTCGCGTCAGTAAAGGCAATCTGCAGAGAGAAACGCTACGCCAAAGGACAAGTAAAAAGGGCCGCAATTATTACAAGCTCTATGTTCCTAGTTACGGCGAGAACGGCCCGATGCCGCGTAAGTGTACTACAGATTTCAAGTTAGTCCCGCTTTATGCGCATCTGCGCCAATGGCGTCCCGTTACTATCTGGATTGGAATCAGTCTCGATGAAGCATATCGAATGAAAGAACCGTTCCGTAAATGGGTAATAAACCGTTATCCGCTCGTTGATTTAAGAATCCGTCGAAGCGACTGTTTGTTGTGGATGGAACGCGCCGGTTATCCAAAGCCGCCACGGTCGGCCTGTATATTTTGCCCATATCATAGCGATCAAGAATGGCGCGATTTGCCTTCTAGCGAATTTGCGCAGGCAGTTGAATTTGAGCGACAGCTACCAGCGGGAGAATTTTTGCATCGTAAAAGAGTCCCGCTCGATCAAGTTGATTTCTCCACCGACGAGGATCGCGGCCAACTGAATATGTTTAACAACGAGTGCGAAGGAATGTGCGGGGTATGAAGCTCAACATCGGCTGTGGCCGCACTCCGCTTAAAGGCTGGATAAACGTTGATTGTATGGCCGCAATCAACGGTGATTCCATTGTGGATATCATCGCCAACCTTGACGCCAATGTGGTGAAACTGCCACTAGGCGATGATGTCTGTGATGAATTCCTACTGTCGCATGTGATCGAGCATATCAATAAGCCCTTGCCGCTGATGCAGGAACTACACAGAGTCGCCAAGCCCGGCGCCGTAGCAGTTATAAAGACGCCTTACGGCAGCAGTGACGATGCATGGGAAGATCCCACACACGTTAGACCCTACTTCGTTAATAGCTTCGGGTATTTCTCCCAACCGTTTTACTGGCGTGCCGACTATGGGTATCGGGGCGACTGGCGGGTTAAGAACATAAAGCTCTTTGTAGTTTCACCGCAAGTGACGATAGGCACTGTCAGAGTAATGCGCAACACAGTTAAGGAAATGGTAGTCGAGCTTGAGGCAGTCAAGCCGATCCGTCCGCCTGTAGAGGAAATGGCGGAACCAGTGCCGCTAGAGTTGGTGAGTCCATGAGCGAAGCGCCGCGAACGAGAGAACCACTAGACCCATTCGGCCAAGCAGTAAAGGATTACATCGACGTATTGGAGGGGAAGAAGCCTGCCGCCAAAGCACAGGTAAATGGCGAGCAGGAATTAACAAACGAGCAGCGCCGGCGCGTGCCTTATATCATCGCCATGTATAGAACTCCATGCTATCTATGCGAACAGGAACCGCCATGTCAGTTTTTTCTGCCGTGGAAAACCGCCGACGCTGTTACACCGTGGAAGATCACGGCTATATGTAAGAGATGTAAAGAAGTTCCGAATGTAGTGGAGCAAATTAAAACAAGGTTAATAGAGGAATTGTATGAGAACAAAGAGTAACAAGCCGAAGGCAAAGGTTAAAGCGAAGGCGAAGGCAAAGCCAATGGACCGCATTATAGACTTGGAGAATCGCGTAGCAAAGCTAGAGCAGGCAATGTCGGCTACGCCGCTAGCCGCGCCGCAGTCTTTGCCGGAGGGCGGATTACCGCCGGCAGGTGCTGCTATCGCTAACCCATAAATAAAGGGGGGTGAGTAATGGCTAAGGCGAAGCCTAACAAAAAGATCAAGCTCACGCTCAACAATGTGCTAATAGAACACCTTATTCAACTTGTCACAGAGCTTGAGAACCGCGTTATCAGGCTTGAGCAGGTGCAGAAGCCTCGGACGTTACCGCGCACCTACCCAGACCATCTCCGGGAGGATACATGGGATTAACTAAACGCTCTTTGCCGAGCAAAGAGAAGGCTAAGGAGATAATCAAGGACGGTTCCGTGCGCGGCAAGGCTATTACGGACAAGCAGCGCGGACTCATGGGGATTATTGCCAGCGGCAAGTACCCCAAGAAGGTGAAGAAGTAGTGAACGAACCGAAGCAATGTCCGTTTGACAACGATCACTCGGTGATAGAGCCGCACGTCTGCGCCTACTTGTCTGATGTTGATGGTGACTATGAAACGCTTTGCAGATGCTGTGATTCGTGCGAACGGGAATGCGCAGCAGATATTTAGCGGGAGAACTTATGAAAAAAGAAAAAGAAGAGTCGTCAAAGGAAACGCCGCCGCAGGGTGGCGATCAATTCATGGTCAGCGATGCGCAGCAAAAAGACGGCGAAAAGGGTTACGAGAAAGACGGCCCTTTCGGGATCGGGATGAGCAAGGGGAAATAGGTGCCGATTTATACCAATCCAAGCCAACTGGCCAGCCTTCAATCCAATCGTAAGTTCAGCGGCGAGAATCAGGGTGAGCAGAACGCCGCGGCCTCCGATGCCAAGCGCGATTTGGCGAATTTTATCGCCAAGATCAAGCTCGACATCGACGCCTGCTGGAAAATAACCGAGCCGTGGCGCTTAGCCGCAGACGAATCTTATCGGTTTGTCGAGAATGATCAGTGGGATTCCAAGGATGCGGCCTTTATGTCTACGCCGCCGGCCCGTCCGATGCTCACCTTTAACGATATTTTGCCGGTAATCAGGATTCTATCCGGCATCGAGCGCCAAAAAGCGGAAAGTTTCAAGGTAAAACCTAGAGAGGGCGGCGATAACGACTCGGCACAGGTCTTAACCGAGCTAATGGGGTACGTAGATGATGACAATCTCGGCTACTATCAGCGCATCCGCAAGTCAAATGACGTTAATATTACCGGACGAGGTTATATCAAGACTGATATCTCCTACGATGAGAATGTCAACGGAGACATCATACTTAAAAGACGCAATCCCCTTACTATATTCAATGACCCTATGGCCGACGAATGGGATGGTACAGACAGAAAATGGGTTGCCGAGGGCGAATGGGTCACGGAGGACGAAGCAAAAGAACTCTGGCCGGAATTCGAGGATCAAATCAAGATAGGCGACTGGCTTTCCAACAATTCCGGCATGATGAGCAGTGAACTCGTAGGCGATCGAATCAATTCCAAGATATTCCTGGACGCGGCGACGAAAAGGGTGCGGATTTTTGATTACTGGTACAAAAAAGTAGAGCCGGTGATGCTCGCTATCAACATGGAAACGGGAGATACCAAAGCGGTAGACGAGAATTTCACCGAAGAGTACAAGATGATGCCCCCGGATATGCAGCAGGCGCTAAAATTTACCAGGCGGAAGGTCACGACGATCAGAGTCGCTACGATAATGAACTGGATTTTGATGCGCGACGATCTATCGCCGTTCCCGCACCGCTATTTTCCCATCACTCCCTATATCGGCCTGCAATATAACAACGAGCCGTGGGGTATCGTGCAATATTTGAAAGATCCGCAGCGGCTAGCCAATAAAGGCGTGTCCCAAGCCCTCAATCACCTTAACCGCTCTGCCAATTCCGGCTGGCTTAACCACTCCACCCGCGGCGCTTCCAGTACCGTGCTTGAAAAGTTCGGCTCCGTTCCCGGCATTGTCATAAATTATCAGGAAGAACCGCCGCGCCAGATTGATCCTACTCCGCTTAGTCAAGGCCATGTAGGAATGATTCAGTTTGCCAAGGATCAAATCCGCTCTACGTCGCTTGTCAACGCGGAAATCCAGGGCATAGCCGCCGAAGGCTACAAGGCGGTATCGGGAAAAGCGATTCAGGCACGCCAGCAGGGCGGGTTAGTCGGCAACGAGGATCTATTCGACAATCAGCTGCTAGGCGACAAGGTTGTCGGGATGCAGTTGATAGCGATGATTCAACAGATATTCACCCCGAGCAGGGTGGAAAGAATCGTTGCCGACCGCGCCGGCGCGCCGACTTCCAACATGGCGGCGCTCTATTCCAAGCGCAAGAACGAAATGCCGGTTATTATCGACCGCGCACTCAAGGGCGAATACGACTATATCATCGACCGCGCGGGCGGCGGGCTGTCGGCGCGCGAGCAGATGGCTGACCGGCTCGAAAGAATCACGGAGAAATGGGCGCAATACGGTCAGGTGCCTGTATCGCTTATCATGGCGACGCTTAAATATCTTGATTTGCCTAGTGCCGATATAGAAGCGATCAAGCAGGAAGTGATGATACAGGCGCAGCAGGCGCAAATGATGCAGGCGATGCAAGCAGGAGTGCCGCCGAACGGCGCCGTACCGCCGCAGGGATTAGGAAACGAATAAAAAGGAGTCGTTATGGCTATAGAGCTAGTGGAAAAGGAAACACCGGCGGAACCGGCTCAAAATAACGGCAAAAACCCCGGCACGGATGAGACCGTTACCGAGCAGGCCGATCTAGGCGCAGGTGTGGGGCCAGGAGAGGACTTCGACCAGGTAGAACAAGAGCCGGAAGAACAAGCCGACTCTTCGCCGCCACCGCCTGACCCGACCAAGGGCATGTCGCCCAAGGAGGCGGCGGATTTCTGGAGAAATAAGGCCAATCATTTCGAGTCCGAGTACAAAGTAGAGCGCACCAAGCGCCAATCCTACGACAAGCGCTACGGCGGACTCAACGGCCACGGCATGATTCTCAAGAATAACGTCGAGCAGCAGCGCGCCGTGGATAAGTTTACTAACCTCGACGTGCCGAGCAACGTCAACGACCTGGCATCCTATACCCGCTACATCCTAAACGAGGCTGAAAAGAGCTTCGAGCACAAGATGACGGAAAAGCAGTTAGACGGACGGGTGGAATCGACGGAGAAAACAGCGAGAGAGGCGCATAACGGCGATGATGGCTTACCGGCATACGATGAGCTTGTGGATGAGTTTGTCGCGCCGCTAATCCAGAAGCGTCCAAGGATTTTTAACATGCTGCGCGAGATGGAAGATCCGGCAGAGGCGGCTTATACGCTCGGCTTTATTCTCAAATACAAAAATTTCAGCGACATTGTTAAAAGCCAGACGCGCGACGAGCTGATGAAGAACATCAACGCCACGTCCAAGCAGGCGGCTTCGGTGAAGGGCAGGGCATCAGGGAGACAGCCGAGCGGGAGATTAACAAAAGAGGAAATTGAATCCATGACTCCGGAAGCGTTTGAGCGTGAGCTAGAGCGTTTTAGAAGTTCGTCCGAGTAGTTACAAGTGAAAGTTAAAGTAAATTCTATGCTAAAAGAGTACTGTATCAGAGGCCACAAGATGTCAGAGACGCGGGTTAGGAATAACGGGCGGCATGGTTCTTATTGTCGGGAGTGCCACAGATCAAATAAATGGCACAAGACGCACCCTTTGAGAGCATACGAAAATAATAGGAGAAGCTGCTTGAAAAGAAAGTATGGTTTAACTGTAGATCAATACGAGGCTAAGCTTAAAGAACAACACGGAGTCTGCGCCGTCTGCGAAGAGCCACCCAGAAAACAGCGTTTAGCTGTAGATCACGATCATGCGACCAATTTGCTTCGTGACCTATTGTGTAGCAAATGCAACCTTGCGGTAGGATTGGTTGCAGATAGCCCCGGCTTGCTAGACAAAGTAATGCGTTACCTCCGCAAACACTCGCAACTGCGCTTAGTCGGTTAGGAGTTTTGTAATGGCATACGATAATGAATCAGCAGTTTCCGATAAATTATGTTTATATGGACCTCTTGCAAAAGACTTCATGCGCACGCACGTAGGCGAGACGGTCAAGCTAACCGTTACCGCGATCCTGAATACCGCCAGCACCAACGCGCCGGATTGCGTAGAGGGCGCCGACACGCCTTACGTCGAATTTGAAGTGCTCGAAGTAGAAGGCGGGAAGAAGGCTTACGATGATATGAGCGCATCGGAGATGGAGAAAGAAATTCACAGCGCGAAATACGAGGATCAGCCGGAGCAACCAACGACAATACCGAATAGAGAGGACGGCGGATCTATCTGGACCGATATAAAGCGCCAGGCAAAGATAAGCCGCACGCCGCAAAAAAGGCCGCGGCCTTTCAGGATAGGCTAATTATGAGTGAAGCCGGCTGGATACAAATTATAACCCTGGTACTGGCCTGCATCGGTCCCGTTCTGACTCTTTGGGTTAAAAGCAAACTTAGCGATGTGCATCACGAGCTAAACAGCAGGCTGGATCAGTACAAATCCGATTTGGCAAAGAAGGCCGACGCGGCGGAAGTGGCGGCGTTAGCGCGCGGCATCACTGAAGGTGTCGAAATGGAGCGCAAGCGCAGCCTCGATCTTAAAACGCAGCAGGCCAAGGATATCTTGCATACCGCAGAGGACGTAGCCAAAGGAGTTATTGCCACGGCAATACAGGAAAAGGAAAAAGAGAAATAATTATGCCAGAACAAGAAACGGTAAAGGTCTTAGTCACTGAGCGGCCCGAGTCTCCCGTTGACGGCCAGATTATAAAGACGCCAGCCGGGGTGCCTGACCTGCAAGCCGTCACGCGCACCTGGTATGCGCAAGTCGGCGTTCGGGTGCTCAGGACTTACCTGCAATCTTTGGTCGGGTTCGTCCTGGCGGTCAGCACAGGCGCGGCGGCAGGGGTCGGAATCAATCTTGCGGTTGGCGATTTCGGCGATTTGATGCTCAAGTCGGCAGGTCTGGCTGTAGCGCCCGCGATGATGAGCCTTTTGCAAAATGCCATAGAGATTTTAACGTCGCTCGATCAGTCACACCCGCAGGCGCGAGCGTAAAAAGTGCCGGGTTTTCCCTGGAAAGAGGTATGGTACTCGCTAGTAATATATGTTGTCGCGGCGGTGAACGTGGTGATTAACAACTATCTTTGGATGTTACTGGGTATTCTCATCGGCGTCGGTACTTATATGGTTTGGAAGGTGAGGTGAGCTTTAACCCGTTTGGCGATGGCTGCACATGGTGGCCGGATAGCTGGCTCTATTGGGATTTGTATTTATGTTGACGCCAACACGACATCGCTTACGTTGTAGGCGGCACGGAAGCGGATCGGGCCTACGCGGACGCGCAGCTTTTCAGGTGCGTCGTTCAATACAGCGGCAGGGCTATGGCGTGGACGCTTTGGAGCGCCGTGAGGGTAGTCGGAAGATCCCATTTTAATTATTGGAGAGTATAGGTAAATTGTGGCCTTTAGACTTTACATGACACCGATGGAGGGCACCGGCGTTTATCCCGATGGGCTAAGGCCCAAGTACAAAGACGAGGGGTTATTGGGAGTTGCAAATATCGGTTTCGGCTCGCAGCGGGTGTTCATGGTATGGGCCGATCTTGCTCCCGCCACCGAGGCGACTATTCTCGCGCACGCCGACGTGTTCGCCTTTCCAGTCGATCTATCCCCGCAAATCGGCGGCGCGGCGGCTTCGATGGCAAGCACCATTGAGACGCTTTACTTGCTTCCTACTCACTGGCTGACCGGCGCGGATACCTATCTACAGGCGGCGCGCACGCTGCTCGCAATGGGATTTTTTTTCCAGCGGCTACAGTTTTACTTAAACTTTGCCGTACCTATCGACGGCTCATCTAACAAGACTCTCAACACGCAGTTTAACCAGTTAAGCGTCGAGGCGCAAAACGCAATTCGCTCCACGGCGGGGGACTTGGGCTACGACGCGGCGTTCATTCAGAACAATACGCAAGTCCGGGCGCTGGTTAAAAACTTTGCCGATCAGTGGGGCAACCGGCCCATCGATCTAAGTGGAGTGACTATCTAAATGTCGAGCATGATACGCGATCAATTCAATGGCAGCGATACAAATCCTTTGGGCGACCCGTTTATAACTGTGACCAGTTTCAATGACATGCGCGTAGTCGGGAATAAAGTGCGCGGCTCGACTACGGGCGGCAGCGGCAACCAGTCGCGCTACATCACTCACTCTAGCTCTGACCAAAAAACAACGGTTGTGCTTAAAACCGCGGGGGCGAATGGTCAAATAGGGGCATCGGTACGCTGCGCCGCCGCCGCCATGAGTTGCTACGTGGTTCACAAGGCCGGAATATTTGACTCCGGGAATCAGTTTGTAATGTTCAAGTTTGTTGCCGGGGTGTTTACGGATGGCGTGATTGTGAGCGGGGTTATAGGCTCTGTTGCCGGTGACACCATTGGTATTGAAGCTGTAGGCACGCGAGTGGCGATTTTCAAAAATGACGTTGAAGTGGGCTCTGTCACCGATGGTTCGTTGACGAGCGGGTGCATGGGGCTTCGGTGTTTTGATAGCGCGGACATAACGCTTGACGAAATAGACGACTTTACCGGAGTTGCGTTTTCAAAAACAAACGGAGCGGGCTGGCAAGGGCATCCCAACCCGTACAACCGTTTTTCCAAACCGCTCATTAGCGGCAGTCCGAGACTACAGGGGCGTGGGAAGTGATTCTACTGACGGCAACCACCGACACACTCGACCTAGTGAGTTCCTCAGCGGCGAATCTTGATGTTCATGTATCGTACATGGATTATAACGGGACGACTGTTACCCCCGGCAGGCAAAACACCGCGATCAGTTCAGCCGCTACGACAGATATTCTCGCGGCGCCGGCTGGATCAACGCAACGAAACGCCAAGACCATCAACATCAGAAACAGGCACGCAACCACACCCAATACTGTCACTGTACGATTTGACCAAAACGCCACTATTTTCGAGCTTCACAGCGTCACTTTAGCGGCGGGCGAGTGCTTGGAATACATAGAGGGCGTGGGCTTCTTTGTCCTCGGGGCGGCCAATCCCAACACGGCGATTTCGCTTGCTTCGGATTTCGGTACCTCCAGCGCTACAGCCGCAGAAGTCACCGGCCTCACGCTGGCATTGCCCACGGGGGTTTTTACTTTTGAGTATTATTTGCTGATTCAAACCTCGTCTGGGGGAACAGCTTGGAAGTGTTCAGTTAACCATGACGGGACAGTGACCGCGTTTGTCTACGATGTGTTCGCGTCCCAATCCAATCCGCTCGCGGCTGACGGCGTATTGGACCAGGACGTATCGCTCACGACTGGTGGACTCTTTAGCGTTAATGCGGCGCGCGCGAAAGGCACGGCGGGGCTTACAGCTTATGTGAGCTGCGATACCGCCAACGCGGATATGCTTGGCCGCGTTACAGGTATGATGATAGTCACCGTGGCCGGAAACCTGGAACTCTGGTACGCGAGCGAGGGCGCAGTCGCCACGACTCTCAAAGCTGGCTCATGCCTGGTTGTAACGAAGTGCGGATAACAATGAAGCATCGCGAACGATGTCACGATTAGGCACATTTGACGGATGGGAAGAGATAGGCGGCGCGGAGCTTCGCGACTTGGCTTGGTTTGATACAACGTTAGTCGCCGAGGGATGGTTCAGCCCGGATTTGATCGATGCGGGAGCAGTCGCCGCGGCAGATACAAACCTCAAGCCGTGGCAACTTCAGGGGGGGATGGGAGCGATAGTAGTGCAATGAATAATGCCTCTCCCCAATTTCCCTGGATGCGCTTGCAAGGCGAGCAGCAGCACATCACCGAAAGCTACGTGTCGGTGCCCCCGGCGCTTATGATTACCGACGAGCGCGGCGCGGTATGGACCCTGGGCTTCATGACGCAACCGCGCTGGAAGGCGCCCAATGGGGAATATGCTTTTGACGTACTAAGAAACGGATTTGACACCGGAGAAGTAGCCTCAAGGATCGAGCGGCGTAACAACAGGATTCGCATTTTTACGCGAGATGGTTGGAAAAATTGGTCAGGAATGAGTTTTATTTAACAGCGGAGGGAAAGTAAATGGCAAGAGAATATATCGTAGGTAGTTTAAACGTCACAGTGACCAACGCTGTTGACCTAGCGCAAGCGTTCGTCAATCCGGGCACGACACAAAGCCTGGAGTTTTTGCGCGCTTGGGCGTCGCAGGCGGCGAACGCCACTTCAGCGCAACAGACCGTGGCGCTACGGACTCAGGTAACGGCGTTTCCGACCCTGACTTCGGCGACTCCGAGGAAAACGAAGCTCTTAGACCCGATTTCGCAGATCACCGGCGGCACTGCGGGCGCGGCGGGAACTTCGGGAGTCAACGCTTCGGTGGCCGGCGCCGGCACTAAGAGCGAAATAATCGACGATAACTTCAACGTACTCAACGGCTATCTGTGGGTGCCAACGCCGAGAGAGACTATCATCATGAACGCCTCAGCCGCTTCGGGATTCGGCATCTATTTCCCTGTTGCCCCGACAACGCTCACGAGCTGGAGTGTGGGTCTGACGTTTGCCGAACTCGGATAAGCTTTTGAGTGGCAATCTACTTTCCTCCTCCACCGCCGCATATCGGCGCGAGTCAGCCCCTTACCCCAAGCAAGCTGACCCCGCCGACAGGTGCGGCGCCGGTAATAGATCAACCCTTTTCGCGGGGCTGGCTTTTATCTATCCTCGCCTATCCGCCGGCTATTCCCCTTCCCTATCAGGCGCGCAAACTCTCTCCGGGAATACCCGGTCAGAGTGTAGACAATCCGCCGAATCGCGCAGCCGACCTTCGCGCGGCCTTAGTTTCATGGCAACCGCCGCAGCCGGCACAGACTTTCTACGCCAAGTTTACGCAGGGTATAGACAATCCCCCGTTTGGGCTACCGCCGCGCTGGCGCTTCGATGCGCCGCCCATACCGGCACAGGTTCAGTACCCGAGATATATCCATCAGGCGGCAGTCATTGCGGCGGACAATCCCCCGTTCGGAATGCCTCCCGCTTGGCTCTTTGGCACGCTCGGCCAATGGCAACTCACGCCGCCGACGCCAATTCGTTACAACAGGCTCGTTCAAGAGTTTGTCGCAGCCGCCGCAGAAAAGCCGCCATTCAATCAGACATGGCTTTGGGGAATTTTAAGCCAGTGGCAAGCGGCTTACTCGATCGTTCAGGCAAGGCAGTTATCACCCGGCATACCCGGCCAGTCAGTCGATCTACCCCCGTCCAGAACAACTGTCAACTTTATTACCCAGGTAAAGGCGTGGGAACCGTCTGTCATCATTCCGCAGCGCCAAATCTACCTGCCGCAGCCGGTTATAGTCGCTTCGGTAGACAATCCGCCGCTCGGAATGCCGCCCGATTGGCTCTATTCCGTACTAACAACCTCATGGCAACCCGGAGCGCCGCTTCCAAAGGTGTTACAGAAGATTTTACAGGAAGGTGCCGCACCAGTTATCGCAAGCGGCCAGAGAGAAAAACGGAAATGGAGGCGCAGCAGTAGCTAATGGCAACTGTTGGCAGATACATTATCTCGGTCACAGCCGCGGACGTGGGGAATGTGGTATTTACCGACCCGGTTATCGTGAAGCGAATTCATATCTTAGGGACCGGCGCCACAGTAGCAGGGCACGCCTACCAGCTCGAAGATCCTAGCGGCAATCTGCTCTATCGAAGTCAGGCCAACGGTGCTTATTACGAGAGCGAGTCAATAACACAGAGGAAATGGACCGGCGGAATCAAAGTCGTCACCCTAGCCAGCGGCGAAATGGATATCGAGTACGATTTAGACACGAAATACTAGCAGGGAATATTCGTCCTGCTAATTGGATCAACGCACCATTGCGGTATCCGCGGCGCTTGTGGCGGGTCCATAAACCCACGCTGAGTTACAGGCTGGTTCCAAAACGCGGCATCACTCGGCAGCGGTTGCTGGACGTAAAAGGTGCAGGCCGATAAAAGAAGCGTGGCGGCGAATAGTAGGGTTTTCATGCTCTTTGCTATAGTCATCTTTTCATTGACAAGCAAGTACGGCCCGTAGTAGATGTAAAGCGTGAGCATCCCACATATAGGATGCAAGCCCCCCCCCAGGGGCGAGCCGGCGTTAGGGCATAATCTAGCGCAGCCGTTAAATCGGCGAGCAGTGGCTTACCGCATTAGTGAAGCCCGGTTGTCTGAGAACAGACAGCTGAAAGAGTTACCCAAACTTTTTCAGGAGGCTTCACTTGAACATATACACTTCGCTAGACGACGACACGCAGAGTTTTTATAATAAAACCCTGCTTGTCAGAGCGCTCCCTAACTTATTGCACGATAAGTTCGGACAGCAAAAACCTCTCAAAAACAACAGTACCCGCAAGCAGACCTTCAGGCGCTATAACGCGCTTTCAACGAACATCACGCCATTGATCGAAGGCGTTACCCCGCTCGGGAAAGATCTGACCAAGACCGACGTTACGGTCACGTTACAGCAGTACGGCGATTTTATCACCGCGACTGACGTTGTGACTTGGGTATCCCGCGATCAGGTATTGACCGAGGCGGCGGAAGTCTTAGGCGAGCAAGGCGCGCAGTCGGTCGATCAGGTTTGGCGCGATGTCCTTGTAGCCGGAACCAACGTGTTTTGCGCTACAGACGATTCCGGCGCTACCGACTCGACCCGCACCAACGTGGACGGGCTGATTAACGCCATCTTTTTAGATAAGTTGCAGCGCCAGCTTAAACAGCAGAACGCGAAATTCTTTAACAAGATGGTCAACGCCTCCACCGGCGTCGGAACGGTGCCGATCCGTCAATCCTTTTGGGCGATTACACACCCGGACGTGGAATACACCCTGGAAGGTATTAGCGGATTTCGCGCCATTCACGAATACGGCCAGCAGCAAAGTGTCATGCAGCCCTACGAAATAGGGGCGTATAAGAATATCCGGTTTTGCTCCACGACATTCGCCAAAATCTTTCTAGGCGGCGGCGCCTCCACGGCATCGGGCCATAAGGGCACAACCGGCAAGGAAGATGTTTACGCAACTTTGGTGTTCGGCATGAACGCCTACGGCATCGTGCCTCTAACCGGGCATTCATTCGAGAACATCGTCAAGCCGTTAGGGTCAGGCGGCACCGCAGACCCGCTCAACCAACGCGCTACTTCTGCATGGAAGGCAATGACCGCGGCGATTATCCTTAACGATGCCTTCATGGTACGCGGCGAAACTGGGGCACTGCTCTAATTTAGGAGGACAGACTAGTGAAAAGATTCATCAATACGAAAGTCGTTCTCGAAATAGAGAGCGGCAAGGTTCTAAGTCGCGAGGGGTTTCTGTATGACGGCCCATGCGCGGAGGCAGTAACGGGCTCCACACCAGTCAAGATTGCCGAGGTGCCTCATACCAACGGCGGCAAACTGGAAATATGGCAGTCAACCGTAACCACAGGCGCTATTGCGGCGGCGACTCAGGAAATAGAGACCTTTGCCATTACCGGCGCGCGCGCCCTTGATATGTGCTGGGCAGTGCTTGAGGCGCCCATAGCCAACCTTAACTGCCAAGGGGCGAAGGTAACGGCTACCGATGTGGTTTCCGTATATCTCGGGAATAACTTCGGTGTCACCACGGCGCTCGCCACTAGCGCGCCGGTTGTAGACATCTTTTTGCTAAAGAGGTCAGTCGCCAGCTAAGTGAAAATTGGCATTGGCATACCGAACGAGGGAGTCATCAAATTTCAGACGATGCTCTCCCTCGTTCCGGCAATGGTCAACTGTTTAGATATTGCCGACATCACTTTTATCGGTATAGGCGGGGCTATTTTACCGTGGCAACGTGAGGATCTTTTCAAGGTTGCGCTAGATAAAGAATGTTCTCACCTGCTGTTTTGCGATACCGACATGAAATTTCCGGGCAACGCAATCAGGCAAATGGTGAAGTTGAAAAAAGATATTGTCGGAGTGTGGACATTCAAAAGGAAACTCCCCGAAGAGCCCACGGTACACGTCAGAGAAGAAACGAACGATAGTTATATCTGGCGTAACGCCACCGTAGATGAAAGGCCCACAGACCCCTTTTGCCGCATGGCGGGCCGCTCCATCGCCGTAGGCACCGGGCTAATGCTGATTGACCTGGAGAAAACCAAACAACTAGAAGTGCCGCGCTTTCGGGCGGACTACGGCGGGCCGGGCGAGGATCTTTATTTTTGCAATCAGGCGATAAAGGCAGGGCTAGAGGTTTGGTGTGACCCCACAATCCCGGTGAAGCACATCGGGGATTATGAATATTAAAGAGCTTTATAAGAAAATTACCGACTTGAGCCACCCGATCTGCGCGCAGTGTACCCCCCCGTTTCACTGTTGCGCTCCCGTCGGGTGTGCTCAGGCGATGGTGTGGGCGCGGAGCAGGTACGGTCAGCAACTTAAATACACAAGCGATAATGCAATCAGCACCTTGCCTTATCTTACCAAGACCGGCTGCACCGTCGCCCCGCACCATCGCCCGCTTTGCTCGCTATGGCTGTGCCCGGAGGCCGAGGAACGTGCGCCGGATGAATATTGGGAGTTAAAACGAACGATAATGGAGAGAGAACTATGCCAAAGGTAGAAATCAAGTCGAAACTCACGACCGAGGCGGCGATGGCGAACCTGACGGACGCCGAAAAGCGGTCCTTAGCCCTGAAACTCCTCGAAGAAACAGACCCGCAGGTAGCAGATGCGGTGCATTTGGCCGAGCAGGAGCGCGACACCCAGGCCAAGCTCGACATGGCGCAGCACGACGAGGAGAAACGGCAGCGAAACGAGAAGCATTACTGGATTGAAATCAACCGCCGCGGCCCGGATGACTCGGAAAGCCACGTTTTCGTAGGCGCCGGCGGCGTGAGCTACTGGATACAGAAAGACGTGCCGGTGCCCGTACCGAAATCCGTGCTTGACGTGCTCGATATGGCTGTCATTACGGGTCACGTGCCGGTTACGGATGAGGGGCTTGGCGTTAAGTTCATCAAAAAGATCAAATTCAAGCGTTATCCCTACTCGCGTTTGAGCGAAGCGACCGAAGAGGAAATCACTAAATTCCGCGCCGAGCAGGACGATCTGCGCAAGGCGGCGGACGATACAGCGATTGGTCAGGAAATGGCCAAGGCGCAGTTACAAAGGGAGTCATTGCTGCACCATGACGATGTACCTTTCATTCCGGCGTATTTGCAGGGCGAGGTAGAGA
>Ga0075418_10000369_pt1 | contig 46283 bp, 23 predicted proteins | sample SoiMetdeltSBSDD2_FD_81776 | JGI IMG/M metagenome (GOLD analysis project Ga0075418, IMG submission 81776) | Bulk soil microbial communities from a Populus tree surrounding site in Tennessee, USA - Soil MetaG P. deltoides SBSDD2 | ecosystem: Environmental > Terrestrial > Soil > Tree plantation...
CGCCCGCCCCACCTCCCCCGACTCCCCCCCACCCACCGCCGCCCCCCCCACCGCCGCCGCCCCCACCGCCGCCCCCGGCCCCACCGCCGCCGCCGACCTAGCCGATGCCGCTGGGCGGCCGCGGTTCGGGCGGGCTGAGCTGGAGCGGCTTGCGGCCGGGGATATCGCTGAACTGTTCGGTCCCGGGTTCGGGGCCCTCAGTGGACGGCGGCGCCTCACCCGCCTTCCCGAGCCGCCGCTGCTGCTCGTCGATCGGGTTACCGCTATCGATGCGGTGCCGGCCTCGATGGGTACCGGCATAATCTGGACCGAAACCGATGTCGTTCCCCAAGCCTGGTATCTGGACGCGGCCGGGCGCATGCCGGCCGGTCTGATGATTGAGGCCGGGCAGGCCGATCTGCTGTTGATCAGCTGGCTCGGCGTGGACCTTCTGCACCAGGGCGACCGGGTGTACCGGTTGCTCGGGTGCGAGCTCACCTACCACGCGAGCCCGGTGGCGGCCGGAGCGACTCTGCGCTACGAGATCCACGTCGATGGGCACGCCGAACACGACGGCGTGCGCCTGTTCTTCTTCCACTACGACTGCTACTCCGGCGGGCAGCTCGTCATGACCGTCCGAAGTGGACAGGCCGGGTTCTTCACCGACGAAGAACTGGCCGGCGGCGGTGGATTGCGTTGGGAGCCCGACGATGACCCGCCCAACGAGCCGTTGCCCGATAGGCCGATCGCTACCACCGACCGGCGCCGGTTCGATGCCGACGCCGTGCGGGCCTTCGCCGAGGGCCGCCCGGCGGACTGCTTCGGCCAGGCCTGGACGGTGACCCGGGCGCATTCGCGCAGCCCTCGCATCGACGCAGGCCAGATGCTGTTGCTGGGTAGCATCACGGAGTTCGACCGGACCGGAGGCGCCTGGGGCCGTGGCTATCTGCGGGCCGAAGCGGCGGTCTCGCCCGACGACTGGTATTTCGCCGGGCACTTCACCAACGACCCGTGCATGCCCGGCACCCTGATGTTCCAGGGCGGCTTGCAGGCGATGGCGTTCTACCTGACCGCGCTCGGGTACACGATCGAACGCGACGGATGGCGGTTCGAACCGGTCAAGGAGCATCGCACCATCCTGCGCTGCCGCGGCCAGGTCGTTCCCGGCAGTGAGCGGATCGTGTACGAAGTCATTGTCCGAGGGCTATCGGCAGAGCCATTTCCCACGCTGTACGCAGATGTGCTTGGCACGGTCGATGGGGTCAAGGCGTTCCACGCACAGCGGGCCGCCCTGCGTCTGGTACCGGACTGGCCGATCGCTGACGCGCCAGTCCTGTCCACAAAGGACAATGCGGTGACCGTCGAGGGGGTGCGGCAGGACTACCGAGCCCTCATTGCCTGCGCTCAAGGCCCGATGGCGCAAGCGATGGGCCCGGCGTACGGGCGATTCGACGTGACTGGGCTGCGGGCGCCTCGGCTGCCCGGTCCGCCGTACCACTTCATGTCCCGAATCGCCGAAATCGACGGCGCGTTCGGCGCCATGCGGACCGGCACCACAGTGACGGCCGAGTACGACGTGCCGGCTGACGCGTGGTATTTCGCGGAGGGCGGAACCGGGACGATGCCGTTCGCCGTGCTAATGGAGGTGGTCCTGCAGCCGTGCGGCTGGCTGGCGATGTACCTCGGCAGCGTGCTGGACTCCGATGCGCCACTGCTGTTCCGCAATCTCGACGGCACCGGCACCGTGTACCACGAAGTCGGGCCGGGCACGAAAACGCTGCGAACCCGCGTCGAGTGCCGCGACATCTCCCGGTACGGCTCGATGATCATAGAATCGTTCGCGGTCACCTGTAGCGCTTTAGGCGGTCCCTCCGACGGCCGGACAGTGTTCACATTGGACACTGTGTTCGGCTTCTTCCCGCCGGAGGCGTTCGCCGAACAGACCGGTCTGCCATCCGCCGAGGCCGATCTGGCGCGGCTGCGAGAGCCGGCAAACGTCAGCATCGACTTGACCAGCCGCCCCGGCCTGCCCGGCCCCATGCTCGTGATGCTGGACCGGGTCACCGGTTACCTGCCCGATGGCGGCAGCCACGGGTTGGGCTGGCTGCGGGCCGAGAAGGACGTCGACGCCGGCGACTGGTACTTCAAGGCGCACTTCCTCCAGGACCCGGTGCAACCCGGATCCCTTGGCATACAAGCGATATGCAACCTGCTGATGTGGTACCTCAGCGAACGCGCCGGGCCGGCGCGGCTCAGATTCGAGCCCATCCGCACCGGTCACCCGGTGACCTGGAAGTACCGGGGTCAGGTGCTGCCGACGGACCGTCGCGTGATCGTCGAGCTGGATATCACCGGCTACGGCACCGACGAACGCGGCCGGTACGCCACCGCAAACGGCTGGCTCTGGGTGGACGGCAGGCGCATCTACCACGTGAGCGGGCTCGGCATGCGTGTGGTGCCCGGAGATGGCTAGACAGGCCGGCTGCCGACAGGCAAGATCAACGCCATGATGTACCGGTTCTGCGGCCGCTGTGGCATTGAGTTCACCGACGAGTCCTGGCCACGGCTGTGTGCCGGCTGCGGCCGGTACACTTTCCGAAGCCCGAAACCACTGGCCAAGGCGGTGGTTCCGGTCGCCGGCGGCCGGCTGATGGTGTCGCGCCGAGACATCGAGCCGATGCGCGGCGGACTCGAACTGCCCGGCGGCTACATCGAGCTCGGGGAGACGTGGCAGGAGGCGATGGTCCGGGAACTGCGCGAGGAGACCGGCCTCATCTTCGAGCCGGAACAGGTCACGCTGCACTCGGTGCGCAGCGTCGGCGAATTCATCACCGTCTTCGGCCTCCTGCCGGAGATCACCGAACTGCCCACGCAACCCACCGAGGAGGCCAGCGAGTTCCTCGCCATCGATCGCGGGGTCGAGATGGCGTTCCCTTCACAACACGAGCTTGTGGCGGAATACTTCGCCAAGGGTTCGTGACGCCGACACCGTACCGTTCTTTTGAGCGTGGCGGCGCGGCCCTGGTGGGTCCGGAACGCAACCGCCATGATCGTCGGGCCCAGCATTTTCCCCGAAAATGCTGCCTCCGCGGGCGATAAGCCAGCACTTTCCCCGAAAATGCTGCCTCCCGGCGCCCCTCTAGCTCCGCGCCCAAGAGCCGCAACCCATGATCGGAACGGATGACGCAAGGGGGTGCTGCGCCGGCGGCACGGGCCGCCGGTCACGGGGATGCTTGCGCGCGAACCGCTTCGGCCATCGCCGCCACGGTGGCGGCATCCCACAGCAGGTGCAGCGGAATGTCTACGTCGAAGTCCTCGCGCAGGCGTGCGGCAATCTTGGTCAGGGTAAGGGAATGCCCGCCGAGGTCGAACAAATCTTCGCTCAGTCCGACCTCCTCGAGCCCGAGGACCTCACACCATATGCCGGCCACCATTTTGGTCACCTCGTCCGCGGCCACAACAGCATTGTGTGGTACGGCATCGCGGGCGGGCGACGGTGGCGGCAGCGCCTTGCGGTCCACCTTGTTGTTGGGCGTCAACGGTATCCGGTCGATGATGGTGTATGTGTTGGGCAGCATGTGTTGTGGGAGGCGTTGCGCCAGAAAGGCTCGCACGTCGGTGACGGCCGGGGCGGGTTCGGTGAGATAGGCCGCCAGGTGCCGGTCGCCCGGTGTGGGTTCGTAAACGGTCACCACGGCCTGCCGCACGCCTGGACATTGATGCAGATGCGCCTCGATCTCGTCGAGTTCCACGCGGTGGCCACGGATCTTCACCTGGCGGTCCCGGCGTCCAAGGTGGACGATCGTGCCGTCGGTGTTCAGGCGCGCCTGGTCGCCGGTGCGGTAGAGGCGGCTGCCGGCGGGGCCATATGGGTTGGGGACGAAGCACTCCGCGGTCAGCGCGGGCCGGCGCCGGTAGTGGTCGGCCACGCCGATGCCTGAGATGTGAAGTTCGCCGACGACGCCGAAGGGTACCCGGAGAAGGTCCTTGTCGAGCACATAGGTTGTGGTCCCGGCGATCGGCCGGCCGATGGTGACGGCGTCGGGATCGGTGACCTCGCTCAGCGTGGACCATACGGTGGTCTCGGTCGGGCCGTAGACGTTGAGCAGCCGTCGCACCCGCCGGTGCAGCCGGGCGGCCAGGGCCGGTGACAGGGTCTCCCCACCGCAGAGCGCGGTCAGGCCCGGGGCGTCGAACCCGGCCTCCAGCAACAGTTCCCAGGTTGACGGCGTCGCCTGCGCGTGCGTGACGCGATGCTCGCCGATGAGGCGCAGCAGGGCCGCGCCGTCGCGGGCGGTCTCCTCGGGCACGACGACGGCTCGAGCGCCCACCGCCAGCGGCACGAACATCTCCAAAGCGGCAATGTCGAACGATAACGAGGTCAGCAACGGCCACACGTCCGGTGGCCCGGCGCCGAGCTGGTCGCCCATGGCCCGCACCAGGTTGGCGATTGCGCGGTGCGGGATCTGCACGCCTTTGGGCAGGCCGGTGGAGCCGGAGGTGTAAATGACATAGGCGGGATCGCCCGGCCGAACGTCAATGCTGACCGCGCCATCACCAATCACAGCCACACCGGTTGCGGTTTCGAAGGGATCGTCGAGGGCGACGACCGGGATGTCGCCTGATGGGATGCTGTCGCGGCGGGGCACGATGAGCGCGGCCGGGCGCGCGTCCTCAAGCATGAAGGCGAGTCGATCCCGCGGATAACGCGGATCCAGCGGCAGGTAAGCCGCGCCGGATTCGAGGACGGCCAGCACCGCCACGACCGCGTCGGCCGATCTGTCCACGGCGACACCGACGACGGTTCCCGGGCCGACCCCGGCCCGCCGCAGCCGGCCCGCGAGCCGGGTCGCCGCATGCCACAGCTGCCCGTGGGTCAGGCTGACGCCGTCACCCACCAGCGCGGGCGCCGCCGGATCGCGCCGCATACCGGCGCGCAGCAGCGCGGTGAGGGTGGTGGCGGGTGCGGGCGCGGGGCCGGTGCCCGAAGCCTCCAACCGTAACCGTTCCGCGGGTCCGACCATCCGCGGGTTGTCCGGTATGGACCCCAACAGGTTCCCCAGGTGAGTGGCGACCGCGACGGCGGACTCGGCCGGCACGAGGCTGGTGCTGTGGCGCAGCATCAGCCTCAGTTCCCGCTCACTGTCGACGGCCATCAGCTGGAGCGCTCCACGGGTAGTGCCGCTGAACATTGACCAATCAATGTGGACGGTCAGGCCGGGAAACTCCGGAGCTGGACCCTGATAGCGGTAGCTGGCCGACACGGGCGACAGTGCGGCACCCGGCGGCACGGTGGCGACCCGGGCCAGCGGCACGTCACGGAACCGGTAGCTGTCACGGAGTTGCGCCCGCACGCCGGCGGCGAAAGCACGAAACGTTGACCGTCCGGGTTGGATGGTCGTCACCGGGATCTCGTTGACGAATAGGCCGACCAGGTCCGGCGCGTGCCTCGGCCGTGTTCCGGCCTCGATCGCGACGGTCGCCGCCTCATTGCCGTACCAATGAAGCATTAAATGCATCGTGGCGAGCAGCAACTCGAACACCGTCAGGCCCGACTGGCCGGCCACAGCCGTAAGCCGATCCCGCGCCGGGACGGGCACGACGACCTCCGCCCCGGGATAGGCACCGGTCGACTCCGCGCTCAGGCTCAAGCCGGGCAACAACAATTCGGTCGGGGTACGCCAGCGGTTGCCCCAGTAGGCGCGGGCGGCATCGAGTGTCCTGACCACATCCTCCTGTTGCGCGGCAACGGCTTCAGCGTAACCCGCCGGTGGCGGCAACGTCTCGCCGCGATACGCCCGCGCCAAGTCCGCCACGAACACGTCCTTGGACATCCCGTCGAAAACCAGGTGGTGCGCCACGAGAACCAGCTCATGCCGGTCCGGGCCGAGCGCGCGCAGTCCGATGTGGGCCAGCGGGCCGCAGCTGAGGTCGAAGGTCTGCGGCATCTCGTTGGAGCGCAACGAGATTTCGTGCGCGCCCAACAGCAGGCTCGGTGTCCCACTCTCAACCACGACCGCGGCGCCCAGCACCGGATGCCGTGCCGCCACAGCGTCCACCGCCGCATTCAACGCCGCGACGTCCAACGCTCCATCGAAGGTAATGCTCAGCGGCAGGTGATAAGCGGTCCCGTTGTCACCGAGCTGCTCGGTGAACCATACGCCGCTCTGCGCGGCGGTCAATGGGACAGTCAGGGGTATGGTTTGCATTTCTCACCGGCCTAACCGTTGGCAGCGTTGGGAAAGGTCGTGCGCCAGCCGGGCAACATCCGGCTCGGAAAGGGCGTGCTTGTTGTAGACAAGGCATCCGTGCCACCCGCCGTCCGGTCGTTCGGTGATGCGCAGCCGGGGCGGGCTCAGGTCGGGGCCGGCCAGCGGCCATCGGGTCGCCACCTCCGGCGGCAGAGCGACCGCCGACGACCGCAGGCCGGGCAGGTGGGCCGGACGCCCCCACGCCTCGTAGAAGAAGTAGGCCGGATGCGGTGCCAGGTGGGCGAACTCGTGGAAGGGGTAGAACTGGTGCTCGGCGGTGGAGTTCAGCGCTTGCCGCACATGGCCGAGCAAGTCATCGCTTTCCAGGTTGAGGCGCAGGATCGGTTGCTGGATAAGGCAGCCGACCACATTTTCAAATTCTTTTCGGGTACGGCCGGTCAGCGCCATGACGACGGCCAGTTCCCGGCTTCCGGTGTGGTCGCGCAGCACCGACGCCCAGGCGGCAAGCGCGGCTTGCATCGCCGTCGTTCCGTGCGGGCGCGTGATGCCCTCGACGGTGAACTCGTACGCGGCTCCCTCGTATGCTTCCGCGTCGATCCGTTGGCCGGGCAAGGGATTCGGGATGACCGGGGTGTCGCCCAGCTCCGCCCGCCAGTGCTCCCGCGTGGCCGGCCACATGTCGCAGCCCCACCGCGCCACATCCGAGGGGCGCAACGCCACCGGCGGCAACGGGTTGGCGTGCCCGGCCCGCAGGGCGGAGTAGAGCAACGCGAATTCGCGCAGCAGGATGCCCATTGACCAACCGTCGCAGGCCATATGCTCGATGCTGAGCACGAAGAGGTACCGTCCGGGTCCACTGTGGATGGTCAGGGCCCGCATGAGCGCCTTGGTGCTCGACTCCACGAACCGGCACGCCAGCTCGATCTCGTCCCCCTCACCGGCATCCGAGTATTCGAGAAGGCCTTCGGGGTCGGGCGAAACCCGCCAGCTGTCGGGTCCGTCGACGACCATCCGCAGAGCCTCGTGGCGTTCGGCGAGTGCGACCAGGCAGCGCCGCGCCAGCGCGGAGTCGAACGGCTCCTCGATACGGATCACCACATAGATGGGGATCACCAGGTTGTGCTCGGAATCGGCCATCAAGCGGACCCAATGCCGCTGCATCCCCGTCAGCGGTGGAGGTCCATCGTCGTGCTGCCGCACCGGCTCGCTGACGATGGCGGGGGCGGTCTCCAGCCACGCGGCCTGCCGGCTGAGGATCGGGTGGTCGAGGACGTCCGTGCCGCGCATCCGCCGCCGCAGCCGCTCCTCGACCTCGGAGGCGACCTGGGCGGCCCGCAGCGAATCCCCTCCCAGCGCGAAGAAGTCGTCATCGGCGCCGACGGCGGTCAGATTCAACGCCGTGGCCCACGCTTGGGCCAGTACCCGTTGAATCGGTGTGCGCAGTACGCTTTGCCGCGCCGGTGCGATGGTAAACAGCGCGCCGAGTTGTCGCTTGAGTACCTTGCCCGCCTCGTTGCGGGGCAGGGACTCGACGACGATGAGGCGGCTGGGGATCTCGTGCCCGGCCAGCCGCGGGCGCAGAAAGGCTCGAAGCTCATCGATGTCGATCGGGCGGTGGGTGACGGTCACCGCGCCGACCATGGCGCCCATCACCGGGTGCGGGACGGCCACCACGGCGGCGTCGGCGATCGCCGGATGGGCGTGCAGCTCGGCTTCGACGCGCAGGGTGGAGACCTTGAAGGCGCCGGTGACGATCAGGTCCGACTCGCGATCCTCCAGGTGCAGATAACCATAGCCGTCGATATGGCCGACGTCGCCCATGCGGACCCAGCCTTGCTGGAACACTTCGGCGGTGGCGGCCGGATCGTCGAGATAATGCCTGGGCGTCGTGGGCGAGCGCAGCCAGATGATGCCCGTTTCGCCAGTGCTTACAGGGTTTCCCGAATCGTCGGTCACCCGGATGTCGTCCGGGCGCACGGCCCGGCCGACCGACCCGGGCCGGGATCGATCGAACACCATCGTGGTCTGCGCCGGGGCGGATTCCGTTGAGGTGTAATAGCTCACGATCGTGGCCTGGGGAAGCGCGTCGAGCAGAGCCATCGCGGTGGCCGGTGGCAGCGCCGCCGCGGTGGAGCCGATGAGCTGCAGGCCGCTCAGGTCGTACCGGCCGAGCGCGCCCGAGGCGACAAGGTCGATCGCCATGGCGGGCACCAGGAAAGCGGTGCCGATGCGATGCGCCTCGATCAGCCGGCACAGGCTCTCGGAGCTGTACTCCGCCATCGCCAGCGTGGCCGGCGCCGCGGTGAGCGCGTTGAGCAGCATGGTCTGGCCCGCGTTGGTGCCGATCGGCATGGCGTGGATGAGGTGCCGGGAGTGGGCCAGCGCCCGTACGCGCGGGTTGGCCCGCTGCCCGGCGGTGAGGTTGGCCTGCGTGGCCACGACGCCTTTGGGCTGCCCGGTGGTGCCGGAGGTGAACAGGATCTGGGCGGTGTCGTGCGGTTGCGGCGGCGGGGGCAGCTCGGTCGGCTCGGTCGCGGTGGGCAGCGAAGTCGCGGCGGGCAGCGAAGTCGCGGCGGGCAGCGAGTCGGCCCGCAGGACGAGCCGTGCTCCACATCGGACGGTCAGCTCGGAGATCTCCGCCGGCGCTCGGCGCGCTGACAGCGGTACGGCCACCGCGCCGGCCAGGTGGACCGCGCAGTAGGCCACGGCGAAGTCGATCCATTCCGGCTCGCCGAAGACCAGCGCGACCCGGTCTCCCTTTTGGACACCGAGGCGGATCAGGCCCCGGGCCACCGATTCGGCCCTCGACCGCCACTCGGCGTAGGTCATCGACCGGCCGGACTCGTTCATCATGGCCACGCCCGCGGGATCCGCCGCGGCGCGGGCCGCGAGCAGATCTGGCACCGTCAAGGAGTCGTCCATGCCATCTCTCCCATGTTCGATATTTCGAACGAGGTCCTGCATATCGACTGTCCTGAAGACGCTATTACGTCTCGCCTACCCGCGCAAGCGAGACCTGACACCCAACCGCTGCACACCCACCAGATCGTCGGGCAGCGCATCCGGCACCTCGTGGTCGAAGCGGGCCAGCGTCCGGATTCGCATCCCGGCCAGGCTGATCAATGCGATCGCGACCGCGAAAGTGACATAGAGAAACGCCACCCCACGGCCGGGCGCACCCACCAGCACCGTGGCGAGGTCTTCCAGCGGCCCGCCCGGCGAGATGAGCCGGGTGAAAAGCTTTGTCCCGTAAGGCGCGATGGCAGTGAACGCCAGCGGCAGCGTCGACCACGCGATCAGAGTGTTGACCGCGAAAACCCGGCCGTGGAACCGCTGCGGCACCTTCACCTGGACGATCGTGGTGTAGACGCCATTGACCAGGGTCAACGACAAGGACATGCCGAAAGCGCCCACCGCCACCACCGCGAGATCCGGCCGCAGGCCCGCGATCGCGCAGAACACCGCGAGCACCAGCGTGCACCACAACATGCCGCGCATCTTCAGCCGCCGCGGCCCGCCCCACGCGATCATCGTGACGGCGCCGGAGAGCACACCCAGCCCGGAAACGAACGCCACCATCCCGGCATCGTCGAGCGTGCCGAAGCCGAGCACCAGCGGCGAGATGAGCAGTAACAGTGGCGAGAGGAAAATGTTGAGTCCGGCGAAGAACAGCAGCATCGCCCGGAAGCCTCTATTGCCGTTGCCTACCCCGCCCACGGATCCCGCATCCCGCATACCCCAGGAGAACCGGAACCCGGCTTTGATCTCGGCGATGATCGGTTCCTTGCGTTGCCACGCCATCGTCAACGGGAACCGCACGAGCAGCAGCACCGCAATCGCCACCGCGTAGCTCGCGACATCGAGCGCCAGAATGCCATCGAGATCGATGGCGGCGAGCAGAGCGACCGCCAGCAACGGCACCACAAGCTGCGCCACACCACCGCTCAGTTGCAGCATCCCGGCCGCGTGACCCAGGAAACGCTTGGGCACCAGCTGCGGCACCGCCGACAGGTACGCCAGCCGTTGGAACGTAAGGGCTATCGACAGCGCGGCCAGCATCGGGTAGATGTGCCACAGCTGGAGGTTTCCGGTCCACAGCAGCACACCGAGGGCAAGCTGTATCACGCCGGCCGCCGTGTCACCGGCCAGCATCACGCGGCGGCGGTCGCCCCGGTCGACAATCGCGCCTGCCAGCGGCGACACCAACAGGCCCGGCACGACCGCCAGCATCGCCATGACCCCAAAAGTGAGAAGGGACTGGGTTTTCAGGTATGCCCAAATAGGAATGGCGAATTCGGTGAGTCCGGTGCCGACGACCGACACCAGCTGCCCGGCCGCCACCGCCGCCAAGCGTTTGAGGCTCGGCTGCGGGCCCGGCACGGGGTTTGCCGATCCGGTGGCGGCATCGTGGGAAACCCCATGCAACCACCAGGTCGCGGCCGGGTCCGGTTGCGCTTCGACGGGCTTGTCGAGTCTTTCGTGGGTACCGGTGACAATCTCCGCGAGTTCCTCGGCCCGATATCGCACGAAGTAATGTCCGGCCTCGGCGAGCACGACCGCCGCGCAGTCCGAGCTCAGGAAGTGCCACTCGCGGTAGCGCTCCTGGTAGTAGTCGGTTGCCGGATCCTTCTCCCCGGCCACCGCGATGACCGGTGCCCTCAGCCTGGTCACCTTTGACTGGAACAGCCCGGTGAAGTAGTCCTCGGCCGCGTCACTGTCGCGGCGCATGTTGCGCACGATCCGGCGCACCTGGCCCGGCTCAAGGTCGCTGAGCTCCACGCCCAGCGAGGTGAGCCAGTTGGCGTAGTCACGGTCGCTGCGCAGGAAGTCAAGCCTCGCGGCCTTGGCGATCACGGAGACCACCCGGTTGCGCGGTCGCGCGAACGGGAAGATGCCGCCCAGGTAGACCGCCCGCAGGTCGGCTCCGGACTCCTGCAGCAGCAAGGCGGTCGCCACCGCGACCGCCGATCCGACCCCGCAATGGCCGTAGACGGCGATCGGGCCGGGCACCTTCCGCCGGATCTCCTCCACACAGCTTCGCGCCAGGTCCGGCACGGAGAGGTCACCGCCGCCCTCACCGCTGTCGGCCCCCGGAAGTTCTACCGCCCACAGCGCGTGCGTGGCCGGCAAAGCGTTGGCCAGCGGTTGGTATGCGATGGCCGTCCCGCCGCCATAAGGGACGCAGACCAGCGTGAGTTCGGGCGCCGAAGACCGCGCCGGGGTCAGCTCATAGAGCAGCCGCTCGGCGCGAGCCTCCGATGTGGACAGGTTCAGCACCCGCGACAGCTGGCGTACCGTCGGGTGCTGGAAGATGTCGACGACGTTTACAGTGACCTCTTCGGGCAATCGCTTGCGCAGCCGGGTGACCACCTTGATGCCCAGCAGCGAGTGCCCGCCCAGGTCGAAGAAGTTCTCGTCCAGGCCCGGGACCGGGATCCCGAGCACCTCGGCCCACACCTCGGACACCAGATCCTCGGTGGCCGTGCGGGTTTCATCGGCCGCCGCGGGTGCCTCGGCGATCGGCTCCGGCTCAGGCAACCTCCCCCGATCCACCTTTCCGTTGGCGGTCAAGGGAAACGCGTCGAGCGCCAGGAACCGGCTCGGCACCATGTATCCGGGTAGGATCCCGGTCAGATAGGCGCGCAGGTCGGCGGCGCCGGGCACTTCAGCCGGCGGGCGCGGCACGAAATAGGCGACGAGGTGCTTGCTCTCGCTCGGGCCGCGGGCGACGACCACGCACTCGGCGATACTGCCGTGGCGGGCCAGCGCTGCTTCGATCTCGCCAAGCTCTATCCGGTACCCCCGGATTTTGATTTGAGAGTCCTTGCGGCCGAGGAATTCGATCGTCCCATCTTGGTGGTACTGGCCCATATCGCCGGTGCGGTAGAGGCGTTCGGCGGTGGGCCCGAAGGGGCCGAAGGCCGCGTCGGTCAGCTCGGGTTGCCTCCAGTAGCCCAGGGCCACACCCGCGCCGCCGATGTGCAACTCGCCGGGGATGCCCACCGGGACGGGCCGCCCGTGCCGGTCGAGAATGTAGAAGGACTGGTTGGCCATCGGCCGGCCGTAAGGGATGGAGGGCCACGACCGGTCAACCCGGTCGATCTCGTGCAGGATGGACCAGATCGCGCCCTCGGTCGCGCCGCCGAGGCTGACCACCTTGGCCTGCGGGGCCAGGCGGCGGATACGGTCCGGCAGGGTCAACGGGATCCAGTCCCCCGACATCATCACCAGCCTGAGCGACGAGATGTCGGTGCCGTCCTGCTCGGCCTGTTCGACGAGCAGCTCCATCAATGCGGGAACCGAATCCCACACGGTGATGCGCTGCTCGGCTACCAACCGCGCCCACGCCGCGGGATCGCGGGCGTGCGCGTGCTCAGGCAACACAAGCGTTCCGCCCGCGGCCAGGATCCCGAAAATGTCATAAACGGACAGGTCGAAGCTGAGCGCGGAGACAGCCAGCACGCGGTCTTGGGCGCCGATCCCGAAGCGGCGATTGATGTCGCGGATGGTGTTTACGGCCGCGCGATGGTCAATCATCACCCCTTTGGGGGTACCGGTCGAGCCCGACGTGAAAATCACATAGGCGAGGTCTTCCGGGTGGCTTTCGACTTCCTGGGTACCGGTTTGTGCCGGCGACGGGGTAGGAATCGGGCGGATGTCGGGTGGCAATTCCAGCTGTCCGACCAATGTGGACCGCGTGAGCGCGTGCCGGCACTCGCCCAGGCGCAGCAACTGTTCCCGCCGCCGCGGCGGAAGGTCGGCATCGACCGGAAGGTAGGCACCGCCGGCCAGATGGATCGCCAGCACCGCGACGACCTGTTCCCAGCACCGCTCCATGACGACCGCGACCAGTTCGCCCCGGTGGATCCCCGCTTCGACGAGCGCTGCCGCTGTGTGCTGTGCCATCGCCTCCAGCTCGCCGCGGCTGATCCGGCCGTGTGGATGGATTATCGCCGTCGCGTGCGGGGTCTGGCTCGCCTGTTGGAGAAGCGGTGGGTGCAGGCAGCCCGGCTCGCCCAGGTCGCACGCGGTATCGTTCCACGCTTCGCGTTGCGTCAGTTCGGCCGGACTCAACATGTCCAATCGCGACAGTCTTGTCTCCGGCCTGGCTACGATGCGCGACAGGAGCGTTTCGAGGTGGCCCTGGAAGCGTTGCATCCGGTCATCGGCGAACAGGTCGACGTTGTAGACGACGGTTATGGCCAAGCCGTGGTGGGACTCGGCGGCGTAGAGCTCCAAGTCGTAGCGAGTGCTTCTGGAGTCGACCGGGAAGGGTTCGATTACGGGTTCGGCTTGCTCCGGGGTGGAGTTGCCGCCGTAGTTCATCATCGAGAAAGCGACCTGGAACAGCGGGGAACGCGAGACGTCGCGGTCCACGTTGAGCTCCGCGACCAGATGCTCGAAGGCAAGCTCCTGGTGGGCCAGGGAATCGAACACCGTATCGCGCACGCGGGCCAGAGCGTCCACAAACGACGGATCACCGGCCAGATCGACCCGCATCGTCAGCATGTTGACGAAGCAGCCGACGACCGGCTCCAGCTCCGGCGCCGGGCGGCCCGCCACCGGCGAACCGATCGCCACCTCATCCTGCCCGGCATACCAGCCCAGGAGGGCGGCGTAGGCAGCCAGCAGCACCATGTAGAGCGTGGCATTGTGGTCACGGGCCAACTGGTTCAGCTCGTTGGTGACTTCCGTGTCGATGGTGAACGCGAGCGCGGTCCCGCGATGGGTCTGGCGGGCCGCGCGCGGGAAGTCGGTGGGAAGTTCCAACGGGGTCAAGCCGGCGAGCCGTTCCCGCCAGAAGTCGATGTCGCGCTGCGCGGGCCCGCGCTCGCGCTGATCGGTGGCGTAGTCTCCATACTGCACCGGCACCGGCGCCGGTTGCCCGCCGTGGTAGCAGGCCATGATGTCGCGCAACAGAATCTCCATCGACCAGCCGTCGGCCGCGATGTGGTGCACAGCGATGCCCAGCACGTGGTGGTCCTCGACGGCGACCAGGATGGCGCGGGCCACCGGGCCCGTGGCCAGGTCGAAGGGTTCGGCGAGAAACGCTTGTAGCAAAACCGTGGCGGCGGCCTCATCGCCCGCTGATGCCTCATCGAGCGGGAATCGCCCCTCGGGGTCGACGATGACCTCCGGGTTGCCGTTGGCGCCCAACGAGAATCGCATCCTCAACGCCTCGTGGTGCGACGCCACCCTTTCCAGGGACCGCCGCAGCCTTGGCCCGTCGAGTGCGCCGCGCAGGCGGGCGCCCAATGGGATCGCGTAGGCGGCGTTGCCGGGCGAATACTGGTCGAGAAACCACAACCGCTCCTGTGCATAGGACAGCGGCGGCGCCTGCTCGGCCGGCCGGGGCCGCACACTGCTCGCCGCCACCCGCCGCCGCAGCCGCTGCCGCAGAACCGCCTGCGCCGCCGAGCCAAGTTCCGCCATCACCCCTCCCGTGTCTCCGCGTCGAGCATCGCCTGGGCCTCTTCCTCATCGAGGAGCGCCAACTCGGCGCGCAGCGTTTCCTCGACCGCCTGCGCGAAACTGTCCAGCGTGCGATCCGTGAAGAGCCGGCGAATCGGCACCTCGACCTCGATGATGGCGCGCAACCGCGACACCACGCGCGTGGCAAGCAGCGAGTGACCTCCGAGGGCGAAGAAGTCGTCGAACACGCCCACCCGCTCCACGTCGAGCACATCGGCCCACACCGAGGCGACCAGTTCCTCGGCGTCGGTGCGTGGCGCCACGAACTCCACCTGCTCCGGCTGCGGTGGCGGCAGCGCGGCGCGGTCCACCTTGCCGTTCGGCGTCAGCGGCAGCGCCGCGACCCGCATCCAGTACGCCGGAATCATATGCGGGGCAAGGGATGCCGCCGCGAACCGGGCCAGTTCCTCCTGCCGCGCCCCGCTGACGACGTAGGCGACGAGCATGTCCCGGTGCGCGGTCACCGCCGCCTGCCGTACGAGCGGGTGGGTGAGGAGCACGTTCTCCACCTCCCCAGGCTCTATTCTGAACCCGCGCAGCTTCAGCTGATCGTCGAGGCGGCCCAGGAACTCCAGCCGGCCGTCGGCCCGCCACCGGGCGCGATCCCCTGTCCGGTAGAGCCTTGCGCCGGGTGGGCCGAACGGATCGGGTACGAAAGCCGTGGCGGTCAGCGCCGGACGGCGCAGATATCCTTGCGCCACACCGGCGCCGCCGATGCACAGCTCGCCGGCGCCGCCGGGCGGCACCGGATTCAAGCGATTGTCCAATATGTACACCGTGGTGGCGTCGATCGGTCGGCCGATCGACGGGTGATGCTCCCGCGGTTCGAGGCGGCCCGCGGTGGCGATGACCGTCGCCTCCGTCGGCCCATAGGTGTTCATCAGCGGGACGCGGTCGCCGAACCGCTCGTGCCACCGCTCGACCGCGGCGGCGTGAACCTGTTCCCCACCAAGGATTACCAGGCGCAGCCCTTGCGGCCACGCCACCTCGTCGCGCATCTGCATCAGCTGGTGCCAGTACGCCGTCGGCAAATCGAGGACGGTGACCCGGCGCCCAGCGTCGGAGGCCAGATGCTCCGGCAGGCTGGTGGCGCCGTGCGGGAGCAGCACCACCGTCGCACCCGAAGCGAGCGCGGGGAAGATCTCCTCGACGTGCGCGTCGAAACTCAACGAGGCAAACTGCACCACACGGTCGCCCGGGCCGAACCCGTATCCCTTGCGCATCCAGGCCACGCGAGCCCGCAGGCTGCCATGTGTCACCTCGACGCCTTTGGGTGCGCCGGTCGACCCTGAGGTGTAGATGACGTAGGCGACATCCCCGTCCGGGTTGGTGTCCCAGGCTTCGCCTTCCGCCTCGGCGCCCTCCTCATCGTCATCGTCATCGGTCAATACCGTCATAACCCATGTGGGCAGCCGGCCGGTCAGATCCGAGCGGGTCACCACCACCATGGCACCAGAGTCGGTGAGCATCTGCGAGAGCCGGGCGGCCGGATACTCGGGATCCAGCGGAAGGTAAGCGCCACCCGCCCGCCAGATCGCGAGCATCGCGACGATCGCCTCCGGCGAACGGTCCAGGCCCAGGCCGACCAGGCTACCCCGGTTCACGCCGTTGGCGCGCAACCGCTTCGCCAGCCGCGCCGCACTCTCACGAAGCCGCGCATGAGTCAGCGTCACCTCGCCGCACTCGATCGCGATCCCCTGGGGGGCAACAACTTCGCCCGCCTTGGCGCTCTCCACGGGCGAGCTTGCCAGTTCTCGCCACCGGGTCTGATCCCGCGCTGTCAGCAACGGCAATGCTGAGAGCGGGCGCTCGGCGTCGGCCGTGATCTCCTTGAGCAGCAGCTCGAACCGGGCCGCCCAGGCTTGCATCGTGGCGGCCTCGAACAGGTCGGCGTCATACCCCAGCACCATCACCATCGAGGGGCCGTCCCGCCAGGCCTCAAACAGGATATCGAACTTGGCTTGCGCGTAGTCGGAGTAGAAGTACGACACCGAGATATCGGCAAAGCCGGCCACGCCAGGCCTTGCCGCGTCGTCGGGCTGCAACACCAGAATGGTCTGAAACAGCGGCGCCCGCGCCAGATCGCGCTGCATCCCGATCTGCGCCAGCAGCCGCTCGAACGGTACCTCCTGATGGGCCAACGCCTCGATCACCGTGATCCTGGTCCGGTCGAGCAATTCGCCGAAGGTGGGATCGCCGGACAGGTCACCGCGCAGCACGATCGTGTTGGCCAGGTAGCCGACCAGCGGCTCGAGCTCCACCCGGTCACGGCCGGCAACCGGGGCGCCGACCAGGATGTCCTCGGCCTGCGTATGCTTTGAAAGCAGCACTTGGTACGCCGCGAGCAGCACCATGAACAGCGTGGCACCGTGGGCCCGACCCACGCGCTCCAGCGCCTCGAGCGCCGGGCCCGGCACAGTGAACACGACCTGATCGCCGCGGCGCGCCGGTCTCGGGATCCGCTGGTGGTCGGGGTTGATGTCGAGCACCGCGGGATCGGCCAGCTTGCGCAGCCAGTAGTCCATCGGCAGCTCTTGCTCCACGCCGCGCCGCCAGCACGCGTAGTCGCCGTAGCGGATCGGCAGCCGCGGCAAATTTGGCTCTGTGCCACGGGTTCGCGCGGTGTAACAGGTACCCAGATCTTCCAGGAGCAAGCTGATCGACCAGCCGTCGATGGCGATGTGATGCAAAGCTATATGCAGCACATGGTCGTCGGGCGACAGGCGGATCAGCATCGGCCGCACCGGCGCCGCTGTGGTCACGTCGAAGGCTGTATTGGTGTTGATGGCCGACAGCCGGCGCGCTTGCGCCTCGGCCGCCTCCGGCTCGAGGTCGCTCAAATCATGGAACTCCAGTGGCACTGGCCCGGGATCGAGCACCAGGGCAACCGGTTGGCCATCGCGCTCCGGGTACCGTGTGCGAAGGCTCTCGTGCCGGGCGGTGACATCGGCCAGCGCGGTCATCAGAGCATCGCGATCTAGCGATCCCGCGAGTCGCCGTACGATGAAGACGTTGTAGGCGGCGTCGGTGGGGTCGAGCCGGTTGAGGAACCACAGCCGCGTCTGCGCACTGGTCAGCGGGTGCTCATGCTCGTCGGGCCGTCTCGGGATCGCAGAGGCGGTCTGGGCCGTGCCCAGCAACCCGTCGACCGTGACGGCGAAGGCGCCCAGCTTCGAGTCGGCGAACAGCAGCGGCAGCGGCACATCGACGCCGAGCGCGGCCTCCAGCCGAGCCGTGACCCTCGTGGCCAGCAGGGAGTGCCCGCCGAGTTCGAAGAAGTCGTCGTGGATGCCGATGGTGGGCCGGTCGAGGATCTCGGCCCAGATACCGGCGATGAGTTGTTCACTGGCGGTGGCCGGGGCCACATAGGTGGCCGGGTCGGTGTGGACGGCGTCGGGTGCGGGCAGCGCTTTGCGGTCCACCTTTCCATTGACGTTACGCGGCAACGCTTCCAAGGTGATGACCTGGGAAGGGATCATGTAGACAGGTAACACATGCGCACACTGCTGCCGCAGCACCGTCCCATCGACCGGCCCGCCATCGGGCACCACATAGCCAATGATCCGATCCTGGTGCACCGCCACCGCCGCCTGCCCCACACCGTCGCAGCCGGCCAGCACATTTTCGATCTCACCCAGTTCGATCCGGTGGCCGCGGATTTTGACCTGCCCATCGGCCCGGCCCAAGAACTCCAAACCGCCATCCGCCAACCAGCGCGCCCGATCCCCCGTCCGATACAACCTCGAGCCCGGCGCACCAAACGGATCCGGCACGAACGAGCCCGCCGTCAAACCCGGTCGGCCCGCATAGCCACGCGCCACCCCGGCCCCACCGATACACAACTCACCGGGCACACCCACCGGCACCGGACACAACCACCGGTCCAGCACCCACAACTGAGTGTTGTCCAACACCCCACCCAGGCGCACCCGATCCGCCCCAGAAGACACCGGCATCATCGCCGACCACACCGTCGTCTCCGTCGGCCCATACATGTTGAACAACCCCGCCAACCGGCCCTCCAACCGGCGCACCAACTCCAACGGCACCGCCTCCGCCCCGGTCAGCCCGACCACCGACGGCTCATCAAACCCGGCCTCCAACAACAACCACCACGTCGCCGGCACCGCCTGCACATGCGTCACCCGATGTGAGCGCGCCAACCCCAGCAACGCCCCACCATCGCGCGCCGCCATCTCATCGGCCACCACCACACGGCCACCAAACACCAACGGCAACAACATTTCCGGTAGAGATATGTCAAACCCGGGCGATGTCACATGCAGCCACACCTCGCGGCCGGACCACCCGAGCCGCCGCCCCATACACACCAACAGATTCGCCAACGACCCATGCTCCACCACCACACCCTTCGGCACCCCGGTCGAACCCGACGTATAAATCACATACGCCACATCCAGATCCGAAACCTTCGCCGGCACAAATGGTTCAGCATCCGGCTCGGGTGCCCACACCGCCGGGTCGTCGAGCACCAACACCGGCACACCCAACCCGGAAACCTGATCCACCACACCCGAATGCGCCAACACCAACGACACACCCGCATCCCCGGCCACGAATCCAGACCGCCCCACCGGCCAACCCACATCCAACGGCACATACCCCGCACCCACCGACAACACTCCCAACAACCCCACCAGCAAATCCACCCCACGCGGCGCACACACCCCCACCAGGTGACCCCGACTCACCCCCAACCCCACCAACCGTGATCCCACCAACCCCACCCACACACCCAACCGACCGAACGAAATCACCCCACCATCAACACTCACCGCCGCGGGCCGATCCCCACCAGAACCCACCCGCTCCCAAAACCACCCGACCACCGAACCCGACACCGAAACCACCGGGCCCGAACCGAACTCCACCAACCGATCCACCACACCGGAGGGCACCACACCCAACTCCGACAACCGCCCCCGCGAAGCCGAAGGAGACACCACCCCACCCAACAACACCAACAAACACTCCACGAACCCCGGGACCCATCCACCATCAAACAAGTCAGTGTTGTAGATGAGGTAGCCCGACAGTCCATCGGTGCCCTCGATGAAGTGCAGCTCGAGGTCGTAGCGGGTCACTGTGGGCCGCAGTGCGAATCCGGTTACGGCAAGGCCGGGCGGCTGGCGCAGCGGGCGGCGATAGCTTTGCAGCGAGCACAGCGTCTGGAACAGCGGCGGCCGGTGCATCTCCCGCTCGACGCCGAGCTCGGCGACCAGCCGCTCGAAGGGAACCTCCTGGTGGTCCATCGCCTCAAGGAGCGTGACCCTGGTGCGGGCGAGCAACTCTTCGAACGTGGGGTCATCGCAGACGTCTACCCGCAGGGTCAGCATGTTGACGAACATGCCGATGACCCGCTCAAGCTCCGCCCGGCCGCGGCCTCCGACGGGCACGCCGACCGCGAAGTCACTTTGCCCGCTGTAGCGAAACAGTAGCGTCTGGAAGGCGGCCAGCAGCACCATGAAGGGCGTCACGTTGTGGCCGCGGGCGAGCTTGTGGATCGCGTCGGTGAGTTCCTTGCCCACCGGAAACTCGTAGGCCGCGCCGCGATAGGTCTGCTGCGGCGGGTACGGGCGGTCCGTGGGCAGATCGAGTGGGGCGAGCCCGGCGAGCCGTTCGCGCCAGAACTTCAGGTCCCGCTCCGAACGCGACCCGGCCAGCCGCTCCCGTTGCCAGGCCGCGAAGTCCGAGTAGCGCACCGGGACGTCCGTCAGCGGGCACGGCTCACCCGATGCCGCGGCCGCGTACAGGTCGATCATCTCGCCCAGGAACAGATCGACCGACCAGCCGTCGCTGACGATGTGGTGCAGCACGACCAGCAGCACGTGGTCCTCGACCGAAGTTCGCACCAGCACCCCGCGCACCAGCGGGCCGGCGGCCAGATCGAACGGGGCCTCCGCCGCCCGATCGACCACCCCGTTGATGCGTTCCGGCCCATCCACCTCCACGACCGACCACTCCAGCCGGGTCTGTTCGTCGATGGCCAGGCCCGGCCGGCCGTCGCCGGTGACCGGCAACCTCATCCGCAACGCCTCGTGCCGTGTCACCACGGTGCGTACCGCATACTCCAGCACCACCTCGTCCAGTGCGCCCAGAAGGCGTACCGCGAAAGGAAGGTGGAAAGCGGCCGTGCCGGGCGCGAACTGCTCCATGAACCACAGGCGCTCCTGCGCGAATGACAGCTCGGCCCTTTGCCCTTCCGGGCGGCGCTGGATGCCTTGAGTCGCCGTGCCGCGCGATCGACGTGAGCCGAACAACCCATGATCGGTGGACACGGAAGATCCCCCCGCTTTAGCGCATCAACGAGTTCCTGCCCGGGAACAACTTATTCGAATAAGCTAATGAATACGTCATCTCGTTGGCAGATACTAGAGCGCGCGTACCGGGCTGTCCACGTCACTAGATGCCATTTCCACATTGGACGATCGAGATCGACCCGCACTATGTCGTGATTGGTCGCTGCTAGTTCTCATCCGCGCGTTTGTGCTCTACATTCGTGGATGGAAGCGCTCCCACCGGCGGCTGCCCCCCGTCCCTCCTAGCCCAAGGAGAGCCATGCGCACCACCATGAAACGGCGACTGCTCACCGTCGCCACGGCCGGCTTACTCACGGTCGGCGGCATCGCGACCAGCCTGGTCATCGCCCAGCCGGCCGCCGCCGTCACGATCTGTGAGCAGTTCGGCAGCACGACCGCCGGCGATTATCGCATCATGAACAACCGCTGGGGCACCAGCGCGACCCAGTGCATCAACACGACTGCCAACGGGTTCACCATCACCCAGCAGGACGGTATCGGCAACTTCCAGGGCGCGCCCACGGCGTACCCGGCGATCTACCTCGGTTGCCACTACAGCTCCTGCAGCCCCAGCACGGCGTTGCCGCGCCAGATCAGCACGATCGGCACCGCCAACGGCAGCATCAGCCTCACCTATCCGTCCGGAGGAAGCTGGAACGCCGCCTACGACATCTGGATCAACGCCGACAACAACACCACCGGCGTCCAGGACACCGAGATCATGATCTGGCTCAACCGCAACACGGCTGCGGGCAACATCCAGCCCATCGGCTCGACGGTCGGCACGGCGAACATCGCCGGCCGCAGCTGGCAGGTGTGGACTGGCAACAACGGCCAGAACAACGTGGTGTCCTACCTGTTCCAGGGCTCGCCGCTGACAAGCTTCAGCTTCGACGTGATGGGCTTCATCAACGACACGCTCGGCCGCGGAAGCCAGCTCGGCACCAGGTCGTGGTGGCTGACCAGCGTTCAGGCCGGATTCGAGCCGTGGGTCGGAGGAGTCGGCCTGACCGTCAACTCCTTCTCCCAGACGGTCAGCGGGACCACCGGAGGCGTACCGGGTACACCGGGCACGCCCGTCGCCTCGGGGGTCACATCATCGTCGATCACGCTGAACTGGGCCGCGTCAACGGGTACCGTCAACAACTACCAAATCGAGCGGTGTCAAGGCGTGGGCTGCACCGGCTTCGCTCAGATCGGTACGTCGACCTCGACCACGTTCGTCAACAACACCGGCCTGGCCGCGAGCACCACGTATCGCTACCGGGTCCGGGCGGTCAACTCGGTCGGCAACTCGCCGTTCTCGGGCATCGTCGACGTCATGACCACCGGCACGGGTACGCAGCCGCCGGGCACGCCGGGCACATTGAGCGTGCAAGGCACCACTGCGTCCACGGTCAGCCTGACGTGGGGTGCCTCCAGCGGCACCGTTGCCAACTACCTGATCGAACGGTGCACCGGGGTGGGCTGCACCAGCTTCACCCAGGTCGCCACGTCCACCACGACGTCGTTCACCGACGGTGGCCGGGCCGCCAGCACCACCTACCGGTACCGGGTCCGGGCCACGAACTCGGCCGGTAACTCGGGTTACTCCAACATCGCCGACGGCACCACGGGTCCGGGCGGAGGCGGCGGCGGCTGTTCGGCCACGTTGACCCTGCAGAACGGCTGGAACAACGGATACGTCATGCAGCCCAACGGCGTGACCAACACCGGCACCAGCACGATCAACGGCTGGACGGTCACGTTCACGCTGCCGGCCGGGCACTCCATCACCGGGTTCTGGAACGCTAGCGTGACCGTCAGCGGCCAGACCGTGACGGCGCGCGGGATCTCCGGCCAGAACGCGACCCTCGGCGGTGGCCAGAGCACCACGTGGGGCCTCCAGGCCACCCGGCCCGACGGCAACACCCAGGTGCCGCAAGGCCCGACCTGCACCAGCCCGTAAGTAGTTCCTGAAGATGATGGGGTGGGCCTAGGCCCACCCCATCATCGCCACGGTGACGGCGTTGAGCACCCGCACGGGCGAACTAGCGATCGCCGCGATCGCCCGGATGACCCTGACGGTCAAGAACAAGGCGCTGCTGTCCCGGCTGCATCAGACGCTGGAGCAGGCCGGGGCGGTGCGCGGGTGGAGCCTGGGCGAGGCGATGGAGCTGGTCGTCAACGACCACGGGCTGGACTCGGAGGGGCGCCTGCGCACGACCGTCGGGGCCTACGAGGCCGAAGTGATCGTCTCGGCCGACCGGACGCGCTTGGCGTTCCACCGCGACGGCAAGCCGCTGTCGGCGTCACCTCGATCGCCACCGATCCACAGTGGACAGACCGGGGCCAGAACCGCTTCCACGACTACTGGTATCGAGCCAGTTTCGGCGAACTCCTGCCCACGGCCGAGGTTCGCCGCGACGCCCTGGCAAGGCTGTTGCCCCGCACCAGGATCGCCGACCGGGTGAGCCTGGCCGACCGGTTCGTCGTGGTGCGAGGATCGTTGCGCACCTACAAAATCCATCTCGGCTCGGGCAACATCCTCATGGAGCCCAACGACGCCTATCTGTGCATCGTGGCCGCCCGCGACCGGAGCGGCCCGGTGCACCTGCCCTTCGCCGAGGACGCGATGCTGTCACTGATCCTGTCCAAAGCGTTCCTGCTCGCCGAGGATCATAAGATCACCGACCAGTCGATCCTGCGCCAGATCCGGTGAAAGCCATCAGTTGGGACCTTCAGTTCGCCGACACCGCGACCGTCCGGTCGTGGTTCGCCGACGGCCTGGTCGAGGACCTGGTGCCGGTGTTCACTCTGACCCGGATCACACCCGACTGGCCGTAAATGTACGACGAATGTACGGCGGCGATGCGTGCGGTGCCTAGCGTCCTGCCCCGAAGGTTCGCTACCTGGAGGTTGGCATGACACGTTCCCTCAACCGGTCGCTGGGCACCACACTGGCCCTCGTCGCACTTACCGGCTCCCTGCTTGTCACCACGGCCGCACCCGCCATGGCGGACACAGTCTTCGGCACCGTGATCAAACCGGACAACCCACTTCACGTCCGCTCCGGTCCAAGACTGGAGTATGTCTCGATCGCGGAGCGCCAGCGCGGCGATCGGGTGGCGCTGCAATGTCACACCTCGGGTGAGGAGGTGGGTGGATCGCGCAACTGGTTCCAGATCGCCAACGGCGGTTTCGTACCCGAAGCGTTCATCGAGAAGGACGGCACGACACCGGAGTGCGACTACGCCGGAACGGCGCCGCGTCCCAACCCCCGCACCAAGGACGAGGCGATCGACTGGCAGTTCCGGCGCCTGGGCTCCACCGCTTGGGAGGGTTTGTGCCTGGCGTTCCAGCGGGCGTCGTTCGGCTGGGGCAGCTCCGGCTGGGACACCGCCGAGAGAGGCGGCGACTGGATCGCCAACAACGGGTTCATGCACACCACGGGCGTTCCTCCGCGCGGCGCCCTGGTCTGGTACCACAATTCGTCCGGCACGGGACACGTAGTGGTGAGTATCGGTGGAGGCGACATCATCGGCACGTCGGTCAACGGCAAGGTCGGTGTGGCCGGCTTCCGGTACCACGAGGGTTACCGCGGCTGGTCGGTCCCGTACTTCCCGCAGGCTAGCTGACCTGAAGAATTGAGCTTGGCGGCCGCGGCCGCCAGGCTTCACGCACTGACGCCTTAATCCGCTCTACACCGGATCGACACCGCTCGCTGCTGGCCGAATTCGCACCGCAGCGGCGAGGATGTACGCATCACCGGTGAGGAGGCGCGATGGGTGACATCGCATTCCGGATACTTGGACCGCTGGAGATCGCGGGTGTGGCGGCCCGGCAGCTCATCTCGGCCGTCAAACCCCGCCAGGTGCTGGCGACGCTGCTGCTTCACGGGAATCGATTCGTGTCGACTGAGCTGATCACCGATGCGCTGTGGGAGGGCAAGCCGCCTCGATCCGGGGCGGCCAACGTGCGCACCTACATCCGGATGCTGCGCGAGTGCCTCGACCAGGTTGGCGTACGGTCCCGGGTGGACACCCACGTGGCCGGCTACCGCCTGGCCGTCAGCCCGGACGACCTGGACCTGTCGTATGCCGAGATTCTCGCGGCGGAGGGGCGGCACCTGGTCGCCGGCGGCGACGGCGACGGCGGCCTTGCCCTGCTGGACAAGGCGTGCCGGCTGTGGCGCGGCACGCCGTTGGAGGACCTGCCGCTGTGCTCGAGCTGGCAGGATTCGCTGAGCCTGCTGGAGCACCGGCACGCGTCCCTGGTCGATGAGGTGATCCCGCTGCACCTGCGCTTCGGCGACCCGCAACACGGGGTCGAGCTTGCCCGCAACGCCCTGGCGCGGGACCCGTACTCCGAGGACCTGTGGTACCACGTGGTGTCATGCCTGAAGGCCGCCGGGCAGACCGGCGCGGCCAGGCGGGCGGTGCGGGAGTGCCATGAGGTGCTCGCCCGCGAACTGGGCACCGAACCGGGCCCGCGCCTAATCGCCTTATTTGCCTCAATCGATTCAGGTCCCGATCAGGCGGCAAAGTCACCATCGAAGCCTCGGGCGCCCCAAAAGCCTCATGTACCAAGGCAACTGCCGCCCGACATCCCCGACTTCACCGGCCGCGCGCAGCAGCTGGCCTACCTGACCGACGTCATCTGCTCGCGCCTGGACGACCGGCCGGCCGTGGTGGCCGTCTCCGGGCCTCCCGGCGCCGGCAAGAGCACTCTGGCGGTGCGCGCCGCGCATGCCGTGCAGGCTCACTTCCCCGACGGCCAGCTCTTTCTGGATCTGCGCGGCGGGACGCGGCCCCGCGACAGCGGGGAGGCCCTCGGCGAGATGCTTCTGGGGCTTGGGCTTTCCGAGACCGCCATCCCGGACGACGCCGACCGGCGGGCGGCGGCGTTGCGCTCCGAGCTGGCGAGCCGGCGCGTCCTGATGGTGTTGGACGACGCCGTGTCGGCGGCTCAGGTCAGCCCGTTGCTGCCCGGAACGGGTACCTCGGCAATGCTTGTCACCAGCCGAAGAAACCTGGCCGAGCTGCCGGGTGCCTTGCATCTCAAGCTGGACGTCATGGAGGCCGGGGAGGCACGCCAGCTGCTCGCGGGAATCGTTGGGGCGCAACGGGCGACGGCCGACGAGACCGCGGCCGGTTTGATCGTCGAGGCCTGCGGGCGCCTACCGCTGGCGATCCGGGTGGCGGCGACACGACTGGTGCAGCGACCGGACCTGAGCATGAGCGGCCTGGTGCGGCGGCTGCGCGACTCGGCCCACGTTCTGGACGAACTGTCCGGTAGCGCGGGCGGGGTGCGCGCCAGCGCGGAACTGAGCTATCGCATGCTTTCTCCGGAGCAGGCGCGCGGATATCGTCTTTTGGGATTATTGGGTACCGGGAAGTGCCCGACCTGGGTGTTCCAAGCTCTCGCCGATCCAGCCACCGCCGACCGCATCATCGACGGCCTGGCCGACGCGCACCTCGTCCAGCTCGCCTCCGACGCCTCGACCGGCCGCGCCGTGATGGGCATCCACGACCTGCTGCGCCTGCACGCCCGGGAGCTGGCCGACCGCTACGGCGGCGTCGCCGATCTGCGCGCGGTGCTGCGCGAGTGGGTGGCGCGCACCCACCGGGCCACCGAAGCGTTGCCGTTCAAATACTTCGGCGCCGGCCTGCCGCCCTCACCCGCACCGTCCTATCTGGACGAACCGATCGGGGCGCAGTGGCTCGATGCCGAGCGGCATGGCCTTCTGCCCACCCTGCGGGCGGCGGTGGAGCACGGCCTGCACGAGGAGGCCTGGCAGCTGGCCGCGCACTGGTCGGCCTACCTCGACCTGCGCAGCGACTATACACTTTGGACAGACGCTCTGCTGGCCGTCCTTCCCGCCCTGGAAGGGGAGAACCATCTGCTCGGCCAGGCGGTCCTGCTGCGCGACCTCGGCCAGGTCGCCATCTACCGCGACCAGCTTGACCTCGCCACCGAGCGGCTCACCGCCTCCCTGACCCTGTTCGAAAAGCTGGAGGACCGGGGCCGGGCCGGGGTCGCCCGTGTCGGCCTCGGCACCGTGCAGCGGGTCAGAAACTGCGACGACGCCGCGATGGAGCACTACCTGGCCGCGCTCGACGCCTTCGTGGCCACCGGCGACCGGGCCGGAGAAGCGGTGGCGCGCAACGCCATCGCGTTCGTGTGGCTGCGCCGCGGCGAACTGGACCAGGCCGAACCATGGCTGCGACGCGCCTTCGACCTGGCCGGCGAGGCCGGCGACAGCCACCGCCAGGCCCAGGTGCGCCGCCGCTTCGCCGTGCTGCGAAGCGAACAAGGCCGGCTGGCCGATGCGCGAGGTGAACTCGACGCGGCGTTGCAGACCTTCGAATCCCTGGGCGACCAGCATTGCGCCTCCTACGTACAAATCGCGCTCGGCGAGCTTTGCCTGCTCCAGGGCGACCTCGCCCGCGCCCGTCGCCTGCTCGTCGACGCGCTCAGCGTCGGCCGCCAACTGGAGGACATGACCACCCAGGCGCAGGCCTACCGCCAGCTCGGCGAGGTGAGCCAACGCGCCGGCCGGACCATCGCGGCCCGGCGCTACTACGCCATGGCCGTGCGCGCCTGGCAGCTGGGCTCCAACCCCACCGAGGCTCGCCAGGTACAGCAGCTCCTCCAGACCATCAGCGGATGACCATCGATGTATGCGCAATGTACGCGGCGGCGAAATGATCGCAACAACGACTACCTAGCCGAGGAACCGACGTGTCCGAGCTTCCTGAACCCGGGGGCAATCCGCGCCCCACCGAAGACGCGCTGCAATGGCAGCTCGACCGGATGGGGTCGACCGCGTGGGAAGGTTGGAGCCTAAAGTTCCAGCAGATGGCGTACGGTTTCGCCGACGAGACCGGCATCGCCGACTCCCGCCAGACGCTACGCTGGCTCGCGGCCCGCGGCGGCCTGGGCAACGGCCAGCCGCCCAGGGGCAAACTCGTCTGGTACACCGGCGGCGACTGCGGTCGGGCCAGCGTCATGTCCAGCCTGGGCGACGGAAAAGTCGTCGGCGCCGGGGTCGACGCCGCGGTCGGCGTGATGGACTACCGCGACCGTGACGGTTACGTCGGTTGGTCCGAGCCCGTTTTCCCGTACGCCTGAAAACAGCGCGCAGATTCGGCCACGCAGTCACGCCCACGGTCGTTTAAGATCGTGGATCATTTGGTGAGTGGTCTGTTGGGTAACGGTGGCGTGTCGGCTGGGTAGAGACAACGAAACTCCGGTAATACGAGGCGTCCTCCAAGACTTCTCGCAACCGGAGTTTCGTTGTCCGTCCATTCGGCCACCTTGTCCGACGACGAGGCGGATATCTGGTCGGCTCTGGTGTCGTCCTTGTCGGTAGATCACCGTATCGTTGGCGAGACTGACAGCTGGGCGCCGGACTGGCCGGTCGTAGGCCTGGTCGATCACTTCGCGTTGCTCGAGGATTCTCGTGACTTGCGGTGGGTGGTTGGTAGGCCTCGCCGGTGGCCAGAACCCGGCCCACGTCATGGCGTGGGGCGAGGCGCTTGTTCTTCGAGCCGCAGGGTCGTCCTGGGCCGGGGTGGGTGGGTTTGGGTGCACCGGCGGGCATTGCGGGAGGCTGTCGCACAGCTTCCGATCCCAAGCTGTCAAGGTGCCGCTTGAGCGCCGTGTTTGAAGAGCTTGTTGAGGTTATGGACGGTTCCAAGGAGTTTGATCTCGGTGTTCACGCTGGCGCGGCCGCGGTAGTGGAGATGACGGCCGAAACGCTGAGACAGTGGCGCGAACCCGGGTTCGACCAGTGCGCCGCGCTGCTTGTATGTCGCTTGGCCTTCGGGGGTAGAGAGGCGATCTGCCATCTGACGGTGATCGTCAGGGATAGGTGTGTGACGGTGCTGGTCGTCGGCGCCGTGTTTGGTGACCGCCACGAGTAGCGGCAGGTCGGCCGGGGCGTCGAAATTCATGGTGCAGGCGCCGTCGTAGAGCGCCATGCCCACGACGGTGCTCCGGGACCAACGACAACCCAACCAATGTCTTGACCGGCCCCTCGGTGCACAGCACCGCATCGGCCAGCTCGAACAACGCGTCAGCACGCGCGGTTCAAACACTGGTAGAAACCGACACGGAACCGGGACAACACGTCCAGGGACTCGACACAGCAAGGACTTTGCAGCACACTCATCTCACGGCCTTCGGTGTTCTCATGGTGATTCAGCAACACACATGATTACGCCAAGGCCGCTCTTATGTCCACATTGGACACGATCCCAGTGCGGCAAGATCGCCGGCCGAGGTTAAACGACAAGCTAAGCCGTTCCGGCCCGCGCGCACGCCCACGCAACAGTCCACCAATCACGCGACGCAAGCCAGCCGCGAAGCCAATCGCGGAACGCCCATCAAGGCTTCAGGCCGTGACGATCCCTTCACCGGCCAAGCACCGCACCGCTTCCGGGGATCGCCGCCACGCCTACGCGACGTGCCACCGGACAGGTCTGCAAACCGTCGTGATCAGATAGTATATATCCATACATTCCTATACGTACTCGAACTCAGTGCTTGACAGCAACCGTGACAGCAACCGGGGCGAACCACCACGACCCTCAGCGCACAACGGAGTGGCACCAATACTCTGGGTAGTGGCGCCGCTCCATTCCTATTACCCGCGCACGTTTGAAATGTGGCATCGTTTCCTCACGTCCCGATCACCCAATCGCGCGCCCTATTCACCGCAAGCTCAAGTTCCATTTGGCTGTTGAGTTCGAGGTGCTCAGACTGAGCTTCCGGGATCGCCATGTTGACGAGGTCGAGTTCAGCGCTGCCGTCTTCCCAGACAGTTATTTGGGCGCCTAGATCTCCCATTTCTATGGTCCAAGTGACCGATCTATTTAACCAATGCTCAGGTGTCTGCTCGGTGGCTAAGGCAGCGAGCGGCGATATATTGCCCGATTCAACCCGAGAAATTACCTCAAGAACGGCGCTGAGCAGCGGCGATCCTCTCAACATGCTGGACCTCCACCCAACTGGACGTTGCCCGCTTTCGGCATACCTGGAGTGCCGCCCTTACTGGCCAAATAGCGCCCCATCAAGGTATCGGGATCGACCATCTTATAATCGCCAGGTCGCCCACCTGGAAGTAGGGAGGACCTTGGCACATCGAATTCGGCATAGACCGATCCTGGCCTTGCCGAAGTATATGCATCCGGGCTTGCCGGGTGAACGACATAGGTCGCGCCGCCGGCGCCAGATTGAACCATTCCAGTCCTAAGCATCGCATCGTATTCCGTCTGTGACATCCAGCGACCAACTCTGATTAAATCGTCGCCACCGTCATTGTGCACCAGGACCGGTGTGTTACCGGCCATCACATAGTAGGTGTGGAGATCTCACGGGCCGCGAGGCGAGGGCATGGGCCAGATCATGCCATCTGCCAGGGGTTTTGCGCGAGGCGCTTTCAGTCGCGATTGATGGCTGGCAATGGTGACATCAGTGCTGACATCAACGTGGGCGCACTTCAGCGACTGTAGGCGACGAGTGTCGTCGGCCCAGGGTGCGTCGCAGGGTAGCGCAGCCGCTTGCTCCGGCGTCGAGGGTCGCTGCGCGCTCACGTGGTGACGGTCCTTCGGTCCGCCCTTGACCCCGGAGACCTCTGCGGCTGCGCTGGGCAGGTTTTCCGGGCAGGCAGGGCCTGCCCGGTGCGACGACGCGACGCTGACATCGGTTGCGGCTCAACGGTTTGCTGTGTTACCCGCTCGTTTGCTGATGAGATGGCCGATTGCGGTGATTCGCCGTTGCAGACGGGCGGATTCGACGCGATCGGCGATCGCGCGGGCGTGGTCGAGGGTCGCTTTGGCTGCGTCGAGGTCTCCGGCGCGGGCGTAGCCTTCGGCCAGCCAGGTTTGATAGAGCCCGGTCTCGCGCAGGTGGCTACTGTTGTAGGCGGCCAGAGCGCGGTTGAGCAGTGGTTCGGCGTTGGCGGGTTTCCCGAGTTCGATCAGGCAGCGTCCGGCCATGACGTCGATCTCGCCTCGGTCGAGCCAGTAGACCCATTCCGGCTCGCAGATGTCGGCGGAGCGTTGCTCGTAGGCGTCGTCAACGGCGTCGAGAGCGTGGCGGGTGGTGTCGGCGTCTTTTATCCTGGCGGCGGCCCAGGCGAACCGTTCGAGTAGGAGCGCCCGGACCACGGGAGTTGCGGCTGTTGCGCCTTTGACGGCCGATCGGGCGATGAGCAGGGCGTCTTCGCGTTTGCCGATGTTGGCGATCTGGTAGGCGAGGCATGAGAGTAGTTGTGCGCCAAGGGTTTTGTCGCCTGCTCGCTCGGCGGCTTCAACGCCGGAGAGGTAGTGCTGCTGGGCCTTCGGGTAGTGTCCGGCGTCGCTGGCGACCCATCCGGCGAGCTGCGCGAGTTCCCCGATCACGGTGAGCAACCGGACGCCAAGCTCGTCGGTGTAGGTGGCTTGCGCAGCAACGGTTTCCGCCTCTGAAAGCTCCTTGGCGATGACGGGTAGCAGGTGGCTGCTGCTGACGGTGTCGTCCAGATGCCGCAGCTCGATCATCCGGCCTTCCAGATGGGAGACCAACGCGCGTCCGACCTTGTGCCCTGCCTTCAGGTGGCAGACGGCCGGACTGTCGGAGATCAGCCATTCGTGGGTGACTCGGACTGGTTCAAGCGCGGTGCCAATGGAGACGCCAAGGGCCTGCTCGTAGCGGTCCAGGATGTCGGCGGTGACGGCCCGGTGCCCGGTCTCGACCAGACCAAGGTAGGGCTTGCTGAAGTGGGTCAGCGCGGCGATGCGGGCAAGGCTGTAGCCAGCGGCTTCCCGTGCCGCGCGCAGGTGTGCGCCGAGATCACTCATTGTCGCCTGTAGACGGTCGAAGACAGCCAAATACTTCCACGACCATCTCTTTCCGCTGATGCTGGTGGCTAGCCCAGCGGGAACGCGCATCGAAGGACCGGACCCGTCTGGTGCAATCCGGGGAGGACCGGAATGGAAGCGGTGAAGATCGCACCCTTCCCGTTCCCGTGGCTTCCGGTCTTCCCCCTCACCCTAACCGATCGATTTTGGAGGGAGTGATGACCATGAGCGACGCGACACCGCTTCGTGACTACTGCCGCTTCGGTGGTGGAGACGACGAGTCCACTGACGAGGGCACCGAGCCGACGCAGGAGTAGCCGGGCAACGTGACGCGCCCCGCCCAAGGCCGAAGAAGAGCCGGAGGCGGGGCGCGTTCATGTTCAGTTGTGCCTATCGGACGGCGACAGCCAGCGGGGGATCGTCGCCGTCTTCGTCGCCTTCCATGAGCAGATCACGGATATCTGGGATATCGTCATGGTCTTCGTTCTCGTGATTGTCGTTTGTGGATTCCAGTGCTTGGTTCATGGCCTCGATGGCGTTGCGCTGCAACCGAACCCGGACATGCGAATATATGTCGGCTGTGGTCGATATCTGTGCGTGGCCAAGGAGTTCCTTGATCGTGACCAGCTCGACGCCCTGTTCCAGGAGCAAACTGGCGCAAGTATGGCGAAGATCATGGAATCGGATGTAGCGGACATCGGCGATCTGGCAGATGGCCACGTGGTTGTGGTAGACGGCGGCCGGATCGAGTGGCCCGCCTACCTGGTTGGCGAAGACTAACCCTGTTGCCTGCCAACGATCCCCTGCTTCGCGCCGGTCGAGCTCCTGGCGTTTCTTGTAGCGGTGCAACGAGGTCAGGCAGTCACGCGGGATGATGATCCTTCGCGCGGAGCGGTAGGTTTTCACAGGCTGGAACGTCGGCCCGCCTTGGGTTCGGGCGAGGGTGCGCTTGATATAGAGATGTCCCCGGTCAAGGTCGATGTCTGTCCATTTGAGCCCGAGGAGTTCGCCTTGCCGCATCCCGGTTCGCAGGGCCAGCTCGAAGAGTGCTCCGTGCCGGTTGTAGGCGGCGGTGAGCAGGTACTTGCGGGCCTCCTTCGCGGTGAAGGGCTGGAAATCGGACTTGGGTGATGGCAGGCGGACCGCGGAGGCGACGTTGCGGCCGAGCATGTCTTCGCGGACCCCATCAGCCAAGGCTGCCGAGAGGATGCCGCGGATGTAGCGGACGGTCGCCGGGCGGATGGTTTTGTTGCAGCACTTGCCGATCGCGCAGCAGCGCGGCCGGGACTCCTTGTGCCGGTTGGATGGATTCCGTTTGGCGTCCCAGCCTTGGGCGCAGCACTGGCAAACCTTGCCGATGTTATCGAGCCAGGTGCGGACGTCCTTGACGGTCAGGGTTCCCACCTTGCGGGAGCCCAGGCCGGGGATGAGGAAGCGGCGCACCAGCCCTTCGTAGGTGCGAAACGTCGTCTCACGAATCCGAGGTTTGGCGATCGTGTCCAGCCAGTGCTGAAGGTAGTCCCCGATGGTCAGGTTGGGGTCTTTCGCGACGACCACGCCCCGGCTGGAATCGGCCAGCTTGTCACTGAGCTTGTCCAGGGCCTCTTTGCGGGTGTCTCCGTAGACGTAGACCCGTTTGCGGGAGCCGTCGGAGGCGTAAACATACCCGGCTCCCTGCCAGCGGCCGTCGATTCGCTGGAAGACGGTGCCTTCACCGTTGGCTTTCCTTCTACCGGCCATGAGGGGCAGCCTCCTTCAGCAGAGAATCCAGGTAGTGCTTGAGGGATTGGGCGGGGATGCGACGGCAGCGTCCGATCTGGACAGAGCCGAGTTTGTGGGTGCGGATCAGGTCATAGACCAGGTGTTTGCCGAGCTGGAGCCGGGCCATCACGTCCTCAACGGTGAGCAGGTCGGGGTTCATGGCCGACCGCCAGCGCAGGACAGTTCGGGTTTGGGATGTCCGGCGTAGCGCCAGTCCCCGACGACGATCAGCTTGTGTGCGTCCGGGTCGATGCCCAGCGATAGTGCGTGTCGGGCGATGTTGAAGGAGGCCCGTTCACCGCGCAGCGCGGCAAAGGTGGTCGAGTAGGTGGGCGATTTCGTGGTCACATGGCCCCGGTAGCCGAGCTGGTGTGCCCAGCGGCGCAGCCGCAGCTCCGCGAAGGCGGGGATGCCGCCCAGGTGCCAGCAGGTTTCGACCAGCGCCCGGCCATGCGCCGACAACGCGGCGAGGGTGATGCCGGGGCGGCGGCCGGTGCCAGAGCAGGCCCGGCAGAGCAGCGTTTCGCCATCGCGGCTGTCGCGGATGCCGTTGCCATCACATGATTGGCAGAACAGCGGGGTGACCGTGACGCCGGTGGCCTCGGCCGCCTTCGTCGCGTACTTGGCCACGTATTTGGCGATGGCAACGTCGGACAGGTCCGGGTCGGCCGTGGGCAGGTATTGGATGTCGAGCTGTCGCCCCCACGCCATCGTGCGCGCCGCAACCGTTGCGGTATCTGGGCTTGACAGGTGGACGGTGCCGGCCGCATCCCGGATCGCCGTCTCCAGCATCTCTACCGTGGCCCACGCCGGCGGTGCCGAACCAGGACCGTCCGGGCCGTCCAACCGGACCACGGCGTGGTAGTGGACGCAGCCGCGTGCCTGGAACTCGGCCACCTTGGCGAACACCACCCGGACCTGAGCGTGGGCGTCCTGGTAGGACAGTCCGGCCGCCTTGGCCAGAGCCCGGCGGGTGGCGATCGTCAAACGTGACCACAGCAGCCCGGCGTGTGCGTTGAACAGCACCTGACTGGTGTAGTCGTAGGTTGCCGGGTCAAGCGGGGTTCCGATCACCTTGTCGCCTTTGAGATGCCAATGGCCGCAACCAGTTGCGCCCTTGCGGCGGCGCGGGTGGCACTGCCGTAATGCGCCGTTGTCGGCCGGGCCGAGGTGGACTTTGCCGAATGAGGGTGCGGTCAGGGTGACGAACAGACGCGGCCGGTCAGCCACGACAGCGGGTGTGTCCTTGCCGCCCCACAAACCGGCGGCGATCAGATGGAACGCATCCAGGCGGTAGAGCGCCGAGCAGGCCCGACAGACGTTCCAGCGCGGTTACGGCACCTGACCATGATCGGCTCTTCGCTGGTGTCGGTGCGGTGCAGGATGCGGCCGGTGTCGGCTTCGACGAGCAGGCCGGAGCCGGTCATCCAGATCGGGTGCTCGCAGTCGCCGGAATGGGCGACAGTGTCGCTGGCCAGGGTGACACGGGCCAGGGTGCCCGCTTCTTCGGGGACAGGGGTGTAGGGCATCATCACAGCAGGTCCTCTTCTTTGTGGTGAGGGCTGAAGGAGGGGAAGGCGGCGGGGTGTTCTTGGCGGAATGGACCGCCGCCCTCCCTGGTGAAGCGGCTTCGTGAGATCGCCATCTGCTGCTCGACCAGCAGCGCAGCCGGATCTTGGACAAGGTGTGTGTTTTCGCCCGCGATCACGTCCGCGTAGTCGTCGGGGACATGCGTGGTGCGAACGAGGGTGAACCCGGGCCGGTTCTGCGCCACCATTGACGCAACACCGATGTAGGCCGGGTCTTGCAACCGGCGTGGGTGCTCATCCGGCGATCCGGTGATATCCGAGCCCAGGATCGCCGTGGCCGCCTCGCTGGTGCGCTGCGCGAAGCTGATGGCCACCTGGCAGTTATCGCGGATCTTCGTCGGGATGGCGTCGGCCGTGGCCTTCTGCGTGGCCAAAACCATTTGTATCCCAACGTTTCTGCCCTTGCGGATCAACTCCTCAACCAGACGTGTCGTCTCCCTGGCCAGGGCATCCAGCCGCTTGGACTCGGCATCAGTTCCCTTGCTCTCATTGAAAAACGTATGAGCCTCATCGATCACAATCAGAATCAGCGGCCAGTCTGGCGATGGGCCGACATCCCACATGTTCTTGCAGCCCAAGACTTCCCGGATCGCGTGCTGCCGGTCGGCCATCAGCCGATGGACCTTGGCCAGGTGGTCCCGAACCTTCTCCGGTTCGTCCTTGGCCGACAGCCAGGCCCGCGCGAACAGGTCGTCATAGTCCGGGCCGCCCTTGCCATCAATCAGCACCAGCTGAACCTCGGGTAGCGGGGCGAGCTGGACCAGCCGGGCGTTGAGGAATGACGTTTTCCCATACCCAGCCAGCCCGGCGACCACTACCCCAGAGACACCCGACGAGCGGATGGTGACCGGCCTGCCGTCGGCATCCACCCCGGCGTACCAGACCGCCGGATAGCTCGGTAACTGCCAGGGCGGCAACGGTCCCGGAGCTGTCCATCCGGCCGCCAGCTTGCGCCGGGCAGGTAGGGGTGGGTTCGGGCGGCGGGCCGGAAGGGTCAACGCGGGAACCGTTGCAGGCGAGGGGGAACGGCGAGCCGTATCCACCCAGTCTGACGACTGTGTGAGTGGATCGCGGACGATCGCCCGCAACCGCACCACGCCAGGACGGAGTTGTTCGACCCGGACCTGTGGCACTTTCCAGATGTCGGCCAGATACAGCGCCGTATCCTGAAACTCCTTGAGCCCCAAGCGTCCCAGGGTGGAGGCGTCCACCAGGACACCCCACCACTCGGCCCGGACCTGAACCGGCGGGATCATCTCCCGTTCGATCACCGTCGTGGCCGGGGTGGACGACCACCATTTCGGCCGTCCCCGCTCGATCTGCACCAGCCCGACCCGGCGCGCGTCGCGCTTCCACCGGGCTTTGATCCGCCAGGCTTTGCGCATCATCGGCCGGACTTCCTTGTCCGCCAACAGGTATCGCGCTGCCCCGAACAGGAACCGGGCCACGAAATACGCGGCGACCGGCGCCGCCAGGGCCAGCGGGAGGTAGATCACCTCCCCAGGGCTGCTGAGAAAGCCGACAATCGCATCGGCCAGCTTGTCCGGGTCCATCACGCCTTCACCGCCGTCAGAGCGTTGGCGCGGAATAGATTCCAGGCCCGGCCGTTCTTCTCCCCCGAGATCAGCGTCAGGCCGGTCGCCTTCACGAGCTGACCCATCGAAAGATCCTTCGGAACCCCGGGCTGAGGGACCGAGACCCGCAGCACCTGCGGCGTTCCCCCATCCACCGTGAGTGCGACCGCGACCTCCAACAGCGGAGCGCCGGTGTCCCGGTCGGTGGCGGCGATCCGGTTGGCCTTGTCCTTGAACTGCGGTGCCGGAGCCGCCAGAACGAGCAGGCTACGGCTGTTGTCGATCGGCAACACCATCATGGTGTCGTCTCCATTCTGTGAGGGGTGGCCCCCGGCGTCGTGCCGTGAACCTCGATATGCTCAAGTTACACGTGACAATCCTGATCTAGCAAGATTTGATCCAAAAAAAGTTCAGGAACATGGGTAGCATGGCCTTCACGTGACGGTTTACGCTTGGGCTATGCACCCAGCCGACGACAAACGCGCCCTGTTCATCCGGGTCGTGGACGACATCGTGGACCAGATCCGCACCGGCGAACTCAAGCCGGACGACGTGCTGCCCACCGCCAGGAAGATGGCCGAGATCTACGACGTCGCCTCCATGACCGCCCAGCGCGCCCTGCGCGAATTGCAGACAATGGGGCTGACCTACGGCGTCGTCGGCAAAGGCACCTTCGTGCACCCCGAAGCCCCCAACCGGGTCAAAGCCATCGACAGCGGCGAAGAACGCGACGCCGAGCGACCCCTTAGCATGAGCGAGGACCTAGCCGACTACTTCTCGTTCCTGGACACCCTCGCCGTCAAAACCGTGGAGATGTTCGAAACCCGCGACAAGAACAAGCAGGCCGCACTCCGCGCCGAGCTGGGCCTGCTCAGCGCCGTCACCGAAGGCCGCCGCAAAGACCTCCAAGACGAACTCGCCCAGTTCCACGCCCGCCGCGCCTACGCCGAAGGCAAGACCAGCCCGGACGACACAGCCACCGAGCAGCCACCCGCCGACGAACCCCGCAAACGCACCCGCCGCAGTCCCAAGAAATAGGTGGCCATCACCGCCAGCCGCACCCCGCGGCCCAGCCGTCGTTAGAAACTGCTTCACCGGAATATCAAGAGCACGCCCGGCTACGCCGGGAGCACGCGCGCTACACCTTCGGCCCGCGCGCACGCACCCACGCAACGGCCAGCATGAAATCCTCAAGCACTACGAACCGGGGCAAAGGCCGTGACGATCCCCTTCGCTGGGCAAGCACCGCTGTGGGTTCCGGGGATCGACGCCACGACGCTGGCGCGCCGAGGCACCGGGCAGGTGTGGCCAACTGTCGAGATCGGACAGTGTTCATGTATCAATTCGCATGCGTGCTCACGGCTGACATCAGTATTGACATCAACCGGCACGCACAACCACGACCTTCAACGCACAACGGAGTAGTGCCAATACGCTACGTAGTGGCCAGATTTCGCTAACTCTATAGATGAACTTCCCTACCCCAAGCAGAATCGGGTGCATCTAGAATCTGGAACGATTGCGCCATTTCCGGGTCAAAGATTACGAGCAAATTGTCAGGCTGATAGCTGGGAGTTGCGTCATCAATTTCGCCTAGCGCAATAACAGCGCTAGCCCCATTCTCGAAGATCATCCGTAACGCCCAAGGCAGTTGAGACCCGTCCTCGGATGTATGCCGAGCCAGGCCAAATCCAGAAATAGCCAGCCCTCTCAGAGCCCTCCACGGCGCGGAGTCCGTCACGTCTACGATGGAATCGACTATTGCGGTCTTACCATCCTCTGGATTCGCGACGATATTTAGGAATTCGGCATAGTTCCGGATGCACCATTCAAGAACCATAGTCGCAGACTCCGTCGAGACAATTACCGCATGATCTACCCCGTGAGCAAGGATGCTTCCGCCCTGGCCAGAGCCGTCAGCTACCGGGTCACCGAGCGTCTTATACAAGACTTTTGTCAGGCGACCACCGATCAATGGGCGAAGGACATCCATCGATAACTCCAACGCCCTATCGGCCGATTCAGAGAACTCTGTCATGAGAACAACCCAAAGTATTGGAACGTACCGTTCGCATCATACACTGCGCCAACGAACTGGCCATTCATGACTCTATTGCTGATGACACGCGTTCCGCCCTTGAAGGCTCCTCCGTTGATCGTTTGGAAATCGGAGTAGGGGTCGGTCAGAATGTCGTCTAGCAAATTCTGCCCGGCAGAATTCAGATCCTTGCCAGCGACGGTCGGCAATTCTCCTCTGCCCATGTGTTTCTGATAAGCACGCCCGGCGGCTGTTAAGCCACCCTTAGCAGGAACCTGACCGGCAGCGGACATTGCATCGAGGTTCGGCCCACACGGCCCAGTGTTGTGGACCAGAACAGGAGTATTACCGGCGAGGACGTAGTAGGTGTGGATGTCGGCGATGGTCAGGTTGTTGACCGTGGTGTTGGCTGTGTACGTCCGCGCTGACTTTACTGTTGCGGTGGCGCCGTTGGGGGTTAGCAGGGGTGTGCCGGGCTTGAGCCGTGTGGCGTCTGTCCACTGGTGTGTGTGTTGGTTCCAGAATGGGTGGTTGGCTGTGGCGATGATGGTGGTGTCGCCGTTGGTGGTGTGGATGGTCAGCTCCACGAGTTGTTTGTCTCCGTGGCCGACGATTAGATCGGTGACTTGGCGCGGCCCGGTCACGCCCGACTGCGGATCGGTGGCCAGGATCTGGTCGCCTATGTTGACATCACGGATGTGTTTGGTGGTGCCGTTGGCCATCAGGACTGGTGTCGTGGGGGCAAAACTGTTACATCCACTTCGGCCGAATTTGAAGGCCCGTTCGGTTAGGGCGATGCCGGCGGCGATGCCGCCGAGGTAGCCGTAGTTTTCCGCCGCGGTCTTGAGGTCGCCTTGGGCCAGGGCGGTTTGGGCGTTGACGGCCATGGTGGCCAGGTCCACCAGGCTCATGGCGTTGTCCCACGGCTTGGGCTGGTGGGGCAAGGTGTTGGTGACGTAGTCGTCCCAGGCTTGGCTCAGGGTCCATTGCCCGCTCAGCACGTTGGACCATCGGGTGTAGCCACGTTGGGCTTGGTCTGCGACGAACTGGCCGTATTGGACCAGTCCGCCGAGGGTGATGTCGTACATGCCGTTGACGAAGCTGTTGATGCCGGCAAGAACCGGGTTGTCGGTCCTGGGCCCGGTGTTGTGTTTGAAGTATCCCTTGAGTCGTTTCTTGCGGGGGAACTGGTTGCCGCCGGCGGCTTGCCAGGCGTGCTGGTCTTCAAGGTCGTCAAATTGGGGCTTCAAGCCGGTGGGGTCGCTGTAGGTGACCGGGTTGTTGTTGGCGTAGGTGTAGGCGTTCCACTGCTGTGGGTCCGAGAGGTCCATGACCGGGTCGACGGAGATGAATCGGCCCAGCGAGGGGTCGTATTCGCGGGCGCCTAGGTGGGTCAGGCCGGTGTCGTCTCGGGTGCCGCCGACGTAGCCTTTGCTGCCTTTCCAATCGGCGGCTTGGGGTCCGTGGGGTTCGCCGTAGGGCAGGCTGCGCCGGCGGGCGATGGCGAGGGTGGCCGGGTCGATTTGGGCCATCGGGGTGCCGTGATGGTCGGCGACCACCCACCGCAAGCCGGCAGTGTCACGGACCGCGATGCCCGAGTAATGGCGGGTGGCCAGTGGGTCGGCGGTGCCGATCTTCTCCATTTCGGTGCCGTCGGGTAGGTAGAGGGTTTTCCTGGTGGGGCTGGCCGTGATGAGCCGGTTGCCCGAGGTGTCGTAGGTGTAGCTGGTGGTTTGGCCGCTCTCGGTGAGGGTGGCGAGGTGGCCTTCCGGATCCCAGGTCAGCGATTGGGCCGCGCCGGTCGGGGTGGTGCGGCTGGTGGTGTTACCGGCCGGGTCATAAGAGAAGTTGCGGGTGGCCGTGTCGGCGTGGGGGCCGGTGGAGGTGATGGTTTTGAGCTGATGTGGTTTGATCCCGGCGGCGAGTCCGATGGTGTGGGTCCAGGTGGTGTCGCCGGTGGTGGGGTTCTTGTCGGTTTGGGTGAGCCGGTTGCCGAGGGTGTCGAAGCTCCATTGCCGCCAGTAGGGGTCGACGCCGCCGCGTTGGCCGGTAGTGCAGGTGCTGGCGGTTTGGGTCCAGGCTTCGGTTAGGCGGCGTAGGTGGTCGTAGCGGAAGCATTCTCGTTGGTCGATGATGTTGTTGGTGGTGGTGCGTAGGGCGGTCAGGTTGCCGGCCGGGTCGTAGGTGTACAGGTCGTTGGCTAGTCGGGAGGTGCCGTAGGTGCCGGGTGTGCCCGGGGTTTCGGTGTTGACGTGGATGCCCGATAGGCGGCGGGTGGGGGCGTCGTAGTTGGCTTGGATGCGTACCCGGGCACCGGGCGCGCCTAGGAAACGGTGGTAGACCAGTCCGTCGTAGTAGTAGGTGGTGTCGTCGAGGTAGCTGCCTTGGCTGGCGGTGGTGGTCAGCCGACGGGGCAGCCCGGTGGCGCTGTGGTAGGTGTGGGTCAGGGTCTCGCCGGGTAGCCCGCCGGCGGCGGGCAGGGTGTGGGTGGCCATGGCCCCGTTGGGTTTATAGCTGCTGGTGGTGGTGTAGGTGAGGGTGGCGCCAGCGGGGCCGAAGCCGGGCACAGTCGTGGTGGTTTGGGCAGGTCGGTAGGCGTTGTCGTAGGTGTCGACGGTGTGGGTGTAGGCCTGCCCGGCCTGGTAGCGGGTGGTGGCGGCGAGTTGGCCTTTAACTGGGGCGGTGGTGCCGGCCAACACGGTGGTGTCGTAGGTCCAGGTGGCGCGGAGCAGCCCGGTGGTCGGGTTGTCTTGCCGTAGTGCGGTTTTACGGCCCAGGCCGTCGTAGCTGTAGAACAGCTGGTTGCCGGTGCCGTCAGTGGTGGAGGTGATTTGCCCGGCATTGTCGAAAGTGGACGTGGAGGTGCCGGCGTCCGGGTCGACGGTGCGGGTTTTGCGGCCCAACAGGTCGTAGGTGTAGCTCCAGGTGTTGTTACCGATGTCTTTGACCCCGATCAGTTGGTCGAGCCGGTTGTGCGTGTGGGTGGTGGCGCTGTAGGCGCCGGCGGGGGTGCCGCCTTGGTGTTGGCGTAGTTCGACGGTGCGGCCCCGCACGTCGCGGATGGTGGTGGTGGCGGTGCCCCCGGCCGGTGGGGTGACGGTGACGGTTTTGCCACCGTCGTAGCCGGTGAGTGTCTGCCACAACATGGCCGTGGTGGTCCCGTCACCGGTCCACTGCTGCGCATTGGTGGTGCGGCCCAGGTTGTCGTAGACGAAGCGTTGCTGGACGTTGATGTCCTTGTCCGCGGCGGTCACCAACGTGGTGGCCGGTCCGGAATCGTTGTTGTACCACACGGATTCGGCCGCGGCCTGTCCGATCGGGTGGTAGCTGGTCAGCGTGATGGCCCGACCGGTGCCGGTGGCCGAAACGGTTTGGGTCTGCCGCGGCCGCAACCGGCCATCAAAAATCTGATACGACAGGATCTGCTGCCCGTCGGGGCCTAGGGTTTTGGTGGATACCCAGTTGCTGCCGTTGACCGAATACCCGTATTCGACATCCGGGGTGACAGTGTTGGTGTCGCTATCCTGTGGTGCGCGGTGGTTCTTCCACACTTTGAGCAGACGACCGGCACTGTCATAGCGGGCTTGGGTGATCCTGCCATTGATATCGGCGACCTTGACCGGCACCCCCAACTTCGGGTCCAGCGTGGTCGTCGTGTTCCAGCGTTGCCCGCTAATGCTGGGCCCGGTGGCCGTGACGGTGGTGACCGGGCCGCCGGTGGCCGGACTATACCCGGTGGAGTTTTGTCGATCCAAGGCGTCAAACGAGTCCACGACCCGTCCGTAGCCGTCGTAGCCAGACCGTCCGGTTTGAACAAGGTCGGCTGCCGCGGGTGGGTAGGCGGTGGCCTGCTTGGCCGCCTGAGCCAGCGTGACCATGCCGAGGGTGGGCATCGCCGCGTAGGCGAGGTTGTCATAGGTGGTGCGGCCGGCAGCCAGGATGTTGGCGGCGGTGGGCGTGGTGGCGCAGTCGGTGGTGACCGTCTGGGTGGGCAGCCCAACCAGCCACACCCCTGTATTGGCCGGCGCATAGTCGGTGAGCACACACCGGTCATCGGTGGTGATGGTGGCATCGCCCAAGTCCTCGACTTTGGTGGGCAGACCGTAGCCGGGCTCAAAGAGGGTGTGGGTTTCGGTGTGCCGGTAGGCCGCCCCGGCCAGCTTCTCCTGACCCAGCGTGGTCACCTCACGCACCCGGCTGGCATAAATGGTGGTGTTAGGCGCCGCAATCGACTGGGCGGCGGTATTAACCACGTCGTGGTGATGGCGTACCGCACCAGTCCAGTTCGTGCGGTCGGCGTTGACCGGGCCATCCCAGACGAAACTACGCCGCACCCGCCCCGCCAACGCCGGATCATCAGTGATCTGATGATCCCAATCATCGTCGATCACCGCCGGCCGATCCCACATACCCGAGCTGGTTTTGTCGCCGTACATGCCCCGGAAATACAAATCCTCACTGACCTGGACCGGGCCGGACCCGTCCACCGCCGCGTGGGTGGTGATCACCGTGGGGTAGCCGGCCCACCGCGACCACGTCCGAAACTGCGGCGCGGTGTGCCAGGACCAGTCATGCTTCCACAGCACCGCCGTCGAGGACCCGGCCGCGGAATACGTGTAGGACCACCGTTCCGGCGGGCTACCCCCCACCTCATCCCACACGATGACGTCGTTGGTCACGTACTTGTGCCACCACGACACCTGCCCCTGGTTGTTTTGGGGGAAACAGCGCCGGCTACTTTCCGACGCGTTACCGGGCAGACTGCTACTGGTACAGTCATGCCCGGAATAGCCGGCCTGCACCGTTTCACCGGTGCCGGTGCGGATCCACCCCACCCGCCAATGCGCCATCGGCGCCACCGCCGCGCCCCAGTCGACCCGGTTGTGTTCCTGCCACCCGGTCAACTCCACCGGATTCGGAAAGCCCGGCCGCCACAGCCGCCACAGCCACAACGACGGCGAGGAATCCGGCTGCCCGAACGGAGCGATCACATCGGTGGTATCCGGGAAACTCTGCGTGGTCTGCCACGAGGCCACCGCCATCCACGTCCCGGTCACGATGTCCCAGATTTTGGTGTGCACACCGGTCAGGCGGTAGATAATCCAAAACGTCGGTGCGCTCTGCCCCGGACACGAACTGGCCCAGGTTTGGCAATACTGATCCCACGGGGTATCGAGCCACTTGTACCGGTTACCCTCCCCGTCACAGCCGGCCACCGTGTCAAAACAGCGGTACCCGGTAGTGAACTCCACCCGCCCGGTATGCCGCGCCCCGGCCACGGTCAGGTTCGCCCCATACTCGACCGCCAGCAGCGTGCCGTGGATGTCATAGCCGAACACATCACTGTTGCCATCGGCGCCGTAGTTCCCCACGAACTGGCTCCACTGGTAGTCGATCACATTGCCGTGCACATCGATCACCCGGTCCAGGTTCCACCGATAGGGCATCGTGCAATGCGAATAATGAAACCCGGACGGGTGATAGCACGGTTCACCCGGATTGTTGCTATACACCGGCACCGTGAGCACCCCACCATAGGCCGCTTTCGGCTTGGACCCGAACAAATACTGGGTACCGTCGGCGGTGGTGACCTTAAACCATTCCCGTTCCCCGTTGGCGCCGTCGGTGAACCGATCCACCTTCCACCCATCCGAGTCGTCCTCGGCCTTCCACTGGTACAGCGGATCCGACTGATCATTATTTTTGATCAACCGGGTGGCCTTGCCATTCAATACCAGGCTCAACGGGCCTTCCGACACCCAACACAAATCATTCGAGGGTCCCGAACCATCCGCCGTACACGGCCGATACGACCGCTCCACATAGCCCGGTTCGTAGTCCCAGCCCTCCCCGATCCACGACGCCTGCGTATTGGTCGACTCGGTCAAACCATCCACCGACCCCGACGAGTACGAGAACGCGATCTGCGGGGTCAGACCGCCCGGTGCCGGTGGCACCGTCACCGGCACACTGTAGGTGAAATCCCCACCCGACCCGCCCGAAGACCACGACGCCGTCTGCGACAACGACGTCGCCGCCCAATCACCCTGCAGCGAGGACGAACCCGACGTCACCGCCAACACCGCCGACCCCGACGAAGCCTCCTGCACCGACGTCGACCCCGCCGCCGATCCGGACCCGCCGCCAAGGCCCAGGTCGACCACCGCCGACACCGTCTGCGACCCCTTGTCATTGGCCATCTGCGGCAGCGGAGACTGGGTCAAACACTGCGCAACCTGCGGCGTATCCACCGCGCAACCCGGCAGCCGCACCAACCGCAACCGGTCGCCAAACCCACCCCCATACGCCTGAGCAAACGCCGCATACGACACATCCACCCGCACCGGCGCCGACCCGTCGATCGGCGCGCCCGCATTGGCCACCGTCAACACCACACCCCGCACCCCAGCCGCCACCACCCGCGAACGCTCCCACGTCGACAACGACACCACCGACACCGACTCCGGCGACACCGATCCCGGCGACACCCCAGGCACCCGCCGGCCACGCAGCAACTGCTGCTCCACAAACTCCGGATCCACACTGCCCCCACCGCTTTCGGCGGCGGGCACCGTCACCGTCACCGGCAACCCACCCGGCCACACCAGCCCCGCCACCCCCGGCACATCCCCGGCAAGCGGCGATACCACACCCGGTGCGCCCAGATCCACCGTCACCGAACCCGCCACCGGCCACACCGGCACCACCGCCGGCCGAGCCAGCGGCATCGCCGGCACACCCACCGGCGTAGCCGCCACCGGCGACACCGGCACCGACACCTCGCCAGAAACAGCCGCCGCCACCGCCACCGGCGGCAACCCCAACGTCAAACCCGCCACCAACGAAAACACCAGCGCGGCAACACCAAAACAGCCCGACCCACGCATCATTTCCCCCCGCAATCCAAGTCGACGGCCAAGCCAGCAGATAGATACCGATCCACACTTGACACCCGCTTGACACACCACGTCAAGCAACACAACGTCACCACGAAACACGTCCAAAAAGGGCAGTCGCCCATAGACCACCCTCAACATCAAACCACGTACGCCACCAACGCCCACCCGCTAGCGCACACACACTCCGTAACCACCGTTACCAAAACGTGACCGGCAATTGACACTCCAAACTCGACCGAAGTTGCTCGATCCGCGCGCACCGATCCATCTTGGCGTCCAAACGCGAAGCCCTTCGCGAGGGTCAAGGCAACGCTCAAAGCGACGCTCGATGCCGGACACGTGCCTGACACCAGAGGCTCAGCGGCGCGGCGGGTTTCGCCCAGCGCGGGACCTTCAAGCAAGGCCATTACCCGGTGCATCGGCACTCAAAGCCAACTCAGGTCGCCGGCGCCTGCTCACCGGGCCGCTAAGTGCGTGGGCATCTCCACCATCAGCGGCCGCGCTCCACTGGACGCTGGCCGGCGTGTCGCGGGGGGGATCACAGATGGATCCGACCAATGGTCTCCACACCCCCGCCGGGGTGTAGCGACTTCTTTTCACAACGAAAAGGCAA
>Ga0075418_10000370_pt1 | contig 46262 bp, 29 predicted proteins | sample SoiMetdeltSBSDD2_FD_81776 | JGI IMG/M metagenome (GOLD analysis project Ga0075418, IMG submission 81776) | Bulk soil microbial communities from a Populus tree surrounding site in Tennessee, USA - Soil MetaG P. deltoides SBSDD2 | ecosystem: Environmental > Terrestrial > Soil > Tree plantation...
CATCCAGAAGCGACCCGGCACGCTGCTGCACTGGATCGACGTCGGCCCGTTCGCCGCGGAGCGCCAGGGTGGCATGGCCGACAACTTGCAGATCACGGACCTGCGCGTCGAACAGCCGGCCGCAGTGCTGCGCACTCCGGTGGATCTCGTCGCGACGCTGAAGAACCGCGGCCAGGCGACCGCGAACTTCGAGGTGACGCTCGAGGTCGATGGCAGCGAGCCGCTGCGCAAGCTGGTCAGCGTTCCGCCCGGCGCCGAAGGTGAAGCGGACTTCCAGGTGTCGTTCCGCGAGCTCGGCAGGCGGCGCGTGCACGTGCAGTTCCAGAACGACGCGCTGGTCGCCGACGACGAGCGCTTCGCGACCGTCGAGGTGCGCGACCGCATCCGCGTGCTGCTCGTCGACGGCGCCGCCGACGGCGATCCGTTGCTGTCCTACCGCTATCTCTGGCAGGCGCTGCTCGATCCCGACCCGACGACGTTACCGACGTTCGCGGTCGAAGCCGTCGATGCACTCGCGCTGCTCAGCGGCCAGTGCACGCCGAAGAACTACGACGTCACGGTGCTCGCCGACCTCGACCGCCTGAACCAGCGCGCGACCACGGCGCTGATCGAAGCGCTGCAGGCAGGCCGTGGACTGCTCGTCGCCTTCGGCGAGCAGACCGACGCCGAGAGCTACAACCTGCACTTGCACGCGGCAGGCGCGGGACCGATGCCGTTCCGCCTGCTGCGTCCGATGGGTGGTGCGCTGGGCAGCTCCGTGCTGCGCACGGCTACGATCATCGCGCCGAACCATCCGCTGTTCGCGGGCTTCACGGAGCCGATCTACCGCGAGGTCTTCCAGGCCAATCCGATCTCTGGCTGGTATGGCGTCGCCGCCGAGACGCTGCACGCCGACGCCACGGTCGTGGCCCGCCTCACGGACGCCGACCAGACCCCGCTGCTCACGACGCGCCAGTTCGGCGAAGGCAAGTGTGTGTTCCTGACGTCGGCGATCGCGTCCGAATACCGGCCCGATCGCTGGAACCACCTCGACGACCCGATGGTGGCGCTGCCGCTGCTGCACGGCTTCGTGAAGTGGCTCGCGCTGCCCGGCGTCGACCGCTTCCACGCGCTGGTCGGGGCCGAGCTGTCGTGTTCGCTGCCCGTGCGCCCCGAGAACGTCGAAGTCAACCGGCCCGAGCGCGACGGCCGGGCCAAGTCTCCACTCGCCGAGGAGAGCAAGCCGATGCCCGGCGGACGTTATGCCCTGCCGCCGCACGCCGACACCTGCTACGCGGGGTTCTACGTGTTCGACATGGTGCTCGACCGCGAGGCCGGCAAGGAACCGCTGTCGCTGCCGTTCGCCGTCAATGTCGATCCCGAAGAGGGTGACCTGCGCTACGCCTCGCACGAGCAGACGCGGCAGGCGCTGGGGCTGCAGAACGTGCTCGACAGCCTGCCCGCAGCCACAACCGCGATCGATGACCCGGACCGCAGCGACCTGGGCCCGACGCTGTTGTTGCTGACCCTGTTGTTCGTGCTCGGCGAGGCCGCGCTCGCGCGCTACGTCTCGGTGCGACGGAGTTGACCGCGATGTTCCTCCCCTACCCATCGCGGCCATGGCCGCAACCAAGGTCATGGTTGCAAGCCGCGCCCAAGCGCGGGGTGTTCGACCATGGCCGTTTGTCGTTCGGGGCCCTTGCGCTGCGCAACCTGTCGCGCAGCGCGACAGCTTGCGTGACTACGGGCCCATGGCACGACGCGACCGGGTTGCTGCAGGATCCGCAGTCGCCGCAGTCTTCGACCTACGTCGAGGAGACGTTCCGCTTCATGCAGGCGCCGCCCACGTGGGTGCTCGCGCTGCTCGTGGTGCCCGCGAGTCTCCTGTTCGTCTACTGGTCCTACAGCGGCCTCACCCGGCTCGAACGCCCGACGCGCGTTGCGCTGTCGGCGCTGCGGTGGCTGGCCGTCGCGATCTGCTGCGTGTTGTTGTTCCAGCCCGCGTTCGAGACGACGACGTTCCGGCGCACGCGGAACCAGGTCCACGTGCTCGTCGACGACAGCGCGAGCATGCAGCGCAAGGACCGCTACCCGGCAGCCGAGCAGCAGGACGCGCTGCAGCAGCTCGTCGGCCCCGAGGACCTCGGCAAGCACACGCGAGAAGAGCTCGTGCGCGCCGTGCTCGACCGCCCCGACGGTCTGCTCGCGAAACTGCGCGAGACCCACGATGTCCGGCTGTTCCGCGTGCAGCGCAAGCCGGCCCCGATCCGCTCGCTCGAGGAACTGACCGCGCGCGGCAGCCGCACGACGCTCGGCGACGCACTGGACCTGCACCAGGCCGCGAGTACGGGCGCCAATCTCGACGCGGTCGTGCTCGTCTCGGACGGCCGCAACAACGCTGGTCTCGACCCTGTCGAGGTCGCGCGCAACTACGCGCTGCGCGGCATCCCGATCCACACGGTCGGCGTCGGAGATCCCGAACCACCTCGCAACGCGTGGCTCGTGGGCCCGCCGGGCCCCAAGGAGGCGCTGTGCCTCGAGGAAGTGGGGTTCGACGTGACGCTGCGCGCCGAGGGCTTGAGCGGTCAACACGCGCGTGTCGAGCTGCACGGCTCGCGCGACGGCGGCCCGTTCGTGCCGCTCTCGCTCGCGAACGGTGAACTGCCAGCGGACGGCGAGAGCGCGCGCGTGCGCGTGTTCCACGCGTTCACGGAACCCGGCGACTGGACGCTGCGCTTCTCGCTGGCCCCGCTGCCCGAGGAGAGCCAGGTCGACGACAACGAGGACACGCGCTTCCTGCGCGTCAACGACGAGCGCATCCGTGTGCTCTACATCGAGGAGAAGCCGCGCTGGGAATACCGCTACGTCAAGAACAGCTTGAAGCGGGTCGACCCGAGCATCCAGATGCAGGCCGTGCTGTTCGAAGCGAGCCCGCGCTTCGAGCAGGAACACAGCAAGGAACTGCCGCCGTTGCGCGACATCCCGCGCAGCGACAAGGAACTGCTGCAATACCACGTCGTGCTGATCGGCGACGTGGCTCCTGAACGCATCGCCGCGACCGAAGACGGCCGCCGGGACTGGCTCGAGAAGCTCGTCAAGTTCGTCGAGTTCGGCGGCGGCGCCGGCTTCCTGTTCGGCGACTCGGCGATGCCTGAGCGCTATCGCAACACGCCGCTGCAGGACCTGCTGCCCGTCGTGCTCGAGGACCGCTCGTGGTTGCAGCAGAACCCGATCTCGCGCGAACACCTGTTCCGGCCGGTGCTCGAGAATGCGCTGCAGCCGCACGACATCCTGCTGTTGCAGCGCGACCCGGCGTTCAACCGGCGGCTCTGGGAGGATGGCCTGCCGGGCTTCTACGTCTACCACCCGGTGCAGCGCGCCAAGCCCGGCGCGACCGTGCTGCTGCGCCATCCGACCGACAGCAACTCGTATGGCAAGCGCCCGATCGCGGTCGTGAGCGCGTTCCCGCGCGGCAACACGTTCTTCATCGCGACCGACGAAACGTGGCGCTGGCGCGATCCGTATGCCGAGACCTACATGGACGCGTTCTGGCGCAACGTCGTGCGTCACCTGGCCCAGGGCAGGTTGCAGCGCCGCAACGATCTGCTCGAGCTCACGATCGACAAGGCCCTGCTCGAGACAGGGGACAAGGTGCGCGTGCAGCTACGTGTGCACGATGCCGAGCTGCAGCCAGCCGTCGCCAGCGAGCAGCCGATCTTCCTGCGCAACCAGAAAGGCGAAGTCGAGAAGCGTGTGCTGCGCTCGATCCCCAACGAGCCCGGGGCCTACCAGTCGACCTTCACGATGGACGTGCCGGGCGCCTACAGCTTCCTCGTGTTCGCGAACCAGAACAAGGACGACGCGGTGCTCGCGCGCGAGGACCTGCTCGTGCGGATCCCCGACAAGGAGATGTCGGACTCGAGCCAGGACGTCGAGACGTTGCGCCGCATCGCGGCGGCGAGCGGCGGCACCGAAGGCGCAGGCCGCTACGTCTTCATCGCCGAGGCTGCCGACCTCGCGCGCGACTTCGCGAACCGCAAGTCCTACGAGAGCCGCGAGGACACGCGCACGCGTCCTGCCTGGGACACGATGTGGTCCCTGCTGCTGCTGCTGGCCGTGCTCGGCACCGAGTGGCTGCTGCGCAAGCGGGCCCGCCTCATCTAGCCGCATGGACCGCACCGCGCTGCTTCGACAACCCTGCCTGGGGCGAAACACCCAAGCCTGCCCCAGTCGCGCTCCCTGTCGATCCGATGCAGAATAGCGAGAATACCAGTATGGGCGACCGCGTTCGCAACCGGCTGATGCGCGTGGGGAACTCCCCCGGACGCGCCGTTCTGCTCGCCGCGGCGGCGCTGCTGATTTCACTACCCGTTCGCGCACAGCGCGTGCCCGAGCGCAGGCTCGAGAAGCCGATCGACTTCTCGACGAGCCAGGACGACAACCTGTTCTCGCTCGTGCGGTCCCAGGACTACATCCACGAGTGGGACCAGGCACTCACCGAGCTCGAGGCCGGCGCGCACGGACCCGCCGTCGAACGCCTGCACCGCCTGCTCCAGATCGAGAAAGCCGGCGTCGTACCGGTGTCGCCGGGGCGCTTCCTCGGCCTGCACCTCGCCGTCGTCACCACGATGGCGAACCTCTCGCCGGCCGCCGAACAAGCCTACGAGGCGACGGTGCGCCGCGAGGCCGGCGGTCTGTTGGACCACCCGCTGTGGGAGCTCGGGTTCGACCAGCTCACGCAGCTCGCCGAGCGGTTTCCGACCGCGAGCATCGGCCGCCAGGCGCGCCTGCACCTCGGCGACCTCGCGTTCGAGAAGGGCGACGGCATAACGGCGATCCGGCACTACCGGCGCGCTCTCGATGCGACGAGGATCGGCAGCGACGACGAACGGCGCACCGCGGCGCGACTCGAGTGTGCCCAAGCGCTGATCGACCCGCGCACCGCCCGCGACCGCGCCGCGAAGAAGCGTCTCTTCGAGGGAGCCGAGGACGTGCTGACGACCCTGCCGCCGAGCACGGATCCGACCTGGTATCCCGCGATCGGCGGCGGCGTCGACGGTCGCACGCCGATGTCCCCGCCGGCCGGCAAACCGCAAGCGCAGCGGACCGAGGACGTCTACGCGGCCGGCTTCGGCCAGCGCGAGATCGGCCAGTTCGCGATGTTCCCGGTCGGCGACCTCGACGTCATCTTCGTCAACACCGGCCGCGAGATGATCGCGTTCGACCCACTGCGCAAGACGCGCGCCTGGGAGTCGCCGACGCCGATGCGCGAGCACGACACGGGCGACCGAGACCCCGAGCAGATCAATCACGACATGGTGCTCGCATGCGCATGCGGCGGCGATCTCGTGGTCGGCGCGCTGCAAGTTCCGGACAAGTCCCAGAACGTCGACTTCCAGCAGAGCTTCCGCATCATCAGCAAGATCCCGCAGCGCCGCCTGTTCGCGTTCTCGCGCCGCACGGGCAAGCTGGTCTGGTCGCACTTCGACGAGATGGATGGGTCGCGCACGCGGTTCTTCCGCGGCCACGATGCGTGCGGCCCGCCGGTCATCGTCGGCGACACGGTCTACGCGCCGATCCACGACCGCTCGGGCGCGATCGCGTTCGCGGTCGCCGCCTACGAACTGCAGACCGGCAAGCCGAAGTGGCGGCAACTCGTCTGCAGCAGCCAGCAGGACGTCAACATGTTCGGCAACGCGCGCATGGAGTTCGCCGCGTCGCCGATCTCGATCACGGGCGGCGTCATCTACGGCGCCACGAACCTCGGTGTCACCTACGCGCTCGATGCGCCGAGCGGCCGCGTGCGCTGGATCACCGCGTACGAAGTCGTGCGCATGCCGCGCGCCATGTTGCACAACCAGGCGGACCGCAACATCTACTTCGCGAACAACGCACCCGTGGTCGCCGAAGGCGTCGTCTGTTTCACGCCGCTCGATTCGGCGTTCGTGCTCGGCATCGACGCCGAGACGGGCCGGCTGCTCTGGCGAGTGCCGGCCGAAGCACGCGTCGCCGGTGTGGACAACAGCGTGGCATGGCTGGCCGGCTCCATCGACGACGAGTTCATCCTCGCCGGCAAGGGTGCCGTCGCGGTCCGCGCGCGACCCGACGCGCTGACGAGTCCTCAGCCGCAGGTGCGGCAGCTCGTCCGGCCCGAGCAGCTGACGGAGCGCGGTGACGACCTGCTGCAGCCGCGTCCCGCCGTCACGGGTGACCACGTGTGGTTCGCCCGCGTCGGTCGCATCCTCGGCTTCGATCGCACGGGCGCGCCGGTGCCGCGCGACCGCCAGATCGAAAGTAGGAACCTGCTGCCGGGCAACCTGCTGCTGATCGACGGCATCGTCGTGTCGTTGCGCCAGCGCGCGCTCGACATCCTGTTCGATCCAAGTGCGCTGCAGCAGCGCGTCGAAAAGCAGCTCGAGCAGACGCCCGAGGATCCCGCCGTGATCCTGCGGCTCGCGAGCCTGCTCGCCGCGCTGCCAGAGGACACCGCGCCGCCAGCTGTTGCGCCGCCCGATCCACGGCCGCCCGGGAATGCCCCGCCGGCGCCGCCACAGCCGTCGCTGGCCGAGCGGATCCTCGCGCTATACCGGCGCGGCCTCGAGGCATGCCAGAAGGCGGGCATGGCCAAGAACCACCCGGTGCGCCAGGCGCTGCAGCGCGAGTTGTTCCAGCGCGCGCGGGCTTCGGCCACCAAAGCCATCGAGCGCGGTGACCCGCACGTACTCGAGCTGCTGATCGAGGCGCGCGAGGCGGCGCCCGACACGAGTAGTTGGATCGAGATGCAGAGCCTCGTGCTCGCGCGCTGCAAGGCCAACCCCGAACGGATGCGTACCGAGCTCGATCGGCTCGAGCAGACGGCCGGCGATGCGAACTTCCCGCCCGGCGACGAGGTGCCGGTCCGAGCCTGGTTGCTGTGGCAGCGCGCGCTGCTCGCGGAGTCGACGCCGGCAGCGGCCGTGCTGCTGTGGCAGCAGTTGCTCGAGCAGTTCGGCCAGGTCCCGTTGTCCGACGGCGCCGCAGCATCCGTAGCCCAGGCTGCCATCGAGCGGCTCGTCGCGGCCCACGGCGCTGCGATCTATGCGCCGATCGCAGCGCGCGCCGACGGAGCCGCGGCCGCGGCGGGCGACAACATGCAGGCGTTGCAGGACGTCGGCCTGCGTTTTCCGAACAGCTCGGCCGCAAAGAAGACCCGCACGCAGCTGCTGGACCTCTCGGTGCAGAAGGGTGATCTCGTCGTCGCCTGCGACGTCCTGGCCCAGTCGCTGCGCACTGGCGCGGCCGCGCCCGGCATACTGCGCCGCGTCGCGGTGGCGGCGCTGGCGCGTGGCAATCTCGGCCTGGCGCGGGCCATGGCCACGCGGCTCTCGGCCTACGCCGACGAGACCTCCGACTGGCCCGCCGACAACGGCGCCCCCTATCGCACGGCGCTCGCCGCGCTGCTGCAGCAACTCGCGACAGCGTCCTCGCAGGCACCGCTCGGCGTGCCACGCGACGAGATCGCGCGCATCGCGCCGCGCACGCCGCGCGAATTGTTGCAGCTCGTGTCGGTGCTGCGGCCCGACGGGTTCGAGGCACTGCGCGACGAACCTCTGTTCGTGAAGACCCACAACGAACTGCTCGCGTACGACGTGCAGGCGGCCGGCGATCGCAAGCCCATCCTGTTCACGCTGCCGACCGAGTATCTCGAGGACCCGGTGGGCATCGTGGTCTGTGGCGACACGGTCGTTGTTCCCGATCTCGAGCGCGTGTTCGCCGTCAACTACCGCACCGGAGCCGTGCGCTGGGAGCTGCCGAACCAGAAGCGCCGCATCCTCGATTGTCTCGGCGTGCAGGACGGCGTCGTGCATCTGTTCGCGAAGGCGAACGTCCAGGACGGCAACAGCGAACTGATCGGCATCGAACCGTTGTCGGGCAGCATCTTGTTCACGCGCACGGTGCCGGCGAATTACCTGCGGCCCAAGCCGGTTCCCGGCCAGCTCGTGGTCATGGAGATCGATCCGAACGGCGGCGCGAACATCCATCGCTTCGACCCGGTGACGGGCCGTACCGAGCGCACGACCCCGATCGCAGCCAGCGTGCTGCAGGCGCACCTGCACCTGGAGCCCGACAGTCTCGCGCTCGATCTCTACCCGCAGGGGATCTGCGCGGACGGCGAACGCGTGTTCCTGCCCGTCGACAATGCCCAGTCCAGCGACACGCCGAGCCTCGTCGCGATCGACGCGACCGGGCAGGTCGCGTGGCAATGGCGCGGCCATGCCGGCAACAAACTGCTCATGACGGCCTCGCGAGGTGACCGCATCGTGGTCGTCGAGGGCGGTGAGAAGCCGGGGCAAGTCGTGCTGTTGTCGGGCAAGGACGGTTCGGTGCTGCGCGCGATCGAGCTCGGTGCCAACATCTCGATCCTCAACTGGGAATCTTCGAGGCTCGCCAACGAGTCTCCCGCAATCATCGCGTTCTGCGACCTGGCCGACGGCAGGAGCAGGTTGCGCCGGCTCGTCTGCTTCGCGGTCGACGACGGCAGCCCGACCTTCGAGGTCCCGCTCGGTCCCGAGGACGGCCAGGTCGAGCCGCGGGCGCTGTTCGGCGCCGACTTCGTGACGTTCGGCGTGCGCCCCATGCTGCCGAACGAGCCGTTCCGGCTGTACTCGCTGCGCCTGAGCGACCGCAGCGGCGCACTCTCCGATGGCAAACGGTTCCGCCAGCCCGACCGGGCCCTGGGGCGCACCCATGGGCTCGGTGCCGCGGGACCCTACACTGTCGTCGGCGGCTCCCATTCCCTGCTCGTGCTCGGCGACAAGGCACCCAAGAAGTGAGGCTGAAATGAACCCGCTCCGACTGCTGTCCTTTGTTTCCGCGGCTGCCGCTCTTGCCCTCCCCGCTGTGGCGCAAGAGCCGCAGCGTCGCGGCACCAGCAACGAACAACTCATCGACGACCCGCTGCGCCAGGCGGTCGCACGCGGCCTCGAGTGGCTCGCGCAGAACCAGCACAAGGACGGCTACTGGGCCGAGCTGGTCGGCTACAAACTGAACACGAACTACGAGACGCTCGACGACCGCCCGCTGCCGCACGTCGGCGTGACGGCGCTCGCGCTCATGAGCTTCCTCGCGGGCGGCCACCTGCCGGATCGCGGCAAGTATGGCGACGTGTTGCGCCGCGGGCTCGACTTCGTGCTGAGCTGTTCGCAGGACGACGGCCAGATCACGGCCAACGGCACGCGCATGTACAGCCATGCGTTCGCGACGCTGTTCCTGGCCGAGGTCTACGGCATGGTCGAGCAGCCCAACGTGAAGAAAGTCCTGCAGCGTTCCGTCGATCTCATCGTCGACTCACAGAACTCGGAGGGCGGTTGGCGCTATCGACCCTTCGCTCGCGAATCGGACATGTCGATCACCGTGTGTCAGGTGCTCGCCTTGCGCTCGGCTCGCAACGTGGGCATCCACGTACCGATCACGACGATCAAGAACGCGCAGAGCTACGTCTATCGCAGCGCCGTGCGCAGCAACGACCGCACCTACCGGGGTCGCGGCTACGCCAGCTACGGAGACGAAGGAGGCAGCTTCAAATACCAGATCCGCGAGGGCACCCGAGCGACGTTCCCGCTGACCGCAGCAGGCGTCACGACGCTCTACGCCGCGGGTGAGTACGACAGCCCGATCATCCGCGACGCCCTCGACTTCATGGACCGCACGGTCCAGAGCTTCAGCAGGGACAACGAGGGCCACTACTTCTTCTTCTACGGCCACTACTATGCAGTGCAGGCCTACTACATCACGGGCGACCCCAAGTGGACGAAGTACTTCCGGATGATCAAGACCATGCTGCTCCAGCAGCAGCGCAACAACGGCAGCTGGCCCTGCACGGTGGGGCCCGGCGACGCTTTCGGTACGGCCGTTGCGACCCTCATCCTGCAGATCCCACTCCAATACCTGCCTATCTTCCAACGCTGAGCACCACGAGCTTCCGCCCTCCTGCACTGCTGCCTCCGAGTGCCACCACGCCCGGAGCGCGCCGACCCTGACATGAGCGTCGCCACAGACCGTGATCCCGTGACCGCAACGCTGCGCCCGCTGCTGGCCACCCAGCTGCGGCGCCTGCGCCAGCGCTTCGTGTGGCACGGTGTCGGCCTCACTCTGCTGCTCGCGGCCGGTGCGATCCTGCTGTTCTTCACGCTGGACCACTGGCTCGACCTGCCGTTGCCGATCCGCCTGCTGCACACGACCACGGTGCTCGCGCTCACGGCCTTCGCCTGCGTGCGCTTCCTGCACTATCCGCTGACGCGCACGATCGGCGAGGTCGACCTCGCGATGTGGCTCGAACGCACGTTCCCGGAGCTGCACCAGCGGTTCGTCTCCGCCGTGCAGCTGCACGCGGTCGACGACGCGCTGCTGCGCAACCAGTCGCGCGCGATGATCGAGCAGCTGCTCGACGAGACAGCCGCCAAAGCAACGCAGCTGCCGCTCGACCGCACGTTCGACTCGCGGGCCACGTCGCGCGTGCTCGGCGGCGCCGGACTGCTGCTCACGACGCTCGCGCTCGGCACAGCACTCGCACCCGAAACGGCCCAGGCCTTCGTGCTGCGCCACCTCGGCATCGCGGCCAAATACCCGCGCAAGACGACGCTGATCATCGAACTGCCGCCCGCAGGGCCGGACCTGCAGCGCGAAGACCACGCGGACCAAACGCTGCTGACGCTGCCTGCGGGCGCCGACCTGCACGTCACCGTCCTGGCCAAGGGTAGCGTGCCGAAGGAAGTGTTCCTCGTGAGCCAGCGCCGCGACGGCAGCAGCAGCGGCGAGACGCGCAAGGTGTTGATGACCGCGCGGCCCGGCAATCGCTTCCGCCATGTCTTCCGCCGTCTGTCCGGCTCGTGGGAATTCCACGCGGACGGAGGTGACGACCACCAGGGCGATCGCCTCGTCGTCGTGCGCACCGTGCATCCGCCGCAGGTCGTCGCCCCGCGCGCGACCATCCATCCCCCGGCCTACACGGGCGTCGAACCGTTCGTGCAGAGCGGCGGCGCGATCGAAGCGCTCGCCGGCAGCGAAGTGGAACTGACGGTCGCAACCACCGCCCCGGTCCGCCTCGCGACGATGGTGTTCCTCGAGAGCGGCCGGCGTCTCGAGCTCGTGCCGTCGGTCTTGCAGGACGACAGCGGCACGTCGACCGTGCAACGCGGCCGTTTCACGGTCGAGTCCTCGGATCGTTACCAGATCGAACTGCTCGCCGACAGCGGCCTGCGCAACCCGAACCCGGGCACCTACCCGATCTCGGCGTTGCAGGACTACGCACCGGTCGGCCGCTGGCTCCTGCCCGACGACGAAGGCACGCCGCTGCTGCCCGAAGCCCTGCTGTGCGTGCGCTTCGACGCGCACGACGACTTCGGACTCGCCGCCGTGGACCTCGCAATCGAACACGCGAGTGCGCGCTCCCTGCAGCGCGCGTTGCTGCCCGCGTCCGAGAAGCCCGCGACGCGGGCCGTGATCACCGAACTGTTCGAAGTACGCGACCTGCTGGGCGCCGAACGCAACGCCAACGACGGACTCGTGCTCAAGCTCGCGCTGCGCGACAACCGGCAACCGCAGGGCGGCGCGACCGAGCTGCCCCCGCGCATCGTGCAGATCGTCGATGCCCCGCAGCTCGCAGCCGTGATCGGCCGGACCTTCCGCAGCTTGCGCGAGGAAACCAGCTCGGCCCTCGAGATCCAGACCGACCGCCGCGGCCGGCTCGAGGAAATCGCGGCCGTCGACGACACGCCGGAAGCACAGCTATCCCAGTCTCTAACCGGCGTCGAAGTCGGTCAGGGTCGCATCGCCGGCGCCACCGAGCGCCTGCATCGCGGCCTCATGCGGGCATTCGACCTGCACCTCTGGAACCGGCTCGAAACGAGCCAGCACGCAGCGCAGGTGATCGAGCTGTTCCGGCAGCACAGCAGCACGCTGCGCGAGCCGATTGCGCTGGATGCCGCCTTCTACCGCGATCTCCAGCAGCGGCGGCAATCGGGTACACTGGGCGCAATGGAAACCACGCTGGACCCGATCCTGTCGATGCTGACGGTCGCGGACCGGCTCGCCACGACGAGCGCGCCGGAGGCGACGCGTCTCCTGTCTCAGGTCCAGGTCGCTCGCGACCGGAACGAGAGGATCCAACTCGTGCAGCGCGCGCTCGAGGTGCAGGGTCAGATCGAACAGGGTCTCAAGCAGCTGCTCGAGCGTCTCGAAGAGTGGAACGACTACCAGGACGTGATCCAGGTGACCCGAGCGCTGCGCGACCGCCAGCGCGACCTGCAGAATCGAACCGAAGAGGTCAGAGGCAAATGATGCACGCCATGAGATGGGCCCGTTCGTTCGTCGCCGTCGCCCTGTTCGCCGTGGTCGGCTGCCTCGTCACCACCACGGCGGCTCCGGCCCAGACCGACCCCGAGGCGATCGCGAAGCTGCGGCGCGACCAGGACGACATCCTGCGCAAAGCCGAACACCTGCAGGCGCTCATGCAGAAACTGCTGCTGCGCTACGAGCGCGAGCACAAGCAGGAGCACGTCAAGCTCCTGCAGGAGGGCCTCGCCCACATCGAGCGGTCGGGCATCCTGCGCGACGTCGCGACGATCCGCGACGACCTCACCGCGGCGGCCTTCACCGAGGCGCTGCGCAAGCAGAAGGAGGTCGTCGACGACCTCGAGCGGTTGCTGAACATCCTGCTCGAGCGCAAGTCGGTCGAGAACCTCGAACAGCAGATGCAGCTCGCGGCGAAGCAAGCCGCCACGGCTCGTGAGCTCGAGCAGCGGCAGCGCAACCTGATCGAGGATACGCAGAAGATCGTGCGCAACGAGCCCACGGACGCCGAACGCAAGCTGCTCGAGGGCCTGCAGAACCTGCGCGACGCGGAGCGCCGCGAAGCCGAGCGCAACGCGCGCCAGTCCGGCACGCGGCGACCCTTCCTCGAGAATGCGCTGCAACAAGTGCAGGAGCTGCTGCGCCAGCAGGAGCGCCTCGAGAGCAGCCTCGCCGACGAGGCCGCCGGCCGCACTGCGGGCATCCGCGAGCGCGAGTTCGACCTCGGCAGCCTGACGCAGCGCACGCGCGAATTGCAGGGCCAGTTGCGCGACCAGGAGCGCCAGCAGGGTCTCGGCGAAGCGGCGCAGAAGCTGCGCGAAGAGGCCGCCGGCACCGACCAGCAGGCGATGCAGCAGGCCCGCGACCGGCTCGAAACCCAGCTGCAGGACGCCCCGAAGCTCCACTCGGGGCCCGACGGCGCGACGCAGGACCCCGACTGGAAGCAGCTGCGCGACCGACTGCGCAAGGCCGAAGGTGGCGCGACGCCGGCCGAGTCGGCGGAGTTGCGGCAGATCGGCGAAGCCGCCGAGAAGCTCGCGGCCCAACGCAATCAGGAAGCTGGCGAAGCGAACACGAAGCTGAGCGGGGAACTGCAGCAGGACGCCGACAAGCTCGCGGAGCGCATGCAGCAGACCCGTTCCGCGACCGAGCAAGCTGCACCGGCCGACCAACAGTCACCGGCACAGTCCGTCGCCGAGGCCGGCAAGCGTCTCGGCGAGGCACAGGCGGCAGCAAAGGCCGGCGCCACCAAGGAGGCCCAGGCCAAGGTCAACCAGGCGCTCTCCGCGCTCGAGCGCGCCCGGGCCCAGCATCAGCAGCAGAGCCCGGACGCCGCCAAGCAGGCTGCCGAGATGGCCGCGACGGCCGCCGCCACGGGGCAGGAGCTCCAGAACGCCCCGAACGCCGAGGCGGCCGAGCAGACCGCGAACCAGCAGCTGCAGCAGGCAGCCGAGGCGCTGCGGAAGACCGAGGACGCGGTCCAGACCGCGCGCGACGCCGGCCAGAAGCCAGACGCCGGCCAGCCCACGGCGACGTCCAAGCAACAGCTCGAGGCCGCCAAGCAGACGCTCGAGCAGGCGTTGGGCAAGGCCAACGAGGGCAACCAACCCGACCTGGCCGAAGCCGCGCAGCGGCAGGAACAACTGCAGAAGGCCACCGAGGCAGAGCAGCAAAAGCTCGGCGCGGCGCAGAAGAGCGGGCAGATCACGCCCGAGCAGCAGTCCGCCGCGAGTTCGCAGCTCGACAAGGCGCGGCAGCACATGCAGCAGGCCGTCGAGCAACTGAGTTCGGGCAAGCAGGCCAGCGCAGCCACGCAACAGGACGCAGCGGCCGAAGCCCTGCAGCAGGCGATGGAGTCGCTGCAACAGCAGCGCCCGCTGTCGCCTGAGCAGAAGCAGGCTCTGCAGGACGAGGCCAAGAAGCAGCAGGAACTCGCCGAGGACATCGTTCGCCTCGCCGAGGAGCTCAAGAAGCGCCAGAACAAGGCCGCCGAACGCTCCGCTGCCCAGGCCGCCGATGCGGCCCGCAAAGCCCAGCGCGCGATGGAGCAGGGCGACGAACAAGAGACGCAGGAGCAGCAGGAGCAAGCGCGCCAGAAGCTCGAGGAAGCCGCCAAGCAGCTCGAGGAGGAGAAGGACCGCTACCAGGACCTGCGGCAGGAGGAGCTTCTGTTCCGCATGAAGGAAGAGCTCACCAACCTGCTCGAGAAGCAGCGTCCGATCACGGCCCAGACGCTCGAGGCGCAACGCACGATGCCTTCCGAGGGTCTATCGCGGCCCGCGCGGCGCAAGCTCAATACCGCGGGTGAGGAGGAACAAGGCCTCGCGACGAAGATCGAGTTCCTCGTCCACGCGCTCAACGACGACGGCAACCTGGTCTACCAGACGGTGCTGCGGGCCAGTCAGGAGGATCTGCGCGAAGTCGCGCGGCGCCTCAGCGGCCGCGCGCCCGACCCGGGCCCCTACACGACGATGCTGCAGCAAGACGTCGAACGCCGCGCCGAGGAACTGATCAAGGCGCTCGAACGCGAGCAGAAGCGGCGCGAGCAGGAACGCAGACAGCAGCAAGAGCAGCAGCAGCAGGGCCAGAACAAGTTCAATCCGCAGCGCGAGAAGCTCGTGTCGCTGATCGCCGACCTCGAGATGTTGAAACAGCTCGGCATCGACACACGGCGGGCCACCGACAACTTGCGCACGCTGATCGATGCGCGCGGCGACGAGGCGGTTTCGGACGCCGAGGTGGCGCTGATCGAGCGGCTCTCCCACCAGCACGCGGAGATCACTGCGTTGTTCCAGAAGATCCGGGAGGGAATCGAAGCCGCTTTGCAGGCCCAGGAAGGCGGTGAGAACCCAGACCAAGGAGGCGGCCGCGGCCGCTGAGGAGGTATCGATGCGTCACATCTTTTTCCGTCTGGTGTCCGTGCCTCTCGTGGTCACCACGATGTTGCCGGCCCAGGGACAGGACCCGCGCGAGGAGATCAAGGAGATCGCGCGCTCCATCGACGAACAGCTGCAGGAGATCGACAAGCTGCTGCTCGAGTCGAGCAAGAAGAACCAGGCCCGCGCCACGCCCAAAGATCTGCTGCAGAAGGCTCACGAACGCAGCACGACTGCCGAGAGCGGCATCGACCAGCTGATCGAGAAACTCAACGAGATGAAGCAGCGGGGCCAGGGCAGCTCGCAGGGCGAGCCGCAGGAACCGCAGGACCAGCCGCAAGGTCAACCACGTGACCAGCAGGGCCAAGGCCAGCAGAACCGGCGCGAGAACCAGAACCCCGACTACGTCAAGCAGCCGCGCCAAGGGCAGCAGCCGGGCCAGAAGCCGGAGGGGCAGAAGCCCGACCAGAAGCCGACCGACGGGCGGCCCGAGGGCGGCCAGGAAGCCCCGGGCCCCGGCGAGAACACGCGCGGCAACCGGCAGTTGGAACCCGAGATCGGCCCCCCGAACCCCGGCCAGGGCAGCGAGACCTGGGGTGAGTTGCAGCCCTACGCAAGCTCCCTCAAGAACCGAGGCTCGGCGCCGACGAAGGTGCCCGAGCAGTATCGCAAGTATTGGGAAGCCTACCTGCGCCAGAAGCAGGGGAAACCCGCCGGCAAGTGAGCTGCCGCCGCAGCGCGCCCGAGATCAACGGAACCCGTCCGCGGCGAGGATCGGTTCGCGGCGCGCGCCGATGTTGAGGCAGACCGCGGTCCCGAGCAGAGTCGCGAGCGTGGAGCTGCCGCCGTAGCTCAGCAGCGGCATCGGCAATCCCTTCGCGGGCACGAGCCAGGTGCAGATCGCGACGTGGCACAGCGACTGCGTGCCGATCCAGGTCGCCACGCCGACGCAGACGAGGCGCCCGAAACGTTCGCGTGTGCGCATCGCGAGACCCAAGAGGCCGAACACGATCGCCGCGACGAGCACGAGCACCCCGAGGCACCCGAGCCATCCCGTTTCCTCGCCGACCACCGCGAACACGTAGTCCTCGCTGCGTTTTGGCAGGAAGTCGTAGCGGTTCTGCGGGCCGTTGCCGATGCCGAAGCCCGTCCAGCCCCCGGCTCCCATCGCGATCAGAGCCTGCCACGGCTGGTAGCCGGACCCGAGCAGCACCTCGCGCACGGCTTGCGTGTTCAGGCTGCTCTCGTCCCACAGCCAGTGCTCCAGCCACACCGCGACGCGTTTCTCCTGGTAGCCGTGTAGCAACTCGAAGTAGGCGACGACGAGCACGCCGAGGGCGATCGCGAGCACGAGCAGGATGCTGCGCCCCGACGCACCGGCCGCGTAGCACATCGCGAGCAGCACCGGGCCGAACACGAGCGTGCTGCCGAGGTCGGGTTGCCGCAGCACGAGCAGGGCCGGCACGGCGGTAACGAGGATCGGCACGACGAGACCGTCGAACGTTCGCGCGCGGCTCTTGAAGCGCAGCAACGCGGCCAGCGCCAGCACGACCGCGAGCTTGGCGAACTCGCTCGGCTGGATCGAGAAGCCCGGCAGTGCATACCAGCGGCGCGCCCCGTTGATCTCGGGCGCGAAGAACGGGAGCCCCGCGAGCGCGAGCACCACGGCGCCGTAGAACGGCCACGCCGCGCGCATGATGTGCACGTAGTGCGGCAGGAGTACGAAGAAGCCGAGGCCCATGCCACACGCGAGAAACAGCGCCTGCCGGCCCTGCTGCGCGGCAAACAGCGCATCGCCGCTCGTGGCCGAGCCGATGAACACGAGGCCACAGAGGGACAGGGCCATCACGCACAGCACCTGCCAGCCATCGACGCGCTTGAGCACGTCGAGCCGGTTCCGGCGCGTCGTGTGCGTCCACTCGCTCATCGGCCACCCACCGGCTGCAAGTAGCGCGCGTTCAACTCGGCGTCGGCCCGCATCGTCTTCAGCAGGTGCGCCACGAGCTCGCCGGCCGCTTCGCCGCCGTGCACCTTGTCCTGGACCCAGTAGACCACCGCGCAGAAGCAGATCTGTTCGCCAAAGCACCCCGCCCACGGCAGGTAGCCTGCGAACCACCCGTTGTTCTGGTGCCGCGTGCCGACCTCCGCGGTGCCCGTCTTGCCGTGGACCTGGAAGTCGTTCCACAGCTCGAGCCGGCGCGCCGTGCCGCTCTGCACGCACTCGCGCATCCCCTGGCGCACGACGTCGAGCTCCGCCTCGATGCCATCGAGCTGCACCTGCGGCCGCGCGGCCCCGAAGTCGAGACCCACCATCGGCAAGACCCCCGTCGCGAGCGCCGCGTAGGCGCGCGCCACCGACAGCGGTGAGGCGGACACGCCGTAGCCGACGGCGCGCCGCGGCAGCAACGTATTCGTGTCGACGCTCGGCCGGGCCACCTTGATGCCGCGCACGGAGTCCTGCCAGCAGGCCGCGAACGGATCGCCCTCCGCGGGCTCCATGAGGCCGAAGCGCCGCAGCGCGCGCGCGAGCCCTTCCTCCTCGAGGCCGATCCCGCTCTGGTAGAAGAACAGGTTGCACGACTCGGAGAGGGCCTTGACGGGGTTCTTCCCGCTGTCCCAGTGCTTCTCGCTGCACTTCACCAGGACGCCGCCGTATCGCATCTGGCCGCCGCAGCCGTCGAACGACGCGCTCGGCCGGTGCGGCCGCCCGACGAGCTCGCACTGCAGTTGCTCGACCAGCACGAACGGCTTGATCACCGAGCCGATGGAACCGTTGCCCCGCCAGACGACGCCCGGAACATCGCGGGCCCAGTCGCTCACGATCGGCGCTCCCGCGTAGGCGAGCACGTCGCCCGAACGCGCGTCCAGCACCGTGATCGCAGCCTCGACGAGGTTCTGGTCCTTCTCGTCGGAGAACCGGTCGCGCTCGCGGCGCCACGCTGCGCGCACGGCGTCTTCGGCCGCGTGCTGCAGCTGCAGGTCGAACGTGAGCCTCAGGTCTTCGCCCGACTCGACGCGCAGGTTGCTCCACAACAGCTGCTCGCGCCGCTGGCGGTCGTGCTCGACGAAGCGCAGCCCGAGACGCCCCGTGAGCTCGTCGTCGAAGGCCGCCTCGAGCCCGGTCGTGCCGCTGCGTTCGCGGCGCAACAGCTCGCGCTCGTAGACTTGCTTCGCGTCCTCCTGCAGCCACTCGCGCTCCTCGGCGGAGGCCGTGGTCCCCGAGGGCACGAGCTCGTCGAGCCAGTCTTCGGGCAGGCCGCGCGCCACGCGACGCTCGATGCGGTCGAGCTCGACGACGCGGCCCAGCAGCGCGCGCAGCGACGTGCCCTCGGGCTCGGCATGGATGCGCTCGATCGACGGGCTCACTTCGAGTCCTGGGTGTTGCTCGGCGCCGATGCGCAAGCTCGCCGCGAGCTCGAACGGCACGTGATCCGCGAACGCGCGCCGCACGGCCTCGATCAGGCTGCCTTGCCGCGCATTGCCCTCCTTGTCGACCCACTCGATGCGGTCGCCGGCGAGGCTGTGGCGGCGCAGCGTCTCGAGCATCTCGAACAGACCCGTGGCCTGCTCGGGCGGCAGACCCAGGCGTTCGCGGCGCGCACGTGCGTCCGCGAGCACATCGCGATCGAGCTGCTGCAGCGATGCGAGACAACGCGCGAACGCCTGCTCGAGCTCGGCTCGCGACACCGTGAGCACGTCGCCGATCGGGCGCGCGCCCTGTTGCAGGGCCGCCTCTCGCAGAGCTCCGAACACGCGCTTGCGCGGCTGGCCCGAGCACGCCGCGAGCACCGTCGTCGCGACGTACGCGAGCTCGCCGCTGACCTGCTTCTCGAGCACGCCCTTGCGAAAGGCACGCGAGGGGATCGCGAGCACCTCGCGCAGCGCCTGCTCGGGACCGAGCGCTCCGTCGAGATAGCTGTAGGTCGTGCCTTCGCGTCCGGCCTGCAGACCGGCCCACAGCGTCGCCGCGTGCACCGCGGCGCCGACCGGATGACTCCGCCGGAAGCGCAGGTAGTAGACCGACAACTGCGTCGACGGGTCGTCCTGCACGAGGACGTGCCCGTGGCGATCGCGCAGGGCCCCGCGTTTTGCGGGCACCGAGCGGAACGACCAGCGGTTCTCCTGGCTGCGCCGCGTCCAGACGTCGTTGTCCTGCACCATCAGGAACCACAACCGCCCGAGCACGATGCAGAACCCCGCGAGCAGGCACGAGGCGATCACGCCGATCCGAGTGCCGCTCGTACTCATTCCGACTCCGAGAAGTACTTGCACGGCGGCAGACGCCGCACGACGAACAGCAGCGGCGGCACGAGCAACGCGGCCCGCAACACCGCATAGCCGTCGAGGTGCGCACTCGCGGACGGCTCGTCGAACAGGCGGCCGCAGAGCCCCGCGAGCTTCGGGATCGTGACCGCGCACAAGGCCGAGGCCAGCGCCTGCCACGCCCAGTGCTGGCCCGAGAACAGGCGGCGCATCGGCACCAGCACCGCGGTCGGCACGCCGAGCACGAGGATCTGCACGGGCAGCGACGCTTCGTCGACGAGCGCGCGCCCGATGGCCACGCCGAGCAACAGCCACGGCAGCGCGTTGCGATCCGCGAACAGCGCGAGGAACAGACACGACAGGACGGCCGCGTCGATCGGCGGCAGGCCAACGTCGCGCCAGAAGCCGGCCAACAGGAAGCCCTGCGGCACGAGCAGGAACCACAACAGCCAGCGCTTCACGACCGTCCTCCGGCGACCAGCACCTGCGCCGCGCGCGGGCCGGGTTCGCGCGGCGTGGTCACGCGCAGCAGGTCGTGTTCGTAGGGATGCGGCTCGGCGCGCCCGATCCACAAACCCGCCGGACAGCTCGAGCCGTTGCTGCCCGTGAACAGATAGCCGGGCAGCAGGCGTTCGTGCGCCGTGCTCCACCGGTCGGAGCACCAACGCAGCCACCCGTCGTTGTGCTCGGTGCGCACGATCTCGCCCTCGAGCTCGCGCGGCCGTTCGCGCGGATCGTCCGGCATCAGGATCAGGCTCCAGCGGTGGCGCGAGGCAATGAACGAGGTCATCAGGCCCGTGCCGAGCGCGAGCCCGCGCGCAGTGCCGAGGAAGAGTCCGTTGTCGACGACGGCGGCGCCGTCGGGAACCGCTTGGCCCACGACGAGCAGGTGCCGGCCGTAGGCGGCACCGGGCAGGTCGTAGACGGTCGCCGGCAGCCGCTGCACGCGATTCGAGCGCAGCTCCGGGGTGCCGGCCGGCGGCGGCTCGGCCGTCTGACGCCACAGCACGACGAACGACAATGCCCGCGGCTCGATCGGCGGCACCACGAAGACCCCGATCGCCATGGCTTCGTCGTCGCCCTGCTGCTCGTAGCCCCATACCCGCGAGCGGCCGAGCTGCAGACCCGACGGCACCAGAACGGTCGCCTCTGGGATCGTTCGCGTGTAGACGATCTGCCCGCCGCGCCCGAGCCGCGCCGCGCGATACGGATCCTCCCACAGGTCGGCCCGCAGCGGTGCTGGATCGACCGCTGCGGCGGCAGCCACCACGAGGTGCATCGCAGCACCCTCGGGCATGGCCATTTCGGCATAGACGGGGCGCGCCGCGCGGTGGTTGCAGAGCATCACGCGCGCGGGATCCTGCGGACGGTCGCCGTCCGCGATGCCGATGCCCGGACGCTGCAGGAAGCCGAGCAGCGCGTCTCCCTTCGTGACAAGCTCGCAGCATCCGTCCAGCTCCTCGTAGCTGTGGTCGAGCCGCAGCTCACCGGGCTGGCCGCCGCCACCACGCCGCGCTGTATCGCGTGGCGCGTCGAGCACCGCGCAGCAAACGGGCTCGTAGGTGGCCGGCAGCAGCCGGGACGCGCCGGCCACGTCGTGTTCGGCGATGCGCCGCCTCAGTTCCTCGCCGAGCTCCAGGAGCCGCTGTTGCGCCGAAGGCGCAGCGGCCACGGCGGGCTCGCCGAACCACGCGGAGATCGTGCGCGGCGGCAGGCAAGCACAACCGACCAACCACCGTTCGATCGGGGCGAACACGGCGGGCAGGGTCAGCCAGCACAGCGCGAACAGCAGCATGCTGTAGAGCCCCACCGGGAAGGCTGCAGGCTTCTTGCGCACGCCCCATCCTCCAGACACACAGCCTCCACGTCCAAGAGACCACCGCCCAAATCAACGACTCCGCTCGACCGCTCGGCGGGCAGCCTGGCCACCCGCCTACGCCCACAGGTTATCCGAGGTCTTCGCCGCCTTCGAGGAACTGCGAGTAGAGCTCGAGATTCTCGAGGAAGATCCCCGTGCCGCGCGCGACCGCTTCGAGCGGCCGATCCGCGACCTTCACGTCGAGCTCGGTCTCGCGCGAGATGAGCTCGGGCAGCCCGCGCAGCAAGGCACCCCCGCCACACAAAGTGACGCCGTTGTCGACGAGGTCCGACGCGAGCTCGGGCGGCGTGCGTTCGAGCACGGACTTGATCGCGCCGATCACCTTGCGCACCGGTTCCATGAGCGCTTCGCGCACGTCGGCAGAACTGATGACCGCGCGGCGCGGCAGGTTCACGAGCGAATCGCGCCCGCGGATCTCGACCTGGATCTCCTCTTCGAGCGGCAGACAGCTCCCGGCGGCGATCTTGAGGCGCTCGGCCGTGATCTCGCCGATCAGCAGGTTGTATTTGGCGCGGATGTATTGCGTGATCGCCTCGTCGAAGTCGTCTCCGGCCACGCGCAGACACTCGGCCATCACGACGTTGGCCAGCGAGATCACCGCGACCTCGCTGGTGCCGCCGCCGATGTCCACGATCATCGTGCCGCGCGGCTCGTGCACGGGCAGCCCCGCCCCGATCGCAGCGGCCGTCGGTTCGTCGACGAGATAGACTCGCCGCGCGCCGGCGCGCTCGGCGCTGCCGATCACCGCGCGCTTCTCGACCATCGTGATGCCCCACGGCACCGCGATCACGAGGCGCGGCTTGATCAGCTTCTTGCCGCCGCACGCCTTCGTCATGAAGTAGCGCAGCATGCGCTCGGTGATCTCGAAGTCGGCGATGACGCCGCTCTTCATCGGACGCACGGCCTGGAACCCCGGCGGCGTGCGCCCGAGGTATTCGAGCGCCGCGTCGCCGACAGCCATGCCGTTGAGCAGGACTTCGCTCGTGCCCTTGCGCACGGCGACGACCGACGGCTCGTCGAGCACGATGCCCTTGTCGCGGACGAAGACGAGCGTATTGGCCGTGCCCAGGTCGATCCCGAGATCGACCGAGAAGCCGCTCAACAGCCACTCGAACGGTTTGAACATGTAGCCCCTCGGGCCCGCGGGTGCGGGCGAGACGTTTTGACCTAGCAGACCCGCCGTTGACCAAACGACGCGCACGCAACTTACCGGGCCATGCTCCGGTAGCAACGGATTCTTCGAGGCTTGTTCGCGCAGGCCAACAAGCAGCCGCGGTCTCCTCATCGGGGGTGGTGCGGACTCACCGCTGCAGCGGCGGCTGGTGGCTGTTTTCCCCCGTGAGGGGACGCCGCGTTGCGGCGGTGACCAGATGCTCGCCCCGGAAACGACAGCAACTCGAACGACGGGAGTCGATCGAGCTGCCGCTTCGCTGGGGCCTCCTTGGGCCCCCCTCTGGCTGGGCCGTTTAGTTGGGCCCGTATCCGTTGCTGGCGACGACCACGAGGGCGATCGCGATGACCAGCAGGAAGAACGTAGTCAGGATGATGCCTTCGTCGATGCCGAGGCCGCCGGGCTTGCCGCTCGTGTCGACGTCCACCGCCTCGACGGCGGCCTTGCTTGCTTTCTTGGCCATGGTTACTGGAGCTCCGGGAGGAAGATCAGGGTGTTCGGGTTCTTGGTGTTCTCGAGGGGCCGCTGCCCGATCACGGGGTCTTTGTTGCGGCCCGGTCGCCTTCCTTGACCGACTTCCCGTCCATCACGAGGGAGAGGTTGCACAGCACCGCGTTGGCGCTCGCCTCGTACTTCGTGGCGACCGCCTCGCCCTTGTAACCCGACACCGCGTCGTGGATCGCGAAGTTGAAGGGCCGCTTCGCGATCTGGTCGGCAATGTCGACCTTGCCCGGATTGTCGGTGATCTGGATCGTGCACAAGCGGCCATGCGCGCTCGTGACGAGCCCCGTGAGGTTCGGCGCGGCCATCGCCGGCGAGAAGCCGTTCGCGACCGCGACGCTGACCAGCAGGTTCAACTCGCTCTTGTCCTTCTCGAGGCTCGCGATGTTGAGGTCCTTGTTCTTGACGGTCTCTACGTAGTTGGCGATCTCCGTCTTGAGCGTGCGGTTCTCGGCTTCCGCGGCGTTCTTCGCGTTCACGGCCTCGTCCTTGATCTTCTGGTCCTCGAACGCCTTGTCGTAGGCCTTCTTGGCGTGATCGAACGCGGTCTTCGCCTCGGTGTTGGCGGCTTCGGCGAGCGAGGTGAGCTTGCTCACGTTGGCATCGAGCGTCGAGATCTGATTGTGCAGCAGTTTGTTCTCGTTGTCCGTCTGCTGGAGACGGTTCTTCGTCGCGAGCAGCTCCGACTCCTTCTCGGTCTTGGCGTTCTCGAACTTGTTGCGCTCCTGCTCGAGCTGCGCGATCTGTTGCTCGAAGGCCTTGCTCTTCTCGGCATGAGCCTTGTTGGCCGCCTCGAGCTGTTTCTTGTAGTTGTCTTGCTTCTGGAGGAATGTGCCCGACACGTAGGCAAAGCCACCTGCGAGCACGAGATTGAGGACGATGAAGACGCGGCCGACGGGACTCATGATGACCAGGTAACTCCTAACTTACTTTCTGCATGGACCAACCTCGCGAGAAGTCGACTATGCAGGAGAGAGCGCCCTGCAGATGAGGGCTGGTTGCCAGAGGGGTGGGAAGACGTTCGAAAGCCATTAGGCACCCACATGCGGGACTGACGATCCGTGCATGGGGAACCATTGCCCAAAGCGAGAGGGGGCTGGGGGCTGCGGAATCCTAACTCCATGCCCGTGACCGTCAAGAGCCGCTTCCGCGAGCGGGGCCGGCGAGGCCGGTCTCGCGCACGGTAATGGATGCTGTCCGAGCTCGACGAAGTCTAACCCAGCGGAACGCGGCGTGCGCAAGCCCGAGGCACAACCAGACCGCCGCGAACGGCCCGGCCGCCGCTCGGAACCATGCCAAGGGCGGCAGGCGCCCTGACGCCGGGGGCACGTTGGCCCGCAGAATCCGCGCCTCGGGATGGGGAGCCGGTTCGAGCGGCAGTTCGGCCTCGAGCCGGCCGTCGGCCCCCACGACCACGCTCCATCCGTCGGTCGTGCAGCGGACGATCGGCGTCGCGGTCTCCAGCGCCCGGCAGACGGTCATGGCGACCAGCTGGCTCAGCTCGCCCCCACCGCGATACCAAGCCTCGTTGGAGAGCACACAGAGAAAGCGGGCGCCTGCCGCCACCTGATCCGCAGCCGGGCCCGGAAACGCGTTGTCGTAGCAGATGAGCGTGCCGAACGGCACGCCGGCCGCCGTTCGTAGCGGCGCGCGAAAGACCCCGGGCCTGCAGTCGGGAGGTCTCCCCCCCAGCGCTCCCGCGAACGCATCGCGCGCCGCCGTGGCGAGCCAATCCGGCAACCATGCGAGCAGCGGCAGGAACTCGCCGCCGGGCACGAGGCAACGCTTCTCCTGGTGCCCGACCACGCGTCCCTCGGGCAAGGTCTGGAGCACGGCCGCGGCCGTGTCCCAATCTCCCACCGTGGCGCCGAACAGGAGCCGCGTCGGGGCCGCCGGGAATCGCGGCAGCGGCGACAGCGCGCGGCCAGCCTGGATGTCAGCGACCACGAAGCTGTAAGCGACGCTGGTCTCGGGCCACACGACGAGGTCGGGTGGCGGCGAAGCGCGCAGAGCCTCCTGCGTCGGTGCTACGAGCCGCTCGACGAGCAGCTCGCGATAGCGTGCGCGAGCTTCAGCCTCTGACAGCCCGCTCTCCAGATGCAGACCCGGCTCGACCGCGGCGATCCGCACCGCGGGTGCAGGCACGACGGCCCCTCCGGCAGGAGCTTCGACCACCGCAGCGCTCCCGCGCACGACGTGACCCGCGACCGTGGCCACGACCGCCGTTGCGACGGCAATCAGCAGCACGAACCGAGCCGAGGACCAGCTCGGCACCGCGAGCCGCCAACTGCGCGCGACGCCGACCAGCGCCGCCGCGAGACCCGCGAGCAATCCGTTCGCGAGCGGTTCGCCGCCGAGCGTCACCGCACCGAGCAGCGTCGGCCACTGCCAGAGACAATGGCACGGCTGGCCGTGCGGGTAGTAGATCTCGGGCATGTTCGCGCGCAGCCAGAACGAGCCGGCCACGGCGGCCGCGAAGCCGAGCGGCGCCCAGCGCTGTGCCGTGGCACGCACGAGCACCGTGCCGAGCACGAAGTAGAGCCCACCGACCAGGACCACGCCGACGAAGGGCCAGACGAGGATGTGGCGCAGCGACCACGAGAACCACGCCATGTGCACGCAGCCGAGCAGGTAGCTCTGCAGATACGGTGCCCGCCCGGCGGTCGCGACGGCGAACCAGACCATGAGGCCTGGCACGACGAGGAACCCAGCGAGAGGCGTGACGGCCGGCGGCGTCGCGAGCGCCAACAACAGACCGCCGGCGACCACAACTCGTGCAGCCCCGGCGCCCGTCACGGCAGCACGATCCCGGCGCTGCCGCCGAGCACCGCGACGCGCGTCGTCTCTCCGGCGCGCTGCTGTGGCTCGATCAAGGCGTAGTGGTCGGCGCCGAGCAACCCGAACGGATCGCCGCTCGGCGACGGCGGCACGAGCGTCGTGACGAGCTCCCCAGTCGCAGCGGCGCGCATCCGGGCCGGGATCGCCTGCAGCCGCGCATTCGTGAGCCACGGCGCGCCCCCGACGGGCGCCGTCGCAGGCCGTTCGTTCACTTCGGCGCCGGCCAGCGCCAGCAACATCGGGCGCACCAACAGGTCGAACACCGTGAAGCTCGACGCCGGGTTGCCGGGCAAGCCGAACACGAAGCGGGCGCCCGGGCCGGTCGTGCGCGTGCCGAAGAACGTCGGCTTGCCGGGCTTGAGGTCGATGCCGTGGAACTCCGTCTGCACGCCGAGGTCGGCGAGCGCGCCGAACACGAGATCGTGGGTTCCCTTGCTGATGCCGCCGATCGTCACGAGCACGTCGGCCTGTTGCAGCCCGCGCTGCAACATGGACCGCAGCGCCGCCGGCTCGTCGGGCGCGATGCCCAGGCGGAGCGGCGTGGCGCCACACTCGACGACCTGCGCGGCCAACGCCCACGAGTTGCTCTCGCGCACCTGGTGCGGCAACGGTTCGCGATCGACGGCGACGACTTCGTCACCCGTGGCGACGATCGCCACTCTGAGGGGCGTCCGGACCGGCACCTGCGCGTGGCCGAGCACGGCCAACGCACCGATCTCGGAGGCCCAGAGCCGCGTTCCGGCGGCGAGGACCTGCTGGCCGGCCTGCATCTCGCTGCCCATCTTGCGCACGTGCTGGCCGGGCCGCACCGCGGCCTGCAACGTCATTGCGTTGCCTTCAAACCCACTCGTCTGCTCGACCGGCACGACCGCATCGGCGCCCGCTGGCACGACGGCGCCCGTCATGATGCGGATCGTCGCGTTCCGGGGCAGGGTTACTCCGTATGGCCGACCGGCGAGGCTCTCGCCGACGACCGGCAGGGTCGTTCCAGCCGGCAGCCCCGCTGCCCCAGCGCTCAGCGCGAAGCCATCCATCGCCGCGCGGTCCGTCGCGGGCCACGGCGTCGTCGTGCGGATCGGCTCGGCCAGGAAGCGGCCGTGCGCCAGTTCGAGCGGCACTCGTTCGCGCGATGGCACCACAGCGGCGCTCGCGAGCACACGCGCGCGCGCCTGCAGGACGCTCAAGGGCTTGCTCATGCGGGTTCACCTTCCCGCGTCCGGGCCCCCGGCGCAAGCATCTCGGAGATCTGGCACCCTACCGCGTCGACAACGCGGCGCCACAGAGCTTGTAGAGCAGCCGCGCCGCGACGTTCGCGTCCCATTCGCCGTCGCCGGGTGCGACTTCCACGAGGTCGAACCCGACGATCTTGCGGCCGCTGCGCGCGAGTGTGACCAAGAGGTGCACCACCTGCCCGAAGTCGAGCCCACCGGGCACGGGCGTTCCCGTGTGCGGGCAGAGCGCCGGATCGAGGCCATCGATGTCGAAGCTCACGTAGACGTTCTCGGGCAGCGCACCGATCGCCTCTTGGCAGAGACTGTCGAACGAAGCACCGCAGTAGCGCCGTCGCTGCCACTCGAGATCGAAGTGCGTGATCACGCGGCCGCCGCTCTGTCGGATCGTCTCGACCTCCTGCTCGCAGAAGTCGCGGATGCCGACCTGCACGATGCGTCCCACGGCGGGCAGCTCGCGCAACACGTTGTCCATGATGGACGCGTGGCTCCAGCGGAATCCCTCGTACGCGGGGCGCAGGTCCGCATGTGCGTCGATGTGCAGGATGCCGAGGCCGCGCCAGGCCTTGGCGCAGGCCGCGATCGCCCCGAACGGGACCGAGTGATCGCCGCCGAGGATGCCCGGGATCTTGCCGAGCCCGAGCAGCCGCGTCGTGGCGGCCTGGACGGTGTCGTTGACGAAGGCTCCCGCCGCGTCGACGGCAGCCACCGCCGGGTCGCCGGGACGCGTGCCCCCTTGCGCGATGCACCGCGTGACGAGCGGCCGCGCCATCTCGTGGCGCTGCAGCAGGGCCGGATCGGGTGCCTGCAGGTAGATGCCGCGCTCGTAGGTCCGCCCGAATTGCAGGTCGTAGAGGTCGACCTGCCGGCTCGCTGCAAAGATCGCGTCGGGCCCCGTTTCGGCGCCCGCGCCATACGAAACGGTCGCCGCGAACGGAACGGGGACGAGCACTACCGCGGCCGTAGCCTCCGAGTCCGGGAGGCCGAAGATGCCCCTACCGGGTTGCGCCGCTGCGTTGGGGTCGAACCGGCCGGGATCGCACGAGGTCATGGGCTTCCCCTACCGCTTGGTCGCGCCCCCAGGCAAGTTCAGGCGCGCAAAAAAAGGCTCCCTGGCTGGGGGTTCTGTTCGAAGGAGAATCAGGAGGAGAAAGCAGTCGGAACGGGAGAAGAATCCAGCCAGGGAGCCCACCTCGTCTCGTTTGCGGGTCCATGCCACCCGCACATTCATCTACCAACCCTACGGCGAGAAGTTTCACTTCGCGGCGATTCGGCCGTGCCGGCCAACCTCGAATGACATTCCCATGGCACGGCCATCTTGCCATTTGGCGCTTGAGCCAGGCCGACGCTTCTGCTTACTTCGTCGCCCCTTAAGCAGGCGTGGCAGGATAGCTCAGCTGGTTAGAGCGGCGGCTTCATAAGCCGTAGGTCGCCGGTTCAAGTCCGGCTCCTGCTACCAGTCCCAACCGTTCGCGTTGGCGCGCGTTGTGGGCGTTCGGCGCCCGCAGCGCGGGCCGCGCGAGCGCGCCTTTTTGGGAGTCGACTCCCAAACCGGAGGCCGGCTCCCGACACTCACGTGCTCGCTGTGCTCGAACCAATCCGGCGTGTCAGGGCCACAGGGGCGCGCACGCTGTTCGTGCCGCGTGGAACGCTGCTGGCGTCGAGGACGAGACCCTGCGCGTAGAGCGCTGTCCCGGAGGGGACGGTTGCAAGGGCACAGTGATCGTTCCGATGTTGCCGATCAGGACGTCGGGTGAAACGAGCACGGTCACGTACGGCAGCAGCGGGACACTGATCGCCGTCCCACCAAAGGCCATCAACACGGGCGTCAGCCCCGGGCCCTCGATCGAGAGCGTCAGCCACCGGAACCGCGGTCGATCGACATGGTGGAGGCGCCGCTGAAAGTGGCGAACGGTGCGACGACGGGTTCGCCGGGGAAGAACTGCACTTCGGTCGTGCGGTTGGCGGTCATGGACGTGAACGATGCGCTGGATGCAGCTGTGACGCAGGCATAGTTCAACCGGATCACCGCCCCGTTGCCGGAATCTGCAGCGGGATGTCGAGGGAAGCCGAAGCGGCGCCCGCTTGCGCGCTGCACTCGATGGTGCCGTCCGCCATCACATCGAGGTCGATGCGCGAGGCAGGAGACCATGTTGGGGCGTCCAGCGCGCCGGAGCGAACCAAGAGGCACCCGCCAACGGGCTGCGGTGCACCAGGTCGATCTGCGCGTTGCCAAGCCCGTTCGTGAAACTGAGCATCCAGGCTTGGGACGCGCACGTGGAACTCGTCGTGAGCGCGAGCGGAGCCGAGCTGCCGGACACGCCACCTGTCCAAGCCATGGCAAGACTCGACGAGGCGTAGGCGCTCGCCCCCAGGTTGCACGTGAGAAACGTTCCCGGCAGCACGGGTCCGACGGGAAGCGTCGCCGAGTTGATCAAGGGAGGCATCCCAAAGGTGCTGACCGTCGCGGTGGCGCTGCCCCCGACAGGGGCGTTGGCGGTGATCGACCAGCCCGTGCATTGGCGTGGGAGCCGAGCGCGAGCAACGCGGCAACGAACGTGATTCGCATGAGCAGTTCCTCCTCCACATGCTACAGGGGTGGCGGGGCGGGGCGCGGGGGCGGCGTTGATGATCGCGCAAGTGTCCGGCAACTCAGCGCCTCTACAGGTCGACGAGCCGCAAGGCGCTCGCGCGTTCTCTCGCTCTGCTTGTGCTACGAGCAGGAATCGCAACCATCACCTCGGCCTTACGCAGGCGCGCCCTTCCGCGGCGTGAACGCTGTCGGCCGGCCAGCGCTGTCCCCGCTTCCTTCCCTCGAGCGCCTGCGAGCCCGCTACCGTTGCTCGTCAGTGCACAACGGCCAGCTGCTGTTGCTCGTCGTTCGCATCGACACGGCTGAGGCCAACACCATCTTCCTCCAGCTCCATGCTGTCGCCCAGCGCCTGAGTCGGCGCGCACGATGGACCCGCGGCGTCCTCGCACCGCCGCTGTGCCACCCATTGCTCGCGACGTTGCTCACGACGCGCCCGCCGCGCTGCACCGCTCGCCACCGCTTCATTGCAGTGTCACGGTCCAGTCAACACATACATCGCCACTTTCCAGCACGTCCAAAGCACACACAGCAAGACCGCCGCAGCGAGAATCAACCGATTGACGCCGCGTCCCATGGTCCACAGTAGACAAATCCCGACGGCCAGAGCCTCTGAATTGTCGGACAACATGCGTGAGCCAAAGGAATGGCCCTGTTCTGGAGAGGACCAGGCCGCTACCAAATAGACCTGCATGGTCGCGTTGACCACTGAGGGCACTTGATACGCACTGATTCTCTTAGCGGCCAACACCCAACCAAGTAGCCCCAGCATGGCTATGGGGCTATAGACAAATAGCCCTCTCGCTCCGCTTACAAGCACCGTCTTGAAGTCTGGACTTGTCCAACTGAATCCCTCCTTGCCCACTGCATATCCGCTGATCGCCCATTGATCAAACTGTGATCTTACCCAGGCCATATGGAGCAACACGAACGCAGCGACGACTGCACCAATTACAAGGATGTATAGTGTCGGTTTATAGTTTCCCAGGACCTTGCCTTGCCAAGCTAGGACGGCGAGTGTCGGCACCAGAATGGTGCCCTGCTGCGGACGGATTAGAAATGCCGCCCCTATTGCAAGCCCTATCATGACAGCGCGTCGCCAGCTTGCACCACGCTCCTGCCAAGCCTTTGTGATTGCCAGTACTCCTACAAGGGCCGCGTAGCTCATTGCATGTGCCATGAACGGAAAGATCGATGAGTAGTAGAACAAGCTAGTACCCAACCATGCCGACGATACTGCAACCATGGCTGACACGCTGCCGAAAGCAGGAGCCAGTTGCTTGAAAAGCAACACCATGCTTGCAGTGAACAATGCCATTACGCCTACAGCAACGGACCAAAGCTCTAGCGCCGAGTATCCGGGGTTGGCAGTGAATTCGACGCCGACATGGGCAAGCATCGACCGCAACATCGCGCCGATCGCAAGGAACGGCACTTCGATCAGCGACAAGCCGATTGGGTACTTGCTTGGAATTCGTCCGTCGTTTCCCCTCGGAGCGTTAGCCCACGTACCGTCACCGGCCTGATCAAACGGCTGTGGAAACGGGGTACCTCGTATATTGTTGGTGATATCCAAGTCGGCGTCAAACACGAGAGAATGCGATAGGGAATAGTAGAATTGTGCATCCCAGCCGCGATAAATGCTGCCGTAGTATGTCTGCGCACGCATCAACCCAGCGAGGCCAATCGCTAACCATAGCGCGAATAGCGCAATGGGCAGGTATCGGTCGCGTTGTATCAAGTTGCGCATGGCGTCAACGTTTCCGTCAATGAATCCACGAGGCGCGTAGGAAGAACAAGCTGCAGTTCCGGGCCGCCCGGAACCGACCCCGGCACGATCTCCCTTCGGGCACTCTGGTCAAGGCCTTTCCTGAGCCCGCACGCCGCCGCTGTTCCCCCGTTTCAGCCTCTGCACGGGTCCGTCCCCACCCGCCCCGTCCCGGCGGGCCCTTGCTCCCGTGCCCCTGCGGCCGACGCTCGGGGCGCCAACCGAACTCCATCTCCTCCTGCCGCGACAGTGACCGCGCCGCGGTCAGCACCGGCACGTCGGCATACAGCCCCAGCCCCCGAGCACCTTCCGGGTCGCGGCCTGATCGTGCAATCGCTGCAAGCACTTCTCGTGCCATCGCAGCACAAATACGTCCACCACGAACACCCTCTTCCGCAGGTCCGTCCACGCGTATCCGGCGGGCCGCGCCGCCACTCCCCGGCGCATGCGACACCACCCGTCGTCGCCGCGGCGGCCGCACACGCGCCGCGTGTCAAGCGCCGGGCAAAGGAACCCACCATCGAGTTCCCGCAATCGGTACCAGATGGTGGTGGAGTCCGTTGACGCGCCGGGGTGATGGAACAGAATGCGTCGACGATTCATGCTGCCCCCCCGCGAGAAGAGTGATCGCGTATTCCAGTGCCTTCTGGTGGCATATGCCGTGTACGCATTTCTGTTCATCTTCAAGACCTCGTTCGTGATCGATGGCGTTCGATATTTCTCGCTGTTCGATGACGCCATGATCTCCATGCGGTACGCGAAGAACCTCGTCGAGGGATTCGGCGTCGTCTGGAATCCTGGTGGTGAGCGGATCGAAGGGTACAGCAACCCGCTATGGGTGCTCTTCATGTCGGTCCTGCACCTGTTGCCCGTGGCGCGATCTACGGTCAGCCTGTTCGTCCAGGTCAGCGCTGCGCTCCTGCTGATGGTCAACCTCCTCTACGTGAAGAAGATCGCCGACCGCGTGTCTGGACGTGACCCGGTCGTCTCGAACTGCGCTGTCCTGTTGACGGCTTCTTATTTACCACTCAACAACTGGAGTCTGCAGGGCATGGAAGTCAGCGTGCTGACTCTGTTGCTCACCGTGGCGGTGTGGTCTGTCGTCAACAATCTGCACTCGAGCGTGTTTTCACCTCGCTGGATCCTGCTGCTTGGTGTGGCGACGTTGTTCCGCATCGATGCCGCGGTTCCGCTCCTGGGACTCTTGCTGTTCGTGTCGATCGCAGATCCAGTCAATCGGACGCGGACCCTGCGTTGGGGGATGGGCACACTGCTGTTGTTTCTGGGCCTTCAGACCTTGTTCCGCCTGGGATACTACGGGGACGTATTGCCCAACACCTACTATCTGAAAATGACCGGAGTCCCAATCATCCTGAGGTTCAGCAGGGGTCTGATCACCCTGCTGGACTTCGTCTGGAAGATGAACTGGATTCTGTTCTTCATTCCGTTCACATTCGCCGCGGTGCGCCGACATCGGGAGAGTCTGCTGCTGGCGTGGGTGGTTCTAGGTCAGCTCGCATACAGCGTCTATGTCGGCGGCGATGCCTGGGAAGGGTTCGGCGGTGCCAACCGCTACGTGTGCATCAGCATGCCGGCGTTCATGATCCTCTTTAGTTGCGCGCTGTCGCGCCTGGTCCAGTGCGCTGGAGCGGCCCTTGCGACCCCCCCTCGAGGCGCCATCCTGTCCCGGATGACTGTGCTGCTGGTGACATTCAGCATGCTGAACTTCAACGCAATCAACGGGCCCGCATCGCTCACTGAGTGGCTGCTGATCACGCCGGCCATGCACGTGTCCGACAACCAGCTGATGGTTCGGCAGGCCCGAGTGGTTCAGGAAGTCTCCACGCCTGAAGCGAAAATCGCAGTCGCCTGGGCGGGTGCCATCCCTTATTTCGCGGATCGATATGTGATTGATCTCCTGGGCAAGAATGACCGACGCATTGCCCATGAAGAGATGCATCTCCCCGAGGGGGGAAAGCGTTTCAATGCCTTCCATCCTGGGCACATGAAGTGGGACTATGCCTACTCCATCGCTCAGCTGAAACCGGACATGATCCTTCAGGTCTGGAGATACGATGAGGCAGAGCCATACCTCGAGCCATATGTGACGGCACGCTTCGGTGCGAACACTTGGTGGCTCCGCAAGGACTCTCCCTACATCCGTTGGGACCGGGTCGCTGCGCTGCGCAGCGACAAGGGCGTGAAATAGGAGACAAGTGAGCCAGCCGGCGCTCCGGCGCTCGAACGCCAAGCGGGACTGACCGAGGTTGTCGTCTCTGGTGTGTTTCACGCGAAGGATCGACCACGGTCGAGTTGTCGAGCCGGGACTTCGACGTCGCGCCTCCGCCTCGTCATCATCATCGTCATCGTGTGCGCGCGGCGCGCCGCGCGCGAAATGTGAAGACCACGAGCAACGTGCCGAAGACTGCGACGACCATGGCGTCGGCGGCCGCGAGCGACCAACCGTGGGTGTGAACCCGCAGGCCCGGAGTCGCTGCCCAGTCGTTCCAGCGCAGATTGACGACGAAGAGGGCGAGCAGCGCCGTTTCCACCCAACGACCGAATCGCCGCCCGCTACTCCCAGCATGCCCACGGGCCCTGCCCCTGCCCCGGCGGCCACTCAGAGCGTGAGAAGGAATCCCCTCGTCCTTTAGCCGCGAGCCGCTCATTGTGCGTAGATAACGGCATGGGCGGCACGACGTTGTTCGGCGGCGATCTTGATGGCGCAGGCGATGCGAAGTCGACGAAGAAGGTCGACGGGGAAGCTCGGGTGAAGCGACCGGATCGCCGTCAGTCGCTCTTCCGCCCGCAGACGTTCGACCAACTGATCCCGCCGGATCATCGCGCGCGCGCGATCGTGAAGTTCATCGAGGAGATGGATCTGGATCTCTTCTACGAGAGCATCCGTTCCCGTGGCAGTGAGCCCGGTCGCCCCGCAACCGATCCTGCGATGCTGATCTCGCTGTGGCTGTTCGCGACGAGCGAAGGAGTGGGAAGCGCGCGTCAACTCGAGCGTCTGTGCGAACGAGACGACGCCTACCGCTGGATCTGCGGCGGTGTGCAGGTCAACCAACACACGCTGAGCGACTTCCGGATCGGCCACAGCAAGGCGTTGGACGATCTGTTGACGCGAGTGCTCGGGGTGCTGACGCACCAGGGGCTCGTGAAGCTCTATCGCGTGTCCCAGGACGGAGTCCGAGTTCGCGCGAATGCTGGCGCCGCTTCGTTCCGTCGCGCTGAAGCGCTCGGAGAGTGTCTGAAGGCGGCGCGTGAGCAGGTGCAGCACACCAAGAAGCTGATCGACAAGGACGACCCGACGCGCACGGACAAGATGAAGGAGTCGGCCGCTCGTGCGGCGCGCCAGCGCGAAAAGCGCGTGCGCAAGGCCATGCACGAGCTGAATGCGCTGGAGGCGAGGCAGGCAGAAAGGGCTCCCAAGGAAGAAGCGAAACCGCCGCGGGCCTCGACGACCGACCCCGAGTCCCGCGTCATGCGAATGGCCGACGGCGGTTATCGCCCGGCGTTCAACATGCAGTTCGCCGTCGACACCGACACCAGGGCAATCGTCGGCGTGGGAGTGACCAACAGCGGCAGCGACGCGGGGCAGATGGTGCCGATGATCGACGAGGTCGAGCGGCGCACCGACAAGACGCCGAAGGAATGGCTCGCGGACGGTGGCTACACCGACCTGTCCGACATCCAGGGTGCGGGCCAGAAGGGCGTGAAGGTCTACGTGCCGGTGCCGCACCCGCGGTCGTCGGAGATCGATCCTCACCAACCCAAGAAGAACGACGACGCGCAGGTCGCCGCGTGGCGCAAGCGCATGGGCACCGGGCAGGCGATGGAGATCTACCGAGAGCGTGCGTCGACATCCGAGCGGACGAACGCCGACCTCCGACAGCACCGAGGTCTACGCCACCTGCCAGTGCGCGGGATCGAGAAGACGCTGATGGTCGGGCTCTGGATGGCCATCACCTACAACGCTCTGCTGTGGATCGGCGAGAATGCTGCGACCCTCTGAGAAGGACGCCGAAGTGAGCCGACGAGTCGCTCGCGACAACCTCCGAGGCGACGTCGGGTAGGCTACCAAGGCCGTCGGGCCACTGGCCGGTATCTCATTCCACTCTCACCGGCCGAGAATCATTTTCTCTCTCAGGCTCTCAGCCGCGCACGAGTTGCAGGAATTCGCTGCGCGTGCGCTCGTCCTTGCGGAAGAACCCGAGCAGGCACGAAGTCACGGTGCTGCTGTTCTGCTTCTCGACCCCGCGCATCATCATGCAGAGGTGCGAGGCCTCGATCACGACGCCGACGCCGCGCGGCTTCAGCACCTCCTCGAGCGCCTGCGCAATCTGCATCGTGAGACGCTCCTGCACCTGCAGCCTGCGCGCGTAGATCTCGACAACCCGCGCAATCTTGCTGATGCCGACGATCTTGTTCGACGGGATGTAGCCGACGTGGGCCTTGCCAAAGAACGGCGCGAGGTGGTGTTCACACAGCGAGTAGATCTCGATGTTCTTGACCACGACCATCTCGTCCGTCTCGGCCTCGTAGAGCGCATCGCCGATGATCTTCTTCGGGTCCTGGGAATAGCCCGAGGTGTAGGCGCGGAACGCCTTCTCGACGCGGCGCGGCGTGTCGCGCAGCCCTTGCCGGTCCGGCTCAGGATCGAGCTCTTCGAGCAAGCGCCGGATGGCCTGCTGGAACTGGTCCGAAGGAGGGGCGGCTCTCTGATGCGCGGAAGAACTCATTTGCAGGTCCCGTTCTAGTGGATCCGGACCCGGGCCTGCAACCCCGAGGCCCCGGCCATCACGGCTTCCCTGCTGCGTCCGCCGGCTCAGTAGTGGCCCGTCTCGCGCAGCAGTTCTTCGACCGTCGTGAGGCCGTCGAAGACCGACTGCAGCCCATTCTCGCGCAGCGTCACGAGCCCTGCCTCCACTGCGGCTGCCTGCAGCGCCGTCGTGCTCGCGCCCTGCAGGATCATCTCGCGGATCCGGTCGTCGACGTCGAGGATCTCCGTGATGGCCATACGCCCGCGATACCCCGTGAAGTTGCAGGTCTGACAGCCCTTGCCGAACGCGAAGCGCTTGCCGACGACATGGCTGGCTTGCAGCGAGAGCCGCCGCAGCACGTCGTCGGACGGCTCGTAGAAGCTCTTGCACTCGGTGCACACGCGCCGCACGAGCCGCTGCGCGAGGATGCCCTGCACGGTCGCCGTGAGCAGGAACGGTTCGATGCCGATGTCGATCAGACGCGTGATCGCCGACGCGGCGTCGTTCGTGTGCAGCGTCGAGAACACGAGGTGGCCCGTCAGACTCGCCTCGATCGCGGTCTGGGCGGTCTCGCGGTCGCGGATCTCGCCGACCAGGATGACGTCCGGGTCCTGGCGCAGGATCGTGCGCAGCACCTTCGCGTAGGTCACCTCGATCTCGTCGTTGACGGGGATCTGCACGATGCCTTCGAGGTCGTACTCGACGGGATCCTCGACCGTGATGACCTTCGTGTCCTCCTTGTTGGCCTCGTTCAGCATCGCGTAGAGCGTCGTCGTCTTGCCCGAACCCGTGGGACCCGTGACGAGCACGATGCCGTGCGGCAGGTCGGTGAAGCGTCGCAGCCGGTCGCGGATCGGCGGCAAGAGACCGAGGTTGTCGAGGGACAGCGACACGACCGAACGGTCGAGGATGCGCATGACGGTCGACTCGCCGAACATCGTCGGCAGCGTCGACACGCGCAGGTCGACCGAACGCCCGCCCACCGTGAGCTCGATGCGGCCGTCCTGCGGCAGCCGCGTCTCGGCGATGTCGAGGTCGGACATGACCTTGATGCGCGCGATCAGCGCTTCCGCGAGATGCGGCGGCGGCGCCTCGAGCTCGAACAGCGAACCGTCGATGCGGTAGCGGATCTTGAAATCCCGCTCGAACGGCTCGAGGTGCACGTCGGAGGCCTTGTCGCGGATCGCCTGGTAGAGGATGTAGTTCAGCAGCTTGACGACGGGAGCCGCCTTGGCCATCGCGGCCTTGTCCTCGAGGTCGATCTTGCCGCCTTGCTGCTGCAGCTCGGCCACGAGCTGCTGCATGCGCTGCTTGCTCTGGGCCGCGTCCTCGCGGTAGTAGCGATCGAGTCCCTGCTGGATCAGCGCGCCATCGGCGATCACGCCCTGGATCTCGCAGCCGGTCGTGAAGCCGAGGTCGGCCAGGACCGCCGCGTTCGCGGGGTCGGCGATCGCGACCTTGAGCACCTTGCCCTGCAAGCTCACGGGCAGGACCGCGAACGCGCGCGCCGTCGCCAGGTCGACCTTGGCAATCGCCTCTTGGCCCGGCGGAACCGCGGCGAGGTCGTGAAACGCGAGACCCGCCTGGCTCGCGAGCGCGCGCGCGACGTCGATGGGCTCGATGCACTTCATCGCGACGAGGATCTCGCCGATGCGGCCGCCCTTCTCGCGCTGCACGGCGAGCGCCTCCTGCACCATGCCCTCGTGGATGAGCCCGAGCTCCTTGAGGATCTGGCCGAGCAGTCGACGTGGGGCCATCGCCTACTCCGGCGCCCCGCCCATGCGCAACGCGAGGGCCTTGCGATCGAACGCGTGTTCGAGCGTCCTCTCCTTGCTGAGGCGCCCGCCACGCCAGAGGTCGAGCAGGAAGTCGTCCATCGTGCACATGCCCTGGCGGCGACTCGTCTGGATCACGGACGGGATCTTGAACGTCTCGACCTTGCGGATGTGGTTCTCGATCGCCGGGTTGCTCAACATGATCTCGAAGGCCGCGACGCGGCCGCCGCTCGCATCGGGCAGCAGGATCTGCGAGATCACCGCGACGAGCGACATGGCGAGCTGCGACCGGATCTGCTCCTGCTGCTCCTTCGGGTACTGGTCGATGATGCGATCGACCGTGCGCGCCGCACCCGTCGTGTGCAGCGTGCCGAACACGAGGTGTCCGGTTTCGGCCGCCGTGATCGCGGCCGTCGTCGTGTCGAGGTCGCGCATCTCGCCCAGCATGATCACGTCGGGATCCTGGCGCAGCACGCGTCGCATCGCCTCGGGGAAGGTCGGCACGTCGCTGCCTACTTCGCGTTGCGTCACCTGCGCTTTCTTGTGCGTGTGGTAGTACTCGATCGGATCCTCGATCGTCACGATGTGCACGTCGCGGTTCCTGTTGATCCAGTCGATCATCGTCGCGAGCGTCGTCGTCTTGCCCGACCCGGTCGGGCCCGTCACGAGCACGAGCCCGCGGTGCATGTGCAGCAGCTGGTGCACCGAATCGGGCAGTCCGATCTGCTCGAACGAGAGCAGCTTCTGCGGGATCTGGCGCATCACGATGCCGCGCATCCCCTTCTGCGTCAGGATGCTGACGCGGAACCGGCACTTGTCCGCGTACGCATAGCCGAAGTCCGTGGTGCCGCCGCGCTGCAGTTCCTCCCAGTTGCGCGCGGGGGCGATGGTCTTCGCCATGGCTTCGGTCTGCACGGGCGTGAGCGGTGCATCGCCGATCTCGGTGAAGCCGCCGGCCAGCCGCAGCACGGGACGGCGGCCGACCGACAGGTGCAGGTCAGAAGCGCCGCGCGAGAACGCGGCGTCCATCAGGGCTACGATGTCCATGGCAATGTCGGGTTGTCGGTTGGTTGCCGCGCGGCGGCGGTCGGAGCTAGACGGCGGCCACGACGCGCAGCAGCTCGGGGATCGTGGTGTGGCCCTGCATGACCTTGCGCACGCCGTCCTGCAGCAGGGTCGACATGCCGCCCGACTGCCAGGCGTAGTCGCGCAGGTGCACCATGGGCTCGCCGCGGAACGTCATCTCGCGCAGCGTGTTGTCCATCTGCAAGAGCTCGTAGATGCCGAGACGGCCGCGGAAGCCCGAGTGCTCGCAGACAGGACAGCCCTCGGCGCGGTAGAATACGTTGTCCTTCACGACGCCCGGATCGACGCCGATGCTGCGCAGCTCGGTGTCCGACGGCGGATACGGCTGGCGGCACTTCTGGCAGACGACGCGCAGCAGCCGTTGCGCGAGCACCGCCTGCACCGAAGCGGCGACGAGGAACGGCTTCACGCCCATGTCGATGAGGCGCGTGATCGCCGAGGCCGAGTCGTTCGTGTGCAGCGTCGAGAACACGAGGTGGCCCGTGAGCGCTGCCTGCACCGCGATCTCGGCGGTCTCTTTGTCGCGGATCTCGCCGACGAGAATGATGTTCGGCGCCTGGCGCAGCATCGCGCGCAGGATGCGCGCAAACGTGAGCCCGATGCGGGACTTCACCTGGCACTGGTTGATGCCGCGGATGTTGAACTCGACGGGGTCCTCGGCAGTGATGATCTTCACGTCGGAGCGGTTCAGCTGCTGCAGCGCCGCATAGAGCGTCGTCGTCTTGCCCGAGCCCGTCGGCCCCGTGACCAGCACGATCCCGTTGGGCCGCGAGATGATCGATCGGAAGCGTTCGCGGTCCTGCCCCTCGAAGCCGAGCCCTTCGAGACTCATCAGGCCGCGTTCCTTGTCGAGCAAGCGCATGACGATCGTCTCGCCGTGGCTGCTCGGCAGCACCGAGGTGCGGATGTCGATCTCGCGGCTCGCGCCACCTTCGTGCGCGAGGAACGAGATGCGGCCGTCCTGTGGCTTGCGCTTCTCCGCGATGTCGAGCCCCGCCATGATCTTGAGCCGCGACGTCACGGGCGCCAGCAAACCGAGTTCGAGCGACGCGATCTCCTTGAGCACCCCGTCGATGCGGTAGCGGATGCGCAGGCGCCGCTGGAACGGCTCGATGTGGATGTCGCTCGCGCGCTGCTGCAGCGCTTCTTCGACCGTCTTGCTGACGAGCCGGATGATCGGCGCATCTTCGCTCTCCGCGGCCTGGCCGGCCGCGCCGGGACCCTTTGTGGCCTCGGCACCGCCGACACCCACGTGCTTGCGCAGCGCCTGCTTCAATGCCTGCGGCGGCATCAGCGCACACTGCACGCTGCATCCGGCGAGGAACGACAGGTTGTCGGCGACGAACGTCTTGAACGGGTCGTCGATCGCGACCCACAGCACGCCGTCCTTGAACAACACGGGCAGCGCCTCGTTCTGCTCGGCCTGCTCCTTCGGCACCTTCTTGAGCGCCTCGGGCTGCGGCGTGAACTTGGCCGGATCGACGAACTTGAGGCCATGCGACTTCGCGAGCACGCGCCAGACGGCGACCTCGTCGGCGAGGTTCAGCGCCGTGATCGTGCGCTCGAGCGGTGTGCCGCGCGACGAGGACGCGGCCTCGGCCTTGGCCAGGCGCTCCTTGTCCAAGACGTTCGCCTCGAGCAGCAGGCGTCGGAAGGTCTCTGAACTCAACGGCGGGAAGGGCGGGGAGAGGGGGTCGCGCAGTTATGCAAGATCCCCACGGCCAAAGGAAGGCCCGAGCCCCAAGAAGGCAAGGGGCACCGCACCCGCCCGACGACTCTCTCGGGGCCCTAGGCGCGCCTCGTCACTCGTTCTTGAACAACACCAGGTCCCCGAGGAACGCGATCAAGTCCTGTTGCGTGGCCAGCGGCAGCGCCACGAATGCCTGCCGAGCTGCGAGAGCTTCACCGCCGTGGGCGAGGATCGCCTCCGTCAACGTGGTCGCGCGGCCGTCGTGCAGGTAGGGCCCCGTCGTGCCGACTCCCCACAGGTTCTCGGTCAGGAACGTGCTGGCGCCGCGGCCGGTTTCGTCGATGTTCTCGGCCAACCCGTAACCCATGCGGTGGCGCTTCAAGTCGCCGTAGAGTGCGATGGTTGCAGCGGTGCCGGTGCCGGTGCGCACGAACGAGCCCAGGTGCACGGTCTGGCCGCCGACGACGATGACGTTGTCGTGCTGGTCCTGCGTGAGATCGAACTGCACCGGGAACGCCGGCGTCACGCCCTCGGCGACAGGATTCTGGGAGCCGGGAAACAGCGCATCGCGGAACTTCGCGTGGGCGGCGGGCTCGCGGAAGATCGGATCCGCGAGCACGAGGGTCGGGCGGTGGCACTCAGCGCAGCCGATGTTCGCGAATGCGGCCTCGCCGCTCTGGATCGACGCGATTTCCGCCGGGGTCAGGGCCGGGATAAGTCCGAGCGAGGCGAGCTCGCGCTTCGTGACGGGCCGCGGCTGTGCGGCGATGTAGACCGCGAGCGCCGTCATGTCGCCGACCGTCAACTCGTCGACGACGTGGTCGTGGTCGCCATCGAAGGCGTAGCCGACGAGTTCCACGGCCTGCATGCCGAGTTCGTTGTGCGCAGCGCCGCGGTTGAAATCGCGCAGGAACGCCACGCTGCCCTTCCACTGGAACGGCCGCACGACGAGGTCGTTGTCGATGCCCTCGACCTGCGAGAAGTCGAAGTTGACGTGGCTGCTCCACCACGACCTGTAGGCGCGCAGCGTGCCGTAGCTCACCCCCTTGCTCGCCAGCGGCGCTGTCGCCGCGACGCCGGTCTGCTGCACCTGCGCATGCAGCGCCGCGCGGATCGCGAGCAGCTCGATTGTCATCTCCTCTGCCAGTCGCTGCAGGGCTCCGGCACCGAACAGGTGCGGCGTATTGCGCTGCAGCATGCGACGCGGGTTCGCCCAATGGAACGGGTCGCGGATCACATTGTTCTCCGCCCCACCGGCGCCGTCGTCGGCCGGATTGTTGTGACAGCTCGTGCACGACGGCGCGTTCGGGCCCGTCGTGCGCTCGGGCACGTGTGCACCCCATTCTCCCGGTCCCTGCTGGTCGGCACGCGGCAAGCGCGTGAAGCGTTGGCCGTCGCCGACATCTGCGCCGACACCGTCGAGCGCGTTGAAAGTCGTCTCGAACAGCTCGTTGCCGTGCTCGAACGCGAGGTCGAACGCACGGGCGCCCTGGCTTTGCTGCACGAGCGCCAGCAGCTCGCTCTGCTCGAGGTGTTCACCCGCTGCAGTGTGTAGCTGCTCGACGAGCGTCAGATCAGGCAGGCCCGAAATCGCATAGCTCGTGGCTCCGAGCGTGAGCACACAGGCCGCGGCGAGCGCGCGCTTTGACGTTCCAGAGAATCGTGCCGTTCGGGACGAGAGCATGTGAGCCTCCGACTCGGTGGCTGCAGAGCTGGGGCTCGGCGCTGCAACGGCGAATCGGCGTGGCTTCACCGACCCGAGTGGTTCTCGCCCTACGTTGGCGCGTTGAAACGAGGACGGCTTTTTTCGACACGCGAGCTCGGGTGTTTCCTCGACTTCGCGCTGGGCTATGCGCCTTGTCGCAGCGCTCCGCGCGATCGCGGGCGCGTGCGCGCAAGTCGACAGAACCGTCCGGAGAAACCGCGTCCGGCGCGGTCAGAACTCGACGCACTGCAACTCGCGCATCGCGCACGTGACATGACGGTGCTAGGCTCCCGGGCCGATGAAACCAGCGATCGCCGACGGTCACGCCGTGACCATCCACTACCGCCTCACCCTCGACGATGGCTCCATCGCCGACGAGTCGTTCGGCGGGGAGCCTCTCGTCTACCTGCACGGCGCCCAGAACATCGTGCCGGGGCTCGAACGCCAGCTGTCCGGCAAGAAGGTCGGTGACAAGTTCGAGGTGGCGGTTCCACCGAACGAGGGCTACGGCGAGTACGACCCCGCGGCCGAACAGACGGTGCCGAAGACGTCGTTCCCGCCCAACGTCGAGCTGAAGCCCGGAGCCTCGTTCCAGACCCGCGGGCGCAACGGGCAGCCCGTGCCGGTGTGGATCCGCGCGCTGAAAGGCGACCAGGTCATCGTCACAGGTAATCACCCGATGGCTGGCCAGCGGCTCAACTTCTCGGTCGAGATCCTCGACGTGCGCCGCGCCACGAAGGACGAGAGGCAGCACGGTCACGTGCACGGCCCCGGCGGCCATCACCACTGACCGCCGTTGCGGCGAGGACCGGCTACTTCGGGTCCTCTTTGCGGATCACGATCTTGTCCGCGTACTTCGCGGGATCCTTCGTGAAGGCCGCTTTGCACTTCGCACAGCAGAAGCCGATCCGCTTGCCCTCGTGTTCGACGGTCTGCGCCGCATCGACGGGCTTCTGCGTGACGGGACAGACGTCGTTCACGGGCCTGTTGCGCGCATCGCGCTCGGCGATCTCCTTCTGCGCTGCCGCCATGCGCTCCTCGGCGTAGTCGCCGAGGTCGATCTGTATCTTCGCCGCGCGCAACCTCGCGGCCTTGGCCCCATCCGCGGTGACTTTGCTCTGCCAGACGTAGAGCCGCTCGAGCTTCGGCAACGCGACGAGCCTCTGGAGGCCGTCGTCGGAGAGCCCCGTGCCGTAGGCGTTCAGATACTCGAGGTGCGACAACGGCGCTAGCTCCGCGAAGCCCGCATCCGACAGCTTCGTGTTCGCCGCGTTGAGGCGCCGCAACTGGGTCAGCGCCGCCAGGTGCCTGGCTCCCGCATCGCTGACCGCCGTGCGCGAGACGTTGAGCCACACGAGCGCAGGCGCCAACGCCGGGAGCAGCGCGATCTCGGCGTCGCCGACCTTGTCGCGCAGCAGCGAGAGGTTCACGTCGAGAGCCTTCGTGTCCTGGGCCACCTGCTGTACGACGGCCCCGCGCTTCCTGAGCTCGGCAACGGCCGCGTCGATCTTCGCCTGCTGGTCCGCGTCGAGGCTGGGCAGCTCGAACACGATCTTCGGCAGCACGAGGGCTGCCAGCTCCTTCTCGATGTGCGCGTCGCCGGTGGCGGGCCAGTCGGCCCCCTCGCCGACCCACCGGCGGATCAGCTCCTGCTGCGCCTTCGTGAGCGGCTCGCCCTTGTTGGGCATGATGTCCTCGTCGCCGACCGGCAGGCCGATCCGGCGCACGAGTTCGCTGTCGTCGGGCTTGCCGGGTTGGACCGTCCACAGTTCCTGGTCGGCGGGAAACAGCGCCTGCTTGCTGTCGAGGCGCAGGTCACCCTTCTGTTCCTCGGCGCCATGGCACTTGATGCAGCGCCCGACGAGGATCGGGACGATCTGCTTCTCGAAGTCGACGCGCGCTGCGGGGGCCGGGGCGGGAGGCGGCGTGGGATCCTGTGCCTCCTGCGCCTCGAGTCGAACGCAGGTGAGGGCGATGACGGTGAGCACGTGGCGCATGCTCGGGATCATTCGCGCCGCATCGCCATTGCGCAAGCGGGGCCGGTGCGATCGGGCCGGCGGATCGGGCGGGTGGATCGGGCTCTACCGATCCGCCTCAGCGCGGCCGTCCACCGCGCACGTCGAAGCCTTCGGTCAGGAACGCGTCCTCCATGTGGTTCAGCACGGAGCGCACCCAGTCCCGTTTCTCCGGATAGCCGCCCGGGAAGAACGATCGCTTGAAGCCATAGATCAGCACGTCCTTGAGCGCGCGCGGCTCGAGTCCGAACGCGTGCACGGCCTTCTCGACCTCGTCGGTCATCGTCGTGCGCGACACGAGCCGGTTGTCGGTGCAGAGCGTCACGCTGCAGCGCGCCTTGCGCATCTTCTTGAACGGGTGTTTGCCGAGGTCGCCGCGCAGCTCGGGGATCGTCTGCTGGTTGCTCGTCAAGCAGACCTCCAACGTGATGCGGCGGTCCGCGACGTAGCGCACGATCTTGTCGACGTAGGCCTTCTTGTCGGCGATCGACTTGTCGCGGATGTGGCGGTGGCTGAACAACCAGGTGCCGTGCCCGATGCGATCGGCGTGGCAGTCCGTGATCGCCTGGAAGATCGACTCGGGCCCGTAGTCCTCGCCCGCGTGCACCGTCTTGCCGAGGAAGTGCTCGTGCGCGAGCTGGTAGGCCTGCTGATGATTCTTGGCCGGGAAACCGCTCTCCTGACCCGCCAGGTCGAAGCCGACCACGGGCAACCCGTCTTCCTCGACCGCCGTCACGGCGGCGCGCGCGAGCTCGAGCGACGCGAGCGCGTAGATCGTGTCGTTCGTCGCCGTCGGCAGCGCCTCGAAGTAGGCGCGGTAGTGTTCGCTGAACGCCGGCAGGAAGAACCGCAGCGCGCAGACGATCACGCCCGCCTCGAAGCTCGGCACCTTGCCGGCCTTGACCTCGGGTGCTGTGTTGATCTCCTTCTTCGCGCGCTCGAGGCCGCTGCAGACGGCGCGCAGCACGTCGCGCACGCGGAACTCGCCGCGCACGTGCAGCTGTGGCGCGAAGCGCACCTCGACGTAGAACACGTTCTCGCGACGGCAGTCCCAGCAGAACTCGTAGGCGACGCGCTCGAGCGATTCGGCGTCCTGCAGGCAGGCGACCGTGAACTCGAAGCCCTTCAGATACTCGGGCAGGTTCTTGTAGGCGCGCTTGAACACGAGCTCGAGCAGGCCCTCGGGCGAAGCGCTCGGCAGCGCGACCTTGTGCTGCTTGCCGAGCTCGATCAGCGTCTCGAGCCGCATGCTGCCGTCGAGATGAACGTGAAGGTCGGACTTCGGCAGCTTCGCGATCAGCTCGCGCGACACGGTCTTCGGCATGTGGCGATCATGGAGGCACGAACGCGGTGCGGCAAGCGAACGAGCGGGTAGGCTCTGGGCCGTGTTGGTGACCTGGCAGCTGCTGACCGACGACCCCGACGAGCGGCGTCTGTTCGCGGACCTCGCGACCACGCTGCGCCTGCCGAGCAGTCCGGCCGGACCGAAGAACCGCCTGCGCCACGTGACGCGGATCACGACCGAGCGCGGCACGTTCTACCTGAAGACGTTCCTGGCAACGCAGTGGAAGAACCGGCTGTGGTTCCTGTGTTCGAGACCGCGCGCGCAGAACGACGCCGAACGCGAATGCCGCGTGACGCAGGCGCTGCTCGACGCGGGGCAGAAGGTACCGCGCCCGATCGCGCTCGGGCGGGCCGGCCGCAGTTCGTTCTACCTCTGCGAAGCACTGCCCGGCGTGCCCTGTCGCGAGCTGCTGGCCGCCGGCACTGCCGGCGCCGAGCTGCGGCGCCGCGTCGC
>Ga0075418_10000372_pt1 | contig 46192 bp, 37 predicted proteins | sample SoiMetdeltSBSDD2_FD_81776 | JGI IMG/M metagenome (GOLD analysis project Ga0075418, IMG submission 81776) | Bulk soil microbial communities from a Populus tree surrounding site in Tennessee, USA - Soil MetaG P. deltoides SBSDD2 | ecosystem: Environmental > Terrestrial > Soil > Tree plantation...
ACCCTCCTCGACAATATCGACATATTGCCTTCGTCGGGTGCCTTGCATACGGTCCGTCCTGGCCACAACGCATCACGCGCCTGCATATGAAGTAGGTTCCAACTATTATATGCACCAATCGCGGGCGGCGCCGACCCCGACGTGCCATCGGAACGGGTGCCGTCCGCCTGATTTGTGCGATACACTACGCTCTCAGGTTTCAGGCGCGTAGCTCAGATGGCTAGAGCGCATCCTTGACATGGATGAGGTCGTTGGTTCGATTCCAATCGCGCCTACCAAACATTAAACCCGGACGCTGCGCGCCGGTTTAATTCTGCGTGTTGGAGCGGACGCGCTAGGGTACGGGAGCCGCGGCTCCCGTACTTTTTGTGCCGCTCAACACGCAGTTTTTTGGTGATAACGAATAATGGCCCAGCAACCCACCTCCTACTCGCTCGAAGTCAATCCGCGGATCCCGCGGCGCCTGCTGCGCCTGGAGCAGCTCGCCGGCAATCTCTGGTACGGCTGGGACCGGGCGACCCGCGCGCTCTTCGCGCGGCTGCACCCGGCGCTGTGGGACGCGGTCAGCCACAGCCCGAAAGCGATGTTGAAGCGCCTCGATGAGGAGCGGCTCACGGCGGCGGCGGCCGACCCGGTGTTTCTGAACAGTTTCAACCGCGTGCTTTCCGCGTTCGATTCCTATCACTCCGAGCCGGTGCCGCGGCAGAACCCGAGCTTCTTCGCACAGGGTGACCTGATCGCGTATTTCTGCGCCGAGTTCGGGTTTCACGAGAGCCTGCCGATCTATTCGGGCGGCCTGGGCATACTCGCGGGCGATCACTGCAAGGCCGCGAGCGACGGGCAGCTGCCGTTCGTGGCGGTAGGTCTTCTCTACCGGCAGGGCTATTTCGTTCAGACCATAGACGCCGAAGGCAACCAGCACGCCGAGTACTTCGATTCCGATTTCGAGGATCTGCCGATCACGCCCATGCAGCGCGAGGACGGCTCGGAGCTGACGGTCGACGTCACGCTGCCCGGCCGCGAGGTGCGCGCGAAGGTCTGGCAGGCGCGCATCGGTCACGTCGGGCTCTTTCTGCTCGACACCGACCTCCCTGAAAACAGCGAGCACGACCGGGACATCGCGCACCGCTTGTACGGCGGGGACCATACGACTCGCATCGAGCAGGAGATGGTGCTCGGCGCGGGGGGCGTGCGCGCGCTCTCCGCGATGGGCATACGCCCCACGGTGTGGCACATCAACGAAGGGCACGCCGCGTTCCTGATACTGGAGCGCATCCGCAATCTGATGCCCCAGGTCGGTAATTTCGACGCCGCGCTCGAGGCGGTCGCGGCAAGAACGGTTTTCACCAGCCATACGGCGGTGCCTGCAGGGCACGACCAGTTCGCGCCGCGGACGCTTGCGCCCTACCTCGAGACCTATTGCGCCGCGCTCGGCGTGGACATGGAGAAGATCGTGGCGCTCGCCCGTCCGCCCGGGGGCACCGACTTCAACATGACGACGCTCGCCGTGCGCGGCTCGCGCTTTCACAACGGGGTATCGCGCGTGCACGGGGGCGTGACCTCGCGCATGCTGAAGGACCTGTGGCCGCAGATACCTACCGAGGAAAATCCGGTCGACTACGTGACGAACGGGGTGCATATCCCGACGTTCCTCGCGCCGGAGTGGGGAGAAGTCTTCGACCGTTTCCTGGGCGTGGGATGGATCCGCCGGCTGGACGACCCGGCGACGTGGGAGCAGATAGCGAACATTCCCGACCAGATGTTCTGGAGCGTGCGCCAGTACCTGAAGTCGCAGCTGTTCCACTCGGTCCGGCACCGGATGCGGGCGCAGCACCTGCGCAACCAGGGCAGCGAGTCCCACCTCGACCGGTTGTTTCGCTTCGTCGACCCGGCGAATCCGAACGTGCTGACCATAGGTTTCGCGCGCCGCTTCGCGACCTACAAGCGCGCGGCGCTGCTCTTCAATGATCTCGACTCCCTGCGGCGGCTCCTCGGCGATCCGCAGCGCCCGGTCGTGTTCGTCTTTTCGGGCAAAGCGCATCCCGCCGACCAGCCCGGGCAGGAGTTCATCCGCACCATAGCGCGCATGGGGCGCATGCCGGAATTCGAAGGCAAGATCCTGCTGGTGGAGGGCTACGACCTCCATTTTGCGCGCGATCTCGTGTCCGGCGTCGACGTCTGGCTCAACAATCCCGTGTTTCCGATGGAGGCCTCCGGGACCTCCGGCATGAAGTCCGGCATGAACGGCGTCATCAACCTGTCGGTGCTGGACGGGTGGTGGGACGAGGGCTACAACGGCCGCAACGGCTGGGCCATCAAGCCGGCCTCGTCGCTGCTCGATGCCGAGCGGCGCGATCGCGAGGAAGCGGCGACGCTCTACGAAATCCTGCAGTACCAGCTCCTGCCGCTCTACTACGGCCGCGGCGACATGGGCTACTCTCGGGAGTGGATCGCGATGGCCAAGCGCTCGATGGCTTCGCTCCTGCCGCGCTTCAGCACGACCCGCATGTTGAACGAGTACGTCACCAAGTTCTACGCCCCGGCTTCGGCACAGGGCCGCCGCTACAACGACAAGAACTTCGAGGGCGCGAAGACGGTGGCGTCGTGGAAGGCGCGCGTGCGTGCCGCATGGCCGGGAGTCACGGCGCGGCGCATCGACAATCCCCGGCGTCGTATCCAGTTCGGGGACAGCGTGCCGATAGAGGTCGCGGTGAACCTGAACGGGCTCGCTCCGGGTGACGTCGCCGTCGAGCTGCTGCTGTCGCGGGGTCTCCAGGAACCATCGCGGCACCAGGTGAGCCAGGAGCTGTCGGCTGCGGGCGCGATCGACGGCACCAGCGACCATCGTTACGTTCTCGCGCTGAAGCCCGAGCTATGCGGGAGGCTCGACTACTGGATCCGGGTATTTCCCCGCCACGAGCTGCTTACCCATCGATTCGAGCTGGGACTCATGCTCTGGATCTGAAGGCGAACTGGGTGATTGGTGATTCACGATGCACCAATCACGAATCACGCACCTTAATGCCCCGCTCATTGCGCAGGATATCCAGAAGGGCTTTGACTCCCTCGTCCTTCGTCCAGTCCTCGAGGTTAGCTGGCAGCTTCCGCCGCCAGTTGGGATAGCGATCGTCCGTCGTGCCCGGGAGGTTGACCTGCTCGACCTGTCCGAGCAGGTCTTCCAGCTGGATCATCAGGATCCTGGCAGGGGCGCGTGCGACGAAGGCATGCACTGCTTGCGAGAGCGTGTCATTCATGCCGGCTGGATCCGGGGATGCGCCCGGGGGAAGGAGTCCTTCACGTTCCAACGCGGCGAGGAGTCGGCCCCGGTCGCCGAAGCGCTCCTCGTACTGGCGCGCGCGCATCTCTTCCGTGGGAAAAAGACCGAGCTCCGACCGTCTCGCCAGATCGTCGGCGTGCCAGTACCCCCGCAACGTCGGCAGATCGTGCGTGGTGATCACCGCGGCCGCGTCGCGCATGTACTCCGCCGGCGGCCTGAATCCGCCTTGCGAGGTCCGCTCGAAATACATCGGCCGGTAGGCGAGGACGCCGTACTCCGCCATCGCGGCGCGCACGGCATCCGGAACCGTCCCCAGGTCCTCGCCGATGATGAGGCACCGGTTGCGCTCGCTCTCGAGCGCCAGTATTCCCAGCAGGTCGGTGAAGGGATAGCTGACGTAGGTTCCGTCCTCGGCACTGGCACCTTCCGGTATCCAGTAGAGCCGCATCAGCCCCATGACGTGGTCGATGCGCAGCGCCCCGGCGTGGCGCATCAGGTCCCTCAGCGTGGCCGCGTAGGGCTCGTACGCGGCGGCCACGAGGCGCTGCGGAATCCACGGCGGCAGGCCCCACTCCTGGCCCTTCAGGTTGAAATCGTCCGGGGGGCAGCCGATGCGGGCGGCGAGCGCGTGCAGGCCGGGCTGCATCCAGGTTTCCGAGCCGCCGGGATTCACGCCGACCGCGAGGTCCTGGTAAAGCCCGAGCGGCAGGCCCAGCTCGCGCGCGCGCCGGGAGATTCCACCCAACTGGACGTCTGCCTGCCACTGCAGATACTCGAAGTATTCGACGCGTTCGACACGATCGAGGGTGAACGCCGTCACGGCCTTCGAGCCCGGATCACGGTACTCGCCGGGCCATGCGGGCCAGCCCCATACTGCGGGATCCTCCCGTGAAAAATGCTGCTGCAACGCCTCGAACGCGGCGTGCAGGCGGAGCCGCTCGCCGCCTTCCGCCTGGAACGCGCGAAACGCCCGCGCACGATCGCTGTCGACGGCGAGGTGCCGCTCGCGAAAGCTTCCATACAGGAGTTCGAGCACTTCGAACTTGGCCGCAGCCACGCCGGCGTAGTCCACGAGCCCGGTCGCGCGGAGCCGCTGCAGGCGCGTCTGGAATCCCGGCGTCCCTACCAGGCCGCGCGCCCCGGCACATTCGCCGAAGTCGGGTACGGCTTCCACGTCGAGATAGAGAACGTTCAACCGCGAGCGGCTCGATGGCCGGTAGGGACTCGCCTCTTCCGGCTGGTCCGGGAAGAGGGCGTGCAGCGGATTCACACCCACGATGCCTGCTCCCGCGCCGGCGGTGAAATCGGCGACCTTCTCCAGATCGCCGAAATCCCCGATGCCCCAGTTCCGCGCCGCCTTGAGCGCGTAGAGTTGAATCGCCGGGCCCCACACCCGCCCGCCATCGGCGAGGGCAGGCGGCTGATAGCAGCGTTCCGGGCAGACGATGAGCTGCATCACGGCGATCGGTGTCGCGGCTTCGAGCAGCACGTAGCGGTGGTATCCGCAAGGCGGGGTCGGCGCCAGCTGGAAATGCACGCGGATATATATCGTCCCCGCGCTTTCGGCCGACGCCACTGCCGGCAGCGTGTCGGGTCGCAACGTGCCGGTGATCCGTTCGCCGCTCTCCAGCTCGAGGAACCAGCCATGCTCGGTCGCCGCGCGCTCGGCCGGCAGCGTGATCTCGATCGGCAGCGGCGCCGCGCCCGCCCGGGCGACCTTGACCGGCGGCAGCACCGTGCGCCACGCGCCGCTCTCGATTTCGGCAAGCGCCGCGCCCGCGTCCGCCGCGGAATCGAGAGAAACGCCCATCGCCTTCAGCACGCGGACTTTGGTCGCATCGCCGGGATGGCGACGATTGCCCCACAAGTCCGAGTACTCGACCTCGACGCCGCAGCGGGCGCACAGGCGGTCGAGTTCCCCGCTCATCGCGGTCGCTCGAAGCAGAGGAGCACGACCGAGCGGCCTTCGAGCGGGTAGTTCGCCCCGCAGGGAAAGGGGGTCGGCAGCGCGTCGGGGGTGTGCGTGTCCACCAGGGTGTTCCAGTGGACTGGCGGCTCGCCGGGGAGCTTGAAGTCGATCCGCTCGTGGTGCGCGTTCAGGAGCAGCAGCAGATCGTCGTCTTCGACCGGGCGGCCATGCTCGTCGCGCTCCGCCAGTCCGTGGCCGGACAGGAAAACGCCCAGGCAGCGGTGGAAGGACTGGCTCCATTCCTCCTCGGTCATTTCGTTGCCGCTGGGAGCGAGCCACATCAGGTCCTTGACGGCGGGGCTGCGGACGGCGTGGCCGTCAAAGAAGGTGCGTCTGCGAAAGAGCGGGTGCGCGTTGCGCAGCGCGATGAGGCGCCTCGTGTATTCCATCAGGTCCCGGGCTTCGGGAGCGAGATCCCAGTTGACCCAGGAGACCTCGTTGTCCTGGCAATAGGCGTTGTTGTTGCCGCCCTGCGTGCGTCCCAGCTCGTCGCCGGCGAGCAGCATGGGAACGCCCTGCGAGAAGAGCAGGGTGGCGAGGAGGTTGCGCTTCTGCCGCTCGCGGAGCCGGTTGATTTCCGGGTCTTCCGCCGGCCCTTCGACCCCGCAGTTCCAGCTCCGGTTGTGCGACTCGCCGTCGCGGTTGCCCTCGAAGTTCGCCTCGTTGTGCTTGTCGTTGTAGCTCACGAGATCGTGCAGGGTGAAGCCGTCGTGGGCCGTGACGAAGTTGATGCTGGCGGTCGGGCCGCGCCCGCTCAACTCGAAGAGATCGCTCGAGCCCGACAGCCGGGAGGCGAGCTCCCCCACGAGGCCGCCGTCGCCTCTCCAGTACGACCGGACGGCGTCCCGGTACTTGCCGTTCCACTCGGCCCAGCCCGGCGGGAAATTGCCGACCTGGTAGCCGCCCTCGCCGAGGTCCCACGGCTCGGCGATCAGCTTGACCTGCTTCAGCACGGGATCCTGCTGGATGACGCCGAAGAAGGTACTGTAGCGGTCCACCGCGTGCTCCTCGCGCGCCAGCGTCGCGGCGAGGTCGAAGCGGAAACCGTCGACGTGCATCTCGGTGACCCAGTAGCGGAGGCTGTCCATGATGAGATGCAGCACGACGGGATGCGCGGCATTCAACGTGTTGCCGGTGCCCGTGTAGTCCACGTACAGGCGAGGCTCGTCGGTCTTCAGCCGGTAGTAGGTCCGGTTGTCTATGCCGCGGAAGGACAGCGTGGGCCCGAGGTGGTTGCCCTCGCCGGTATGGTTGTAGACGACGTCGAGTATGACTTCGATGCCCGCGGAATGCAGCGTCTTGACCATCGTCTTGAACTCGCCCGGCGTTCCGGTGGCGGAGTAGCGCATCTCGGGGCAGAAGAAGCCGATGCTGTTGTAACCCCAGAAATTGTGCAGGCCGAGCTCGACCAGGCGCTTGTCTTCCACGAACGCGTGAACGGGCAGCAGGTCGACCGCGGTGACGCCGAGCCGCTTGAGATGCTCTATGACCGGCGCCGTCGCGAGCCCGGCGTAGGTGCCGCGCAGCTGCGGCGGTACTTCGGGATGGCGCATCGTGTATCCGCGGGCGTGCAGTTCGTAGATGACCGTGTCCTGCCACGGGACTTTCGGACGGCGGTCATCGCCCCACGTGAACGCGGGGTCCACGACCTGGCACTTCGGCATGCCCGACGCGTTGTCGCGGGTATCGAACGACAGGTCCTCGCGGCGCGTGCCGGGCCGGTAGCCGAAGTGCGCGTCGGTCCAGCGAAGCGGCCCCTTCAGCATGCGCGCGTAGGGGTCGAGGAGCAGCTTGTGCGGGTTGAAGCGATGGCCCTGCTCGGGCGCGTAGGGCCCGTGCACGCGATAGCCGTAGAGGAGATCGGGGCGCGCGTCCGGCAGGTAGCAGTGCCACACGAAGTCCGTGCGCTCGGTCAGCTCGATGGAGGCGATCTGGCGCCGGCCGTTGGGGTCGAACAGGCACAGCTCGACCTTCGTCGCGTGCTCCGAATAGAGCGCGAAATTGACGCCCTGGCCGTCCCAGGTGGAGCCGAGCGGCCACGGGTGGCCGCGCCACACGGTCCGGGAGCCCGGCGGAGTTTCGGATTTCATGAGGCTACACGCATGTCAATAATTTCCCTCGCCCCGTGTCAACGGGGAGAGGCTCTCTCTCCAACTCAGGGAGAGGGCACCGTTCAGATGGAGTGTAGTTTACCGGTCGTCTTTTGGATTCTTCGGCCACCAGCGGTCCAGCAGCTCCCTGGCCCAGTGCTGGCCGCCGAGCCCGAACGCCAGCGCCAGCGCCAGCACGATGCCCGCGAGCACGATGAGAAAGCTGTGGCGGACGATGGCGCCGCCCACGTCCGCTTCCTCGAGCGCGATCAGTACCACGAACGCGAGTATGGCGTACTGCGTGAGCCTCCCGAGCGGATCGGCGTCCTGCGCGCCGCTCGCCCTGAAGTAGGTCGCGGCGGCGTTTCCGACGAACTGCGCGAAGTAGGCGCCGAAGACCACGATCAGGAGCGCGATGATGAGCCGCGGCACGAACAGCACGAGCTTCCCGAGGAGATCGGTGATGTAGGTGAGGCCGAGACCGTTGAAGGCGATGACCAGTGCGGCGAGTATCACCAGCAGGAAGACCAGGGCGCCGAAGATGTCGGTCGTGTCGCTCTGTATGCCGCCCTGCTTCAGGAAATCGTCCGTCCCGGCGCGCTCGGTGAGGACGTTGAAGTTGATCGCCCGCAGGGCCCTGATGACCGTGAATCGCACCATGCGGGCGAGCAGCCACCCGACGACCACCACCAGGAGGGCGAGGGCCAGCCTGGGAAGGAACGCGCCGATCTGCGCCAGGAACGCGCGAACCGGCTCGATCAGGATATCGACTTCCATATCAACCTCCCATCAGCCAGGCGATGGAGCGCCGAGGAGCGCCTGTATGCCCTGTATCGGCACGCGTGCCCAGGCGGGGCGGCTCGAGAGCTCGTAGCGCAACTCGTAGAGCGCCTTTTCCAGCTCGAAAAATCCTATCAGCGGGCGCATTACGGCGAGGGACGAGTAGAGGGGCACGCCGCCGGGAACCGTGACCGCTGCGTCGTAGCTCTCGATGAACGCGCGGCGCACCTCGGCTTCCCATGCGGCGGCGAGCGGCGCGAGCCGCGCATGGTCGTCGGGAGCGTGCGACGCGTTCGATAGCGCCGTCCACCGCGCGTAGCTGAACGAGCGCAGCATGCCCGCAACGTCGCGCAGCGGCGATTGCTTCTGCCTGCGCTCCTCGGTCGGGCGCGACGGCTCGCCCTCGAAATCGATGATCCGGAAATCGTTTTCCGCGATCAGCACCTGGGCCAGGTGGTAGTCGCCGTGACAGCGGATTTTCATCGCCGTTTCGCGCGGCGGCTCCAGCGCGTCGATTCTCGCCAGCACGCGCTCGCGCTGTGCGAGCAGCGCTTGCGCTTCCTCGCGCGCCGGCGCGGGCAGGCTCTCGCGGCCCTGCTCGAGCAGCGTCAGCGTTTTCACGGCTTCCTCCCGCGCGCGCTTTTTCCACGCCGCGATGTCCTGCGCCGTCACGGGCTCGGGCTCGAACGCCGGGTTGCCCGAGCTCGCGGCGAGCGCCAGGTGCAGTCCGGCCGTTCGCAGGCCGAGCGTTCTGATGATGGCGAGGTATGCGTCGTGCGGGTTCGCCGGAGCACGTTCCGATGCAGTGCGCTGCTGCTCCAGGTAGCGCTCCAGGTAGCCGACGCTGAAGGTCCAGCCGTCTCCCTGGTTCTCGACGTAGGCCTGGAGCATGGCGAGCGTCAGCGACACGCCGTCGGCGCTCGTGTATTCGAGCGACCCGGCGACGGGCACGCAATGCGGAAAGCGCGCCACTTCAGTCAGGTGGCGCCCGACCTCCAGCTCGACGTTCGTGCCAGGCCGCAACTGCCGGTAGACCTTCAGGAAGAGGTGACTGCCCAGCGTCACGACGGAATTGCTGCTCTGCGCCTGCGGCCGCCTGATCGGAAGCGTGCCGATGACATCATCCCCGGCGATCCGCGAAAACGCCTCCGTCGGCCTGAAATGCAGCTTGCCGCGCGCGGTCGTGACTTCCTTGCCGGCGCCTATCGCGCCGACCAGCGCACGGCAGAACGCATCGTCGGCGGAGGCTTCGGCGAGCACACCCACCTGCGCCTGCTGGCGTACTCTTGCAATCGTCGCCGGCGCGAGCAGGCGCTTGCGCTCGTCGTCGGTGTCTTCCCATACCAGCGCGAACGGCACGAAATAAGTGGCCGGCTGCGGCTGCCCCGGCGCTGCTGCGTCGAGCAGCGCCACCATCCACGTCTGTGCTCCGACGCTCCACAGGATGTGGTCGGAGAGCCGCACCTCCTTCAACGCCTCGCCCTTGGCTGCGTACCATCGCTGCGATGCGATGTAACCCGGCAGCACGTCGCGCTCGAGCTGGGCGCGCGTGCGCTCCGCCATCGCGATGCGCCACGGCACGACGCGGTCGCGGAAGAGGCTGTTCCAGCCGTCGAACAGGACGAGGACAGGCAGGTCGTCGCGCACGAGCCGCTCCTCGTGCCAGTGCGGCACCTCCACGTCCGCCGCCAGGCGGAACCAGTAGAAGCCGTACGCCGGGAGCGTCAGCATATAGGGCAGCTCGCCCACCGGCGGGAACGCGGCGCGCCCCAGCATTTCGACGGGAACGCGGCCTTTGAAGCGCGCGAGATCCAGCTCGACCGGCTGCGCGGAGCGGGCGAGGTTCGCCACGCAGAGCACGGCGTCGTCCCCGTATTCGCGAACGTAGGCGAGGATCTTGCGGTTTCCCGCCCTCAGGAACGTGATGCGTCCGCGCCCGAACGCGCTCGTCGACTGGCGCACCGCGAGGATGCGCTTCATCCAGTTGAGCATCGAGGAGAGGTCGCGCGTCTGCGCCTCGACGTTGACGGCCTCGTAGCCGTAGATCGAGTCCATGATCGGCGGCAGGTAGAGCCGCTGCGGATCGCTTTTCGAGAACCCGGCGTTGCGGTCGGGGCTCCACTGCATGGGCGTGCGCACGCCGTTCCGGTCGCCCAGGTAGATGTTGTCGCCCATGCCGATCTCGTCGCCGTAGTAGATGATGGGCGAGCCGGGCATGGAGAGCAGCAGGCTGTTCATGAGCTTGATTCGGTCCGGATCGTTCTGCATGAGCGGCGCCAGCCGCCGGCGGATGCCGAGGTTGATGCGGGCGCGCGCGTCGATGGCGTACATCTGGTACATGTAGTCGCGCTCGCGGCTCGTGACCATTTCGAGCGTCAGCTCGTCGTGGTTGCGCAGGAAAATCGCCCACTGGCAGGCCTCGGGTATGTCGGGCGTCTGCTGCATGATGTCCACGACCGGGTGGCGGTCCTCCTGGGCGATCGCCATGTAGATCCGCGGCATCAGGGGAAAATGGAAAGCCATGTGGCACTCGTCGCCCGCGCCGAAGTACTCGGCGACGTCCTCCGGCCACTGGTTCGCCTCGGCGAGGAAGAACCGGTCGGGATAGAGCTTGTCGAGCGCGGTGCGCATCGTCTTCAGCACGGCGTGCGTCTCGGGGAGGTTCTCGTTGGTCGTGCCGTCGCGCTCGCACAGGTACGGGATCGCGTCGAGGCGCATCCCGTCGACGCCCAGGTCGAACCAGTAGCGCATGACCTTGATAACCGTCTGAACGACGTGAGGATTATTGAAATTGAGGTCGGGCTGATGCGAGAAGAAGCGGTGCCAGTAGTACGCCTTGGCGACCGGGTCCCAGGTCCAGTTCGATTTCTCCGTGTCGGTGAAGATGATCCGGGTCTCCAGCCATTTCTGATCCGTGTCGCTCCACACGTAGTAGTCGCGCTTGCGGGAACCCGGCGGCGCCTGCCGCGCGGCCTGGAACCAGGGGTGCGCGTCGGAGGTGTGGTTGATGACGAGCTCGATCACGATCCTCAGGTCGCGCCGGTGCGCCTCGCGCACGAAGTGCCGGAAGTCGGCGCGGGTGCCGTAGTCCGGGTGGATCCCGTGATAGTCGGCGATGTCGTAGCCGTCGTCGCGCAGCGGCGAGGGATAGAAGGGCAGGAGCCAGATCGTGTTGACGCCCAGATCCTTGATGTAGTCCAGCTTATCGGTGAGGCCCTGGAAGTCGCCGATGCCGTCGCCGTTGCTGTCGGAGAACGCCTTGACGTGGAGCTGGTAGATGATCGCGTCTTTGTACCAGAGAGGGTCTTCCTGGCGCGCGGGGGCGTCCGCGGCAGCGTTCTCCAGTAACTGTTCTTCGTCCTGCCGCACGTTCATGGCCGTCCCGTATTGACGAGCAGGATGTGGGCGGGAATCCGGCGCGGATCGAGCTCGACGTAGTTGCGCGATCCGAGCCAGGCGTAGCGCGTCTCCGTCAGGAGATCGTGAACCGCATAGGACTGCCCCGCGACGAGGCCGAGCGCCGGCAGGTCGAGGTCGACCCATGCGGATTGCCGGTAGAGCGGGTCGAGATTGACCACGGTCAATATGACGTTGGACAGGTCCGGCGTCGACTTCGAGTAGCAGATGATCTGGTCGTTGTCGGTCGCATGGAAAGCGAGCCGCCAGTCCGCCTGCAGCGCCGCGTTCTCGCGGCGGATGCGGTTTACGCGCGCGATGAAGTCGCGGAGACTCTCATGGCTGTCGAGAATCCAGTTGCGGATCTCGTACTTCTCCGAGTTCAGGTACTCCTCGCTCCCCGGCTCGCGCGGCTCGCGCTCCATCAGCTCGAACGCGGGGCCGTAGATCCCGTAGTTCGCGGCGAGCGTCGCAGCCAGCGTGAGCCGCGCCATGAAGGCGGGCCGCCCGCCGCGCTGCAGGGTGGCGTGCAGTATGTCGGGCGTGTTGGGCCATGCATTGGGCCGGAAATATTCACGAGGCGGCGAAAGCGCGAGCTCGGTGAAGTACTCCGTCAGCTCCGCCTTCGTGTTGCGCCAGGTGAAGTAGGTGTACGACTGGGTGAATCCGAGCTTGGCCAGGCGGTGCATGACCTTCGGGCGGGTGAAGGCTTCGGAGAGAAAAATCACGTCGGGATGGGCGCTCCTGATCTCACCGATGATCCACTCCCACATCGCGAAGGGCTTGGTGTGGGGGTTGTCGACGCGGAATATGCGCACGCCCTGGCCTATCCAGTGATCGAAAACGCTCTTCAGCTCGGCCCACAGCCCGCGCCAGTCGCCGGTATCGAAGTCGAACGGGTAGATGTCCTCGTATTTCTTGGGCGGGTTCTCGGCGTACTGCACGCTGCCGTCGGGTCGGTGGCGGAACCATTCGGGATGCTCGGTCACGTACGGATGGTCCGGGGAGCACTGAAACGCGATGTCGAGCGCGATATCGATGCCGCGCGCGCGGGCGGCCGCAACCAGCCGGCGGAAGTCCTCGGGCGTTCCGAGCTCGGGGTGGATCGCCTTGTGGCCGCCTTCCCGGGAGCCGATCGCCCACGGGCTGCCGGGTTCGCCGGCGCTCGCGGTGGTTGCGTTGTTTTTCCCCTTGCGCTTGACGAGCCCGATCGGGTGTATGGGCGGGAAGTACAGCACGTCGAAGCCCAGGCCGGCGACGTACGCAAGGCGCGCCTCGCAATCCTTGAACGTGCCGTGCCGCGCGCCGCCGGTAGCACGGGGAAACATCTCGTACCAGCTGCTGAAACGCGCGCGCAGGGCATCCACCGTGACGGGCAGCGCCGGCTCCATTACGGTTTGCATGCTGCGATCGGGATATCGCGCGATGAGCGCGTTGGACGCAGCGTCGAGCGCGAGTTCGCGCCGCGAACCGGGCGTGCCTGAACCTGCCAGCGCTTTTGCCCAGGCCTTGAGCTTTTGTGCGTCGGCGCCTTTGGCGCGCGCGGCGGCGGCTTTGATGATCCCGGCGCCGGCCGCCAGCGCGACCGCTATGTCCTCGGACGTCGTCCAGCGCTCCAGGTCGTGGCGCCAGGACAGGTAACGATCCACCCACGCCGCGACGGTGTACTCGAACGCGCCGATTTCGGTGACGGTGAACTCCGCCTGCCAGCGATCGTTGCCGAGCGCGGTCATCTCCACCTCGGTCCACGTAGGGTGGGCCGCCTTGCGATGCAAGAGCCGGCAGCGCAGCCGGTCGTGGCCGTCCGCGAAGACGTCGGCCTCCACGACGATCGCCTCCCCCGCGCAGCGCTTGATCGGGAAACGGCCGCCGTCCGCGCTCGGCGTCACGTTCTCGATCACCGCGCGGCGTCGCCCGTCGGCATCGGTGATTCCGGCCACGATGGCTATCCGTTGCGCTCGAACAGGACGACCGAGAGCGGGGGCAGCGTGAGAACGAGCGACCAGGCGCAACCGTGAGCGGCCACGGCGCGGGCTTGGGCGCCGCCGAAATTTCCCATGCCGCTGCCGCCGTATTCTTTCGCATCGCTGTTCAGCGCCTCGCGCCAGTAACCGGGAAGCGGCACGCCGACGACGTAGTTGGGGCGCGGCACGGGCGTCAGATTCAGTATTACCAGCACCACCGAGCCGTTCGAGCGCGCCCTGCGGACGAAGCTCAGCACGCTGTTTTCGCCATCGCGGAAATCGATCCACTGGAAGCCGGCCGAGTCGAAGTCCTGCTCGTGCAGCGCGGGCGTCGCCCGGTAGTAGCGATTCAGGTCCCGCACCCAGTCGCGGACCCCGCTGTGATCGGCGTACTGCAGCACGTGCCACTCGAGGCTTTCCTCGTGCTGCCACTCGCGCCGCTGCCCGAATTCCCCGCCCATGAAGAGGAGCTTCTTGCCGGGATGGCCCCACATGTAGCCGAAGAGGCAGCGCAGGTTGGCGAATTGCTGCCAGTTGTCTCCCGGCATCTTGCCGATCAGGGAGCCCTTGCCGTGCACGACTTCGTCGTGGGAGAACGGCAGCACGAAGTTTTCCGAGAACGCGTACCAGGCGCTGAACGTCAGGCGGTCGTGATGGTATTTGCGGAACACCGGGTTCTGGGAAAAGTAGTCGAGCGTGTCGTGCATCCAGCCCATGTTCCACTTCATGCCGAAGCCGAGGCCGCCGACGTACAGCGGGCGCGAAACCGCCGGCCACGCGGTCGATTCCTCGGCTATCACCTGCACGTCCGGAAACTCGCGGTAGACCGCTTCGTTCAGGCCGCGCAGGAACGCGACGGCCTCGAGATTCTCCCTGCCGCCGTGGACGTTGGGGACCCAGCTGCCCGGTCCGCGGGCGTAGTCGAGGTACAGCATGGAGGCGACGCCATCGACCCGCAGGCCATCGATGTGGTAGCGGTCGAGCCAGTAGAGCGCGCTGCTCGTGAGAAACGAGCGCACTTCGTGCCGGCCGTAGTTGAAGATGTAGCTGTTCCACTCCGGGTGAAAGCCCTGCCGCGCGTCGGCGTGCTCGTAGAGGTGCGTGCCGTCGAAATAGGCGAGGCCGTGGCCGTCGCCGGGGAAATGCGAGGGCACCCAGTCGAGCAGCACGCCGTAGCCGCGTTGATGCAGGTGGTCCACCAGGTACATGAAGTCCTGCGGCGTGCCGTAGCGCGCCGTCGGCGCGAAATAGCCGGTCGTCTGGTAGCCCCACGACCCGTAGAACGGGTGCTCCGTGACCGGCATCAGCTCGACGTGCGTGAAACCCGTTTCATCGAGATAGTCGGCGAGACCGTGCGCCAGCTCGCGGTAGTTGAGCGGCTCCGCCGGCCGCTTCGGGTCCCTGCGCCAGGAGCCGAGATGCACTTCGTAGATGGAGACCGGCGCATCGAGCGCGTTGGCGCGGTGGCGGGTGCGCATCCACTCGGCGTCGAGCCAGTCGTAGTCCATGCGCCATATCCGCGAGCCCGTTCTGGGCGGCGCCTCGCAGTAGAAGGCGAAGGGGTCGCTCTTGTCGATTTCGTAGCCGTTGTAGCGCGATGCGATACGGTACTTGTAGCAATCGCCGTGGCCGGCCCCGGCGACAAATCCCTCCCAGATGCCGGAGCCATCCTCGCGCGCGCGGAGCACGTTCGCATCGGCGCGCCATTGGTTGAAATCGCCGATGACCGACACTTCCCGGGCGTTCGGCGCCCACACGCTGAAATATGCGCCGCTCGCTTCACCCTGCCGGGTGAGATGCGCGCCCAGCTTATCGTGCAGTCGCGTGTGCGCGCCCTGCTTGAACAGGTAGGCGTCGTAGTCGCTGAACCGGGCGCCCTCCTGTGCCTTTTTCGCGACGGGTGTCTCGCGGTCCGTGATATGCGTAGCCATGAATGAAGGAGCGTATGTTGTTGGCGTATTTACAGCAAGTTATTGATTTGGCGAAGCTTAGCAGTTCGCCTCCGGTTGCAGGTGCCGTTGCGCCGCAATCCCATGGCCGGTTGGACCGCGGATTACAGATATTGATGCAATCGATGTGGCAGAGTTCGGGTGGGAACTATCCGCGTGCGGGCCGCCGCATCGTCCGGCTCTACCGGTACAGTGACCGAAGGCTGGCCAGGAAATGCTGATATTCTTCGTAGAATCATGATACTATTCCTGGGAATCTTAAACCGGCAACGAGCTCCAGCACCATGTGCCAGCGCCAGGATAACGGGACGATGAATGCCCGAACGCGGGCGTTTACGACGCGTCCCCTGTCCTGAAGCCGCGCTCTGTCCCGGTTCGAAAAAGTGCGGCTGGCCCGCACTTTTTTTGTTTGCGGGCGCCGAAACCTTGAACAAGCACACACGACATAGATGAGTACCGCCATGGTGCAAGTGAAACTACCGGACGGCTCGGTCCGCCCCTTTGATAAGCCGGTCTCGGTGGCCGAGGTGGCGCAGGCCATAGGCCCGGGGCTGGCGAAGGCCGCGCTTGCGGGCAAGGTCAACAACCGGCTCGTGGATACCTCGTACTGCGTCGCATCCGACGCGGACGTCGCCATCGTCACCGACAGGGACCGGGAAGGGCTGGAGATCATCCGCCACTCGACCGCGCACCTGCTGGCGCACGCGGTGAAGGAACTGTTCCCGGAAGCGCAGGTGACCATAGGACCCGTGATCGAGGACGGGTTCTACTACGATTTCTCGTACCAGCGCGCGTTCACACCCGAAGATCTCGCGGCCATCGAAAAGCGCATGCAGGAGATCGCGAAGCGCGATCTCAAGGTCGAGCGCCAGGTGATGCCGCGCGACGCTGCCGTCGATTTCTTCAAGAGCCTGGGCGAGCACTACAAGGCGGAGATCATCGCCGCCATACCGGCGGCAGAAGACATCGCACTCTACCGGCAGGACGGCTTCGTCGATCTCTGCCGGGGGCCCCACGTGCCCTCCACCGGCAAGCTGAAGGTCTTCAAGCTGATGAAGGTCGCGGGCGCGTACTGGCGCGGGGACTCGAAGAACGAAATGCTCCAGCGCATCTACGGCACGGCCTGGACGAAGAAAGAGGACCAGGACGCCTATCTCCACCGCCTGGAGGAAGCCGAGAAGCGGGACCATAGAAGGCTCGGACGCAGCCTCGATCTCTTCCATACCCAGGAGGAGGCGCCGGGAATGGTGTTCTGGCATCCGAAGGGGTGGACGATCTGGCAGCAGATCGAGCAGTACATGCGCGGCATACAGCGCGACAACGGCTACCTCGAAGTGAGGGCGCCCTCCGTGCTCGACGTTTCCCTGTGGAAGCGCTCGGGCCACTGGGACAATTTCCGCGAGAACATGTTCTTCACCGAATCCGAGTCCCGCCAGTACGCCGTGAAGCCCATGAACTGCCCCGGCCACGTGCAGATCTTCAACCAGGGCCTGAAGAGCTACCGCGACCTGCCGCTGCGCTTCGCGGAATTCGGCTCGTGCCACCGCAACGAGCCCTCGGGTGCGCTGCACGGAATCATGCGGGTGCGGGGGTTCACCCAGGACGATGCCCATATCTTCTGCACCGAGGAGCAGGTCGAGCCGGAGGTGGTCCGGTTCATCGACCTGCTCGAGCGGGTCTACGCCGATTTCGGCTTCGACGAGATCCTGGTGAAGCTCTCCACGCGGCCGGCGAAGCGCGTGGGGACCGACGCGCAGTGGGACCAGGCGGAAGCGGCCTTGAAGAGCGCGCTCGACAACAAGGGGCTCTCCTACGAGTTGCAGCCGGGCGAGGGTGCGTTTTACGGGCCCAAGATCGAGTTCACGTTGAAGGACGTCCTCGGGCGGCCCTGGCAATGCGGGACGATGCAGCTCGATTTCTCCATGCCTGGGCGGCTGGGGGCGGAGTACGTGGCAGAAGACAACGCGCGCCACGTGCCGGTCATGCTGCACCGGGCCATCCTGGGGTCGTTCGAGCGCTTCATAGGGGTGCTGATCGAGCACTACGCCGGGGCCATGCCTGTATGGCTTGCCCCGGTGCAGGTGGCGGTCATGAACATCACCGAAAAGCAGGCAGACTATGCTGAAAGGGTGGCGGGGGAGCTCAAGCAGGCGGGGCTGCGGGTCGAGACCGACTTGAGGAACGAGAAAATTTCCTTTAAGATTCGGGAGCATAGTTTGCAGAAGCTGCCCTACCAGGTCATCGTAGGCGACAAGGAAGTGGCGGCTCAAAAGGTTGCCGTGCGCACCCGCAAGGGCGAGGATCTCGGCCAGATGAGTCTGGCCGATTTCATCTCCAGGGTCAGGGCCGAAGCGGCCCTGCTGGGACGCGCGGCGTAACGCTAATGGATTGACGGAGGTTCTTCATCGCTCAGGAAAAAGAACCGCGGATCAACGGCGAAATCAACGCGCCGGAAGTTCGCGTCATAGGGGCCGACGGCGAGCCGCTCGGCGTTATCAGCATCGCGGCGGCGAACAAGGCCGCCGAGGAAGCCGAGTTGGATCTCGTCGAGATCGCACCGACAGCCGTGCCGCCAGTGTGCCGCATCATGGATTACGGTAAGTTCAAGTACCGTGAAGCCAAGAAGCGACACGAGGCCAAGCTCAAGCAGAAGCAGATCGTCGTCAAGGAGATCAAGTTTCGTCCCGGCACCGACGAGGGCGATTACAAGATCAAGCTGCGCAACCTCGTCCGCTTCCTCGAAGAGGGCGACAAGGCGAAGATCACGCTGCGCTACCGCGGCCGGGAGATGGCGCACCAGGAGCTGGGTCACCGCCTGATCGAACGGGTGCGCAACGACCTGGAGCAGTACAGCACGGTCGAGCAGTATCCGAAGATGGAGGGCCGCCAGCTGATCATGGTGCTGGCGCCGAAGAAGGTCGGCGGGAAGGTGGTGGCGAAAAGCGCCAAGCCGGCCGCGAAGAAGGGGGAGACGCCGGCCAGGCGCGCTCCCGCCAAGCCCGTGGCGGAAGCCACCGCCGACACGGAAAAGAAGTAGTAGTCCGGGTTCTCGAAGTCCTCCACCCGGAGGCACCCGGCGCTGGGAGTAGCCGACGCGGCGCACGCCGTTGCCGGCGGCTCTATAACGAGAAGAGGTAGACCATGCCGAAATTGAAGACCAAGCGCGGCGCCGCGAAGCGTTTCAAGAAGCGCGCGGGCGGCGGAATCAAGCGCGGGCAGGCGTTCCTGCGCCACATCCTCACCAAGAAGAACACCAAGCGCAAGCGCCATCTGCGCGGCAGCACTGGCGTATCCGCGGCGGATACAGCCGCCGTGCGCACGATGCTGCCCTACTAGATCGAAAGGGGGATGCCATGCCAAGAGTCAAACGCGGCGTAACCGCACGCGCCGCCCACAAGAAGGTGCTGAAGCGGGCCAAGGGTTTTCGCGGCCGCCGCAAGAACGTGTTCCGCATCGCCAACGAAGCGGTGATGCGTGCCGGGCAGTACGCCTATCGCGACCGCCGCAACCGCAAGCGCGATTTCCGCGCGCTGTGGATCACGCGCATCAACGCGGCCGCCCGCGAGCACGGTATGACCTACAGCCGCTTCATGAACGGGCTGAAGCGGGCGGCGGTCATGGTGGACCGCAAGATCCTCGCCGACCTCGCGGTGCTCGACAAGCCGGCATTTTCCAGGTTCGTGGAAAGGGCCAAGGCCGGGCTCGCCGCCTGACGGCAGAGACTGGGGACCAGGGACTAGAGACCAGGAAATTCCCGGCCGTATCAACGACGGTTGACCGACCTTGTTCTGGACCTGTCGCCAGTCTTTTAGCTCCCAGTCTCAAGTCCTCAGTCTAGTCTCCGGTCTCTAGTCCCGAGTCACTGGTCTCCCGCATGCAGGATCTCGACGCCATCGTCAAGGAGGCGCTCGCGGTATTCGCGGGCATCGAAAACGCCGATCAGCTCGAGCAGGCGAAGGCGCGCTATCTCGGCCGCTCCGGCACCCTGAGGGCGGCGGAGAAGAGCCTCTCCCAGCTCGCGCCGTCCGAGCGCCCGGCGTTCGGGAGCCGGTTGAACGCGGCGAAGGACGAGCTCGAGGAGGCGTTGCGCGAGCAGAGGAACCGCATCCAGTCCCGCCGGCTCGAGGCGCGGTTGAAGGAGGAAGCGCTCGATGTGACGCTGCCGGGCCGCGGGCCGGGCGCGGGCGGGCTGCACCCGGTCACGCGCACGCTCCAGCGCATAGAGCAGCTCTTCCGCTCGACGGGCTTCACGGTGGCGGACGGCCCGGAGATCGAGACCGATCACTACAATTTCACCGCCCTCAATCAGCCGGAGAACCACCCGGCGCGATCCATGCACGACACGTTCTACCTGGCCGACGGCGTGCACCTCCTGCGTACCCATACCTCCCCGATACAGATCCGCTACATGGAGAGCCACCGGCCGCCGATCAGGATCATCGCACCGGGCCGCGTCTACCGCGTGGATTCGGACGCCACGCATTCGCCAATGTTTCACCAGATCGAGGGACTGTGGGTGGACGAGAACGTGACCTTCGCCGATCTGAAGGGCGTGCTGATCGATTTCCTGAAGCGGTTCTTCGAGCGCGACGATCTACAGGTGCGCTTCCGCCCGTCGTTCTTTCCGTTCACCGAGCCCTCCGCCGAGATCGACATGAGCTTCGGCAAGGGCTGGCTCGAGATGGGCGGCGCGGGCATGGTCCATCCCAACGTGCTGCGGAACGTCAACATCGACAGCGAGAAGTACCAGGGCTTCGCTTTCGGGTTGGGCCCGGACCGGCTGACGATGCTGCGCTACGGGGTGAACGATTTGCGGTTGTTCTTCGAGAATGATCTGCGTTTTCTCAAGCAGTTTAATTAAACGGCATGAAATTTTCAGAGAACTGGCTCCGCACCTTCGTCAACCCGCCGCTTAACACGCGCGAGCTGGCGCAGGCGCTGACGATGGCCGGCGTGGAGGTCGAGGCGATAGAACCGGCCGCGCCGCCGTTCGACCAGGTCGTGGTGGGGGAGGTGCTCAAGGTGGAGCGCCATCCCGATGCCGCGCGCCTGACGGTGTGCCAGGTCAATGCCGGGGCCGAGCCGCTTACCATCGTCTGCGGCGCGCCCAACGCGAGGCCCGGCATCAAGGTGCCGACCGCGCTGCCCGGCGCGCAGCTGCCGGGGAAGAGCATCAGGGTCGCCAGCGTGCGAGGCGTGGAATCCCATGGCATGCTCTGTTCGGCCGTGGAGCTCGGCCTGCCCGCCGACGTGGACGGATTGCTCGTGCTGCCGGACGATGCGCAGGTCGGGACGAGCGTGCGCGAGCTGCTCGATCTCGACGATCAGCTCCTGACGCTGAAGCCCACGCCCAATCGCAGCGACTGCCTGTGCCTCATCGGCGTGGCGCGGGAAGTGGGCGCCGTGAGCGGTGCGTCGCTCCGAACGCCGGAGATCCGGCCGGTGCGTGTCAGCGTCACCGAAAAGGTTCCGGTGGTGCTCGAAGCGCCCGAGGCATGCCCGCGGTATTGCGGGCGCATCATGCGCGGCGTCAACGCGCGGGCCGCGACGCCGGAATGGATGGTCCGGCGTCTCGCGAGAAGCGGCATCCGCTCGATCAGCGCGCTGGTGGACGTCACCAACTACGTGATGATCGAGCTGGGCCAGCCGCTGCACGCATTCGACCTCGCGAAGCTCGAGGGCGGCATTCGCGTGCGCTACGCGAAATCGGGAGAGAAGCTGACGCTCCTGAACGGCTCGACCCCGGAGCTCGGACCCGGCTGGCTCGTGATCGCCGACGAGCGCAAGGCGGTGGCGCTCGCCGGGATCATGGGAGGGCTCGATACCGCGGTCACCGAGACGACCAAGGACGTGTTCCTGGAGAGCGCGTTTTTCGCGCCCGATGCCATCACCGGCAAGTCGCGCGCGCTCGGCTTCGGCTCCGATTCGGCGTATCGCTTCGAGCGCGGCGTGGATTTCGGCGCAACCCCGGCAGCGCTCGAGCGGGCGGCTCAGCTCGTGATGGAAATCTGCGGCGGCGCCGCGGGGCCGGTCAGCGAAACCCGCGTACATCTTCCCGCGCGCGATCCTGTGCGGCTGCGGCTGAAGCGCGCCGAGCGGCTGCTCGGGATCCGCCTCGAGCGCGGGCAGGTGAGCGACATCCTGCGCCGGCTGCGCTTCGAGTTTTCCGCGGCTGAAGGCGAATTCCGGGTGACGCCGCCGACCTACCGCTTCGACATCGCCATCGAGGAAGACCTGGTGGAGGAGATCGCCCGGATCCACGGCTACGACCGGATCCCGGCCACGATTCCTGCCGCGCCGGCCGTCCTGCTGCCGGTGCCCGAAGCGCGGCGCGATGCAGCGGCCCTGCGATCGGTGCTCGTCGAACGCGACTACCAGGAGATCGTGAGCTACAGCTTCGTGGACGAGAGCTGGGAGCTGGACCTGGGGGGAAACCCGTCGCCCGTCGCGCTGGCAAATCCCATCGCGAGCCAGATGAGCGTGATGCGCTCGACGCTGGCAGGGGGCCTCGTCAACGCCCTCGCGTTCAACGTGAGCCGCCGGCAGACGCGGGTGCGGTTGTTCGAGATCGGACGCTGTTTTCTGCCGGCGAGCGGGGGCAAATACCCGCAGCCGGTGCGCGTGGGCGGAATCGCGTACGGTGACGCCCTGCCGGAGCAGTGGGGCGGCGTGAGAAGGCCCGTCGATTTCTACGACGTGAAGGGGGACGTGGAGGCCTTGCTGACGCCGCGCGGGGCACTCTACCGGCCGGATCCTCACCCGGCGCTGCATCCCGGCAAGAGCGCGCGCATCGAGCTGGACGGCGTGCATGCCGGCTGGATCGGGGAATTGCATCCCCGCTGGCAACAGAAGTATGATCTTCCCGCTGCACCCGTCCTCTTCGAGCTCGACTACGACACAATAAACGGACGGGGCCTGCCGGTCTCCACCGAGATTTCCAAGTTCCCGCTGGCGCGGCGCGATATCTCCGCCGAGGTCGACGAGGGTGTGGGCTACCAGGCGATACTGGAGGAACTGAAGCGCGACCCGCCCCCCTTTGTGGCCGACATAGGCCTGTTTGACATCTACCGCGGTACCGGTGTAGAAAATGGAAAAAAGCGTCTTGCATTCAGGGTGTTATTACAGGATACTCGCAGGACTTTGACGGACGCGGAAGTCGAGTCCGCGGTGTCGCGGTTGCGCGAAGTACTGAAGCTCAAATTCAACGCGAAGCTCCGATGACGTTGAAAGGGGACCACATGACGTTGACGAAGGCCGAGCTGGCCGATCTTCTATTTGAGAAGGTCGGCTTCAACAAGCGCGAGGCAAAGGACATGGTGGAGTCGTTTTTCGAGGAAGTCCGCCTCGCGCTCGAGAACGGGGCGGGCGTCAAGCTCTCCGGCTTCGGCAACTTCCAGCTGCGCGACAAGCCGCAGCGTCCCGGCAGGAACCCCAAGACGGGGGAAGAGATCCCGATCACGGCGCGCCGCGTCGTGACGTTCCATGCGTCGCAGAAGCTGAAGGCGATGGTGGAGCAGAACTACCATGGAAGCAAGTCAAAGTCCTAAGACACAGCTGCCGCCGATTCCGGCGAAGCGCTACTTCACGATCGGTGAGGTGAGCGAGCTGTGCGGCGTGAAGCCCCACGTGCTGCGCTACTGGGAGCAGGAGTTCACGCAGTTGAAGCCGGTGAAGCGCCGCGGCAACCGGCGCTACTACCAGCACCACGAAGTGCTCCTCATACGCCGCATACGGGAGCTGCTCTACGACCAGGGCTTCACCATCAGCGGCGCGCGCAATCGCCTCGACGAGCTGGTATCGGAGCCGGCGAAGCCCGCGCGCGCGGCGCGTGCAGGCCTCGCCTCGCTGCGCAAGGAATTGAAGAGCGTCCTCGAGTTCCTCCGGAGCTAGGATTGCTTCCGGCTCGCGCCGCAAGCAATCCTGATTGAAAACCCAGTCAAATCTCGGCTGCACATGGCGGCGCGGGAGATTTCCGAATGAACCATGTGTTCCATCGCAATTCCCGCTCGGAGTATCCGGTCGCTGCCGGAGGGGAAGGGCCGTACCTCATGGACTCGGCGGGCAAGCGCTATCTCGACGCATCCGGCGGCGCGGCGGTTTCCTGCATAGGCCATGGGCACCCCGCGGTGATCGAGGCGATCCGCGAGCAGGCGGGCAAGCTCGCGTACGCACACACGTCGTTTTTCACGAGCGAGCCGGCCGAAGAGCTCGCCGACTGGCTGATCGACGGCGCGGGCGGCGCGTTCGAGCGCGTGTACCTGGTTTCCGGCGGGTCGGAGGGAGTGGAGGCCGCCCTCAAGCTCGCGCGCCAGTACTATCTCGAGGTCGGCCAGCCGCACCGCTCGCATTTCATCGGCCGGCGCCAGAGCTACCACGGTAACACCCTGGGCGCGCTCGCCGTCGGGGGCAACGCGTGGCGCCGCGCGCAGTTCCGGCCGCTGCTCATGGGCGCCGGGCACGTCGCACCCTGCTACGCCTACCGCGACCGCAAAGAGGGCGAGACCGATCAGCAATACGGAACGCGGGTGGCGGACGAGCTGGAGCAGGCCATTCTCAAGGCGGGCCCGGGCCGCGTGATCGCCTTCATTGCCGAGACGGTGTCCGGGGCGACGCTGGGCGCGGTGCCGGCCGTCGCCGGCTATTTCCGGCGCATCCGGCAAATCTGCGACCGCTACGGCGTGCTCCTGATACTCGACGAGGTCATGTGCGGCATGGGCCGGACGGGGACCCTGTACGCGTACGAGCAGGAAGGGATAGTCCCGGACATAGCGGTCATCGCGAAGGGCCTCGGCGGCGGCTACCAGCCGATAGGCGCCACGCTCGTGTCGGGAAAAATCTTCGATGCGATACGCAAGGGCACCGGGTTCTTCCAGCACGGGCACACCTACCTCGGGCATCCCATCGCCTGCGCGGCGGCGCTCGCGGTCCAGCGCGTGGTGCGCGACGAAAAGCTGCTCGAGAACGTGTCGCGGCAGGGCGAGTCGCTGCGCGCGGCGCTGGAGACGCGCCTCGGCCGGCACGCCCACGTGGGCGATATCCGCGGCCGCGGGCTTTTCATCGGAATCGAGTTCGTCGCCGACCGCGGCACCAAGGAGCCGTTCGGGCCCGATCTGAAGGTGAACCAGGCCGTGAAGCGTGAAGCGATGGCGCGCGGCCTGATGGTCTACCCGATGGGCGGCACGATAGACGGCCAGCGCGGCGACCACGTCATGGTCGCGCCGCCGTTCACCATCAACGAGCGCCACGTGGCGGAGATCGTGGACAAGCTGGGCGCATCGGTCGACGCGGCCCTCGCAACGCTGCGGACGAGGGTGGCCGGCTGATATAATTCGACCCCTCGGGGCGTAGCGCAGCCTGGTAGCGTACCGGCATGGGGTGCCGGTGGTCGTGAGTTCAAATCTCACCGCCCCGACCAGATAATCAAAAACTTGTGACAGACATTTAACTTACAAATTAAGAGACGTTGCCGAAGTCCGTCGCAAACCGATTCCTCACGTAGTCAAAGCTTTAGGCGATTTTCTTCATTCGCCGATAACCGCGCCTAGTAGAATTGTTTTGCCGGTGCGCAGTGTTTTCGTGCTGGATAAGAACGCCAAGTTCCTTGGGCCTGATCTCACCCGCAGATGCAGTCGTGAACACAAGGCGCCTTTAGCTTTTCGGCTTAGGTACCGCGACCGCGTCCAGCCCGACTCGCTCGGCAAACGAACGCTTCGGCTCGGGGGTAGGCCCCAATGCTTTGAATTGGGTCGAGCGCTGCGGAAAAAGCAACGCGAGCCGCTCGACCGCGTGTCGCTTGGCCCCGTTACAACCTGCGTCTCGGACAACCTGCATCAACAAACCCTCCTCGTCGAGGGCCTCGATTGCCGCATCGTGAAGCTCACAAGGGACGAAACTCTTCGCGACACGCAGCACTTCCTCGGTGTCCATCGTCCGAAAGTATGCCGTCTGGACCTTCGGCCGAATGGAATCAAATGCTCTGACTGCCTCGTGGAGATACTGTCTTTCAAGCAGTGAACGTACACGATCCAGCCAGCCCGGTGCTGTTTCTTTCTCGCACCGCGGATGCGCCCGAACGATCTCTATACCGCGTCGGCATTCGCTTGCCATAACGTTGTATTCGCGCCAGAAGTCTTCTCCTCTGGCTGTGAGGTCTTTATTGCGGTACCGCTCGCCGAACGCATCGGACCATCGCTCGCTGGCACGAGTCAGCGCATCGATCAGTTCGACTGATGCATCGAATTCCTGTGTCGCCATGGCAGTCCTCCCTTAACGGCGTATCGGGGTATCTACTCCTCTACTATGAACTCGCCCAACAGGACACATACGCGTGTTCCAGACGTCGACCGATCGAATTCATTGCCCGGACCATCGCCTGGCCAGTACTCCGAGCCGCTCACCTTCACGCAGTAGCGCGCACTGCGCACGACCAAGGTAGTCAGATCCCTGTTTTCGATACGAAATGAAGCGTTTTGCCCCGAGCTACGTTGAATTACTGATGCCACTGTTCGAGTGACGCAGCGTCTTTGGCGCGACGGGTGTCGCTATGTGAAGGCGGGCGTTGTCTTTGTCGACCTTTCCTGCTCATCAATGAGACGGTTCGGATGGCCCAGTCTTTGGCGAAACGGGTTTCGCTATGTGTCACTGACCGCCCTAATGGAGCCACCGATGATCGGGTTAATGGAGCCACTTTGAGCTGGTCTTTTCCAGGGTCTCGGTGGTGATTGAGCTCATCGAGTTCCAGGCCCGTTACCCAGAACGATACATTACGCCGAAAAATCCCGGCTCCTAACACGCGTTTCAAGTTTTTTGCCCCTCTCATATCCATGAATATTTCCCTTCGTCCAATACACTAGGACACCTTCTGCTGTGTATATTTTTATATGTAAGTTAAGTACATTGAAGGGCTGGCTGAATTCTTTCGGCTGAATCTTACCTAGAGTCCAAACGATTATTGCTATTCCGGGAAGGTCCTTGGCAACCATCCTTCGGCGCAGTTCATTTACACCGATCTCATTCCGTTCCTTTGATTCTTTACGCCATCTTGCCATCCCTTCTTGACCCCCACGAACCCCTTCAGCCATCCCCGGACTTGAGAGAGATGTTATTTGCTCGGGTAGTTCAAGATCCGTGTTTATCGGCTCGTAACGGAGCAGGATGCAAACTCTTGTTGCTGGTCCAGTTCATTCTGGAGTTCATTCTCGCTCGACGCTTGCTTACTTTCTTGTTGATGATCGTATCGGGCTGGACCAATCGGCGGCAACTGACCGTCATCGAATACCTGCAGGCCGAGAATCGATTGCTGAAGGAACGCCTCCACGGCACAAGCATTCGATTCACCGATGCCGAACAGGCGCTCCTGGCGCGGAACGCCAAGGCGGTTGGACGGAAGACCCTACTGAAGCTGGAGGCCATCGTAACTCCCGATACCCTGAAGCGCTGGTACCAGCGCCTGGTGGCTTAGAAATGGGACTACAGCAAGCGTTGTGGGACAGGTCGCCCGGGAATCATGTGCGGGATTGCCGATTTGGTCGCGCGCATGGCCCAAGAGAATCCGAGGATGATATTTCTCGGGCAGGCTTCGCTGCATCGGGCGATCGCGCACAACATGGCTCACTATCATGCGGAGCGCAACCATCAGGGACTGGGGAACCGTACCTCACTGGCGGGGCGCAGGCACTGTCGTCAGGCCGGGGGCTCCAAGGGGCGATCGAGCAGCACTACTCGCCAGTCCAGCACCTCATTGATCAGAAGGCGCGCGGCATTGTTCGCGATCGCCATCGCCTCGCCCATGAACAGGGCGACACTGGATTCCGCTTTTTCCACGCGTGCGAGCAGCCCATCCACCTCGCCTACCAAGCCGCCCAGGTGCTGGGCCATCGAGGCTGAGCGCTTCGCGATGCGACGGAATTCCCCCTGGTTGACGATCCCGGCTAGCGACGCGCCGAGCGCGGGAAAAAAGCCACCGAAGAAGATCAGGAGATGCGGCGACTCAGGAATCCAGGCCCGCAAGATGGAGCCTTCCGGCAAGCCAAGGCCCGGAACGAGATGGGCGAAGCACGCAGCGAGCGTCAGACAGAGCAGCGCGATGCCCGCCGCGTGTAGGCGGTGCTCCAGGTTGTGGGCGCGGTCTGCGGCGGCCTGATGGAAGCTGGCCTGGCCGCTTAGCACTCCGTGCAGGTCCTTCAGGGTCGCTCGGAGGTATCCGCGGTCGACGGCTGCATTCGGCAACCCCAGGGCCCGCTCCACACTACGCACGTACCAGGACATCCACGTGGCGTTCGATTGTCCGTAGATCGCCCAATGGGCGGGAATTTGCGGATACGGACGGCCACCGCCGAGCGGAGCGACGAGCCTCAGATGGCGCACCAGCTCGGCGGCCAGACGGTAGTCGATCCAGCGCGCGTGCCAGCGCCGCCACACGCCGCTGACCACCATGACCAGTATGGCGAGGATCGCGACGAGCTCTGCTGCTACCGCCAACGTCTCAGGGGTCCCGTGCGGCTGGAAGACCGCCGCGACCGGGAGTAGCGCCATCCCCACCGCCAGCGCGGCGAGCAAGTAGGAGAGAATGAAAACGCTGCGATAGCGGTCGGAGCACAGCACCGCGAGCTTGTCGGGCCACGCGTAAAACGGCCTCAGCCGCTCCAGCAGAGCGCCTATCGACGGAGGATCGCTCACGTCCCACTCCTTCGCGCTGTCCTCCTCGAACGGATTTACGCGAAAACCTCGACGGGGAGCACGGAATTCCCCTACGATGTCCCGGAACAGACCCCACACCACCGCGGCCGACCATCCTGGCTGGCGCTCCGAATAGAAGCGGCATAGCGCCAGTTTCGGGTTCTCTACCTGGCGATGCGAGGAATCCGCCGTAGATTGCGGCAGGTCCAGCGCTTGGCGGACCCACCTTTGAAGCTCGGGACGAGCCAGCGACGCCTCTCTCGATACGGGCATCGCGCGAGGACTGCCCGCGGGCTTTATCGCGCCCGTCCCACCTACGATCAACTGCCACCCGTGGGGGGCCCGCGCATCGACCCAGACGATTGGAACTCCCTGGCGCTGCGCCTCATCGAGGGTTTCCTCGGTGCCGCCGCGCTTGCCTTGCCGCTCGCCGTCCCATACAACGAGAAGAAGATCGGATTGATTCAGGACCATGCGACCGCCGGCGCCGTACGCCGGTGCACCTTCGTCGGAACGGTCGCCGTCGAGCTGGAAGGACGATGCGGCACGTCCCAGGAGCTGCCGGAAGCGTGACAGCGAGTCTGCCTCGAGCGCGTGCGGTGCGGCGAAATCGCGCTCATACTCCGCGCGCTGGAACGGCATGATGCAGCAAAGAGTGTAGCCGGCCTCAAGCGCCTGCTCGGCGAAAAGCCGGTCGGTGCCCTCCGCGAGCGGCGAAATCGCCCGGAGGACCGGATGCGACTGATCGTAGAGATGAACGCCGTCGAAATGCACACTGCACACGTTCTCGACTTCCTCGCGGACGCAGTCGAGGATTTCGCGCAGCGCGCGCGCGAGCGTATCGAAATCGGCATGCTGGAGGCGGTTCGGGCGATGGCCGACGATTCCGACGCGAAATGCGAGCGGCGCACGAGGTGGTGATTTTGGTCCTGTCATTCATTCCTATTTTACTGTTGAATCCATACGTCAATCCGGCGCGCTGCCGTTCGACTTGCCCGTTAGGCACGTTCACGTCGTCCTTGATCGTCGGGTGCACGTCGATGGCTAAAATTGATGATTACCAACTCGCCCGCCAGTAACTTTTGTACCGTTGAGGCGGCGGCGCAGCTCCTCTTCCTGCCTGAGGCGCTGCCGCGCCGTGTCGTGCTCACCCTTAGGCCGGTGGATCGCGGCCGGTAACTCGCCAAGCGGTCGTTCCGCAAGACGGATGCTTAACCGGCACCGGTCGGCTCGGCTTCTTTGTTCGAGGCGTTGCCACCATGGCAGTGTATCTCAGCGCACGAGCGCCTTCGGGGTACTCGACGTTGCGGTCCTAATTGGCATCAGTAAGCGGAAGTCTACGCACAGGCATTGCCACAGCATCTCGGCAAACGCCTCGCCAAAGCGGACCATGCGTACCTGGAGCTTCGCGCGGGCCCTTCTGCTCCTAGCATACCAGTGCCTTCATTCCGGCCTCATCAGCAGGTAAATAATCTGAATTTTCCAGATAGCGACGACGATCCCTGAGAATACAAGGAACGGGGTAAACGCCACTCTCGCTTCGGAGTGAAGGCGCTGAAGGATAATCAGTCCTCGGACAGACCCCGCACTGCTCGAGATAAGGATGCAAGGCAAGACTCCCTCCAAGCCGCAGAAAGCGCCGATCATCGCTGCAGCCTTGATTGCGCCGAGGCCCATTACCTCCACTCCGTTACGAAAAGCGGAGTAAGCGCGCGAGATTGCATAAAACACTGCATACATCAACCCCGCTCCGGCACAAGCATCCAGGCCGGCTGAGATTTGCCCTATCGCCGTCTGTGAGAGAGTAAAGATCGATGCATACGGTGAGATCATCGTCGTGATTAAGTCATTCGGGCTCACGCCCGGAAGTAGGCTGGTCGAAATACCGATGACGATACCCGGGAGAACGATCTCATCGGGGGTCATCGCTCCCTCTTCCTCGGTCAGACATGAGATCAAAGCGAGCGGGAATCCCAAGACGGCCAATATGGCTACGCGCGCAAAATCCGCGCTCAGCCCGTGATGGAGCAGGGCGAGCAATACGACGAGGCCGAATAGTACCTCGAAACAGGGAAACGCAGACGTTCGCGGTTCCATGAAATCGCGAATTGCGTAACCGAAGATCCGCGCTGCCCACGGTGAGCTCCAATTACGATGTCGATCGTCGTACTGCCTCATGCCGTCCACGAATGACCCGAACAAGAGCCTTACCGCATGAACTGCATGCACGTTGAGCAGACCGCCGATCGCGACAGCAACCATGAATACCTGCAATGCCAGCGTGGGAGTAACAGTGGTGCTCACGGTACGACGGGTCGTTTGCGGAACATTATTTAACCACCGCCAAGCACAAGGAAAACCAGTACCAGAAGCAGTATCAGGACACATCCAGCTGCTATTCCTGTCCGGCCCACAGGCCAACTCATAAAGCCGCTTTTCGGCGCCGGTATGTCCGTCACGCCCAGTTCGCGCAGCCCACGGTAGGCTGCGAGGCGTTTGGCGTATTCCGCATCGCTTTCGAGCGTTACCAACAAAGTCCGTTGCACCTCGAGGCGACGCGGATGGTCCGCGGACCGGAGCTTCATCATACGGACTATAGAGCTAACGGCGGCGCCGTACGGCAACGCTTCCAGACGAGATTCGGTAGTGAGGCGGATCAGGGCGCTCACCGAAAGCTCGCCTCCTATTTCGACCAGGCGTTCCATCGCCTGCAGCCGCGTGCCCGGATCCTCAAGCATGTATATCAACTCTGGCTCGTCGCGAATCGGCAAGGACAATCTCGTCGCTGCCAGCTGCCGCGTTACTTCACTTGCAGACGGATCTTCGGCGACTACACGATTGAATTCTGCCAAAGCGGCTTGCGCTGAAGCCAGGGGTATGTGTCCGAGCGCCGATAGGGTCGGTCGCAGAATCCTGTCGTTTACAAAGCGCTCGAACATGAGCGCTGCCAGGCAGTACACGCGGAAGTAAACCCAAACAAAAATCGCGGCAGCCACACCCGTCAGGATCCATGCCATGCCGGGGACGGAAGTACTACCGTCCACGGCACGCGGCACAATTGTCGCCGCGAGATGCTCGATGCGAAGGCTGTCAGCAGCCGTGACGGCGGCAACTACGACAAGTAGCACGAGCCATGGATATGCGCGCCGCATGTATACGCCCCATAGGTACAACCGGGTCGCCAGATGCCCGACGTACTGACCCAGCTTCGGTATGTGGCAGGTGTCCTCGATGTTGCCGATGCACAAGGCCGCAAGGAGACGGTTCTTGCGCCACACGGCGTCAATGAATCGTGACGCCGCGGTGTCTTGCTTTTCCTTGCCAGCTGGGTTCCCGTCCGCGAGCCCGCTCACGATCGCCAAGACCTCGTGCCAGTGGGCATCCCTGACGTGCCGCTGGAAAAACGCCGTCAACTGTCGATTGCCCGGGCTGCGCACACCCGATTCCTGGCCAGGGTCCTCGAACAAGGGGCGGATCTTGAACCAGATGTGACGTGCAGCAAAATACTCCTGGAGCGTCTGATGCCAGAAGCGCGCCGTCTTTCGCCCCTTCGTCTGCGACAGGATGCGATCGTGCCGCAACTCCTCAATGAACCGCGGCCACTCCATGTCTGGATGTGGCGAATCGAACGCTCGCGGACGAGCCGCGTTGTTCGAGCTGAACCGGTAAGGCTCGAGTTCTATTGCCCTGCGGAAAGTGCTGATGACGCGATCCTCACTCAACTCGAGGCCGGCGTCCTGCATTACGTAGGCGAGATGGCACAGAAAGAACATCTTGTCTTCGATCCAGTATCGCCGCCGTTCGGCTCCGTCTTCCTGTTCGCGGTCAGTGCCCTGCCACCGGCCCAACAGGCCGTGGCAAATGCTGTCGAGGAGTTGCCCGCGACTGTTCGGCAGCCGTCCTTGCTCGTTCACGAAGGCGGACAGGGTCAACCGGAGCAGTAGAGGATTCACCGCAAGTTGCCGGAGCTGCAGGTTCTCTGACAGGATCGACATGAAGCGGCCAGTCTCACCGGCGAGGTATCGCCGGGCAAAAGCCGCAATGTCCTGCGGATACGACAGCTCGAGCAGTTCGAAGACAGGTGAGGCCTGTTTGCCGAACTGAAAGTTGTAGATGCGTGACGTGATTACGAAACGCGTGGAGGGATGGTTGCTGGCAAAGACATTCAGGCCGTCCAGAAACATATCGCTCTGTGCCTGGTCCCCTATCTCGTTTAGGCCGTCGAGCAGCACCACGACCGGTACTTTCTCCAGAAGGGCTCTAAAGTGGGTGTCGGTAAACGGAGCGCCAGAGCGCTCGAAGGCATCGCGCACCAACCCCATCAGCCGCTCGTAAGGAGTGCCGCCGGATATCGTATTGAAGACCGATAAAGACACATACACCGGGATCCTACAGGCAGGATCGTCGGATCGGGTGCGCTTGTGCAGATAGGCTTGTGACAGGCTCAATGCCAGCCGTTTCAGCGCGGTCGTCTTGCCGGCTCCTGGTTCGCCGATGATGACCAGAGTACGGAACAACTCCACGGCGGCTGTGACGGAGAATCGCTGTGCGGCATCCGGCTGGAGTGGCGGCGCCCCCGCTTTCAGCCGCATGCGACTGTCGAACGGCGAGGAGTTACGTCCCAATTGCAGGTCGAAATAGGACTCTTCGGTCCACTCGCTGATCTGCGGATCGGCGATCATGCCTTCAGCGTATGTCCGCAGCGACCGATCAAGAGCGCCCGATTCGTCCACAAGAAACCGATGTAGATCGGCTAGAACCAGCGCAGCCAGAGCATCAGGATTGGAGAAAAAACTAACAAGATGGACATTCGTCAGTTCTTCCTTGAGCGAAGCAAGGCGGGACTGGTTGGTTTGCTCTTCGCCGCCGCTGTCGCATGTCGCGTTGTCATTCTTGAGGTAGATGAAACACCTCAAGTTCAGGCGCCGGGCTTCACGATACTCGGCCTCCGTGATTCCGGAACCGTATCGATTGCCGAAGACCCCGATATACACGCTACTTTTTGCGACCTCCTCCAGAGAAGCCATTTTCGCCGATTCGTCGCGGCTGCCGAAGAATTCCATGCCGTTGAACCGAGATTCACGCATTCTGCCGAGTGCGACCTGCAGCGCCTCGCGCTCCGGGCGCAGATCAACAGATGTAGAGCTGATGAAGATCGAAACAGGGTTGCGGTCCATGCCGTGCAGAATCTCCCGCCCTTACTTTAGTGTTGGGGCGCACACATGGCCAGGCTGGCGTCGACGAAGAGGGAAGGCTGCGCGCTTTCTTCGTGTTCCGGAGCCGATTGCAGCAGTTTCCTAACGCGCGGTCGCAAATAACCCGCTCGCGCCATTCCGGATCGGTGAGCGATGGTACAGTCTATCTATTCTCTCCGTCTTTCCTGGGGATCCTGTCCAGCACACGCTTCTCCAAGGTTTCGATTCTCGCGATCGCGTGCTCGATCTCGCGCATGTCCAGTTCTGCGAGGACACCTTCGCGCTGGAATGTTCCAATCGATAGCGTGAAACGCGCAGGTTTCCCAGACGGTTGTACCAGAATGACAGATGCCCCGCCGATACAATAATTAAGCTGATGATCGGTTGCCTCGTCCGGCCTGGATGTCAATAGGCTCGCGTGGTGCTTGAGATCCTGTATCGCGCGAGCTATCAGCCTGAGGTCCAGCAGGGAAATCACGAAAACCGGTCGGCTGCTCATCAACATCATCATGGACAGGTGTGAGGTCGGTTGACCGGAAGTGAGGTCGACGACGACCTCGACCTCGCAGCGCATGCCGAACAGCTTTTCGCTGAATGAGGTCGCGTACCTCGCGCTGGAACTGTCATTCGCTCTCTGCATTCGCCACCTTGCTGTGTGCATGCGCTCTGTCGAGCATCATAACGCCTGCGGCCGAGCCGTCGCAGCAATTGATGCCCTGCGCCGCCTCGCCCATCTTGTCAGTGCGAGACATTTTGGCGTGTTGAAGGTCTAGGTCTCGCCCCAATATCGCGCCATGCATGTAGGAGTCGGTCCGACTCCAACTTCTCGATGAAAGGTATGCGACCGGTTGATCCACCACGCGCCATGGGGTGTCGTTTAACGTGCGCGCTACCGCCTCACCCATCTCGAAACAACGGTGCGGCGACGGAGAGGGCGGATCCAGCTCGTCCGCGTGAACCGAGCTACCCCCTTGGTAGCGGATCATCCGGCTGCCGGAGCAATTGACAGTCACGGTATGCGCGCGCGCATAACGGCGGAATGTGCCTTCCTCGAGAGTCTCGTACTGGTCGTCGCCGCACATGACTACCCCGTGGTGATCGCGTATCACTTGGATTTTGCCTCATTTGTAGCACGCCGTACCGCGCATCGAAAAGTGCTGCAATTGGCATCCCGCACGCGTGCCCATAGGCGGGTGTCGCTGGCGCCCCGGCAAGGCCCGTAGATAGACGGAATTTGAACCAGCGAGCATCCCAACCGTGTGAGGGACGATGCGAAAGCCGGTGCAGTGAACGACCTATACTGTGCCACCCGCAAGGTGGTAAGCGGCGGGTCCCGCGTCATTTGGCTGGCCCTCAAGCTGATCCGCTGACGGTTGTGGCGAGTCAGGGTGGCCCTGATGCAGGTGCACAAGCGTATATGCGTTCGGCGCGATTCTCGCGGTGTTGTCGGTGCACGGTAACGCCTGCTCCGCCGCGGTTGTCGGCGAGGGTCGGCTGGACAAACGCGCGGCGCAACGAGCGCCCCACGGATGTCAGTGGCAGAGTTCGGAGGGCCCGAAATAACGAGGCGTATTCGACCTTGAAGGCTACGCCTGTGCAAAGGTGTCCGGGGCAGGCAGACATCCGGACTATCAGACACCGACTTGGCCTTGATGTCGTGGAAGTGGAATTCGTGCTTCCCGAATCCTGCGGCGTGTCGCGCGCGATACCACAGGCTATTGAACCCGGTCTTCGTTAGCGCCTTCCCGTTCCGGTTCAGGAAGAGGGGTGCTGTATCCATACGGCCGCAGGTTGTTCGAGCATACAAGAAGTGGCTATACGAGAGTTGGGCCGAGCGAGACGATATGAAACTTCTACTCGATGAGTTCAAAAAGGCGTCACCAGGTTTTGACGCCGAGAAATACTTCTACGAGAAAGTATATCCGGTGCACGTGCCGACACCCGAAATAGAGAAAGAACTTGTCGACGCATTTTTTAAGCTGCTAGTTACTGCCGAAGTTGTGAACGGTCGAGCTGCGCTTGAGAATGAACTACAGAAGAACCAAAAGAAGCTAAATGAGCAATGCAAGAATGATGTGTTCAACCAGGTACTTAGAAGCACGCTTGGTAATGCGATAACGATCCTCGGATCCAACTGGGAGGCTGGTAAGAGAGAAAGCGGGCTTCTCTCCAAAGCTGCACGTGCTACCGTCGGCGCCAGTTTGGACGATATAGCGAAGTATGGTTTGCGGGGTGGAAAAGGCAGCGAAGTAAACAAGGCCCTAAACACCATCGGAAAGAATTCTGAAGTTGGTAAGGCGCTTAACGCAGTTTTATCCGTCCCCATCAGGATAAGTTTGCCGAAAGCGCCTAACATAGAGCTCCCTAAGATTCCCAAGAAATGGCCGAAACTCCCGAAGATCTGACTTAACGCTGGAGTGCTGCCCGTTTCGATTGCTCAGCCTGGAGGCGCGACGGGGAGTACCGGCGAGTACGGATCACGCTTCAGCAGTGCCACGATCGTTTTCGGCATCGACTTTCCGTTTCTGGCTTGTACCCCGTGGGTAAAAATGTTCGGCGGAAAAGGGTTGCAAGCGCGTAGTGTCTGGAAATTTGGCCGAAGCCGCGGTAGACAGTAGACTCACCGGATGGTCGATGACCACGCTGGCGCGCGAGGGCGGCTACGGCCTTATCGTTCTGCGGGATCCCGTGTCGTTACTGATCGCAAACTTATCGTCGAGCTGACCGCGCGCTATCGGCTACCTGCGGTCTATGGTTTGAGTGCCATGACAGGCGTGGGCGGCCTGGTGTCATACGGCGTCGATCTTCCCGAGCTGTTCCGACAGCGGCGGTGACCCGCCCAGGGAATTGGGGACCAGTCAGACGTGGAGAACGGCGCGCTGAGTGGAGGGGCGGACGTGAAGAGAGCCGTTCATGTGAACTTACAAACTCGAGGCCGATTCTTGATACTAATAGCGTTTCTCCGGGGGTATTGGTGCTATTCATTTGAAAGTGCGCCTGCTGAGTCATTCATCATATCAACAGGTTGCGGAACGCCGCGAATGGAAATGGGGTGCCGGTGGTCGTGAGTTCAAATCTCACCGCCCCGACCACATAATCAAAGACTTGGCGTCCTGCCGAGTTTGAAAATTCGAGGAGTTTTCCAAAGATTTGGAAAATTCTGCGCTTTTCAGACAGTCGTCGTCGGTTCAGATCCCACTGACCATGCAAGACTTTTTGAATTTGCAGCGTTGGGATCAGCCCGGTTCTTGCCGGTACGCATTCGGTACTTCGACGCTGAGTGGTCTCAAAGCTATTCCAAGGACAAACTCGAAACCGTTTCGCGTGCGTTATCGGCAACCGTATACCCCATTGCTCGATAGCCGCGCAGCCGCTTGTTAAACATGCGCGCGAGTGTCGGCACGCTGGCATCAACATAGTCATAGATCCGGATTTCCTGCTTGTCAGCGTGATCCCGGTGCAACCGGCCGGCGTATTGCTGGAGGGTCCCGCGCCATGAGATCGGATTCGCGAGAAACAGGGTGTCCAGGCGCGGATCGTCGAAACCTTCCCCGATAAAGCGTCCTGTAGCGAGCACGATGCGGTGATGCGCTTCGGACAACTTGTCGATGCGATCGAAGGCTGCGGCCTGCTTACGTCGTCCCATCTTGCCCGAAAGCACAATGACCTCGGCCCCGGTATTTGCTCTCAGCATCTCTGAGAGCCGATCCAGATGGTCCTTGCGTTCGGTCAACACCAGCGGCGTTCGTCCATCAGCGAGGACAGCCAGTATGTCCCGCAGGATCAGCGCGTTGCGTTCCTCCGATTGTCCCAGCACTCCAAATAGCGATTGGATGCTGTCCGCGCCGACCGGCGCAGCGAATCCGGTGTGGCGCGGAATCACAATGTGCCGGATACCAGCCTTCCTGTCCGTATTCGAGCCGCGAAAGCGAATCGGCCCACACTGCATGAAGATGATGGGATGGTGGCCATCGCGACGCAGCGGTGTCGCCGTGAGCCCGAGAACAAAACGGGCTTTTGTCTCCTTCATGACCCGCTCGAAAGAGAATGCCGAAACGTGATGACACTCATCGACGATGACTTGGCCGTAGTTGGCGACGATATCGCGCACCACGCCTTTGCGCACGAGACTTTGCATGATGGCGATGTCGATGATTCCGGTCGGCGACTGCTTTCCAGCACCGATGGTTCCGATCGACCGGTTGTCGATCTGCAGAAAGGCGGACAGCCGATTGCGCCACTGATCGAGCAGTTGCGTGCGGTTAACGATGATGAGCGTATTGGTTTTCCGTGCCGCAACAATGGCGGCAGCAGCCACGGTCTTCCCAAACGCGGTCGGGGCGCATAGGACGCCGATCTCGTTCTCCAGCAGGGCATCGACCGCTTTCGATTGCCCGGGACGCAACACTCCTTGGAAGGAAATATCGATGGCATGTCCGTCATACCTCTTGTCTTCGACGACTACGGCCGCGCCGCAGTCGCGAAATAAACCCAATACATCCTCGGCGCAACCGCGCGGCAGCGCGAGATGATTCGAAAACTCCTCGGCGCATCCGATGATCCTCGGTTTCCCGAAAGTGGAAAACCGCAGCGATTGGGCTTGGTAGAACTCGGGATTCTGGAACGCGGCAAGGCGCGAAAGGCGGTTGATCATCCGTTCTGGCAGTCCATCCTTGGCGACAAACAACATGTTTGCGGATACGATTTTGACCGTATCCGGGAAGGGACCGGCAAGTAGTGGTTCAGATCGGCGCCTTGAAGGGGGTAGTGTCCATGGATCGTCGATCGCGTCTTCGCCGAAGCCGACCGACCGAACGCCGAGGACACCATCTTCCTTCGCTGCGCGTGCCAAGGCGGATTCAACTGCGATGGCATTCACGCGCCCGACCCCTGCGAGAAACGCCCACTGATCAGGGTGGGGGTGCCACTCATTGTCGACGAAGACGCTCGCCCCTCGATCACGGGCTTTGCGCTGCAGCGGCAGCGCTATCAGGTTACCGAACCCACCCTTAGGCAACGTGTCCTGACTTGGAAACAGCCGGTCGTAGGAGGCAAAGGCAAGGGTACGATGCCTTGCGCACGCACGCGTGATCGCTGCGCTGGCAAGCTGCCTGGCTTGACTTGCCGGGATCGGGGACTCAAAGAAGGTCCAGACATGAGCGCCTTCGCCCGAGCGCGAGATTTCGAGGTAGGCGGAGATCCGAGTTCCCGGCAGCCGGTGGCGTACGCCATGGCGTCCTCGCGCCAGGTCGTTTCGTCGAAATCGGCGGCGACGAACCAGCAGGTATCGTCGTGCAGGATTGGGTAAACACCCAACGTGCGCCGTCCCGAGAGATGATCGAAGATGACGTCGTCGGAAACTGCAAAAAATGCCTTGTTGGAGCAATCGGCGCACTTGATCCGGGGTTTCTCGCAGATGCCGGAAACCCACTCGTTGGCGCAAGCTGGGCTATACCCAGATCGTCCGGCCTTCGATTCCCATCGGAGCGGGTAGGTGTCCTCGCGACCGCGGAATAGCGATCGGAAGAGAGCAACCTTGTCGGTCGTTGCAGAGTCATGACGGACTAATGCGTCCGCGAGGTGAGGTCGTGATTGTGGTGGGGCAACGCGGGCATTCCCGGGTGCCTTGCCCTGAATGTTGGCTCTCAGTGCCTCGTTCTCGGCCCGAAGCGCCGCGCACTCTGCTTCGAGGGCGGCAATTCGGTCTTTCATGCTCATTGTAGGCGTGCGCGGGGTAGGGAGTCTGTGCGGCATTGGTAGGTACTTTCGACGCCACCGGTTACCCTACTCGATAAGAATTGGCCTCGCAACTCGCTGACGTATGGGCCGACCAGGATTACGGCAGCCATTTGCCGAGGCCTCACTCTAGCAATGCGGAGTCCGGCTGAGTAGCTGGCCATTGCTAGGTAACCGGGCTGACGCTGCAGGTCCGCAACCGTTACAGCCCGCCGCCTCGCCATGCAGAGTCATTTCTCCTGATCGGACGAAGGTCTCGCTAATTTGGCATCGGGTATCGAAGACTCATTGCGCGGAGCAGAGCACGTCGGTCTCGTTTATGTCATTGATAAAGCTATATTCTACGTAACTTGCGTATATACGTAGAATGCGTATAATAACTCAAGTGAAAGCCGTCTTCGTCGAACTGCCAGCATTCGAACGTCACCGTGCGGACTATCTGGACGACGCCGCATTCGGGCGATTGCAGGATGCGCTGATGAGGAATCCCGAGGCTGGCGACGTGATTCAAGGGACCGGAGGTCTTCGCAAGGTTCGGTTCGCCGACGCTCGGCGCGGGAAGGGCAAGCGTGGCGGCCTGCGGGTCGTCTACTACTGGTGGGGCGGTGGCAGGCAGTTCTGGCTTTATACCCTTTACGACAAGGACGAGATGGCAGACTTAACAGCCCAGCAGCGCAGCGCGTTACGGGCAATGCTCAAGGCGGAATTGGAATCAAGGAGAGCGACATGAAGACTGTGAAAGCCAAGCGGCATGGTCCAGAGAAGCGGGATCTATTCGCGGAATTGAGCGAAGGTATGACGGCGCTAGCCGAGGAACGGCAAGGCAAGCGTACGCTGCGTACGCATACGGCGGAGTTCAAGCCTGCGCCGGAAGTAACCCCACGGGAACTGGTACGGGTCAGGAAAAACCTGCGGCTATCGCGAGCTTTGTTCGCTGTCTACCTCCGAACTAATGTCCGCACGCTGGAAAACTGGGAGCAGGGAAGAGCCAAACCCAACGCACAGGCTGCCTTGCTCATCAACCTCGTGAAAAGGTTTCCGGATACGGTGGAACGGCTCGCTGCGATCTAGCGTCGCTGCACGAGCTTCAGATACAGGTTTGGGATTTTGGAAAATTCCCGGGTCTACGGGTAGACCCGAATGGCATTTACGAGGGATAGAGTTTTCCAAATGGCATCAAGAAATCAGAGCCCGATCATCGGATTAGCGCTCATTGACGCCTGTCATGGGGTGCCGGTGGTCGTGAGTTCAAATCTCACCGCCCCGACCAGAATAATCAAGAACTTACCAAGTTCCCGCCGTTGCCAAATCCTGGCTTTGGCAACGCTGTTGCCAAATTCAACTTTCTGGTGACGCTGCGCCGCGGATGCGGCCATGTGCATGGGGCCGATCAATGCACGAACAGGATCTGCACGGAATCGTTGACGCGCTCCAAGACATGACGGGGCGTTTCGTGAAAGCGACCGCTGCGAGTGCGCCCGACCTAACCAGCACAGATAGGGCTGCGTTCAAGCGCCTAATGCTCGAAGCGAAGTCGATGCTGGACTCGGACTTGGGGCATCTGAACGACTTTTCCATGCCCCTCGGCAGGATGGCGAACCTCCCAGGCTATGGTCTCCTCAACCCCCTAGCTTGGAACAATTGCAGGAGGAATCGGAATCGTCGAAGGCGGGCTCAATCAAGTTCGCCGGAAGCAAAATCGTCCCGCCTCGCCACTTGGCGGCCCGCAGAAGGCACCGTACGTTAACCCTAGCCGTATTGCAGAACTGCAGAATCTTGTTAAGCCGAAATGGGACCCGCGCCGACTCATCCGGATGTTGCAGGAGTTGAACCTAGCGCATGCAAATAACATGGACATGGCTACAGCGATGCTTGTACGGGCGATCACGGATCATGTGCCGCCAATTTTTGGCGAGGTGAAGTTCGCGGATGTGGCTGCGCAACACTCCGCTGGTTCAATTGACGGCCGATCATTCAAGGGTGCGATGTCAAACCTTAATGACTCAATGAAGCACGTGGCAGACGGAATTCTGCACGTGCACATCCGCCCCACGGAAACCCTGCCGAATTCAACACAAGTGGATTTCAGTCAATCCCTTGACGTGTTGTTAGCTGAGGTAGTGCGCGTGCTCCGCGTATAGAGACGCTACGATCACGCTGGCTTGCTCTTACTCACCCGTATCTGGGCCCTCCCTGCATGTAAGTGAGACGCGTCCCATTCTCTGTAAAAGACAGGGCGTCGGATTCGACAGCGGCGGCGCGGACGGCCGGCGCTCAGGACTTAAAGAATGAGCCAGAGAATCGACACCCACAGTAGCGCGCCTAACGGAACTGCAATCAAAACGCCAGTAAACGCGCGGACGGTTTCCGGCTCGCGCACGGGCGCGCTGGAGGAGCGGTAGTCAGCGTATCGCGCGCCAACCGGTCGCACCGTGGCTGACTTGGAAAGTGGCGGGAGGAGAAGTGCCGCTGTCGTGTCCATACCCATTAGGCAGGATGGTGCGCTGCATGGTTCGGCCTATCCTGTCGGCGCAGCCCGGCAGAAACAGTCACGGTGTGACTACAGGGGCTCGCTGGCGCGCCACACGGCCCGCCGTGCAGCCGGCCTTCCGGATATCTGGTTGCTAGCGAGTCACGGGTCCCAATCCCACGCGTGCGCGGCCCAATCAAGTTCGCGCAGCTGCGCCAGGATGTATTCGTCAGTCGGCAGCCCGTAGGCTTCCTGATACCAGACCACGATCGCCGACGACAAGAACGCGTCTTTGTCGCGCACCGTGTCGGAATGGAAATGTCCGATGCACGTAAACTGAGGTAGCTTGGCGGACGGGAACCGCGGGTCTCCCGCCCATATTGGGGTGCCTTGCCGGTTGGGAATGTTCAGCCGAGTTAATCGTGGTCGAAGGATTGCCGGTGGCGCGTCGCCGATGTTGCGGAACTGTTCTGCCACCTGCGCGGCACTCTCGATGTATCTATCTTTGCCCTTGCAGCACAATTCCAATTGGCAAATTAAGAAATTTGCCGGGTCTTTTTGGCAATTTGTCGCCGACAGGTTGTGCAACGAGTCAAAGCGTTACAAGCTTTTCTTCGGCGAAAAATTTCAGCCAGTGAGAATCCCCCGGTTTTTGCCGGTACGCATTGCGCTGCTGGCGATCACCGGTCCGCGGACTCGGGCGAAGCCCGCTGTAATGGGTCCGGTGCATCGACGGGTTGGGCGTCATCCCTGGACCACGTCACGGACGGATATTTTCCACGAGCGTGGCAATCTGCACGAACTCGACGCTGGGGCGCACACTGTAGAGGCCGGCCACCCGCTCGAGTAGCTCATCAGTGAAGAACGCGTTAACGGCCTCCTCTGAATCCCAAACGTAGAAGTTCGTGGCCTCACGCTTCCCGGAATTGAGCGTGAAAGCCTTTGAGCGTAGCCCCGGCATTCCTTCAAACCTTACGCGCGCGGTCTCAGCGATCTTCCGCACGGCTCGCTCATCGAAGCTGTCTCCATAGCGGAATGTAACGAATACACCGATCATGTCGCACTCCTTTCGACGTAGTCGTTGAGGTCCTCTCAGCGGGCACGCCTTGATGACGCCCAACAGTGATTATCCGGAGCTGACGCCCGGCGCAGAAGCAGGCAACCGGGCGCGGGCGGCGAGCCAATCTGCAACAACCGTCGTAACCTCCACCGGTGAGCGCGCCCAGGAAAAGTGACGTCTCCAAGGACGGTCAGTTTTCACGCCATCGATTGCTGCGCAAGCGATCGGTGCGCAAGGTATCTTGGCTAGCAGTTCATTTTCGGCGCCCGTGGGTGCTATCGGATCACCGCGTACGGAAATCGACAGGACCGGCAACCTTACCTCGCGAAGGGCATTCTCGATGTCCTCGGGCGTGTGGGCGCTTCCGTCAAGCCGATAGCGCCCGGTGCAGGCGTTGAACGACCAGTCGGCCATGAATCGGCGCGCTTGGTTGCCGCCGAAACCAAGGTGCCGTCCTGGATACCAGGGCAGGATGGCGGCGGCAGCCCTGATCGCGTGCACCGTCATCGCCGCACGCCAGCGTGCGCCGCTCGGCCAGGCGCGCCAATGTGCCGTCCCTGCTGCAATGAGGACTAAGCCGCACAGCATATCGGCCATGTGTGCCGTTGCAACGAGTGCGAGCTGTCCGCCGAGACTGTGGCCGATCAGGAGCAGCGGTCTGCCGGGATGGCTCGCCATTGCGCGCCGAATAGCATCCGGTATGCAGTGTCCCACGACATCCCAGTAGCCGTAGTCATCGCCACGGTCCGCACGGAGGGGGTTTGTGCCCTGTCCAGGAAGGTCCAGGGACAGCACTGCGGCGTCGCAGGTACGCTCGAGCTCCGCGGCGAATGATTCATAGAAGCGAGCCGCAACGCCCATTGCTGGGAGCAGGATCAATACCGGGCCTTGCGTTGGTCTGCGGTCGAAAGGGATCATAGGAACCTCCTTGCGTCTACATTGCCGACGCAAAGAACGTATCGAACCGGCGTCCCTTTTTCGTCCCTGTTCACTCTTCACCCACGGCGACAGAATGCGCGCATGAGCGGTCAGCACGAGGGGTTGCACCTGAAGCTGTTTGGCGTGCCGGCCGTCACGTGTGGCGGGAAGCCGGTGCGCCTTGCGCTCAAACGCGCCTATGCGCTGCTGGCCGTCCTTGCGCTGGAGGCGCGTCCTGTGCCGCGGGGGTACCTTGGTTCGCTGCTTTGGCCCGATGCGGACCTCGCGACGACGCGGACCCGCTTGCGTCGCCTTGTCTATCGGATTAACGATGCGTGCGGTCGCGACCTGCTGACATCATATAATGGCGCGCTATCCTTGGCGGCTGATACGTGCTCGTGTGACGCTGTCGAGTTTCGCCATGCTGCGCGCGAGCTGGTCGGCAAAGGCGTATGTAACCAGGCCTTTGCTGCACTCGTGCAGCTAACACGACTCGCGTGCGATCCTCTGCTGGAAGGTGTGTCCTTCGGGTCGGCTATGTTCGAGGACTGGCTACATGCTCAGCAACTGGAGCATCAGCACTTGCTGGCACGAATGCTTGTCAGAACGGCAGAGATTCAAGGCGAACGCGGCGAGTTCGAGGATGCCGTGGACACTCTTGAGCGTCTTCTAGGACTCGACCCTTTTTGCGAACCTGCTCATGTTCAGCGTATGTCGATCGCTGCAGCAATGGGCGATACAACCGGCGTTGAAGCCGCTTTTATGCGCTGTGCAGAAGCTCTTCGCCAGGAGTTTGGATGTAAACCGAACCGGGCGACCGAGGAGGCCTATCTTCAGCTGCGTCATGAATCGCAGCGTGAGCTCCGTAAGGATTCCTGGTTGCCACGAGGCGAGGCCGAGCGACTGGAAGTCCGTTTCGCCGGCTCACCCGACCGCACCGTCGCTTACACGACGGTAGGCAGCGGTACCGAGACGGTCGTTGTTATTTCCGGATTCGTGTCGCATATTGAGATCGCGTGGGAGCATGGCGGTATTCGTGCAGCCTTGGGACGTCTGGCGGAGCGGTTCAGGATGATCATGTTCGATCGGCGTGGAATGGGATTGTCGGAGCGGCTCGACGCCACCGGAACAGTACAGTCCACAGCGTCCGACGTTGAGACCATCCTTGATGCAGAGGGCCTGGAGCGGGTGTGGCTCTTTGGCTCGTCAGAGGGGGGACCCGCTGCCATTCACCTGGCCGCGTAGCGCCCCTCACGCGTTGCCGGCCTGATACTTTTCGGGGCCATGGCGAAGGGGTCCTACTCTGAGGACTATCCTTGGGCCCTGCGGCGCGATGCCTTCGATCGCTGGATGGAGCGGTTGATAGGTGCTTGGGGAGGACCGTCCGATATCGAGACCTTTTCGCCGGACGAGTGCGACGATCCCTCAGTTCGCGCCTGGTGGGCACGGATGTTGCGCCACGCCGCGTCACCGGCCAGCCTGCGGACAGTGCTCGCCGGCCTGCGAGATGCGGACGTCCGAACGCTGCTGCCGGCTGTGCGGCAGCCGACGCTCGTACTCCATCGCCGCGGTGATCGCGCAGTGCGCTTCGAAGCAGGCGAACACCTGGCGGCAAGTATCCGCGATGCGTGGTTGGTCGCCCTCGAGGGCAAGAGCCATTGGTGGTGGGCGGAAGACGCGGATAACGTCGTCGACACAATCTCGAAGTTCATCGACGCAGCGCCGAGCGCCGCTCGCCCCTCAAAAGGGTAGAAGTCCTCCGCGACCGGCCATCACGGGACGATAAAGTTAGCAATAGCGCCGATCGGCGAGCATGAACTCGCCCTTGTAGTCGACGCACCACAGCTCGCTGGGACGCAACGGCCTGGACAGGGTAGTGCCCTGAGCCTTGAAGCGTCGCCTGCGGCCGCGGTTGACCAGGTCGTGGCGATAGAGCACGGCGTGGACCGTACTGATGGCCGGGGGCCGGATATCGCTATGTCGCCGCCTGAGCTTCTCGCGGATCTTCGGCGCACCCCAGCTCGGGTGCTCGCGCTTGATCTGCACGATCAGCTTCTCGATCTGAAAGGGCAGCTGGTTGGCCTGCCGGTAGGGTCTGCGGCTGCGATCAGTCAGCCCCTCGAGCCCGCAGTCCTTATAGCGCTGGAAGATCTTGTAGCCGGTCTTGCGCGAGATATCGAACTCCCGGCACAGCGCCGCCATCTTCTCGCCTTCGAGCAGGCGAGCCACGAAACGAAGACGTTCATCCATCTTGTAACACTCCCGCCACGGCACTTTGCGCCTCCGCAAAGGCCGGAAGTGTTACCGATGTGCCCGGAATGAAGTGTTACCCTTCCGTCGGGAAGGGCAAAAGACTTAGAACTTGAGTATCTTAGTCGGATGGCCAAAACTAAGGAAGAGTTGGTCAAGACTCACTGCCATTTCGGGGGCAGAGAGAGCCGAGCTATTTTGGCCATTTTTCCGTTAGCCCATTGATTATCCTCAAATGCGTACCGGCGGTTTTTGCCGGCACGCATCATTCGCTTTTGAGCGCTACATCCGTCAACAATTCGAACCCCGTAGTGTCCAAATATGCGGGCGACACCGGCTGAACCTGCGAGCCCCAATCCAGGTCGGAAAGCGTCGGCCGATTTATTGGACATTACGGGCGCGGCCTTCGCCCATGAAATGCAAGAACGCCGTCGAGGATCATTCCGGCTCCTGCTGTCTC
>Ga0075418_10000375_pt1 | contig 46025 bp, 32 predicted proteins | sample SoiMetdeltSBSDD2_FD_81776 | JGI IMG/M metagenome (GOLD analysis project Ga0075418, IMG submission 81776) | Bulk soil microbial communities from a Populus tree surrounding site in Tennessee, USA - Soil MetaG P. deltoides SBSDD2 | ecosystem: Environmental > Terrestrial > Soil > Tree plantation...
GCGAAAGCGTGGAGGGTTTGCGCGCGGCGCAGCAACTGGTATTGAAACCAGTTCGGATATCGCCTGGACGAATAGAGAGCTGGTCAACTGGTTTCAAAACCAGTTCGCGTTGCCGACGTCAGCCTAGCGAGCTAACGGGAACTCAACGAGTCGATTGCCACTAATAGCAGCGCGAATGGAAAGAAACTACTCGCTCCGGAGCGAGTTCAGGCGCGACGCAGGGCGGGCACGAGGACTCACATTCCCGGTACCAGTACCTGACGGCCCGCGCCCGAGCCCGATTCCAGGTTCATGAGCGCTTGATTGGCTCCAGACAACGGAACCCTGGCAATGGGTACACGTGCGGGGTGATGTTTCCGCACGAAGTCGACCACATCGCGTGTTTCTTGCACCGTACCGGTCAGGGATCCCAATAATAGATACGTTTCGTAGCGGAAGAAACGGGATCGATAGCGGCCAAGACCCGCCATGCAAGCCGATCATCACCATGGCCCCGCCCTTGCGCAGCACGGTCAAACCCAACTCTGCCGTTTCCGGGGATCCCACGAAATCGAGCACGACAGCGGCAAGACCTTGAAGCGCGCCGCGAATCACCGCCGCGGCGTTTTCTCCCGAGGACACCACGTGGGTTGCTCCCATCTCCCGCGCGGTTTCCAGCCGTCCAGCATCCTTGTCCACCATGACAATCGGACAATCCCACAGCTTTCTGGCAAAACCCAGTGTGGTGAGACCGACACCTCCGGCGCCGATCATGACCACGCCATCATCGTCATATTGCACTTTCACCTTGCTCAACGCGCTCCAGGCGGTCAGACCGGCGCAGGCGAGGGTGCAGGCATAGACATCGTCCAGTCCGGTCGTATCGACCAAATACCTCGGATGCGGAACCAACACGTGCGTTGCATATCCTCCGGGACGAAAGAGCCCAATCGTTTGCATGCTCAAGCAATCGTTGTCGCGTCCGGCCTCGCAGCGCGGGCACCGGCCGCAGCCGACCCACGGGTAGACAAGCCGTGTATCCCCGATCGCCACTCCCTTAGCATCGCGTCCCAATGCCGCAACACGCCCAATGGGTTCGTGGCCAAGCACCAAGGGTAAACGGACGCCACGCTCTTCCAACGTCAGCATGCGTCCATTGCCGAGGTTGTAGCCCCCGTGCCAGTAGTGCACATCGCTGTGGCAAACCCCGCACGCGGTGACTTCGATCAAAACCTCGGTCCCGAAGGGTTCGGGGGTGGGAAGATCAACGATTTCCAAAGGGGAGCGATACGCATTAACCCGGCAGGCCTTCACCGACCCACTCTCCGACCACGAACCCAGGAAGCTTTCACCGACTCACAGCTCAACACGCTCGCCCAGTCGAGGTGCCTCGGCTTGCGGGATGCCGGCCTCGCGCATATACGCCGCAAACGCCAAACTCTGAGATTCTTCACCGTGGACCGCGAAGGCACGGGTAGGTTTCTGCTTCAAGCGATTCACCCATTGCAAGAGTTCCACCCGATCGGCGTGCGCGCTGAACTCGTGCATGACCACCACTTCCGCGCGCCGCTCGAACGTCTCGCCAAAGATGCGCACTTCGGTGGCGCCATCGGCGATCCGCCGCCCCAGCGTGTTGGCCGCTTGATACCCCACGACGAGAATAGCGTTTCGAGGATCTTCGATGTTGTTGCGCAGGTGGTGCAGCACACGCCCCTGTTCCATCATGCCGCTGGCCGAGATCACGATGTACGGTCCCGATAGGTCGTTGAGGGCCTTGCTTTCCTCGACCGAGCGCACGTACTGAATGAGCCGGAACCCGAAGGGATCTCCGGTTTCTTCCAGGATCTTGCGGATTTCCGCGTCGTACGCCTCGGGGTGACGGCGGAAGACCTCGGTCACGTCCACCGCCAAGGGGCTGTCGACATATACGGCGCTTCCGGGAATGCGGCCGGCTCGAATCAAGCGCGCGACCGTGTATACGAGCTCCTGCGTGCGCCCCACCGCAAAGGCGGGAATGATGATCTTGCCTTTTCGGGCAAAGACACGCTGAACGAGCTCGACCAGATGATTCTCGACCTGCTCGATGGGGGCATGCTCGCGATCCCCGTACGTGCTTTCGATGATCAGCGCATCCGGCACATCGGCCGGGACCTCGGGATCCCGCAAAATCGGCACGTTCTTGCGTCCGAGATCCCCGGTGAAGATCAGTGTTTTCTTGGCGCCCGACTCCGACAACTGCAACACGACGACCGCTGAACCTAACAAGTGGCCGGCATCGTAATAGGTCGCCGTGACCCCGGGCACTACCGGAATCGGCTCGTAATACGGATGGCCGTGCACGTGCTCCATGGTGCGGTCCGCATCCTCCATGACGTACAGAGGCTCGCGAAGCGGTTCGTGGTTTCGTCCCAGTCGTTTGTTCACGAACTCGACGTCCTTTTCCTGAATCATCGCGCTATCCCGAAGCATCACCGACATGAGATCAGCGGTTGCGAGCGTCCCGTGAATGGCCCCCCGGAATCCGTGCTTTACGAGGGCCGGCAGGGCACCGGAATGATCGATGTGAGCGTGGCTCATCACGACCGCGTCGATCGAAGACGGATCGAAGCCGAACTCGCGGTTCAAACGATCGGACTCCTCACGGCGCCCTTGAAAAAGCCCGCAATCGAGAAGAATGCGGTGGCCGTTCAGGCCGAGGAGGTGCCGCGATCCGGTCACATTGCGGGCCGCCCCATGGAATTCGATGTACACGATCACCTCCAAACAACTCAGGCCAGATCGAAGAGGCTACCCGGCCTCCCCGCGGCAAGGCAAGGCAAACCACGCTGCGCCACAACTGACCTGGCCCCGTTCGAAGCGCCGGACACCCAGCTAGGGTAGACTTTCCCGCCGATGTTGCGCCGAATAATCGCTTTGTTCCTGGTCATCGCCACGAGTGGATTGGCATGCGGCCGCAGCTCGTCCCAACTCGATGCTGTCGTCTTGATCGTGATCGACACGCTCCGCGCCGACCACGTCAGTTGCTATGGCGCGACGGGAGTACAAACCCCGCATCTCGACGCGCTGGCCGGGCGAGGGATCCGTTTTGCCGACGCGACCACTCCCGCTCCGGTCACGTTGCCTGCGGTGAGCAGCCTCTTGACCGGACGATGGCCCTTTCATCACGGCGTTCGCGACAACGAGCGGTACGTCCTTCCCGAAGGCGAGGTCACGCTTGCGGAGCGTTTCCACGAGGCGGGCTGGCGCACGGGGGCCGTGGTGGGGTCCGCCATCCTGACCTCGGACCGGGGGCTGGCGCAGGGTTTCGAACAGTACGACGATGTGTTCAAACCGCCCTTTCCCGTGTACCGGCCCTCCCTCGAGATGTTCGCGGATGATTTTGCCCGGACCCAGCGGCGAGCCGACGTGGTTACGGATCTCGCCATCCGGCAAGCGGATGCCTTCGGCAAGGACCGGTTTTTCCTCTTCGTGCATTACTTCGACGTTCACAGTTATTACGATCCACCTCCCAAATACAGCGCGCAATCGCCCTACGATGGGGAAGCCGCCTTTGTGGATGAACAGATCGGGCGGCTGCTCGAGCATCTAGGCGGCCGTCATCCGCTAGTGATCGTGGTGGCGGATCACGGCGAGGGATTGAACGAGCACGGAGAAACCCAGCACGGGTTTCTGCTCTATCAGTCCACGCTTCACGTTCCCGTGCTTGTGGCCGGCCCGGGCATTCCGGCGCTCGTGCGTCAGGATCCGGTGAGCCTGGTCGACATCGCGCCCACGCTCATGGGCACGCTCGGCCTTCCGGCAACGGGACCACCGATAGACGGACGCCGACTCACCTGGGATCGCCCCGAAACCACGCCGGTTCCGCTTTACTCCGAAACCTGCCGGACGCTGGTGTCCTACGGCTGGAGCGAGCTCAGGGCGATTCGCGAAGGATCGATGAAGTTCATCTCGGGCCCCAAGAGCGAGCTCTACGATCTGTCGAAGAACCCTCGCGAAACAGAGCCCGTCACAGATTCCGCGCTCACCTCACGTCTCGAAAAGGATCTGGAAACTATGACCGGCGGAGAAACACGCCAGGCGGTGCTGGCGGCGTTGAGTCGATCGACCGAACCCGGCCGCCATGAGCTTCTTGAAAGCCTTGGTTACGTGGCCGGAGACGAATCACCGCCAGAACCCCCCCACCATGACTATCCCAACCCCGAGGATGAACTGCCCCGCTGGGAAGCGGCGCAAAATGAGAAGGTGCTCTATCGTCGGGGACTCTCCCTCGCCAGCCACGGGCGGTTCCAGGAAGCGATTGCCGCTTTCGACACGGTGCTGACTCGTGAACCGAATCGCGCCGACGTTTACTACAACCGAGGACTGGCGCGACGGAAACTGGGAGATGAAACGGGATTCATCGAAGATCTGACTGCAGCACTTCATGCCGACGCTCGCTATGTGCCTGCCCTTACCGCGCGCGCCAATCTCGAAGAAAAGCAAGGCGGGCCGGATGCGGCCATGGCGACGTGGTCGCGGGTGCTCGAGATCGATCCCATGAACCCGGAGGCGCTTCGCAGCATGTCGGAGTTCTATTTGAGGAAAAACGCCTACGACAAGGCGCTTCCTTATTTGCGGACGCTCGTTTCGAATGTGCCCCAAGACGCACCCGCGCACTTCAATCTCGGTCTGGCCGCGTTGAAGGCGGGGCGGGAAACTGAAGCGCGCGAGCATCTCGAGGCGTTCTTGAATTTGGCTCCCGGAAATCCGCGCGCTGGAGAAGTCAGGGAGTTACTGCAGAGCTTGCATCAATAGCCACGCGGAACATCGGACGAGACGAGACGCACGAGCGTCCAGAGAATAAAAAGCGGCTGCGATTGAATCGCAGGGCGATCCAACCGCAGCCGTAACCAATGGAACAGTTACTAGAAGCGCCGACGATCGCCGCGACCCTGAGGGCGGCCACCGCCACCAGGGCGATCGCCACCACGACCGCCACCGCCGCCGCCAAAGCCACCGCCACGAGGACGGTCTTCACGCGGCCGAGCCACGCTCACGCGCAGGTCACGATCCTGGTACACATAGCCATTGAACATGCTGATTGCTTTTTGAGCGTCCGCGTTAGATCCCATTTCCACGAATCCGAATCCTTTGGAACGCCCGGTCTCCCGATCCATGATCACGGTCACCGATTCGACCGCGCCGGCTTGCTCGAACAGAGTGCGCAGATCGTCCTCCGTCGTCGCATATGACAGATTGCCAACGTACAGTTTGTTTTCCATGTCCTCTCCAGAGATTTGAATAACGGGCTACCCGGGCCTGACGCACTGTGACGATCTGCTCCTCCGACCGGTTCGGAGCACTCCCCTAGGGGGGGAGGGGGGTTCCCAAGGGGCAACACTATATCACTGGAGCCGAAGGGGTGAAGGGGGCACGTGAGCGGCCGCGATTGGGCTCGAAACCCCTGAGCCGCAATGAATTCAGAAGGACGGAGACGCTGGAGAAGGCCATGGCCAGTGCGGCGATCATGGGATTCAAGAGGCCAAACGCGGCGAGGGGTATCCCAATTACATTGTAGGCGAAGGCCCAGAAAAGGTTTTGCCGGATCGTGCGAAGGGTCCGCCGGGAGAGCCGGATGGCCGCCGGGACCGAACGCAAATCGTTGGATAGGATGGCCACCGGGGCCGTTTCGAGCGCTACATCCGTTCCCGAGCCCAGCGCAATCCCCACATCGGCACGCGCGAGCGCGGGGGCATCGTTGAGTCCATCCCCCACCATGACCACGACCCGGCCGCGACCTTGCTCATCGGCGACAATCAGGGACTTCTGATCGGGCAGCACGCCGGCGAATACCCGGGCCACTCCCAGCTCTCGTGCGACCCGCTCCACGGCTTCGGGACGGTCTCCGCTCACGATCGCCACCTCCAGCCCAAGCGCACGAAGCGAGTCCACGGCGTCCCTGGCCTCGGGCTTGAGCGGATCCGCTACCGCAATGAGCCCCACCACATCCAATTCGCGCGCGACCAGGAGCGGCGTCAACCCGTCGGAGGCCGCCGCCGTCACGCGCGCACTCCACGAGCTGACCTTTACCCCTTCGCGCTCGAGAAACGCCTCGGTTCCCGCCCGCACGTCGACCCCACCGATCGTGGCCAGAACGCCCATGCCCGGCCGGGCTTGAAACAGCCGGGCGGGAGACAGAGACAGGTTCTTGGTTTGCGCTTCGGCCAGGATCGCGCGCGCGATGGGATGCTCGGAAGGCGCCTCGACCGAGGCCGCCAGCGTGAGCACCTCCAGGGCGCCAACGCCGTCCTGGTCTTCGATTCGCACGACGTTGGGTTTTCCCGTCGTGAGCGTTCCAGTCTTGTCGAGCAGGACGAGATCGGCCTTCCCCGCGCGCTCCAGCACGTCGCCACCCTTGAATAAGATGCCGTGACGCGCCCCCACCGACGTGCCAACCAGAATCGCCGCCGGTGTGGCGAGCCCCAGCGCACATGGGCAGGCAATGATGAGCACGGCCACGAACGGAATGAGGGCCGCGGCGACGCTGTGCTGGGGTCCAAGAAGCCACCACCCGAAAAACGCGATCAGCGCGATGAGAATCACCACGGGCACGAACACCGCCGCGACACGATCCGCCAAACGCTCCACGCTAGCCTTCGATCCCTGAGCTTCTCGCACGAGACGAATGATGCGCGACAAGGTGGAGTTCTCCCCCACTCGCGTCGCCTCCACGAGTAGTGATCCGGAGCCGTTCACTGTGCCACCAATGACACGACTGCCTTCGATCTTTTCCGCCGGAATCGATTCTCCGGTCACCATCGATTCATCCACCGTGCTCGCACCGTTTCGCACGACACCGTCCACCGGCACTTTCGCACCCGGACGCACACGAACCCGATCGCCAGCCTGAACGGCCGTGATCGGCACTTCCTCCTCGATCTCGTCGCGTACGCGCAGGGCGCTTTCGGGCCGCTGATCGAGCAGCGCTTTCATGGAGGCCCGGGCGCGATCGCGCGCACCGGTTTCGAGCCATCGCCCCAGGAGAACGAGCGTGATGATCACCGCCGCGGTATCGAAATAGGTGCGATTTGCGTGCAAATCGTTTGGAGAGAAGGTTACGAACGTGCTGTAGAGGAAGGCCGCGAGCGTGCCGACTGAGATGAGCGTATTCATGTCGAGCGCACGATGCCGGAGGGCGCGCCAGGCCGCGCGGTGAAAGGGGAAGCCCGCTCCCCACACTACAGGCAGGGCAAGTAAGAACAGCCCCCCGTTCACGGCCTTTACCGGCCATTGACTGGCCCACGGAATGAAATGGCGGAGCATCTCGAGGGCAATAGGGATCGTGAATACGGTTGCAAACACGAACCGGCGCTTCCAGGGGAGGGCTTCGTCGGGAGGCCCCTCGGACCCCGACAAGGCGTGGCTCAAGCGATAGCCGGCCCGTGAAACGGCCGCCGCCAAGCTTTCGTCGCTAACCGCACCGGCCACCAGACGCACGCGCACTTCGCCTGCGGCGAGGTTCACCGTGGCATCCAGCACTCCCGGAACGCGGCGGAGCTCGTTTTGAACCTTGCCTACGCACGACGCACAGTGCATGCCTAGGACGAGAAACCGCCGGTCCTCATACGCCACCTCGTAACCGAGATTGCGAATACGATCCACGACCTGGGTGACCGCCGCGTCACCCCAAACCCGAGCCTCCCGCGTCGCGAAATTGACCGCGGCGTGATCGACTCCCTGGAGAGTGCCCAGCCCTTTCTCGATGGTGGAGGCGCACCCGGCGCAAGTCATGCCTTCCACGTCGAGGGTGAGACCTGCTCGGTCCGACTTCATGAATGAAAGTCTAACAGGCGGGATCAGTGGACAGAGGTGCGGGCGAGATCGAGCAGCATGACGGGTCGTTCGGCAAACGTGAACACGCCCCAGGCCACGCGCGGGGAATGTTCCGATTCCTCATCGGGAGGCATCATGTAAAGCTCGTCGCCGGCGGCGATCTCCACCACGGAATGCGTGGCATCCACGAACATGCCGAAGGGGCCGCTCACGTCATCCAGGACAATGATCTCCCGAGCGCGTCCATTCTTAGGTCCGATGTCGTACAGAAAGTCATGGGCGGGCAAGACGGGAACGTTTCGGCCCTCGAAGAGCACCACCTGCGGCGTTCCCGGCGGCGGCCCCAACGGATCCAGCTCCGGCTCTTGAACCAGACCCAGGACGCGACTCAAAGGCACGCCGTAGCGAACGCTCCCTACCGAAAACAACAGCACTTCGAGCACGCTGTCCTTCATACGGACCGCGCGCGCGTGCATGTCAGTCCTCGAGCGCTGACGTGAGAACCGAGCCCATGGCGATGGGAAGAATGGTGTCGAGGCGCGTGAATTCGAGCACGTGGCGGATGGGTTCCGGAACGCGCTCCAGCACCACGAGTCCGCCCCGCATCCGCGCGTCGCGATAGCAACGAACGAATACACCCAGGCCCGCGCTGTCGACGAGATGGACTCGCGAGAGGTCGAAAACGAACTGCGTCACCCCACGCGACAGCTCGCGTTGGAAAGCGAGGTACACCCCGGGGCCGGTCTCGCGATCGAGATCGCCGGTCAGGGACATCCGCGTGGCGTCCTGGGTGGTATCAATCGCAATCTGCATGAATACTTGGCCTCTCCTACACCCCGTGTACGTGGTCAGTTCGAGGAATATCGGCGAACGAGGCCGGGACTTGAGGCGGGGAGGCAGGGATGAAACGAGCATCGGGCACTCCGACGCGGCGTCAGAGATGCGGGGGTGAAGAAATTGGCCGGACGCTAGAACCGATGGCGCAATAACTGATCAGGGCTTTTCGAGCTTTTCCGCCGCAGCCACGCCACGAACGTAGGAATCGATCCCGTCCGCCACGCGCCGCGCGAAATCGCGCTGCCAGCCCGGATCCCGAAGGAGCTTGTTTTCGTCCTTGTGGGATAAAAATGCGGCCTCGATCAGGATCGAGGGCATGCGGGGGGATTTCAGCACGGCAAAGCCGGCCTGCTTCACGCCGCGGCCGTAGAGCGTACTCAGTCCGTAGAGATGGGTGAGACAGCTTTCGGCGAGCATCTGGCTCTTGGTCATGACGTCGGTTTGCATCATGTCGAAGATGATGGCATCCAGGTCATCCTCGCCCGGACTCACCCCCATCTTCTGATCGACTTCGTTCTCTCGCTCAGCCAGCTCTTCCGCGCCGGCATCCGTCGCACCCTTGAGCGATAGGAAATACACCTCGGTCCCTTGGGCCTTGGCATCGCGATTCGCATTGCAGTGGATGCTGACGAAAAGGTCCGCCCCCTGCTTTTCGGCCAGGGTCCAGCGGCGGCGGAGCGGAATGAAGTAATCCCCTTTGCGAACCAGGATGGGCTTCATGGCGGGTACGTGCGCACCCGTTTGTTGCCGCCGTTCCAGCTCCGTTTTGAGCTCGCGGGCCAGATCGAGGGTGATGTCCTTCTCGTTCGACTTGAAGTAATGCGCCCCTTGATCCTGTCCACCATGGCCGGCGTCGATCGCGATCACCCACGCATCCTTGGGCGGCGGCGCGATCTCGAGAGGGGGGCGCGTTTGAACCGGGGCTGGCGGCTTGGATACAGATTCCGTTTCGCCGGCGGGTGGGCTGGTGGTGGTGTTACCCGTCGAGGTGTTACCGGTCGTGGTGGGGGCCGGAATCCCGGCCGGCGCTCCGCTATGTTTGACGTCGACCACGATCCGGAACGGATTGGTCAGCGTGAACACCGCGTAGTCGGACAGCTTTTCCAGATCGAGCACAACCTGAAGTTTGCCTCCGGTCGCACTCCCCAGATGCACAGTCTTCACATAGCCGTCGGCAACGGTACGGGGCGCTGCTTGCCCGACGGTGCCGGGGGGTAAATCGATGACTACGCGCGGCGGGTCCGAGAGAGCGCGATGGCTGAAGTCAGCCTTTGCGGTGAGGTCAATGACGACCCGTGTGCGGTCTTTGGATGACGAGTGACGGATCGAGGACAGGGTGATCGCCGGCGCGGCTGAAACCGCCGCGCCCCAGGCCCAGCCCAGAGCGAGGATGGAAACAGCCGTACGTACGTTCGCCCGTCGATTCCCCCAGATCATCGGTGCCCTCCAGAGCGATCAGGGTATAGACGACGCCAGACTACTCTACTCTGAAATGAGGGGCCGACTCAAATCGACCGGGGATCAGTCCGCTTGGGGAGCCGCAGTAACGTCGCTGAGCGTGGATCCGGTTTCCCGCACGTACAGGTCGGTCATGATGTAGGGCTGAGGGTTCACGGGCCGGCCCGCGACCTGAATTTCGTAGTGCAGGTGGGGTGCGCTCACACGGCCGGTCGCGCCGGTCTGTCCCAGGAAGTCTTCGCGCTCGACTCGGTCTCCGGCTCGCACCTTCACCCGACTCAGGTGACCGTAACGGCTAGTGAGACCGTTCCCGTGATCGATCTCGATCATGAGTCCGTAGTCACCGAAATAACCGGCTCGCGTTACCACGCCGGCGGCCGGTGCGTGAACGGGAGTGCCCACCACGGCGGAGAGATCCAGCCCGGGATGCCAGTCGAGTTGCCCATTCAAGGGATCACGGCGCAAACCAAAGGAGCTCGTGACCTCGGCGTGGTCCAAGGGAAGAATCGTGGGCAACCCTTCCCAGGCCGAGGCATTGACTTCCATACGGGCGAGCAACTCCTCGAAGCAGTCGGACACCTCGCGCGCTTCGCGCAGCGTCTCATCGAGAGGAGTGCCAAATGCATCCCCGGCCGGTGAACCGTCGCCGGGAAGCTCCCGATCGCCGAACCTCGCTTTGCCTACCAGGAGTCGGGCTTCCAGGAGCTGATCCCACACCCCCTGCAGCCGGTGATCCAGGCTCGCCAACTCCTTCTGGAGATCCGTGGTCTGGGTCGAGATAGCCGCCACGCTCGCCCGGGTTTCCATGGCTCGGGTCTGCACCTGCATGGTGAGGGCCCCGGCCAGCATGGCGAGGACGCCCCCCAAGCTCACTAGGCTGAGCACAAGGGCGGAGACCAGCCCGAGGCGTTCGGGCGAGCCATGTTGGGAGTGTTGGGCGCGGCGTGGGTTTAGGATTGTCATCTCTGGATTGATCCCGAGCTTTTATCGGCTAGCGGCCCCAGAAACCCCTGGGAAAAATGACGCTGCAAGGTAGCAGAGCCTTCAGAAAAACGTCAACCCTTTCCCCGAAGAAGTTCTGCATGAAAGTCATTGCCGCTCAACGAGATAGCTCGGTACTGCTTTTTTGGACTGGCCCCTGGAGAGCCGCCAACCGATCAGCTACCCTTGGATCAAGGGGCAGCGGCTTGAAAATGGACGGACAGGTACGTGGTTGTGGCGTCTCGCTGGACCAGGAAAACAAGGGGCTTTTCCTTCTCCTGAGCGGCCGCAACCATTTCCGATGCTTCGCGAGCGTCCGTGATCTTCGTCCGATTGATCTCCAGCACCACGTCTCTGACCCGGAGCCCGCCCCGTCGCGCTGGGCTGTTCCCCCGCACTTCCGTCACCACCACGCCCTTGTCTACCTGTAACTCAAAGTCATTCTTGAGTTTATCGGATATGTTGGACAGGGTGGCCCCAAAGGGGCCCGACTCGGTGTGATGGGAATGCCGGATTGGAGGATCGGGAGTGTTTGGACGCTCAGCAAGTACCACCCGGAGGTTCTCCGCCTTCCCGTCCCGGATCAAGTGAATGGGGACCCCAACCCCTACTCCCGCTTCGGCGACCAAGGAGCGGAAGGTAGGCACGTCGTCCACCGGTTGCCCATTGAAGGAGAGAATGATGTCACCGACCTCGAGACCACCCTGATCGGCGGGGGTTCCATTTTCAACGCTTCCCACGAGAACGCCTCTTTGGTCCTTGAGCTCCCACGCCTGACGAATGTCGCTCGTGATTGCCTGCGGCAAGATGCCCAGATAACCCCGGTGGATAGTGCCGCTCTTGATCAACTCGGCCGCTACCTTGCGGGCCATGTTGACCGGAATCGCAAAGCCAATTCCCTGACCGTTGGGATTAATGGCGGAGTTGATCCCGATTACCTCGCCCCGCGAGTTGACCAGCGGGCCTCCTGAATTGCCGAAGTTGATCGAGGCGTCGGTCTGGATGTAGTCCTGAAACGCGGGTCCCCCGCCGGCAATGATTAAGTCACGCCGGCCCTTGGCACTAATGATCCCCACCGTCACGGTGCCTTCGAGCTCTCCAAGCGGATTTCCCACCGCCATCGCCCAATCCCCCACCTGCATCTCGTCGGAGTCGCCGAGTGGCGCCACGGGCAGGGGCGCATCCCCGGGGGCCAGATCAAGCTTGAGGACCGCGATGTCCGTGCCGGGATCCGTGCCGACCAGCCAGGCCTCGTAGTTGCGTCCGTCGCTCAAGTGAACGGTCTGGGTTTCCGAGCCGGTGACCACGTGATCGTTGGTGAGCAAAAAACCCGCGGCGTCGATGATGAACCCCGAACCGGCCGAGGGCACCTCGATCCTTCCGTCGTCAGTGGAATCGGGGAAGAGCTGCTTGAACAAATCTTCTTGGGGACCCTCCATGGAAGGATGGCTCATGCTGTGACGGCTTTCCACGGACACCACGGCCGGAATGACGCGTTTGGCCACTTCAACGAACGGACTGGAGACCAGGGGCGTTTTAGACGCGGGAACAGTGGTCAGGTTGCGAGGCACCTCCAGGCGGTCGTTCTTCTCATCCTGGGACGAGGCGGAACGCGGGCCGTTGGGTAACGTCGTGGATAGAACAAGCCCGCCAATAAGGCCCGCCGCCACCAGAAGCACGCCGGTGAGAAGCATGCGTACCTTTCTGGAGCGAGCGTCATTCATTTCAGTGTCCATGTTCGGTTGCCGCACTATCCGCGTCCCCCTGAGCCCGGCGTCCCTGGAGTCTGGCCCCGGAGCGTCTGAATCTCGCGTTCTTTGTCTTCCAACCGCCGCTCGAGCTCTTCGAGGCGACGCATGTGGGACAACACCATGGGATCCGAGCCGACCTGGACATCGCCGCGGCGCAAAAGCTGATACACGCGTCCGCCCAATCCCGCGAACTCCCGCGTGAGCTCACGGCGCAACGTGGCCTCATCGAGCTTCTTGACCCCCAAATTCACGCCTTCCACCGCTCGCCCGGATGCGGTGGCGTAGGCCTCGGTCATTGTCCGCTTGAGTCGTTCCCAAAGGTCAGGCATGGCGGTTTCCCCCCCGCATCTAGTCTAGATGATACCCTCTCGCTGCGATTTTCCGAGTAGTTCTCTATCGGAGGCGTTCTTTCGGCATGGCGTTCGTCGACCCCGGGTCCACCCTAACCTTCTTGAGTGACATCCATCTCGGTGGGTCCCCGGAGGGGGAAGAGGCAGTGAAGCGGGAGCGCTTGTTTGCCCTCTTCGACCAGGTGGAGGAAGAACAGGGGTCTCTCTATATTCTTGGAGACCTCTTCGATTTCTGGTTCGAGTATCGCTCAGTGATTCCCCGAGCCGCGGTTGGAACGATCGCCCGCCTCGACACCTTGGCCCGGCGCGGCAGCCCCGTACATTTCCTGGGGGGTAATCACGACTTCTGGCTTGCTGATTTCCTGAAACGCGAGACCGCCGTCCAGGTGCTCGAGGACGGATCCGACATCTCGGCGCAAGGCAAAACCGTGCGTCTCTTTCATGGGGACGGGCGCGGCCCGGGCGATCACGGGTACAAAGTCTTGAAGCGGGTGGTGCGCAACCCTCTCGCGATCGGACTCTTTCGTTGGGTACACCCGGACATCGGTATTCCCTTCGCGCTCTGGACCTCCGGCACGAGCCGCCATCACACCGCGGAACACCCCGTGGACGTGGAGCGCATCTATCGCAATGTGGGCGTTCCTGCGCTCGGCGACGGGGCGGACACGGTGCTCATCGGACACCATCACGTTGCGCGTCACTTGCGGCGGGCCGAGGGCGAGATGATTTTCCTTGGCGATTGGTTCCGGCAGTTCACGTGCGCTCGGCTGGAGGGCGGCGAGTTCGCGCTCCGGCAGTGGCCGCTCGACACAACCCTCCCTACCGAATGATGGCGAGCTTTTCGATCCCCAACGTTGTTCCGCCCGCGTTCTCGAAGCGCACCAGATAAAGTCCCGGCGCTAACGCGTCCAGGGAGCGTGTTTCGGTTTTCCCAGTCGCGCGCCAGGAGAGCCGCTCCTGGCCGTTCAAGTCATAAAGCGCGATCCGGGTTCCCGGCTCGACCCCTTCCACGACCAGGTTTTCTTCGGGCCTCACCGGGTTGGGATACAGGACTCGTCCGACGCGGAAAGTACGGGACGATCCTTGCTCAGGGACGCACGGCGCTTGCATCTCGAGCGTGTGCACTCCGGACGCCAGTGGCCCTCCCAGCGCGAGATCGAATGACTCCGAGCCTACTGTTTCGGGGAACGATCGGTTCTCGGGTTCTAGGATGAAGGTGGGATCGCAGGCGAGCGAATCGCCGCCGAGGGTGACGTGCAGCACGTGACGCGCGGGATCGTAATGAACGTCGGCCAGCACGGTGGGAGAGAGTTCGCCAGGATAGGGCGGCACAGCTGCCGCGCTTCGCACGCTCCCCCCCAACGGCAATCCGTCCACTTGCCAGGCCCCGATCACGATCACCGAGTCCGGGGATTCCTTTCCGGGAACGACGAGAAGTTCTTTGCCTTCTTTGTACAAGTGCACGGCGCGCGGCGGCTCGAGACGGTTGCCGATGCGAAGCAGCACTTCCGGTAACGGGCCGGGGCGAAGCGGCGTCTGGAAATCGAGGGCGATCTCGCTCTTTTCCCAGCGGGGAACGAGCGGTTCCACAGGACGGCCGAATACATCGCGCGTGCGCGTGACACATGAACCCCCGCTCAGCGTGTAACGCACCGACTCTCCCAGGGCCAGCGTGTCGTTCGCGTTGTTTTCAGAGATGGCGAGAGGATAGGTGCCACGGATGTCGCCGCTTCGGACGAGAGAGAGTGATGAGCACTCGTAGAGTTCCCATCCCAACACGACATCGAGCCCCTGGGCGCCAGGGCTCGCCGATTGAATTTCGAAGGGCTCGACCGAAAATGCTGGGAGAGCACGCTCGAGCAGAAGATCCTCAGAAGCCGATCCGGCCGAAGTTCCGATCCACAGCATCGAGTTACCCGGAACAGAAACGAACGCGAAACCATCCACGCGCGGCAGCGCGGATGCATGGATGCGGCCATACCAGGACAGCCCATAAGTCGTGACCGGGTACCCCCCTTCGGCCCGCACCGCGTCGACCCAGCGATCCCGCCGCAGCCAGAGATCACTTCCATTCGCGAAGAGCTGAATACGACCGGGGGAGATCATTCCGCCAAAGGCCAGCGTGGCATCGGTTCGATAGGCGGCTCCGTTCCACTTCCACCGACGCAAGCGTGTTGCCGCACGATCCAGATCTCCTTCTTGGTTCGGAAACGGGGGATCACGTTCCACCGTCACGAGATCTGGCCCCTCCAACACGCCCGGAACCGCCGCCAAGGCCGGCTCGAAGGGAACGGGGCCGTGAAGCATCGTCTCGAATCGCAAGCCCGCTCCGGCGAGCTCGAAGATCGCGATGTCTCCCTCCTGATTCGGGATCGCAATCTCATCGTTGCCATCTTGATCAAAATCACCGATGGCTGCCTGCGCTTGGAGATCCGGGCCGCCCGAAGCCGCCTGCGCGACCAAGGTGAAACCGCCCGAGCCATCCGGACCCAGAAGTCGCAATGACCCGCCAGCTACCACGAGCAGCCCCGACCCATCTGGCGAATCAACGAAGCGCACGGGCCGCGTTCCTGTTTCCTGGTGCGCGAGACGATCTGGAAAGCTGAACGGCGTCGTGGCTTCCCAAATGTCCCACGCATCCAGACGAAACACGGCCAGCTCGAGACGGCCATCTCGATCAGTGTCGGCGGCGTCCACGGGAATGCCTCGAAACAAGAGATCGGAGGAGCCTTGTTCGTCAACCACGCCCGGCCCCGAGACTTCGTATTCCTTCACCGACCCATATAGATTGCCGGAGGGCGGGGTCTCAACGAAGACCTCGGGGATCCCATCTGCATCGTGATCCAGCGCGCGCGGCATGGGCGTTCCGGCGGGGAAATCCTCGCGTCGGTCCGCGTTCCACACCGTGGCTGACAGCACGTATACCGGCCGTTCGGAGAGGAGTACGAATGGTAGCGCTTCTCCCGAACGGCCCAGCACGTCCAGAGTCTGGCTTCCACCAGGTAACGGGGCCTCGAGACGGACGCCGTGGTGTCGTCCCAAGGCGGCTTCCAGGGTAAATCGCTCGAAGCCATCCGGCCCGGACAAGCGCAACGCGCCCTGCTGCCGTTCTCGTGAAGACCACCACGCGGCCAGGCTCCAGCCCGCGCTATCCGCTTGTGCCTCGACGACGATGCTGTCAGCGTGCACCGTCGGCGCAGGAAGAAAGGCACGCGAGCGCTCTTCGATCACACCACGTTCGCGGGTGTGGGCGGAGAGACGAAATACCCAGAATCCTTCCTCCCCCGCCGGCGGCGTGAACGCAGCGAGACTGTCGTTCAGTACTTGTTGCGTGGATCCGGTGATGAGCGTGCGTTCTCCAACGCCCGAGGCGGTCACTGCCGAGCTTTCGGGAAGCACGGACAAACTCCAGTTCAAGAGATCCGGCGCAGTGATCGTGCCTCGAACCCCAGGCCCCAGGCCGTCGGGCGGATGGCTCTCGATTTGAATAACCGGCGGACGCGCACTCGTGCTCACGGCTCGGGCGGCATCAAGCAATCCCCATCCCGCTCCCGGTTGCCAACCCGGCTCCTCGCGGCGAGCGCCCAACCGAATCGCCCAGCCAACCTCGTTTGCGTTCCAGTCCGGATGCGCGCTCCACACCAGCGCAGCAACGCCGGAGACCATCGGAGCGCTGAACGAGGTTCCCGTCGCGGTGCGATACATTCCGCCAAGATACGTCGTGTACACGCCCACTCCCGGGGCCAGAAGATCGAGATCCTGGCCGTAGGTCGAAAAATCGGCGCGCGTATCGTTGCGTGTGCTCGCTCCCGGCACAAGCACTCCAGGATACGCCGCGGGGAAAAAGGGATGATCCGCCCCGGTGTTCCCCGAGCTGGCCACTACCAATGCACCGCGCTCACGCGCATAACGCACCGCATGACGGATGAGCGGTGCATCGATCACATCGCCAAATGAGAGGTTCAACACTTTCGCGCCGCGATCGGTGGCATAAAGAATGGCCGCCGCCGCGTCGTCTTCCTGAAGCAGAGCGGCAACGAAGGGAAGCGTGGTGTGGAATCCGGCCCGCACGGGAAGGATGCGCGCACCAGGCGCCACGCCGGCAACGCCGCGCGCATTGTTACGTTCGGCCGCGGCGACACCCGCTACTTCCGTGCCGTGACCCACATCATCGCTCGGATCCGGATCGCGAACGAGATAATCGCCGTCCCCCGGATATCCGGGCACATCGGTGAAATCGAATCCGCGTACGTCGTCGACGAAACCGTTCCCGTCATCGTCCACACCTGGCAAACCGTTGGCTTCCAAAACATTGATCGCAATCTGATTCCCCAGATCGGGGTGATCGAGCTCCACGCCCGTATCGATGATCGCAATCAGTACGCCTGCACCATCGGTGGTCTCCCACGCTTCCGGGACGCGCGCCGAGGCGAGCGCGTACTGCTGGGAAAAGAGCGAATCATCGGGCGTGACCTGCGTAATGGGGAGGAGATGATTGGGTCCCGCATAGAGCACCTGCGGATCTTGTTGGAGGCGGAGCGCGGCGGCATCGAGGTCGGCGCCCGGATCGAGCTCGAGCACCCAGGCCCGCCCTTGAAACGCCTGCAAAGCCGAGCTGGCCGGACTTACCGGAAACGCGTTGCGAGCGGCGACACCTTGGCGGCGGGCCAATTCGGGAAGCGCGAGCGCGTCCTCTGCTTTGGAGTATCGCGGGGCGAGGATGACGATGAGCTCGTTTTGGGAAACGAGGGATGACCCGGACGACGCATCCGTCGCTGCCCCGGTTATAGCAAGCGAGAGGACGGTCAGGACAAGAAGGGCACGATGAGCCGGCCGCCGCTTACCAGCTGTAGCCGACCGTGATGCGATGACTGCTCCCCAGATCGGACTGAATCGGCGTGAACGCGTAATGCACGCGAACTTTGTTTTGATATCCCACGCCGAAGCTTACGTCCTCGTTGTCGAGGCCGCTCTTCACTCCCGCGCCCATGAGAAACTGCCCGCGATACGCGTACTCCGCTCCGACGCGGAACGACACGTCGTCCCCGCGCGCGGCCAGCGCGTCGGCGGCCAGAGTCAGACCGCCGCCCTTCGGGTCCGGGCGTCGATAAGACACACCGCCTTGAAGCGCGGTCGGCAGATCGAAGTTCTGCGCGTCGGGAATGTCGTAATGCATGCTTCCGCCGAGGTGGCGAAGCACAGCGGCCGCGGTCACGCCGCGAAGGGGCGTCTTCCATTGGCCACCCAGGTCGAACGAAACCCCGGAGAGCGAGAAATCACCCTCGGATGTACCGACCAGCGACTCGCGTACGTAGCGCACCGTACCGCCGAGCCCGATCGCGTCCGTGAGCTGGAAGGCATACGAACCGGAAAACGCGTTGTTCGAGAACCCGAACATGCCCGTGTACGCTCCCGTCTCGTCCCGCGCCTCGATATCGGAGGTGTAGAGACCGATGAACGAGAATCCCACCGCATGCCGGCCGCGGTGGGCGCCGAAACCGACGAACTCATGGTTGAGATCCTGAAGCCAGGCGTGATGCGTGCCGCTCACGTCGTTGTGCTTGATGCCGAGGAGACCGGCCGGATTCCAGTAGGTGGCCGAGGCGTCGTCGGCCACCGAGACGTACGCTTCGCCCAAACCGGTCGCCCGCGCCCCTGCCCCCAGCTTGAGGAAGGTGAGCACGGTAAGCCCGGGGTCGTCGGCACGGGCCGGGACCGCGGTCGCGGTCAGCGCGACCGCCAGGGCCAGCAACGCCATCATGGATCGCATGCGGTGTCCTCGAGTCGTCCAGTGAATAACGCGACCGTTCATCATACTTAACCTCGCTCTAACGAACCACCACGAAGGGCTGCACGAGCACTTCGCGGGAGCCTCCCGATTCCGCTTGGAAGCGGGCGAAATACATGCCCGGGGCGACCGAGCTGCCCCGCTCGTTGGTCAATGGCCACCGCACCATGTTGTCCGTGCCGGGAAAGATCGTGCCTTCGAGCGTGCGCACCCGCTGGCCCTGCGTATCCAGCACCTCGATCGTCACCCGGTTCACGGTGGACCGAATTTGGTAATGAAAGCCCGCATCCTGATGCATGACGGGGTTGGGCACCACGAAGGCCTCCACGAGGAGACTCTGGGGATCCAGAGGTGTGGCGCTGGGCGTGGTCGCGCGCGCGGTGCGCCCGACGTCGTGGCGATACACCGGCCAGGGTCCCGCCGCAGTTCCGGAAGCACCCACTTCTCGGACGACCACACGCCCGCGACGTTCGAGAACCGGCGATTGATCGCCGTTCGTGATCGTGCCGTCTTGGGGAACAGATACCGTCACATCTTCCACCGTGACCAGCTCGAGCGTGCCATCGTGATCGAGATCGGTGACCACGGGATAGGTACGGCCGTTGCCGCCACCCAGGTAGGACCATTCCGCCAGCGATCGCCCCGTCGCGTCATGGCCTCGCACCTGTCCGTCCGGCAAGGGCAGGAGCAACTCCGCCCCGCTTTGCCCATCGAGATCCAGACAGAACGGAGACAGGAAGGGTTGCGTGTACCTATTTTCTGCGGGCACCATCACCGGCAACGTGAGCACCGAGGTACCGTTGTAGTTGAGAACGTAGAGTTTGTTCTCCGGACCGAATACGAGCACCTCGAGGTAGCCGTCGCCGTCGATATCAGAGAGGGAAATCGCATCATCGGCGAGTGCACCCACCTGCACCGGCCATCCGGGCATCTCCTCGAAGAGATCGTTATCGAAAATAACCGACCCATGAACATCCGAGGGATCGATGGGGCCTAGCTCCTTGGTGTGGCCATCCACGCTTACGATGCGAATCGAGAACACGTGCACGAATCCTTCCGAGTCCAGGACCACGACCTCGTCCAAGCCGTCGCGATTGAGATCCCCCGCCACGGGGGCCGAGTACGCGATCGTGTCCGCTTCCGAAAACGCAATGGTGCGCGCATCGCCGAAATCACATGAGTCATCGAGCCGGTCGAACATCGTCACGGCCAGATAGCCGCCTTGGGCGGTGCGAACCGAGGACGCGATCTCGAGAATGCCGGCATCCACCGAGTCGATGTCGACCAACGCTGGAGCGAGCACCGAGTCTCCGGGGATATCCATTACCGCAACGCGTGCGGTCGTGGTGAGTCCGGGCAAGCGAGGCGGAGCGATGGCGAACAAGCTGCATGAATGAAGTGCGGTGTCGGCCATGGGAACGATGATCTCGGGCCGGCCGTCCAAGAGCGCATCCGGCGAAGATCCACAGAGAAGTGCGTGAGTCGTCGGCTCGAGGTTGCCACCCGCAATCCCGATGCGACCGGGATCCTTCGGTAACACGAAATACGGAACCGGCGTCGGCTGTGGTGCGCCTTGGGTGTCGAGGAAGGAGCCGTCGTATGTCGTCGCGAGCACGCTGTCCCCGCTCACCCAAACCAGCTCGGGACGCGGATCGCTGTCCAGATTGACCAGGATCGGCTCCGCCCGTAGATGGCTCCAACCGATCTGTGCCGGACCGGTGGTGGTGAAAAACGCTGTGCCGTCGGGTCGAAGCACACTGACTCGACCCGCACTCGCGGTGGCGGACGTGGCTACGATCTCCTCGGTTCCGTTTCCGTCAAGATCGCCGACCACGGGTTGTAGATTTCGGGTGAGGCCCGGGAGATCCTGCGGCCAGCCCGCGCGCAGGTCGCCCTTTTCGGCTGAGGTTGGATCCTGAAAGCCGACCTTGAACGTCATGATCGGGGTAGGCCCTGAAATGTCCGTGATCCAGATGCCGGTGTGCGCGTTGCCGTAACCATCGGTGTTGGGTTCGGTGTGCGGGGTGAATTGGGTGGTGAAAGGCGCCCACCAGGAGTCCTTTGCGTCACCGAAGGCTTCGAAGGTGAGGATCAGCTTGTCGAGATCCTGGATGCCGTCGGCTTCCTCGAGATCGACGCCCTTGTGCAATGCGTCGGCGTTCACGAGGTTGTAGTCGAGAAGATCGCGAATGATCGATTCGTCAATGTGATAGATGAGGAGACCGGAACCGTCCTGTTCGGGGGGATACTCGGATGTGGTCGTGGGGAGATACCAGTCGAATTCGGCGCCGGCGTAGGAATCGACCCAAAAATCGAACGTGCTGTCGTGGTCGGCGTCGTCGAAATCGAATTTCTGATTGTTGTTGTAATCGTGGCGACGATTTTCGATGAGCAGATACTCGTCGCCTCCCATGGGGATGCGTAACGCCGCCGTTTTGCGATTACCGTCGGTTTCGATCCCGGGCAGGCTCACGTCGAATGTGGAATGCGACGGATCGGGCCGCACGACTTGAGGACGTAGCCATCCGCAATAAAACTTGCACCAGACATCCATCTCGGCCGGATAGAACCCGTTCTCGTTCCAGATGCCGGCGCCCATGAGACCGAACGCGCCGATGCCCTGACTATCGGCGTAGATGCTGTTATCGGGACCGGTGGTGTCGTAGAGATCCGGCAAACCGAAGCTGTGGCCGAATTCGTGGGCGATCACGCCCATCGAGCCGAACACGTAGCCGTCCTGACTTTCTGTTTCCGGGTAAATCACCATGCTCGGAACGAAGAATTTGCCCCCGGTGGCGGGATCGGTGTCGTTGGTGGGCACGCCGATACAACTCTCCGAGTACTCGTTCGGGATGCAGTCGGGCGGCAGATCGAGCCAGTACTGAAAATCGATGGCGCGGAAGAACACCGACCAGATCTCGTGGGTGGAGTCGTTGTTGACGTCGGCTTCCTGACCCGCCCCGGCATGGAAGAGAGCGAAGCGGGTGTAGCGTGAAAAATCGACGTCGTCGTCGGCCGCCTGCACGGCATCGCGCACCAGCGACGCTTCACGCACGGCGAGGTCCTCGTCGTCGCCGTACCAGGTCATTTCCTGCGGCAAGCGATAGACGCGCGGGCTCAGCTCCCAGGTGATGGTGACCAGGGTATCCGTGACTTCCTGGTAATACTGGTTGAGGAAGGTGAGCAGGCGATTGAAGTAGGCGTCGAGGGAATCCGCCGGAGCGCCGTGCTCGACGCTACCCATCGGCTGATCGTCGAAATCTACGAGGAGCGCGATCATGTGAAGCGTGTCACGCGGGGCTTCGAGCGCGGCAGTTGCTCCGAGGGCACTTTCGTTCTTCAGATGCCAGTCGTGGTACCCGAAGGCAGGTCCGCCCAGGGTCACCGGCGGCTTCTGTCCAAGAGTAGTCGGGGGCTTGAGCCGGGGGCGCAAACCTTGCTTTTGCGGGACGGGCGGCACGAAGCACGGGTGAGGGTAGAGCTCCGAGGGAGAGGGGGCGGCCTGAGCCGAGCTCATGCTCAAAACTAAAAGAATAGGGAGCAACCACCACCCGCGCGCCATCGGGCGCGGGAGTCGCGTTCGATCGATCATGCCTTGGTGGTTCTCATGGGTGGCTGGTGCTCGGCCGGAAGCCCGGATCGGAAGCGCAAGAAAATACCCTAGATCCGCGGTCTGGGGAACTGGAGCTCCGTCCCGGGTAAAACCCTTTCCATGCTGGAAGGTTCCCCCTCAAAAAAAGCGGCCCCCTTCGTTCGAAGGGGGCCCAAACATCCGCAAAGGCCGGGCCGATGCACCTAAAGCGGATGCGAGCTTAGAAACTCACTACGCTCTTCCATATCTACGCGGGTCTAGATCGAAATGCTGAGCGCCCCGCAAAAAAACGGCCCCCCTCGCTTTGAGGGGGGCCTTCACCCGCTGAAGGCCGGGCCGATGCACCTTCTTGCGGATGCCTCACATGGCTCGGAGGTCCCGCTCCCCTGCCGGCGCCGGGGAGGTTGCTGCAGTGAAGCGAGACCTCCGAAATCGCGACCGCCCCGTGCCCTCTTACGGGGCGGTCAATCCCTTACCAACCGCGGCTGTAGCCGCGCAGCACTCGGAACCACGTTTCGTCGCGACCGAGGAACTGCGGCCCATCAGGGACCCTGATGACTCGCGGTTCCAGACCATTCCGCTGGACACCGCCCGCCGCCACCGTGCCGCGCACGTTTCCGGTGTTCACCGACAGACCCGCGTTCCAGGTGGTCGTGTAGCGGGGCTGCGACCAGCCGAGGTCGGCGAGATCGTCATCGATCAGGTCCTGCCAGTGATCCGCCAAGGGTTCATCCGAGGCGAAGGCCACGATGCGCTCCACACCGGCCGGGCCAGTGACTTGCAGTTTGTAGCCGGCATTCCGGCCAGGTAGCGTCACCGTGTGTCCCGCGCGCACAAACCCGTCATCCCAACGGTTGTCGGGGAAGAGCAAGCTCGCCCGACCCCGCGTGTCGATGTCGATCAGCACCACGAACGCATCTTCGTGCGTCCGGAATGAGACCTTCATCTTCTGGCCAGGGTGAACCGAGACGCCCGTTCCACCCTGGTTCCACACATCCACGACGCCTCGGTCGTAACCCCGACCGTAGTCGTCATCGGGCACCGGCACGAGCTTCGGCGAAACGCGGTCGCGCGTCTGCGCCGAGGCGGTTGCGATCGGCAACCCGATGATCAGCATCGAAAGAAAAGCTCCTATGAACATCTGCTTCGTTTTCACTTGTGCCTCCTTTGTTCGTCCGCACGCCAGTGATAAAAGCAAGTGGAATGCCATTCAGGCGGCAAAGCGTTAACAAGCTAGTATTCAATGACTTACGAGAAATAAAGCTCTGCGCCGACCGGAGGAAAGTTGTACCTGCGGGGGCGGTCCAGGAAGGCGGTGTGTCGATGCAGCTACGGCGATCTATTCAGGGCTTTTGAAACACGTACGCGCCGAAGCCGAGGGTCTCGCGGCCCCACCGCAAATAGCCCTCGCGCCAGGCGCGAATGCGGTGGAGGAGCGCGTCGGCATCAGGATCTTCGGGATGCGTCGCCACGTAATCCTCGACGGACTGGAAGTAGGCGTCCTCGTAGACGTCCCACTCCGCCGGACTCGCCGTGCGATCGAGAATGCAGGTGAGGCCGGCACTGACGCCAGCGGCAAGATTACCGGCGTGATCTCGCAACTCGTCGGGCTTGGCGCCCAGAAAGGCCAAGTATTCAGGATCGGGCACTCGTTTCCAGTAACCCTCACCGATCAGGATGCGTCCCTGCGGGCGAACCCATTCAGCCAGTGAGTAAATCGTGGTCTGAAAATCGCCGAAGGCGTGCGTGGATCCAAAACAAATCGCGGCGGCGAAGGATTGCGGCGGCGCAGCGTATCCACTGGCGTCGGTCAAATGAAAGGTGATGCGGCCAGGGCCGGCTCGGCGATACGCTTCGGCTTTGGCGATCTTGTGAAATGCTGGATTGGTGTCCAGGCCAACTCCCTGGATGTCATAGCGCTCGGCGAGGCGGATCAGCATCTCTCCCTTGCCGCACCCAACATCGATCACCGTGTCCCCTGGACGTAGCGCGAGCGCATCGAGACAGGTGTCGACGGCCGACGTGGAGACAGGGTTCAGGATCGCCATGTGCCGATGCGCGATCGTGGTGAACTTGAACACTTCCATGCCCTAAAGCCTGGCGTGGAAAGGCGGAATCGGCAAGGGAGCGCGGGAACGCGAGCTTTTGGCCTACACGGCTACCAAGAGCCAGTGTTTGGGATTGTGCGCTTTGGAGCCCCATCCAGCGGCCATGATGACACGGTAGCCGCTTTGATTGGAGCCTACGCCCTGGCCAAGGAATCCGGTTCCCCGGAATACCGGGCCTGGGTATTCAAGAAGGCCCAAGAGACCTTGTCCGCTGGGTGGTAGGCAAGCCGGCTCCTTGCGTTACTATGCTTCCTTGTGTTCCCCGAATAAACGGGGGCCGTATCCAAAGGAGGTCTAGTCATGGCGCAAGTCTTGACAAAGCTCTTGAGGCGGTCCCTGGTTTGCTCCATCTGGTTGAAGATGGGACGGCCGGCTTAGGGGATCGCAACGGGGTAAGGCGTCGAGGACGCAGCCGTATGGTTGGGTCATCGCTTGGTTTCAACCAACCGAGCGGGAGTAAGGCGGGAGCTGTTAGCCGGACTGGGTAGCTTGGCGGAGCTATTCATATACATGGATCCACTCCGTCCGGGATTTCCAAGTGAACCGCAGCTCCACCCCACTTTTTGAACGCCGCGCAGAAAGGCTCAAGTGCCAGACGAATCACTGTTCCAAGAATTGGTGACAGGCTCTCACTACGCCGCCGAAAGAGCGAAATACTTCTTGAAGCGTTTCGATGAGGGAGAAGAGGCGTGTTTGATCCATGCGGCCCTGGAGTTACGCCTTGCTCTTGAATACATCCCGCTAGAGCGGTTAAAAGGCTCGGGTAAGCTAGAAGAATTGAAGGAAGAGATCCTTACTAACCGCGGCTGGAATCCGAGAGCTTTCATGAAGCGTCTATTTTCCGCAGCTCCCGAGACTAAGAGTCCAGGCAGGATACTCTTCTTTGTTGGTCAGAAAGTTGGTTTCGATGCCAAGTATGTGCCTCCAAGCCAGTCCGCTGGATCTCAAGCTGATGCATTGTCAAAACTTCTTCACGCGCCGTTGATGTTCCTAACTGATGCCTGGACCCGGCAAGGGCAGAGCGCTGGAGGGAATGATCCGGCGTGCTGGACTCGGGACGATTGGAGAAGTTTTATGGGAAAAGTGCTCGACGAAATTGAGGTTAGGACACGTAGCGCTCTGACTTATATGGGCCCAATCCCTCGGCTCCCTGGCTCTTAGCTGCTCTCGCTTTGTCGGTTCGATCGTGGAGCCCTGAGACCAGTATCCCGTTCCCACTGTTCGATATTTTCGGGGTCAATGTCGGCCATCAGATGATCTGTCAAATCGACAGTTCGAAAATCGACACCCGCTACAGTTAGCTCAGATGCCAAAGGGCTCTCGCGAGGGTTGATCGCCTCCTCTCTGAAACGAGAAGCAACTTGATCAGCAAGAGTCAGACCATCTCGCATCCATTTAGTATTCGGATCGCGCTCACTGCGCCACGACAATGAAATGGCGTCAGGGCGTATTGCTTGCAATCGGCCCTGGATAACCTTAGCCGCCCGTGGGTCTGGAGCACTCGGATCGTCCATCACTCCCTGCAGAACTCCAGGACCACGAAACACCTGATCCAGCAGCAGCCGACGGTTTGGTTCCGCCAATGACTTGGGGTCCATCAGAACAGAGACCCCACTGATCGGTCCGCGCGTTACGGAAAAGCCGATAGCGTGGCTGATCGCTTGGATCATGCAATAATTCCAGATCAAGTCTCGGCTTGAGGGAAGCGTGCCATCTGGCCGCAGGTACTTTGGTTTTGAGCCTTCTAGAAGACGCCTCGCGCGGCCCATAGTTTCCAGGCGCTCAAATTTATCTACCACCGCAGATCCATATCCTGGTTTCGGTTTCACGAACGTCACTAGGACAGCCGCCCCGTTTTTCTTGAGGTTGGTTGCTAACCGTGCCTTTGGTGTTCGATCTATTTTGGGTCGATTGCCATCGAAGCAGATGGTTGCCGCGCAGAAAAAGTCTTCATCATCCTCGATGGGCATAGTTCCGGCTTCGTCACAGTAGATTTCGATGTGGGTCAACTCCGGGCTAATCCTTCTTTCCTCCGGCATTGATGAAAGCCGCCAGAACGAATGCTCCAACAACCACCGCAAAAGTTTTGAGCAAGAAAGGAACGACATCTTCCAAACGTACATCCGGGTCAGATCGATGGAAAAACCACCAGACAAACGGGAGAGCTAAGATTGCCGAGGCGATCCATCCAATTGCCCGAAGGAAGTTGACCAAAATCCGACGTTGAGCAAGGTTCATCCGAGGCGGGAGTGTACCTTTCCGGGTTGAAGGTGTCTCTCAGGCCCTCCATGCCATCGGGTCAAACCAGCCTCGGCCAGCTAGTCTCTAAAGCCACTAGCCCCCAGGCTTTAAGTTGAGTGGAGCCGACTCCCGAACAGGCCGCGGGGCTAGTTCTGGATTGCCTTCCGCCACTTGGTACGCCCAGTCGAAGGTGAGATAGTCAAGGGACATGCTGCGCGCCCGCACCTTGGCGAAGTTGTTGCTCTTCGTCCAGACCACATAGACGTGGCCCGGAATTACTTCCGCGCTTCCGGTCGGACTCCACCCCGAGGTGGGCGCCCAGCTCACATCGTCGAAGCCGGCGTAGCCGGCATCCTGGATGTCGGTCTCGGTGTTGGCCGCGACCAGGAAGTCGCCTCCGTCGGTGCGAATGAAGTACATATCGGCATCGACGTCGTCCCAGGGAACAGACCGGGCCAGGGACAGATCCCAGCCGCTTCGCGGCCAGTTGTCGCCGTTGGCGTCGTAGATTCGGGCGTCGAAGCCTTCCGGCCGCGGCGTGTCGTAGGCGGTTTCACGGCTGAGTTGGGTTTCGTAGCCGCAGAAATCGATCGCCGTTACCGCGTAGTAGTACGTGACCCCGTTGGCCACCGCGTTGTCTACGAAGTAGTCGCCGTTCGTGTGCCCGATCTCATGGAACCCGCCGTCCGGAGATGTGGAGCGATACACCACGAACTGGCTCACGTTTTCCGGTTCCACCGCGATCCAGTACACCGCCACCTGTCCGTCGCCGGTCACCGAATAGAGACCGACCGGCGCCACCGCCTGCGCGCAGGGCGCGTGGTACGCACCCTCTTCGTGGCAACCGGAAATGAGTGCGGCGCCCAGCATCACGCCAAGCACGGCGAGAGGGACGCGGTTTGTAAGTCCAAAGTGAATGCCTTGCATGTGCGACCTCCTGAATGTTGTCAGGTAAGTCATTGAGCAAGGCAGGTGCCAAGGATGCCAATCAGCGGGATGTTGCGACAGTGCTTGAAGATGCGGAAGAAAGGTGGCGGCGGCGAACTCGGAGTAGGTGTCCCTGTCCGATCACCTGTAGCAGGATGAGCACACTTCAAAAAGGGACCGCGGCGCCAGAAACCTGACGCCGCGGCTTCTCGGATGACGGAAGTCCTGGGACCAGCCTGGACATCCCCCATATATGGTCTGCGAACCAGGAACCGCCACCCGATACGGAACCGATAGTCCCCTTCAAATTGCCTTCCGGTGTCCATCTCACCATCGGGCATCCCGTCCGCCAGGACGGAGGATGGCAGGGGATGGGGATCTGCGCTCGTTCAATCCCCACCCCCCCCTTTTGCACCTCCATCAGATGCGGAGGAAAACCCCCGCATCCCCGGAGATCCGGTGCCTTACGAACCGTTTCTGCGGAAACAGCCCGCTCGGAACCGTCCTTAACGTCCGGTCATCCGGACGTGTATGCCATGCATTCGGTGAGCCCCTCCCTCCAGGAGCGTGAACTCACCGTGAACCCGGGGCGAGGCTCAGCCGAAGAAGGGGGCATAAACGCCCTCCCCGAACCCAATCGGCCTGGCGCCGGGTCGGAAGCTACGACGTTCTCCCGCCGCTGCCTCGCCCAAGTCTTCTTGCCGTATGCAAACTTGTTCGCCGTCCCGAATTGCGGCACGTCGCGCCGCGGTCAGGATGGCATTCTTGATGTGGCCGCCGGCAAGTGGATAGCGATGCGCAAGCACGCGCAGATCGACATCCTCAGCCAATGGCATCCGTCCGGGAATCAGGGATTCCCAGATTCTTAGTCTTTCCGTCGGTCCGGGAACGTTGAACTGGAACGTTGCCGAAACACGACGCGCCAATCCTTCATCCAAAGTCACCATGCGGTTAGTGGTGAGAATGCAGAGACCCTCAAAGGTTTCGAGTTCGTGGAGAAGAATGCTCACCTGTCGGTTGTACGCGCGATCGTTGTAGAACCCGCCATCCAGTCGCGAAGAGAGAATGGCGTCTGCCTCATCGAGGAGCAACACCGCTCTCGCCTCGCGGGCGGCGCGGAAGATCTCCACGATGTTCTTCTCCGTCTCCCCGATCCACTTGCTTTCGAGCTCCGCATAGTCCGCAATGTGAAGCGGACGACCCAGACGATGAGCCATCGCTTCGGCGGTCATGGTTTTGCCGGTCCCTGGAGGCCCGGCAAAGAGGACCACCGTGCCCTTCCCCTTTTCCAGGACACGATCGAGTCCCCATTTCTCGTAAATCGCTCGTCCTTCCCGGGCCTGCCACAGGACCTCTTCCACGCCGCGTCGTATGGCCTGGGACAGCACGACGTGCTCGAGAGAAACTTGGGGGGCGACGACTCGATAGGAGGTGGCGCTGGTTTCGCGCATCCCCTGGAGTCCCGGTTGCTCTTCCGTGATGTTTGGTCTCTCGGAAACACCCAGAACTACGCGTAGAGTCTTCTCCGTGACCTCATAGGCAGCCCTTAAGAAGTTGTCCAGGTGATCATGATCGGAACTCACCCGCAGCAACCCCCGTCTCAAGAGCGTCGCCCCCGCATCCAAAAATCGAGACGCTTTCAAGGCTTCCACGGAATCCGGAAATAGCAGGTTCAGGATCTCGTGGCCGCCGGTGTGACGCGCGTGGCCATGCCCGCGCGCTTCGTTATAAAAGCCAACGAGGAGGATCTGCTCCTCCTCGGGTTCTAAGCCGTGGTGTTCGACAAAGTCATCGAACGCAAATCGAACGCCCTGGCGAACCGTCTCGGCTTTCCGGCGCCGGACGCGCTCGGCGAGCTCGGTCGCCTCCGCCATGACCCCCCGGTAAATTTCCAGGAGCTGGCTGCGTTCGGAAACGTACCCGCTGCGCTCGGAATAAGAGACCATTCGTTCCGCGTCGAGCGCCTCGGCACGGATGGAGTAGGCATCGCTGCGGCGGCGAATCAGCTCAAAGCAGTCCGCGAAGTATTCGAACTGGTCGCGATAGGCCAGCACGCTGTCACTCCGCATCGGCTCACCCTCGTTTCTATGGGGGAGTACGTCAGGTTCACGCCGCTGCTTTGCAGCCAAGCACCGGGTCCTGAGTCGGTGGTGTTCAGCTTGCGCTGGCATCTCAGGACCCGATGGCTTATGGCTCGGAGGTCCCCCCTCCTGTTGCGATAGTTATGTTGCAGAGGGCGTGCCAGGCTGTGTCAGGGAAACGTTAATCCGTGTAACCCAAAGCACTTCGAAGAAATGGGACGACGCGAGCGCGTAAAATACGTCCGGTTGCGGAGCCTTCGGAATCGGAAAGTATCAATAACGTTTATACGCCGGAGGGGCCGTCTTCAGAGATGCTTTCTACGCAACAGCTTACTGATGGAAAATACGTTGATAGAGGCTTTACGACGCGCGCGAACGTGCGGAGGGCTTCGTAAGGTTGAATTCGCGAATCTTTTTGAGGAGGCACGGATACGAAACGTGAAGGGCTCGGGCGACCTGCGCCTTGTTCCACGAGTGCGACTTGAGCGCTTCCGCGATCACGCGCCGCTCCGTGCGAGCGATTTCCTGTCGCAGGGTGGCCCCGTTTTGCGGCTCGGGATCAAAAACCTGAATCTCAGCAGGAAGAAGCTCGATTCCGACGGGCTGGCTATCGTCGGCGAGCACGGCGAGCCGGCGAATCGTTTTCTCCAGCTCGCGCACGTTGCCCCGCCACGGCAGCTCGATGAGGATCCGGCGGACTTCCGCGGTGAGCCGGATCTCGGGCCGGCCGTACTGCGTAGAAAACTTGTTTACAAAATAGTCGATGAGCGGGGGGATGTCCTCGCGCCGGTCCCGGAGCGGAGGCACGAGTACGATGAAATCATTCAAACGGTAATAGAGATCTTCCAGGAACTCCCCCGCCGCAATTTTCTGGCGCAGGTTCACGTTCGTGGCACAGAGGACACGCGTGTCCACACGCAGTGATTTCACCGAGCCGACCGGACGCACTTCCTTGGTGTCCATCACGTGCAGCAGCTTGGCCTGAACGGCAAGGCTTGTTTTGTCGACCTCGTCCAGGAAAAGGGTCCCTTCTTCGGCTTCCTTGAACAGCCCGGTTTTGTTGTAGGTCGCCCCGGTAAACGCGCCCTTCACGTGTCCGAAGAGCTCGCTTTCCAGAAGCGGCTCGGGGAGCGCGGCACAGTTCACTTGCACGAAAGGTTTGGCCCGGCGGTCGGAGGCCTGGTGAATGATCTGGGCGAGGAGACCCTTTCCGGTGCCGGTCTCACCCTCGATGAGGATGGACACCGGGCTGTTGGCAACCTTGGCCACGAGCGTCAGGGTTCGCTGCAGGTCGGGATTCTGGGTCACGAACCGATCCTGGCCGGTGTCGAGAGCAATGCGGGCCTTGAGCGCTTCGTTCTCCCGGATGAGCTCGGTGTTCCAGCGCTCCATCAAAGACAGCGCGGCAAGATTGGCCAGAATGGTGAGGAGCTGGATTTCGCCCTGGTGATAGGCGCCCTCGATGTTCCCGTGCGACTTCTCCACCAAGAGCACGCCGGTTTTTTCGTCCGTCAGCGTCAAGGGAAGGAGCACGATGCTCCGCGTTCTGAACTGCGGATCCTCCGCCACCTCGCGGAATCGCGGATCCTCATGCGTATTGTTGGAACCGATGGGACGGTTGTCGCGAAGGGCGGTGTCCAGCGTCGGCCCCAAGGCCCGCAAGAATCGCTCCGCCTCCTCGTGCGACCAGCCGTGGGCGGCGGTCACCCGTACGCGGCCGTTGTCGCGCGCGTAGGCCACGCTCCCGCGGTCGGATCCCGACCGCGTCACCGCAAGACGGATGAGCTCCTCGAGCACGGCGTCGGTGTCGCTCGCGCCCTGAAACAAGCGTTTGAGCTCGCGCAACGATGCAAGCACGTCGCCACCCGACGACCAGCGCTCGGCAAACGCATCCTCAATTTCCGCGCCGAGCTGTTCGAGCTTGGTGGCGAGATCCGCATCCGCCCGGGGTGGATACACCTGACGGGCTTTGCCTAGATAGGCCGACGCTTCTTCGTAGCGATGAAACCGTGTCTCGAGCCAGGCGCGTTCGTACGCCGCGCGAGCGGCGGCGACGCGGGCATCGAGATCGAGAAAGGCGCCGTAGGCGCGCTGAAGCTGGGTGGCCGCATGCTCGAGGTCCTCGGTCGAACGATCCTCGATGGCGGCGGCGGCGAGGGCGCGTCCGTAGCCAAGATGGGTGAGGCCTTTCTGGAATGACTCGCCAATCTCGCTCAAGCACTCCAGCGCCTTGCCCACCACCCGCTCGCCTTCCTGCCGCTCATCGAGAGCGAAGAGAGCAAGCCCGACCACCCGGAGCGCGACGGCTTCTTCATAGCGATCGCCGTCCCGGCCGGCCATGTTCGAGGACTCACGGGCATAGTCCAGCGCTTCGCGCGGCGAACCTGCCTCCAAACGCGCCGTGGCCAATCGACGGAGCACTTCGGTGACTAGGTCGCCATCCGGTGCCAAGGCTCGTGCTGCGTCGAGCGTGGAGAGGAGGAGCCGGCTTCCCGCCTCCGCGTCCCCTCGCACCACCAAGAGCTCACCCATGAACTCCTGGGCCAGAATGCGTTCGCGTCCGTACCCTTCCGCTTCCGCAGTCTCACCCGCCTGGCGGTAAAGACTTTCGGCGAGGTCGAGCAGATGGCGGCGAAGAGCGAGGTTCCCTTGAGCGAGCTGGATGCGGACGAGCGACTGCTTCGATTCGATCTCGCGCGCGATCCCTTCCGCGACGGCGAGATTCTCTTCCGAGAGTTCCCACTTTCCGAGTTTCCAGTGAACGATGCCGAGGTTGAGGTGGGAGGTCATGAGCCGGTGGCGATGACCCAGTCTCTGGAACAACGTGCGCGCATCCTCGAGATAACGCACGGCTTCACGCCATTCGCAGGCGTTCTTGTACTGAATCCCGAGATTGTTGAGGGCGCCCGCTTCGCCGCTCTTGTGTCCAATGCGCTGATAGGTAGTGAGTGCATTCAAGAAGCCTTGGCGGGCTTCGCGGGACCGGCCGAGTCGCGCGGCCAGCATCCCGAGGCTCATCTCGATCGAGCCCATCTCTTCTTGTTCGTTGGTGCCGGAAAGAATCTTCTTGGCCAGGAGCAGATAACGCTCGCAGCGATCGTACCGGCCCATCTCGAGCATGATGTGACCGCGACGGGCGTAGATCTTGGCCAGGCGTACCTTGTCGAGGTGCCGCGGGAGAACGCGGCGCGCCTCGTCGAGGTGCTCCAAGGCGAGCGTGAAGCTGTTTCGCCAGGAATAGCAGCAGGCGATTCGGTAGTGCAGACGGGCCCTGAGCTCGGGGAAAAGCAATTGCTCCCCCGCACCGAGCACGGTCTTGTAGGCCTCCAGCGCGTCACCGTAACGCTCGGCCTGGTAGCAGACGTCCCCGAACTTCACCGCTTCGGGGAGTTCTTGCCACTCCTGCCGCGTCGCTCCGGAACTGACGCCGTGCTGCCGTTCTGCTTGACTGGAACGGTTCACCCTTATTAAGTCCTCAGCCGACACGAACCGCCCTCCTCTGGCTTCGGTCGACGGCGTTCAGCGACTAGTAAAGAGACCACTTACCCCATAGGAAACTGGTCATGGCCTGGACAACCACAATTAACGTGGAACGAGGCGCCGGATGCGGGCCTCCTCCTAACACCGGACCCGAAGGTGACGGCACCGGGATGGTGTCTGGGGGCGCCTGGGCGCCGCCCACAGGTTTGTTGGTGTACTGGTCAGGATCTCCGGCAAGAGCGATCTCCACGCCGGAAATCCCCGGGACAAGACGAGGTTGCGGTACCTCGGCGGGCCCCACCAGACTCCAAAGGGCGACCAGGGCAACGAGAGCGATGCCCAACCGTTTGGGAGTCATTTGCTTATGCTCCTCGGACAACCGCGGAAAGCCTCGGGCGATGGGGGGACGCCATCGGCCTCCGACGATACGGAAACTCGGAAACGACCAGGGACGGGAAGTCCCTCCACCGCAGGGACTATCCGACCAGAGCACACGACAAGGGCCTGTGGCTTTGAACCCAGTGCCCTTGAATAGTGCAAGTATAATCCCTGGTCAGGGGGGCGGGAAGAGCGGACCTTCGATCCTGCAACATTTTTGATACCCGGATCTACACCGGCTTTACAGGAGGCGCCTCGTTTTCGAGCGGACACACGTGGAAAATCGATTGTCATTTTATGACTTCACCCGCACCGAGCTCGCGGCGTTCCTAGAGGGCCTGGGGGAGCCCCGTTTTAGGGCCGACCAGGTGTTCGTGAACGTGTATCAGCGCCGGACGCTCGACTTCGAAGCGATGAGCGACCTACCCAAGCCGGTCCGCCGGGAGCTCGAAGCCCGTCTCGACCTTAGGGGCCTCGCCGAAGCGACCCGGCGTAGCTCCCCCTCCCGGGAAGCGGTCAAGCTCCTTTGGCGGCTAGGAGATGGAAACGGCGTCGAAAGCGTGCTCATGCGCGCGGACTACGGCGAGACGCTTTGCTTCTCGACCCAGGTCGGATGCGCGTTTCGGTGCTCCTTTTGCGTCACCGGGAAAATGGGCCGGCTTCGCAACCTCACTCCCGGGGAAATCGTCGCTCAGATCTTTCAGCACCTCGCGGAGAGTGAGTCGTCCAAGGGGCCGAATCTGGTCGCCATGGGGATGGGAGAGCCCATGGACAATCTGGACGCGCTCCTCAAAGCCATCGAAATCCTCCGGGATCCCAAAGGCCTCAACATCGCCGGACGGCGCATGACCGTCTCCACGGTCGGCGTGGTCCCCGGCATTGAACGGCTGGCCGAGGAGAACCCGAGCGTTGCCCTGGCCCTCTCTCTCAATGCGACCACGAACGACGTACGCTCCGAGCTCATGCCGGTCACGCGCAAGTACCCGATCGAAGTGTTGATTCCCGCCGTGGAAGCGTACGCGCGCGCATCGCGACGTCGCGTCACGCTCGAGTACGTTCTCATCAAGGGGCTCAACGACACGCGTGCGGATGCAGAACGTTTGGGACGCATTGCCGAGCGCTTTCCGTCCAAGGTCAACGTGATCCCCTTCAATCCTTCCGACCTGTTCGAGTACGAGCGCCCCGACGCCGAGCGCGTGGATGCGTTCGCGAAGTGGCTTTGGCCCTACCGAACTACGGTCACGGTACGGTATTCGAAGGGGCTCGACATTCAGGCCGCCTGCGGACAGCTCGGTTACGACCAGGTGAAGTCGCGCCTCGCCGCCGGGGCTTGATCTGGTGGGCTGGACTCCGCGCACGCTCAAGGGCCAGCTCACGGTTTTGTTCTTATTACTGACTTTGGGCCCTGCGCTCCTTCTAACCGCTGTGGCCACCAGGGGCGTGCTGTCTGCTTTGGAACGTTGGGAAAACCCTGGGGTGCAGTCCGCGCTAAAGGGCAGCATGGAGATGGCGCGGGATCTCCTCGGCCGGGCCGAGAACGATCTGCGCCAGCGCGGACAACTTCTGGCCGCCGATCCCGTCATGACGCCGCCCTGGAGCGTGGAAAAGATCCGGCGCCAGCTCGCCACCGCGTACAACATCGATTTCGTGCAAGTTTACGATTTGCGCGACTCGTTGCTTCTCGAAGTTACGCGCGATCCCTTGCTCAGCCCTCCCGGTCGACTCGGCGCGGTATCGGATTCGGCAGCCGCGCGCCCCTTCCTTGAAAACCCGGAGCGCCACGTGCTCGCCTTCGCCGGATTTGCCGGCCCGCCCGAGCAAACCAAGTGGGTGCTCGTCGCCGGGATCTACCTCGATCCCAACTTCTACGAGCGGCGGAACGATCTCGTGCGCGGCGTCGGTTACTACGATCAGTTACCGACGTTGATTCGATTTCATCAGCGGGTTGCATTACTGACATTGGGGGGCACGGTGATCCTACTCGCCATTCTGGCCACCTGGACCGCGCGCGTCCTGGCCGCACACGTGAGCCGGCCGGTGGAGGACCTCGGCCAAGGGATGGAGCGGGTGACGCGCGGTGAGATGTCCGTGCGGGTGGGACCGCGGGGGAGCCAGGAAATGGAGCGGCTCATCGAAACCTTCAACGCGATGAGCGCCGAGCTCTCGCGCTCGCGCCGGCAGCTCGCTCGGGCCGAACGCGTGGCGGCCTGGCGCGAGGCCGCACGCCGGGTCGCGCACGAGATCAAGAACGCACTCACGCCGATCACGTTTTCCGCGCACCGACTCCGAAAGACCGTGCCCGAGCTTCCCGAGCCGGAACGTGAGCGTTTCCAGGAATCAGTAAATACGGTGTTGGAGGAGATCGAAGGGCTCCAGCGGCTCGCGTCGTCCTTCAGCGAACTGGCCCGTCTTCCCGTTCCCGAGCTTCGCACCGTCGATCTGCGGGAACTGGTGGGAGCCGCGGTAGCGGGGTTTCCGGACGCGACGCGCATCCAGTGCGAGCTTCCCTCCGAGCCTTTGGAGATCGAGGGCGATCGCTCCCTCCTCCGCCAGGCACTCACTAACCTGGTGAAGAACGCGGTCGAGGCGACTCACGACGGTGAGCGGATCTGGGTGCGCGTGACACGCGACTCGGGGGGCCCGCGGGTGGTCGTGGAAGACGAGGGCGCGGGATGGGAGCCAGGAGTCCGCGAACAGGCGCACGAGCCTTACGTCACCACGAAACCGGAAGGCACCGGTCTGGGGTTGAGTCTCGTTCAGCGAACGATGCTCCAGCACGGCGGGTATCTGGAGTTGGAGGATCGTCCCGAGGGCGGAGCGCGGGTGACGTTGGTTTTCCCGGGGACAGGCGTCAAGATTTCCCCGGAGGCTTCATGAAAAAAGACGAGGAAGGCAAGCGAGTCGTACTGGTCGTCGACGACGAGGAGCGCGTGCGCAAGTCCCTCGTCCAGTATCTCGGCGAGGAGGGATTCGCGGTCGTCGAGGCGAAGGACACCAAGAGCGCCGACGAGGCGCTCGCGCGCCGCGCCGGATCGGTGGACTTGATCCTTCTCGACGTGCGCATGCCGGGGGAAGACGGGCTCGCCTACTTGAAGCGTTGTTCGGATCTGACCGCACGCGTTCCCATCATCATGATGAGCGGACACGGCACGATCGAGCTTGCGGTGGAGGCGGTGCGTCATGGCGCGTTCGATTTCCTAGAGAAGGGCTTCACGCCCGAGCGGCTCACTTTGACCGTGGAACGCGCGCTGGAGATGAATGCGCTCAAGCGCCAGAACCGGGTACTGCGGGAGGAACGCGGGCCGCTGTACAAAATGGTGGGCCAGAGCAAGGTCATCCGTGATCTTCGCGAAGAAGTGACACGCATCGCTCCCACCGGAGCCAAGGTGCTCATTTTGGGCGAGAACGGCGTGGGCAAAGAGCTTGTCGCGCGTGCCATCCATGATCTGTCACCGCGTCAGGGCGGGCCTTTCGTACGACTCAACTGCGCGGCTATTCCCAAAGAGCTGGTCGAGAGCGAGCTCTTTGGTCACGAGCGCGGCGCGTTCACGGGCGCTGAAACGCGGAAGCAGGGCAAAGTGGAGCTCGCGCAAGGCGGGACGCTCTTTCTGGATGAAATCGGGGACATGACCCTGGAGGCCCAGGTCAAGCTGCTTCGCGCTCTGGACTCGAACGAATTCGAGCGCGTCGGTGGCACACGAACGCTCACCTTCGACGCTCGCATCATTGCCGCGACCAACAAGGATTTGAAGACGGAGGTTGCCGAGCATCGTTTCCGGCAGGATCTCTACTACCGGTTGAATGTGCTTCCCATCGAGGTGCCGCCTTTGCGCGAACGCAAGGAAGATGTGCCGCTATTGGTAGAGCACTACCTCGGGTACTTCCGGGGCGAGTACGGCCGACCTCTGCTCAACCTCGCTCCCAAGGCCATCGATCTTCTGCTTCTGCATCGCTGGCCGGGAAACGTGCGCGAACTGCGAAACGTCATCGAGCGGCTGGTCATTATGGCGCAAGGCAACCAGATCGCGACCGAGGACTTGGCGATGGTGCTCGAGTCCAGTCCGGGCGGCATGGAGGCGGCCAAGCTCGCCGCCTCCAGCATTGAAAGTGCTCCGCCCGAGGGCGAAGGACACTTAAGGGAACTGCTCGATCAGGCGGAAAAGCAGATCCTCGAAGCAGAGTTGGCGCGCTCGGCCGGCAACGTCAGTCAGGCCGCCCGCAATCTCGGCATCGATCGCGCGAACTTTCACCGCAAGATGCGGCGGCTCGGAATCGAACGGCATCGCTGACGTTGCCTCGCTAAGAATCAGGACGACTCAGCGTACCACCGTTACCTTTTCCACCCGCTCCTCGGTAGGTGTGTTGAGCCGGATCAAATAGAGTCCAGACGGCACGTCGTATCCAGCGCCGTCTTTGGCATCCCAGACCCGGGTCCCGGCACCGGCCGGCATGTCATCGTCCAGAAGTAATCGCACCCGGCGTCCCGCGATGTCGTAGATCCCGATCTGGACGCGCGCCGCATGGGGCGGATTGAACTCGATCGTCACCGCACTGGAGAGCGGATTCGGACCCTCGACGCGCAGAAGGGCACCCTGAGTCAGGGTCTCCTCCACTGCCGTCACGCCCGTGCCTTGCTCGGTGGCGAACGGCCCGCCCGCATAGGAGCCGTCAATCGCTTGTACGCTCCAGTAGTACGCGCCCGCTCCCGGAACCCGGAGCGTCCAGCTCGTCTTCAGATACGTGTTGCCCATGGCGGGCAGTCGGCGATACCCGGTCGACGGATTGGCTTCCGGAGATATCACGTTCGACCCCCCGGGGACCGTGCCCACACGCAGGTTGTAGGTCAGCCCCGCCTGGAGTGTCTGCGCATCGGTAGCGGCGGACCAGCTGAACGTAATCGTATTTCCGTTGACCGTCGCGACCAGATTGGTGGGCGCAGTGGGCGGAGTGTTCGAGGTGCCACAGTCGTTTCGATACACACGCGTAATCTCGTTAATCGTAGGGCTCAGCCCGGCCAGTGCGACATCGAGATCGCCATCGTTGTCGTAATCCCCCCACGCCGCGCTGGCGCGTGATGGGAAGCCGTTCCCGCCTATTCCGGCCAGCCCGGCGCCGATGTCGGTGAAGGTCGGCGCCTGCTGGATGACGGACCTGCCGTTATCGTTGGAGTCTCCCCCGACGAGGAGCGCGTCCAGCTTGCCGTCGTTGTTGTAATCTCCAAAACGCGCCGACCCGGACTCCACTCCGATGAGCGTGGAGAATATCTCGGAGAAACCACCGAAGGCCTGGCGATAGATATCCGCGTTTACGTTGGGGCTCTGGCCTCCTGTCGCCAGGAGGTCCATATCACCATCGTTGTCGTAATCGCCCCAATCGACCGCACTATAGATACCCGTGAAGAATGGCCCTCCGACATCTGAGAACGTGGGATTCGCGCCGCCGCTGTTGACGTAGAGGGACACCCGGTCGCCAACCCCGAACTGACTGCTATAGCCCGAAACGAGCAGGTCGCGGTCCCCGTCCTTGTCGTAATCCGCCCACGACACAGATCCCCACTTGAGCCCGGTCAGACCGGCGCTTGCATCGGTGAAGGTGGGGTTAGCGCCACCGCTGCTTCTGAAGATGACGGCCTTTTCCGTGTACGTCCCGTCCTGGCCACAGATGGCGAGGTCGAGATCCCCGTCATTGTCGTAGTCGCCCCAAGCCGCTCCACCGTCAGCGATACCCGGAAGGCCGGCATAAGCGTTGTGAAACGTGGGATTGGTTCCGCCGCTGTTGCGATATATCCGCGTTGCGGGGTACCCGCACAAAAGTCCGGAGAGCAGGAGATCCAGGTCCCCGTCGTTATCGCAGTCGCCCCAGGCCACCGAACCCTGCGCGAACCCGGGGATTCCCACTCCTTGGTCGTTGAGCGTTCCAGCATCGTTTCGATAAAGCCGGGTGACGTACTCCTGATCGGGAAAAGGTGCATATCCTGAGACGATCAGATCGAGATCTCCGTCCTGGTCATAATCCCCCCAGGCCACCGCGCCGATCTGGACCGCGGTGAGCGGAGCGGAGATGTTGGAAAAGCAAGCACTGGCTCGCGCGCGATTCGGAACCAGAAGAGAGAGAACGGCCAGTAGCAGAAAGATGCAGAGGAACGCGGCTCTCATTGGGCACTCCTTTGGATCCATCCGGACCCAGAATTCGAACTAGAGGCGGGCTTATCCCCATACGATCTAATAGGGAGAATCGAACAAAAAGTTGGTTCAAGGTGTGGCGGCGGGGCTGCACGTGTGGCGGCTGGGCCACAGGAGCGATACAGTCTTTAGTGCCGCAGACGATGTATTCAGGGTTGATTCTGGAATGGGACTTGCTCGTATCGGAGTCGAGGTACCGATTTTGAAACAAGCGCGGGTCATTTCTTGGGTCGGCCTGGCCTCGATAATCCTCCCTTTTGGCGCGTCGGGGCTCGCTCGTGCCCAGGAGGTCGAGCCCGGCAAACCCTATACGCCTCGCGACTCCGTACAGGCGATTACACATCCCCTTTCCGCCACCCCGGAGCGCCTCGATCTCACCCCGCCCCCTCCCGGTCTCCGCGGGCCGCGCGTGGAAACGCCGCGAGCAACCATGGATGGAGCGAGTACATGGTGGGGTGAGCAGCATTTGCAAGTCTGGGGACGCTACAACCGGGTCGAGGGACCGGCGCTCCATCTCGCCGTGGTCCGGCACCTCAAACCCGAGGGCTACATCCCGGCGTTTCGCGCGCAGTTCGGATATGCGTTTTCCGCGGAGCGAGGGCAGTACTTTGCGGGCTTCGAACAACCGGTGGCGCCGCATCATCGGGTAACGGTGGGGGTTCAGGCCTACCGAAGCTTTCTTCCCTTTTATTATGCCGACGAATCGCTCTCCTCGGGAGAGAACTCCGCCAGCGCGCTATTCCTGCACCGTGATTACTGGGACTGGTATGAAGCGGAAGGCGTGCGGGCGCTCGCTAGTTTCTACGTCACGCGCACGATCACCGTCTCGACCGGGATGCGCAAGCAAGACGAAGCGACCCTCGACAACGTGAACGACTGGTCGGTGTTCAACCAGGAAACCGATTTTCCCGAAAACCCCTCGATCCCCGACGGTGAGTATCGCGGTTATGACGTGACCCTGGCCTACGACACACGGCCGCGGCAAGAGGAAGACGATATTTCCCCTCGCTCGACCTGGCCTTCCTGGACCAAATGGCACCGGGTCCAGTGGGAGCGCGGAGACGGCGGCCTGGGCGGGGATTTTGATTTGTGGCGCGTGACGGGTGACCTCCGGAACTATTTCCGTATCGCTCCCAACCAGATCATCTCTACCCGGCTTCTCGCCGGGACGGGTGAAGGCGAAGGCGGCATTCTGCCTGCAGAGCGTCGCCACGAGATCGGCGGGCTCGGAACGCTGCGCGGCCACAACTATCGGAGCCTGCGCGGCGATCACATGGCGCTGGCCAATGCGCAGTACGCGATCGGCGTGGGACGACGGGGGTGGGCGCTGGTGTTTTTGGATGCGGGAACGGCTTGGGATTCGGGCACGCTGTTCGATCAGCATGTTCCGATCGATTTGGGCACCGGCTTTCGCATCGGGCAGAGCGGTCCCACGCTCTTGATCGCTCACTCACTCAACGACTCGGGCGCCGACTGGCACGTAGAGTTTCGCTTCCAGGAATCCTACTGACCCGCGGGGGGGTAAACGGGCCGCGTGTACGCGAAGCGTCGTTTGCATTCCGGCCGTCTCGCCGGGCTCTGCGTGGGCACGCTCTTGGTTGGCATTCCCATGTGCACCGAGGCTCTGGGCGTGCGCGTTTCCGCACCGGGAGAACCGTTCATGCTCTCCCCCACCGAGACCTGGATGCCCCACACGACCGGCGATTCGCTCGTGGCGGTGTTCGGCCTTCGCGGAATCTTCGATCAAACTCCCTCCCTGGGCGACGGTATCGCGGCCACGCTTCTCATCGTCATCGATCTCTGGCAGGAGAAAAGCAACTGGTGGGATTCGCTCGTTCGAAGCCGCGTGATTGCCTACCGGTTTCGCCGGGACGTGTGGACGGGAGAAGCCGAGCTGCTCGATCAGTCCGGCGTCTCGCGGCGATTTACCGATCGTGAGGCGCTGGCGACCGAGCTGGAGCGGTTGCGCGAGATCGATCTGGGTTCATCCCGCGACTTCAAGACCGGCAAGACCTATTACGTCAGCGTGAAAGCGATGGTACGACCGTTGAGCCTTGAGGATCTCGAAAACGTGGATGCATGGCTTTCGGGAGACGTCACCGGCTCCGAGGGAAAAGGCATCTTGGGCATTCCAAAATCGGTCGCGCGTGCGCTGATTGGTGCAAGCGGCCTAGGCGATCAAAGCGCGATTGGTCGCAGTATGAAGTTCAAGCCGAGCCCGTGACTTTTGGAATTTGCGCGGGCAATCGCCCCGGGGCGATTCGACACCACGAATCACCGCGCGATGAGAAGTTTTCCCGACCAGGAATTCGCGCCGTCAACCGCGCGCAAGAAGTAAAAACCGGGAGGGGCGGCGGATCCGTTTTCCAGACGGCCGTTCCATGAGGTCCGGACCCCCGATTGGACCAGCAGCCCAGTCACGCGCCGCCCCTCCACGTCGAAGATGAGGATTTCTTTCAGAGCAGACACCTCGGCAACGTCGCCGAGCGATAAGCCGATACGCGTGCCGGCAGGAGCGGGGTTCGGCAAAGACACGATGTGTCCGGTAGGAATGGGTACCCGGCTCTCCTGGAGCGAAAGAAAAAACGCGCTCAACTCCGGCACGCTTCCGGGCGGGGATAGATACGGGTTCTCCACTCGCCCCGAACCGACGGCCAGCTCACCGCCGAACAACACCCGAAAATCCTCGGCGAAAATTTCGTGCGGACGATCGCGGTGCATCGCCGTGGCGCAATACGTGCGCGTGTCCTCGATGCCGCGGAGCGCGCGATAGGTGCTCCACGTTTGCCGGTCACCGTCAGGCATGAACGCGTGCTGCACGAGATGCCCCACTTCGTGCGCGACCAGCATGTGGACTTGCGGTTCGGCCATGGGCCACACGCCCGGGGACACGATGACCGCGCGCCCCCGCGCTTCGGAATCGAGCATCGCGCGCCGCGGGTAGGGCAGGATGAACACCTCGCCCTCGAGCATGTCGAGGGGATACGGAATGGATGCGAGAGCACCCTCCACGAATGCACGATCGGCGGGGAAGAACCCGCCACCCCCCTTGTAGAGAATCGCCGGATCGTCGATGCGGGTCACCATCTCCCACTCGGATCCATCGGGATCCAAGAAGAACATCCGTTTCCCGTCCTCCTTCGTGAAGTGGCGAAGCACGTCGTCGGCGTCATGAACGACGAGACTCGCCTGAACGGGAACGGCGATGCAGAGTCCGGCGATGAGGAACGCTCCCAGGCGCCCTGCTCGCGATGGCGTTCGGTGCGGGTTCGAGGCCGCGATCGCGGAACGGGGTGGGACGTGGGCGCCTGGGAGGAAGAGGCCGCTGTGTTGCACGAACACTCGTAAGCGCAAAGCTCATGCCATGCAAGCTGCACGCGCGCGGCGCGGCGCGTTTTCCGCTAGCTAACGCGACCGCAACGGCATAGCGCTTGGGTGCGATCGACACCGCACACCGGCCGGACTCGCGCCAACGCAACCGCTTGGGCCAGGCGGCCCAATTTTGGGGCTTGCGGCCGTTTAGCCGCCGCTCACCGAATAGGACGGCGGGTTAGGTGGCGGTGCCGGCGGAACGAGCGCGGGCGCCTCGATCGGCGGCGTTTGTGCGGCTCGGAAGCGCGTGATGAGAAACGCGCCGAATCCCATCGTGACCGCGACAAAGATGACCGACCAGCCGAGCACGGCCAGGAGCATCCCGAAGTAGTGCAGGAACGAACCGATGAGCCCCAGGAACTTGCCGAGCAAAACCGCGCTTTCGAGCGCGACGACGCCTACGAGCATGATCTTCGTGGCGGTGGCCGGCGAAAAATTGAGCCGCTCCACCAGGCGCTTGCCGACAATTTCCGCTACGGCCAGATAGCCGAGGAGCGCCATGATCGGCGTGAATACGATGAGGAGTATGGCGACCGGGATCCCGACCAGCGTGATGCAAAGCAGCACGACCGCAGGCAGCCAGAGAATCCACCCCGCCATCCCGGCCAGGAACGTGACCAGACCCCGATGCTGCACGGTGTCGGCAATCCGCTGCATGCGCGTCGGGAAGAGGCTGAAGGCAAGCAGTCCCATCCCGACCAGAAGCAGGACCCACACGATGCGCCCGAAGAAGCCAAGCACGCGCGAGCCGCCGCCCTCATGTTGGTTCCACAAACCGATCGGCGGCACGGCGCGTCCCATACCCACTTCGGTCTTCTGCCCGTATACCTTGGAGGACGGAGACGCCTTGAGCCGGCCCCAGAGGCTCACTGCATCCGAGCCGACCTTCACGCTGTCATCCAGGGTCAGCGCTCCGCCCATGCACACCACGTCGCCCTCGACTTCGGCGCCCTCTTTCAAGTGCACGTTGCCACCGATCGACACGCAGTCGCCGTCGACCTTTCCGGCCACGGTGACGCTGCCCCCGATCGCGACAACATCTCCACTAAGGTGTTCGTCGGGACCGATCTCGATGTTCTCGCCAAAGCGAACGTAATCGGCCTGGTTCACATCGTCTTGATCCTCGACCTCGACGTTGACCAGATCGTGGTCCCCCACTCCGAGGCGCATGTGCACGTTGGAGTGCCGGGTTGAGTCATCGCTCGCGACGGTGTCCGCCATCGCGCTCCCGACGATATGCCGCGTGACGGCTTCGACGACATGGTGGGTGGTCACTCGGACAACATGCCGGGTGCTCGCGTCCATGTCGTGACAGATCGCTCCCCGTGCCGGGGATGCTCCCAGGGCCAGCGCTCCGGCCAGGAAACAAAAGATGGAGCTAGAGACAGAGCGACGCATGAGGAACACCTCTTTCGCGAGCGGAGGCCATCGCCCAGGCAAGGACGAGCACGGCCAGAGATACGGACAGGAGCACAAGCGCGAGATGATGGGCAGGAAGCGAGAGCGTGACGGTTTCGAGCACGCGAATAAAGAGCTTCCCGATGTTGGCGAGGGGGGCCAGCTTCAGGAAGGCAAGCACGAGATCGACGCCGCCCATGATGGTGCCGCGGAGAAGCGCCATGCTGTCTCCGAGCGAGCGCGACCATCCTTCGGCGAGAAGCGCGGTGGATGGACCGGGGCCCACCATGCCCAACGCCACCGCGGCCACGATGGAGAGCGCGACCGCGACGCCGGCATACGCGCGCGTGACCACGCGCACGAGCTTCCGTTCCTTGACCCGGGCCGGGAGGACCGCGTCAAGAATGCGAACGGCAAAACCGGAGGGAAGGAGAGGGGCGGGCAGGGCCTTCAGGGCGGTGAAGAAGCTTCGATACTCGTCGACCTTGAGGCGGCAAGCCTCGCACGCGCCCAGGTGCGTCTCGATGCGCGCGCTCTCGGTTCGGTCGAGATCCTCGTCGACGTAGCGATCGATGAGGCGTTCCGGCAGATGTTCGTGCGTCATGGCTGCCTCATCGGGGAATCCAGTCCACGCCCTGCCGGGTGAGCTTTTCCTTGAGGAGCCGATGCGCCCGATGAATGCGAGCCTTCACCGTGCCGAGGGGCAGCTCCAGAATGTCGGCAATCTCCTCGTACGCTCGATCCTCTTGATGGCGCAGGATCAACACCACCCGATACGCGGGAGGCAACGCGTCCACCGCCGACATGAGCCGGCGCGAGAGCTCTCGATCCGAGAACTCGGTCGCGGGGCTCGCGTTGGCATCGGGCAGATCCCACGTTTCCTCCGTTTCGCCCTCCGAATGCCGGAGGAGCGGTACCGTATCGAGCTTGCGTCGCCGGTAGTAATCGATGCATAGGTTGTTTGCGATACGGAAGATCCAGCTCGAGAACTTCCGTTCCGGATCGAACTGATTCAGATTCCGAAAGGTCCGGATGAACGTTTCTTGAGCGAGATCCCGAGCTTCCTCGGGATCCGCGATCATCCGGCGAACGAGCCCGAAGACCGCACGCTCGTACCGAGCGAGAAGATCGCGGTACGCGTCCTGGTCGCCTTCGAGACAACGCCGTACGAGCTCGCGATCCTCCACTGAGTCGTCGGAACCCGTCCTTCCGGTTCGACTGGTCATACGTATCCCCGGGAGGTCCGGTTGCAGGATCTCATTGGCGGGTCCGGGGATACCCCGGATCCGAGCCGGCCGCACCGTAGTGGA
>Ga0075418_10000376_pt1 | contig 45911 bp, 48 predicted proteins | sample SoiMetdeltSBSDD2_FD_81776 | JGI IMG/M metagenome (GOLD analysis project Ga0075418, IMG submission 81776) | Bulk soil microbial communities from a Populus tree surrounding site in Tennessee, USA - Soil MetaG P. deltoides SBSDD2 | ecosystem: Environmental > Terrestrial > Soil > Tree plantation...
TCAGACATCGGCCGCCTTGTAGCCCGCCCCCCAGACCGTCAGGATCACCGAGGGTTCGGCCGGATCCCGCTCGATTTTTTTCCGCAGGCGCTTCACGAGCGTGTCCACGCTTCGCACGGTGACGAACGCTTCGTCCTTCCACACTCTGTGCAGGAGCGCCTCGCGGCTGAAGACGATCCCGGCGTTCGAGAGCAGCACGTACAGCAGGCTGAATTCGTTGGTCGTGAGCTCGACGTCGCGCCCTTCGAGCAGCACGCGCCGGCGGGACGGATCGACTTCGATGTGCTTATACACAATCGGGCGTACGCCGTCGCCGGCCGGCGAGGTCGCGCGGCCGCGCCGCAGGAGCGCGCGAACGCGCGCCATCAGCTCGCGGATGCCGAACGGCTTTGTCAGGTAATCGTCGGCGCCGCTGTCGAGGCCGACCACCTTGTCCGACTCTTCGCGCCGCGCCGTGAGCATCAGGATCGGCACATCGGCATTACGAGAGTCCTTGCGGATAGCACGGCAGACGGTGACGCCGTCGAGACCAGGGAGCATCAGGTCGAGGATGACGAGGTCGAAATGGCGCTCCCGGGCGAGCTTCAGGCCCGTGTCGCCCGCGGCCGCCTGAACGCAGTCGAGGTGTTCGAGGCCGAGGTGGAGGCAGACGAGCTCGCGGATGTTCGCCTCATCCTCGACCACCAGGACGGACATTCGAGGGGTCTGTTCCGACTCCACGATCTCTGCCGAGGCGTCAGTGTACCCCGGCGGTGCGGGAGTGTTCATTGCGGCTATTTCAGCACCCGGATGTGAAGAAACGGTGGCACGGCCGTGCACCGAAATGTCATAGCCGCAACACACGGTCGCCACACCGCCACCGGTAAATAGGGGTGTGAAGAAGCGACACGATGACCTACCTGCTGGCGGGCATCGCGGCCGTGTCGCTGATCGTCGGCGGCATCGGCATCATGAACATCATGCTCGTCTCGGTAACCGAGCGAACGCGCGAGATCGGCCTTCGTCTGGCGGTCGGCGCCCGCGACGTCGATGTCCTGACGCAGTTTCTCGTCGAAGCCATCGTCCTCAGCCTGGCCTGAGGCGCGATCGGTATCCTGATGGGGCTGGGCGTGTCGTACGGCGTTAGACAGTTCCTCCAGTGGCCAACAGCGGTCACGGCCGAATCGGTCGCGCTGTCGTCGGGCGTCGCCGCCGTCACCGGCATGTTCTTCGGGTTTTATCCGGCGCGGAAAGCGGCGTCGCTGCATCCGATCGACGCGCTTCGCCATGAGTGACCTGATGCCACTGAAATGTCACAGACAAACCACGCTCGGTCGTCGTATATCAAGATAGTCACTTCATTGGAGGTAGTACCCATGGTTCGTCATTTTCGTATTCTTGGTGTGAGCGCACTCGTCGCGGCGCTCGTCGGCGGCGGCGCGCTTGCCTACGCGCAGGGTCCGGAGCCGGGCAGCCCGCGCGGACGGGGACCGGGCTTCGGTGGTCCGGGAGCCGGCCTGTCGCTTCGAGCGCTCGACTTGACCGACGCGCAGCAGGAGCAGGTTCGACAGTTGACGCAGCAGAACCGCGAACAGATGCGGTCGCTGATGGATCGCATGCGGGTCGGGCAGGAGGCGCGGCGCAAGGCGGTCGAGGCGATTCCGTTCAACGAATCGCAGGTCCGTGCTGCGATGAAGGATGTGGCGGAGGCTGAGGCGGATCTGGCAGTTGCGGAAGCGCGGCTGCAAGCCGATATCTACGCACTGCTCAGCGCCGATCAGCAACAGCGTCTGCAGAAGTTGCGCGCGGATCGGGAGGCGCGGGCGAAGGAGCGGGCGCAACAGCAGCAGCAGCGCCTGCAGCAGCGGCAACAGCGTCAGGCTCGTCCGCAAGCCTGAGCTCATCGGGGCCGTGGCCCCGCATTTGAATCCGTTCCACGATGGAACGGATGACCTCGACACGCACGCACCTGCGAGTCGCCGCGATTGGCGACATCCACGTCTCGCGGCACTCGCAGGGCGCCTTCCAGCCGCTGTTTACTCAGATCAGCGCCAGCGCTGATGTGCTGGCGCTCTGCGGCGACTTCACCGACTATGGCCTGCCCGACGAAGCGCGCGTCCTGGCGCGCGAGTTGACCGCCGCGGTGAAGATTCCCGTCATCGCCGTGCTCGGCAATCACGACTTCGAATCCGGCAAGCAGCACGAGATCCGGCAAATCCTGATTGACGCCGGCGTGAACGTGCTCGATGGCGAGGCGACCGAGATTGAAGGCGTGGGCTTCGCGGGGGTGAAAGGCTTTGCCGGTGGATTCGGGCGCGGGGCGCTCGGTCCGTGGGGCGAGCATGCGATCAAAGTGTTTGTCCAGGAGGCTGTGGACGAAGCGTTGAAGCTGGAGTCGGCGCTGGCGCGGCTGCGGACGCATTGCCGCGTGGCGCTGCTGCATTACGCGCCGATCCGCGGAACGGTCGATGGCGAGCCGCTCGAAATTTTTCCGTACCTCGGATCGAGCCGTCTCGAAGAACCGATTAACCGATACCGCGTCAGTGCCGTCTTTCATGGTCATGCGCATCGTGGTTCCCCGGAAGGGCGTACCTCGACCGGCATCCCGGTCTACAACGTAGCCATGCCGCTCCTCGCCCGTCTGCACCCCGAGCGTGCGCCGTACGTCATCGTCGATCTTCCAATTCAGCCCGATCTGGAGCCCTCCCCCGGTCATCCACCCTCGGGACCGCTCGCCGAGCCGCTCGTGAAAACGGCCTGATTCCTGCACCCTTCGAGTTCCGCCTATGCCTGTGACCGACTCAGCCCCGCCGCTGACGACCCCCGACAAAGCGGAGCTGTACCGTAATGCGCTCGAGATGCTGAACCGGAGCGGCGTGCCCTACACCGTGGGAGGCACCTACGCGTTTCAGTACTACGCCGGGATCTCGCGCTCGACGAAGGATTTTGATGTCTTTGTCCGGCCGCGGGACGTGCAGCGCGTCCTCGACGTGCTGACGCGCGCCGGTTTCAGGACGGAAATCGCGTTCAGCCACTGGCTCGCCAAGGCGCACCACGGCGACAAGTTCATCGACGTGATTTACAGCTCCGGCAACGGCACCGCAGAAGTCGACGATGAGTGGTTTGCCCATGCGGTAGACGAGGAAGTGCTCGGCGTGCCGGTGAAGCTGACCCCCGCCGAGGAAATGATCTGGACGAAGAGCCTGATCATGGAGCGCGAGCGGTTCGACGGCGCCGACGTCGCACACCTGTTACGCCACTGCAGCGGCCTCCTCAACTGGGATCGGCTGCTGCGCCGGTTCGGTCCCCATTGGCGAATTCTCCTCAGCCACCTCATCCTGTTTGGATTCATCTACCCGGGCGAGCGCGCGCTGGTACCGTCGGCGGTCATGAAAGACCTCGTGAACCGTTTGCTCGCCGACCTCGATGTCCCCACCCGCGACAGCAAGGTCTGCCAGGGCACGCTCCTCTCGCGGGCGCAATACCTGGTCGATGTGGATGAATGGGGATACGAAGACGCGCGACTGGCGCCGCGCGGCTCGATGTCGGAAGAACAGATCGCGGAGTGGACGCGCGCGATCGATAAATCTCAATAACTGATTTCGAGTTACAAAACGGAAGGCGCCGGCGGAAGCCCGAAGTGTCTGCGGAAGCCTGAAGTGGTCGGCGGAAGCCTGAAGGCTTCCAGCTACCAGCTACCGTATACCGGTACGCGGTAGCCGGAGACCTTCAGGTCTCCGGTCGTTGCTGTCAGTTATTGCGCGCCGGAGCCTGTCACGAACAAGTCCTGTGTCGCGGAACCGCGGACGTCGTGCGACGACTTCACCTGGGCGCGCAGCGTGTAGGCGCCGGCCGGCAGGTTCCGGAACTCTATGCTGTGGAGCCGCTTGTCGTTGGCGCCCGTCAATGTCAGCTCGCTCGAGCGATACATCTGGTCACCATCTGCTTCAATCAGCAGCGCCCGGTTTTCGGCATCCGGTTCGACGGCAACCAAGATGCGGACCGTCGCGGGCTCGATAAAGTAGCGTCCGTGCAGCCGGATCTCGACGACGTCGCGCGCATCGCCGTGTGTGGCCCCTGCAACTGCGAGAAGGGCGGTTAAACAGCTCCAGGCGATTGTGCGGCGTCTCACGATTCCTCCTGCCGGGCTCAGAGCAACGAGAGTGCCAACCGCCTTCGCTGCAAACCGGCCCTGCTTTACTAAGGAGAAACGCGCACGTTGTGCGGACCGAACACCTGGATAGTGCAAAGACTCTACATACTCGGCAGGACGGCGCCGGTGGACTACTGCTGACGTTCCAGAATCCAGCAGATCGGACCGACCATCTTTTCGAGCGGAGACCGGCGGTGCCAGCGTTCCACCGTCACTTCGTCGGACGCGGCAAGGTCCGACTCGAAGTCGCGCTTGAGTCGGGCGGTGACCCTGGTCTCCCGGAAGGCCACGTTTACCTCGTCGTTGTGCTCGAACGAGCGGTTGTCCACGTTCGTCGTTCCCATGACGGCCCAGGTACCGTCGACCATCAACGCCTTCACGTGGGTCATCGCTGGACGGTACTCGAAGAGCCGGATGCCGCCTTCCAGCAACTCGCCGTACATCCGCCGGCTCGCCAGCCGGACGAGCTGCTGGTCCGTGTGCAGGCCGGGCACGATCACGCGTACTCGGACGCCCCGCCGCGCCGCGCGCACCAGCGACCGCCGGAGCGACCTGTCAGGCAGAAAATACGGCGTGCTGATGTCGATCTCCGCGACCGCGCCGTCTATCAGCATCTGAAACACCACGCGCGACGTCGTCGCGCGGTCGGCGGGGGAGCTCTTGACCAGCATCGCCTCCGCGGCGCCTACTGGTTCGAGCGGCGGCCAGTCGCGGGGCGAGGTGAGGATCTCGCCGCCGCATTCCAGCCAGTTCTCCGCGAAGACCCCCTGGAATGCGGCGACGATCGGCCCGTCAATGCGCGCCGACGTGTCGCGCCATGCCGGAACATGACGGCGCAGGCGCCGGCGGCCAGGCTTGTACCACCAGTCCGCGACCCCGGCGCCGCCGCAGAAGGCGACGCGGCCGTCCACGATCAACAGCTCCCGGTGCGTTCGGTTGTTGAGGCGGTGGAGGCGGTACCATCGTAGCGGCTGGTAGAACCGCACCTCGGCCCCGGCCTCGCGCAGCCGCCGGATCGGCCGCCCTCTCATCCCGAAGCTCCCGATGGCGTCGAGCACGAGCCGGACGGTGACCCCCTCGCGGGCACGCGCGACCATCGCGTCGATCAGCATGTCGGCTGTCTCGCCAGGCTGGAAGATGTACGCCTCCAGGTTCACCGATGCCGTGGCCTGCAGGATTGCATCGCGCATGGCGGGGTAGAACTGTGCGCCGTTGGTCAGTACGTCAACGCGATTGCCGCCAAAGACGGGCGCCTGGCAGGTCATCTGGATGACATGGAGGAAGTCTTCGCTGTCGGGCCGGGTCGGCGCCGTGACGCGGTAGTCGATGCGCGGGGTGAAGAGAACGACCAGCGTCAGCCAGATGACGAACGCGACGGCAATGATGGTCCATCCCATTCAGCGCGATTCCAGAAAGGCGACGGGGAAGACGGCAAACACGTCGGCCGCCCGGAACACCCGTCGTCCGCCGGACTCACGCGCGCAGACCGTCGCCCCTGTGAGCACGTGCCGGTAGGATGCAGGGCCGCCCGGGGGTGCGTCAATCGTGGTGTCGCCCCAGATGTCTTCTCCTACCGGCGGGGTGTCGGCGTCGGGCAGAAGCGTGCCGATCAGCCGAGGGACGATGACGGCCACCGACTGTGTTCGGTGAGCGCGAGCGAACGCGACCAGATGGTCGTGCCGCGTGCCGCTGGTGTCGAGTGCGCGATAGTCGCCGCACTGGAAGAGATCCAGATGCGAGCGCCTGAAGCGCAGCAGCACGTTGCTGGTATACAGCTTCATGCGATCGTCGCGCGGGTTCGCGGTGAGCTCCCCGGCGACTGACGCCTGGCCACGGGCCTTGACCGCTTCATCCAGTTCATTGAGCAGCCTCCGCCGTCGCTTGTAATCGACCGGACGGCGGTTGTCCGGATCCACCAAACTGAAGTCCCACACCTCCGTGCCCTGATAGAAGTCGGGCACGCCGGGCGCGCCCGCCTTGATCGCCAGCTGGGCCAGCGAATTGTAGATGCCGCACTGCGCCACCCGCGTCTCGAGCGTGAGGAAGTCGGGGCGGAAGGCGTCGTTGTCGGCCGCCATCGTGGTTTCTACGAAGCGCGTCATCGCCTGCTCGTGCGCCTCGCTCGGGTTGAGCCAGCTGGTGAAGACCTTGGCTTCGCGCATCGCCTTCAACATGTAGGCGACGATGCGGCCGCGATATTCCTCTTCCTGCTGTGTCGCCATCGGCTCGAACGGCCACGTACCGATCAGCGTCTGGTAGAGGAGGTATTCCTCGTTGCGGCTGGGATAGGACTGACCGTCGACGACCGACCGGCCCTTGCGGTTGGCCCGCGCCCAGCGGGCCGCCGCCTGCTTCCACTCGTCAGGCAGTTCGGACAGCACGTTGATGCGCGCGCGGACGTCCTCGCCGCGCTTCGTGTCGTGTGTGGCGGTCGCCGACAGCCCGTGAGGCCATCGGGCTGCCCGCTCGGCCATCCGCGCATGGAACGCCTGGGGTGCGACGCCGAACCGGTCGGGCTCGCTTCCGACTTCGTTGAGCGAGATCAGCCGGTTGTAGATATACAGCGCGGTGTCTTCGATCCCCTTGGCGGTGACCGGGCTCGTCACCTGCTGGAACTTGGCGACGAACCGCATGTGTTCGCCGTGCTCGTCTTCAGGAATATAGCCGGCCTGCTTGAGCAGCAGCGCGCCGACGAACCCGAACACGACGCCGGGCTGCCCGGGATTCCGCCGCTTGGCCTCGAGCACCGCGTGCTCGATGAACTCGCGGTCGCGGGCACTGACCATCTCGCGCTCGTTGACGTAGGTCCGGTATACCGGGAAGCACGCGATGATTTCGCGCATCGCGTAGGCCAGGCTGTTGAGCGTGAAGTCGCGGGAGTGGCGGTTGCGCTCGGAAAAGCGGTTGAGGCCGTGCGCGAGCACGTTCAGTTCGCCCGCCATGCTCACCCGCAGCACCAGCTGTTTGCCGCGGTAGGCAATTTCGTGGAACGGCGCACGCATCCGGGTGAACCGCTCGTAGGCGCTGTTGATGGCGCCCTTGTTCCGTGAATCGACGAACAGGCCGTTGAGCAGCACCAGGAAGTCGTAGCCCGTCGTGCCTTCGACCGGCCACTTCGGCAGCTCCTCGTCGAAGCTGAGAATCTTCTCGACGGTCACGTAAAACCGGCGCCCGGTCTCCGGCGCGAGCTCCTGCGCCCGCGCCTGCAGCCGCTGCAGGTAGCCGCCGGGATCGTAAAGTCCGTCCACGTGGTCGATCCGGAAGCCGTCGATACATCCGCGTCGCAGCAGCTCGAAGACGTAGGCGTGCACGCGTTCGAACACGTCCGGATCTTCCATCCGGATGGCTGCCAGGTCGTTGATGTCGAAGAAGCGGCGGTAGTTGATTTCTTCGCCTGCCACCCGCCAGTACGCCAGCCGGTACGCCTGCGCGGACAACAGCGCGTCGAGCTGGTCGAAACTCCGCGGGTCTCCGGTGTGGCCGTTGAACGCCTCGACGGCCCGGCCGATATGCGCCAGCACCGGCGGCGACGCCGCGGTCAGCGCCGCCAGGCGCCGCTTGATGACCTCCTTCTCCCTGTCACGTTCGGCGCGAGGCGTCTCGTCGTGGGCATCTCGTCCCGGCAGGCGGCGAATGGCGCTGAGGATGCTCAGGAATTCGATCCCGGCGTCGCTCTCGGCGCCGATCTCGTCGATCAGTGCCTCGGAGCCAGTGCCGAGAACCTGGTCGTACGTGTCTGGCGAAATCGGGAGTGTATGCGCAAAGTAGCGGGCGCGGAAGGCACCGTCCGCGTACTCGAGGCGGATGTCCTGCCGCTCGAGCACCGCCCCATAGTTGTCGCCAAGAATCGGCAGGAGGACCTTGTTCTCCAGCTCCGGCTTCAGCGGGTGCCAGTCGATGTCGAAAATCGGGGCGTAGCGCGAGCTCGGTCCGTTTTCCAGCACGTCCTGCCACCATGGGTTGGCCGACTGCGCGATGCCCATGTGGTTCGGCACGAGGTCGGTAATGTGACCCATGTCGCGCCGCCGCAGCGATTCGACGAACCGCCGATAGGCCGCCTCGTCTCCGATCTCCGGATTGAGCCGCGTCGGATCCGTGACGTCGTAGCCGTGTGTACTACCCGGCACCGCACACAAGTAATTCGACGCGTAGACATGCGAAATCCCGAGCGCATCGAGGTAGTCCACGATCCCTGCGGCGGCGTCGAAGGTGAAGCCTGCGTTGAATTGCAGTCGATACGTCGCGGCGGGTGTGGATGGAGGCATGCGGCCGAGGTGGCGATGAGCAACGGCGATGCCGCCGGACTCATGCGGCGCGGACCTTGCTCAACGAGACCGCAGAATGTCCAATTGCGCAAGCTCGACCGTGATGCTCATGCTCGCGGCCCTGGCCGTGTCTTGCGGCGGCCGCACGGTGGTCGTTTCCCCACGCGTGCCGCTCACGCCCGCACAGATGGCGGAATTGCGCGTCGATCCGGGCGCCGCGCCTCGTGACTTGTTCTGGGGCGTCGGCGGCCGACGTTACGCACCGCCGCCGACGGCCGCCTATACGCTGCTCGCGAAAGACGCGACCGGGTTCAGCGTCAGCTACGATGTGACGAGTCCCGATGGCACCGAGTGGAGCGCCAAGATCGGACCAGAGGCGCAGACCGAGGTGGTCGTCTCGCGCATTCTGTGGGGACTCGGCTACCGCCAGCCGCCGATCTACTACCTCCCCTCGTGGACCCTTGGTGAACGCAAGGAAAGCGAAGCCCGCTTCCGACCAAAACTTCCCGCGCTGGACCGATTGCCTGACGTCTGGAGCTGGGCGAACAATCCGTTCAGCGGCACGCGGGAATTGAAGGGGCTGCTCGTCGTCCTGCTGATGTTGAACAGCACCGATCTGAAGGACAGCAACAACAGCATTTACGATGTCACCGCTCCGCTGCCCGGCGCGCCCGCCATCACCCGGGGGCGATGGTTCGTGGTGCGCGATCTGGGCGCGGCCCTCGGCGAAACCGGGAAGCTCTATCCGCGCCGCAACTGGCTCGACGGCTTCGAGCAGCGCGCCTTCATCACCGCCGTGTCGCCGTCGCGCGTGGAGTTCGGTTACGATGGCCGCCACCAGGAGCTGCTGGCGATGATCGGTCCGGCAGACGTACAGTGGGCCGCCCGGCAGATGTCGCGGCTCACCGATGCGCAGTGGCGGGACGCCTTCCGCGCCGGCAACTACGCGGCACCCCAGGCCGGCCGTTATATCTCACGGATTCGAGAGAAGATTGCCGACGGTCTCGCACTTCGCGTCGACCGCCGTGCAGTCGCAAACGACGAGCGACGCTGATGCAGCAGGACATACCGCTACCACCCGAATTTTCCGCCTACATCCCGGACATCCTCGAAACTCACGCGCAGATGGTGGCGACCGCGCTGATCGCGCTGCCGCTGGCCACGTTGCTCGGCGCCGCTCTCGCGTTCCGCCCGCGCCGCCGCGGGACGCCGCCGCGCTCGGCGCCCGTCATCCAGACCCAGATCATGCTGGCGATCGTCGGCGGCGTCGTCATGCTGATCGTCGGCAGCAGCCTCGCTCGCGCCTTCGGCATCGTCGGGGTCGCCAGCCTGATCAGGTACCGGACAAAGATTGACGATCCAAAGGACGCGGTGGTCATGCTCGCATGCCTCACGGTCGGACTGGCATGCGGCGTGGGGCTGTACGGCCTGGCGGCGTTTGCGACACCGTTCATCCTTGCGGTGCTTTGGGCCGTCGAGTCGCTCGAAGCGGAGCAGCGGAAGACCTTCGAGCTGAAGATCACCGCCCCTGATCCGTCGGAGTTTCGCCCCGATGTTGAGCAGATCCTGCGGCGGTCCGGCATCAAGTTCGAGCTGCGCAGTGCGGGAGCCAAGGATCTGATCTATGAGGCTGCGCTTCCGTACAACGTCCGCACCGATCGCATCGCCAACGCCATCCTGCTGCTGAAGCCGGGCGGCGAAACAGAAGTGACCTGGGAAGAAAAGAAGAAGAAGTAGCTGGGTCGTTCGGTAGCTCGGTAGCTAGGACGACCCAGCCACCCAGCTACCTAGCCACCCAGCTACCTAGCCACCCAGCTACCTAGCCACCAAGCAACCTTATCCGCGGTAGTTTCCGAACTGCAGCGCGACGCCGAAGTCCTGATCGCGCAGCAGCCGCATCACTTCCTGGAGCTCGTCCTTCGACGGCGAGGTGATGCGGAGCTGGTCACCCTGGATGGCGGCCTGTACCTTCTTCAGCTTCGCGTCCTTGATGAACTTGACGATGTCCCGCGCCTTTTCGGTGGGGATCCCCTGTTGCAGCGCGATTTCCTGCCGCACGGTGCTGTTCGCCGCCGGCTGCACGGTACCGCGCGTCAGGTTTTTGGTGGGCACGTTGCGGCGCACCATGCGGGTCTGGACGATTTCCCACAGCGCGTTGAGCTTGAAGTCGTCGTCGGCGACGAGCACCAGCTTCGACTCCTTCGCGTCGAACTCGATCGAAGCCTTCGAGCCTTTGAAGTCGTAGCGCTGCGCGACTTCCTTGCGCGCCTGATTGAGCGCGTTGTCGACCTCCTGGAGATCGACGGTGGAGGTGACGTCAAACGACGGAGCCGTCGCCATTCGCGCACATGCTACCAGCTACCAGCTACCGGCTACCAGCCCGGTTCTTATCGACCATCCCGATGATCATCAGCAGGAACGCGACCAGGCGGATCGCGTAGACGAAGGGACGCCTTTCGTCCGACGGATCGATCAGCGCGAGCAGTGCCCAGGAGAGTGCGAGCACCCAGAACGCGGCGCCGAAGAATACGAACAGGCGGTCCCGGCTCTCGCGCCAGAAGCGGAGGAAGAAGAGCCCGGCGGCGGCCGCCGCGGTCGCGCTGACAGTCTGGAGAAACGGAATGATCGCCAGTCTCATCGCCCGGCCTCCCAGATCAATCCGTACAGCAGGGCGAGGATGCCGCAGACGCCGGCGATCGCGCGTGCGAGCGCGATGTCGGTGCCCGTCAACAGGGCGAAGTCGACGAACACGAGCATGTTGTTGAGCGCCAGCCCGAAGAAACCGATGCAGCTCCAGAGCAGCAGGGGCGTGCGCCGCGCGTGGTACTGGCGCAACAGCAGCACCGCGGCGACGAGGCTGGTGACGGCGCAGAGCAGGTAGATTGCTTCAGCCATCCTGTTACGCGGCGCGCGGGCGAGTGCGTGAGATCCGCTGCGCGTGCGGCTGAGGTCGCTGCGCGAAAGTGCAGTCTACGTGTCGAAGATGCATCGCGAAAGCTCTGCCCATCCTCTCATGGCTGAGCTGGCTCGCGCGTATTTCTTCGCCCGGAAACCCGGTTGAGGCGTTGCGGAACAGCCCCATCCACGATCTATACTGCGACGTTCGCGCGAGCTTCGCGTCGCACCACAGACCGCATGGCGTCAGTCTCGCCATGTCACTCGCAGGACTATCAAGCCTCGAGCGCGATTGCCGGCCGCGAGAAACGAAGCGGTCGGAAGGGGTGCGCGACCGACATACCCCTGAGGAGTGTCCGGACTGATGGTGTACCCGTCCAACCATGTCTGCCAGTCGGCGTCGGAAATCGCGATGCCGCCGGCGGCGCGGCGCGTATGCTTGAGCGCTGTGGCAGGGGATGAGTTCGGGGAGGCGCGCCGCTGATGGCGGGTGAACTCGCCAGCGGCCCGTACCGCGGCCACAGCGCCGGCCTCGTCGACATCCTTGATCGTGTGCTCGACAAGGGGCTCGTCGTCGCCGGCGACATCAAGGTGTCGCTGGCGGAAGTCGAGCTGCTGACGATTCGCATTCGTTTGATGATCTGTTCGATCGACAAGGCCGAGCAGATCGGACTCGACTGGTGGAAATACGATCGGCACCTCTCGCCCGGTCGCGAGGAAGTGCTGCAGGAAAATCTCGAACTGCGCGAGCAGCTGCGGCTGCTCGAGAGGCGGGTGGCGTCGTTGACGCGATCCTCCGGGCGCCAGCCCTCTGGGCGGCGCCGTCGCGAGCGCTGACCCCGCGCCGTCGCGAGCGCGGGTCCACGAGCAATTAAGGAGCATCCATGGCCGTTGAACGTGCAGCAGGTGGCAGCAGTCTTATTGACGTCCTCGACCGGGTCCTGGACAAGGGCATCGTCATCGACGCCTGGGTGCGCGTCTCCCTGGTCGGGATCGACCTGATCACGGTCGAAGCGCGCGTGGTCGTCGCATCGATCGACACCTATCTGAAGTACTCGGAAGCGGTCGGCGCCGCCGCCTCGGCGGCCCGTCCCACGATCGAGGCGCCGCGCCCGTATGACGAGCTGGCCGCCGAGAACGTGGCGCTCCGCGCGCAGATCGAGAGCGGGACCACAGCAGCGGGCCGGGCGCCCGCGCCGCGCCGCCGTCGCGCGCGGCAGTAGGGGACAACGTTCTGCCCCAGCCCCCGGGATCCATGGAAGGTAGGCAATGACGTCGCTGCAGGCGAGGACCTTGTCGCGCGCGACGATGACGGCGCCCGACGCATCGCGGCTCGAGCTGCTGGAGTACTACCTCGTTCACAACGAAGACGTCGCCGGATGCGCGCAGGCCAGCCTCGAGTGGCTGGGGCGATTTGCCGGCGTCAAGCGCTCGGTCTGCCTGGCGGTCGACAACGACGGCGGCGTGCTCAACGGGATTGGCGGCTACGGCGTCTCCAGCAACGACGTCGACCTCTTCACCTGGCCGCTGACCGATGCGCGCGATCCGCTCGTCGCCGCTCTGGCCGCGACCGGTCCGGTGACCTTCCGCCCCGGCCGCGTCAACGGGCACATCGGCAACGTCACGCCGACGACGCCGCTCGGCGCCGGCCCGTTCACCGTCATCCCGCTTCGCGGGACGCAGGAGGGCGGCGAGGCGCTGGGACTGCTCCTGCTGCGGTCGTGGACCGGTTCGTCGGCCGACGTCAGCTGGCTCGCGACCGTGCTCGGCCAGAAGATCGAGCAGATTCGCGGCCGCGGCAGTCTGAGCGAGGACGTCCGCAAGCTGCGGCGTGAGCGCGCGCTGTTCTTCACCATCATCAACTCGGTCACCGACCCGATTCTGCTGACCGATACCGAAGGACGTCTGATCGTCGCGAACGCGCGCGCGGAAAAGCTGTTCGCGGCGAGCGAGGAAGAGAGCGAAGGGCGCCGCCGCGCCGTCGAGTTGAACAACATGCTGTTCTCGGCGGCGCTCTCGCGCACCGCCGTGGAATCGCCCGCCGCCGCGCGCGAACTGCTGCTGGTCGACCCGAGCGACGGCTCCGACCTTCTGTTCGAAGTCCTCAGCACCACCGTCGAAGATCCGCGCGAAGGGACCGGCATCGTCTCGGTGCTGCGGAACATCACCGACCTGCGCCGGGCGACCGAGCAAATCGAGGAGAATTACCAGCGGCTGCGCGTGCTCGAAGCGGCCGCCCGCGCCGAGCGCGACCGCCTGAATCTGATCATCGACTCGGTGGCGGACCCGATCATCGTCACCGACCCGATCGGCGAGACGGTGCTGATGAACGCGCCGGCGGAGGACCTGTTCACGGTGGCGCCCGAGGCGCCCGACAGCGCCGAACGGAGCGTGCAGTCGAACGACGCGCATTTCTCGTCGTTCATTTCCGGCCTGCTCCTCGGCGAGACCGGCCCCGGAGAGATTCGACGCGGGGAGATCGGCCTGGTCAATCCCAACAGCTCCGAGCCGATTCCGGTCGAGGCGATCGCGGGCAAGGTGCTGACCGAATCGGGCGAGCTGACCGCGGTCGTGACCATCCTGCACGACCGGCGCGAGGCGCTCGAGCGCGCCCGCCTTTACGAACAGCTGAAGCTGGCGTCAGACGAGCTCCAGGGGCGCGTCCAGGCGGCGACCGCTGAACTCGCCACCCAGAACGAGCTGCTCCGCCGCCAGGCGATCGAGCTGGAACAGGCGTCGCGGCTGAAATCGCAGTTCCTGGCGAACATGTCGCACGAGTTCCGGACGCCGTTGAACGCGATTCTCGGCTACACCCACATGCTGCTCCAGGGCGTCGCCGGCGACCTGCTGCCGGCCGTCAAGCGGCAGCTGCAGCGGATCGACTCGAACGGCAAGCACCTGCTGACGATCATCAACGAGATTCTCGACATCACCCGCATCGAAGCGGGCAAGATGCCGATGCAGCTGAGCGAGTTCAACCTGAACGAACTGGTGCCTGAGGTGATGGCGGAGCTTGACGCGGTGATCGCGCGCTCGAAGCTGACCGTGACGCCGCACCTGTCGTCCGAAGTGCCGCTCGTCTTCAGCGACCGCCAGAAGGTGAAGCAGATCGTCGTCAACCTGCTGAGCAACGCGCTGAAGTTCACGCACCAGGGCACGATCGAGCTGACAGTGCAGTTCGAGCCGGTGACGCGCACGGCGTCGATCGTCGTCACCGACACCGGGATCGGCATCGCCCCCGAGCACCACGAACGCATCTTCGAGGATTTCCGGCAGGTGGATGACTCGCCGTCGCGGCAGTACGGCGGAACCGGACTCGGCCTGGCGATCTGCCGTCGCCTCGCCACCGCGCTCGGCGGACGGATTACACTCCACAGCACGGTGGGACAGGGTTCGAGCTTTACGCTGACGATTCCAGTGGAAGCACCGCAATGAGCACGGAACAGGGGCCATTGATTCTTGTCGTCGACGATTACGAGGACGCCCGCGAGATGTACGCGGAGTATCTGCGCTTCTGCGGCTTCCGCGTCGCCGAGGCGCGCAACGGCAACGAGGCGCTCGAGCAGGCCTTCACCTTGATGCCCGATCTGATCCTCATGGATCTGTCGCTTCCGGGGATGGACGGCTGGGAGGCAACGCGGCAGCTCAAGGCCGACGAGCGCACCCGGCAGATTCCCGTCGTCGCGCTCACCGGTCATGCGCTTGCCGGCGCGTCCGAGGGCGCCAAGAAGGCCGGCTGCGATTCATTCGTGACCAAACCGTGTCTGCCAGATGATCTGGTGGTGGAGGTTCGCCGGATGCTGAGCATGGCCAGGCCGGCGTAAGCGAGAGGATACATGGCCAAGTCACGCAAGAGCGCCGCAACCCGCAAGGCCGTTCGGGGCACTGGCGGTTCGAAGTCCGGAAGCCGCCGCGGGGGGGCGGCCGCGGCGATGCCGCGCAGCATGCAGAACCGCGGCCACGGCGACAGCCGGAAGGCTGTGCAGCAGCCGGCTCGAGGCCGCACGGCGCGGGATGCGTCGCACACCGACGTCACGCGCGTGACGCGCGAGACCGAAGTGCGCGGCAAAGAGACCCGCGTCGAGAGCGTCGTCGAGCGGGCGGCGAAACCGACCGTCTCGTCCAACCGGACCGACCGCGGCCGCTACGTCTACTGCATCATCCGTGCAAGCGCGCCGCTCAAGTTCGGCGCGATCGGCATGGACGAGGAGTGGGCCGACGTCTACACCATCAATTACAAGGACATGGCGGCGGTCGTCTCCGACGTGCCGATGACGCCGCTCGACTCCACTCGCGAGAACGTCCTCGCCCACGAGCGCGTCAACGAGACGGTGATGCGGGAACACACTGTCATTCCGATGTCGTTCGGCACCATCTTCAAGACCCGCGAAGACATCCTCGAGCTGCTGCGGTCGGCCTACGAGGCGTTTGCCGACGTGCTCAACAAGATGCAGGACAAGCTCGAGTTCGGGTTGAAGGTGCTCTGGGATCGCGACGAGATCGTCAAGACCATCGAGCAGGAGGACGAGGACATCCACCGGCTGAAGGACGAGATTTCGTCCCAGAAGGGGTCCACCTATTTCGCCCGGATGCAGTACGGCCGCTTGATCGACGGCGCCCTGCAGCAGCGGTCCGAGCGTTACGTCGCGGAGTTTCTCCAGCGTCTGCGCGACGTCTCGGTGGCGTCGCGGGTCAACCGCGCGATCGGCGACAAGATGATCATGAACGCCGCCTTCCTGGTGCAGCGCGACCAGGAACAGGCGTTCGACCGGCGCATCAAAGAGATCGCGTCGAGCTTCGACAAGCTGACCTTCAAGTACACCGGCCCGTGGCCGCCGTACAACTTCGTCAATATCCGCCTGAAGCTGGAGCGCGCCGGCCAGCATTAGACTGGTAGCTGTGTTTCTGCTCGATTCGCTGATGATCTCCGGCCTCAGGTGGGTGATGAACACGGTCGTCACCGCAGCCGAGTCCGAGATGAACGACGACACGGCCCTCCGCGAGCAGCTGCTCGACGCCGAGATGCGCCGCGAGATGGGCGAAATCTCGGACCAGGAGTTCGAGGATCTGGAGGCCGACCTGCTCACGCGGATCCGTGAGATCAAGGAACGGCGCGAAGGCGGGTCGGGGCCGTTGTCGATGGGCGCGCAGCCGATCGAGACCACTGCGGACAGCACGTTCCAGATCGAAGCCAGCGTCTCGGGCGATTTCCATGAGCCCGCCGACGCGCCCCACACCACCGTCGTCGACACCCGGCCGGACAGCGGCGAGCAGATCTCCCTCATCGACATCGAGCCTGGCCCCACCGATCGCCGGCAGGCCTCCCGCCGCGGCGCTCGACCCGCCGACAGGAAGCGAACGACCCGAACGGACCGAACGACCCGAACGACTCGAACGACCCGAACGACCTGACGTGAGTTCGCTCACCTACGTCTACTGCCTGGTGCGGTCCGCCAGGCGTCCTTCGCTCCGTGGCGTTCCGGCGGGCATGCCAGGCGGACAAGACGTTCGCATCCTCGAGATTCCCGGTTCACAACGAGGTGGCCGTGACTGGCTGATCGTCAGCACTGTTCCCGAGCGCGTCTATGGCGAGGCCGCCCTCGAGGAGGGATTGCGGCAGATCGAGTGGGTGGCGCCGCGCGCGCTTGCGCATGAGGCCGTGGTCGAGCATTTCCTTTCGGCGCCCGCCGTTCTCCCCATGCAGCTCTTCACGATGTTCAAGGAAGACGACCGCGCCGTCGAGCACGTCGTGCGCGACAAACGGCGCATCGCCGCCATTCTCAAGCGCATCGAGCATCAGGTTGAATGGGGGCTCAGGCTCTCGTGGAACCCCGAGGCGCCGGCATCGCCGGTCAAGCGACCTGCGCCCAGGTCCGGCTCTGATTACCTCGTGCGCAAACGGGAGCAGCGGGACCTGGCGCAGGCACGGCTGAAACAGGCGCGCACGCAGGCCAACCGGATGTACAAGGCGGTCTCGCGTGAAGCGACGGCCGCCCATCGCCGCACGGCCACGGAACAGGCCGCGCCCGGCTCGCGGCTGCTGCTCGATGCGGCGTTCCTCGTGCCGGCGCGCCGCGCCACGACTTTCCGCGCCGCGGTCGGCCGCCATGCCCGAGTGCTCGAAGGCGCCGGCCTCACCGTGTCGCTCACGGGGCCGTGGCCGGCATATAACTTCATCTGATGGCCTCCCGCAGGCGGACGCAGCACCTGGAACCAGCGACGGAGACAGTTGCAGAACGCATCCTCGACACCGACGGCGCGTCGCTCCTCGACGTCGTCGACAACGCCCTCAACAAGGGAGTCGTGCTCAGCGGCGATCTGACGCTCGCGCTGGCGCAGGTCGACCTCGTCTACGCGCGGCTGTCGGTGCTGCTCTGCGCCGCCGATCGCGTCCTGCCCAACGAGGACAGGGACTTCATCGCACGCCATCGGGCGCGGCGCGCAAAACGACTGCGTGGCTGAACTCTGTGTCTACGCGCTCGCCTCGAGGCTGTCAGGCGCGTTGAACGTCAGCGGGATCGCAGGAGAGCCTCTTCAGGCGATACACGTCGGCCGGCTCGACGCCATCGTCGGCCGCGTTCGCACCACGCCAAAGCCTACCGATCGAAACCTGCGCCGCTACGGCGAGATGATGTCTGTCCTGTGGCGCCGCACGCCGGCGCTGCTGCCGGCGCGCTTCGGTACCTCGGCGCGCGACGTCGAGGATTTGCGGGCGATGGTCCGCGCCCGCGAACGGGTGATTCGTCGCCGCCTGCGCGCCGTGCGCCATCGCGCGCAGATGACGATCCGTCTCGTGACGCCGCAGAGCGATCCCCCTCCAGCTATCGAGAGATCATCTGGCACTTCGTACCTGCGCTCGCGGCAGCGCGAGCAGGCCGTGCCCGCGTTCACTCCACTTCGAGCGGCTGTGCGACGATGGATACGGGAGGAGCGCGTGGAGAAGCGTCCCGGCGTCGCGTCGATCTATCACCTCGTCCCACGCGGCTCGGTCGAGCGCTACCGGTCGGCACTGGTGCGCGCCGCGCAGGAGGCCGGCGTCAGGATGATCGCGTCGGGCCCGTTTCCGCCGTACGCCTTCGCGGACGCGTGGTAATGACAAGCACGAAGGGCACGAAGGCGACGAAGCGCACGAAGGCGGCAAAGCGCACCAAGGCGGCCAAGCCTGCCTCGCCGAAGCGACGGAGAGCACGCGTGGTCGCGAAGGCGGGGGCGCTGACCGTGACCGAGGTCGCCGAGCTCGAAGATCTCCGGAAACAGCTCCGGCGCACTGCCGGCCAATCTCCGCTGCGATGGAACGCTGATCCCGACGAGGTCCGGCGATCGGTCGCGCAGCTGGTGCTGACGCTCGTCGAGTTCGTCCGCAGGCTCCTGGAGCGCCAGTCGATCCGCCGTATGGAAGCGGGAACGCTCACCGACCGGCAGGTCGAGGACGTGGGACGCGCGCTGATGCAGCTCGAAGAGACCGTACGCGACATCGCCGCAACGTTCGGCATTCCGCCGGAAGACTTGAATCTCGACGTTGGTCCACTCGGCAAGCTGATCTGAGCTGTCGCTCCATCGATGACCAGATGAAGAGACCCCGAGTAGGAATCTCCCGGTGCCTGATTGGCGACGAGGTCCGGTACGACGGTACCCATCGCCTCGACGAGCGTGTCATCGAGCTGCTCGGGCCATATGTCGAGTGGGTGCCCGTGTGCCCGGAAGTCGAGGTCGGGATGGGGACGCCGCGCGAGCCGATCCATCTGGTCGCGAGCGTGGACGGAGTGCCGTCTATGCATGAGCGCGTCAGGCTCGTCGGCGTCGCCAGCGGCGAAGACTGGACGGAGCGGATGCACGAATGGGCGCGCGATCGGGCGCGCGGGCTTGCGGCGCTCTATCTGTCAGGGTACGTGTTCAAGGCACGGTCGCCGAGCTGTGGCATCGATCGTGTCGTCGTGCATGCCGTTGACGGCGAGCGGCAGGGGAGGGGACTGTTTGCCGAGGCGCTGATCGACGCGCTGCCCGATCTCCCGGTGACCGACGAAGCGTCGCTGGTGGACCCGGCGGCGAGGGCTGCTTTTCTCGAGCGCGTCCTCAGGCATCACGCGGAACGGTCGTCGGGCTGACATCGCGGACACCAGTACGTCGAGCGCGCGTTCGGTCCCTGCGAGCGGCGCCTGATGGAGGTGCCGCACAGTCGGCAGGGCCGGCCGCCCCGTCCGTACACCGCCCGTGGACCAGGCCGTATGGATTCGGACGCGTGCGCCTGCAGCAGTCGCCGCGCGGTGGACACGATCTTCGCGAGCCGGTCGCGCGGGATGCCGCCAACGCGGGCGAACGGCGATACGCGGCAGGCGAACAGCGCTTCCGACTTGTAAATGTTGCCGATCCCGGCGAGCGCGTGCTGATCCAGCAGTGCGTCTCCGATCTCGATCTCGGCCAGCGCCGTGAGCCGCCTGATGGCCTCGTCGGCGTCGAATCCGGACGCCAGGAGATCGGGCCCAAGATCGTGCAGCGCTGTCGCTCGCTCCGCCTGCCGGGCGTCGAGAAACTCGGCGGTTGGCACATTGAAGGCCACCGCTTCCCACGCGTCCGTTCCGATGACGATCCGCATGTCATGGCGGGGACGCATCCACCGCTCGCCAGGGCGATAGAGGTGCCACGAGCCTTTCATCCGCATATGGGTGTGCAGCACCAGGTCGCCTGAGAACCACATCAGCAGATGCTTGCCGCGCGGCGTCACGCGCTCGAGCGTACGGCCGCGAAGTGGATGGTCCTGATCGACGCGGATAAGGCGGGGAAAAACGGAGTCGAAGCGGGTGACCGTGCGGCCTGCGAGCGCTCGATCGAGCGTCCGGGCCGCACGGAAGATACTGTCGCCTTCTGGCACTAATCGTCGGAGATGGAGTCGTCTCGATCCACGTCTGAGTCGGCGCTGTCGGGATCGACATCCTCTTCGCGCTCGACCACGACGCCACGCACCGCGTCGTCATAACCGCGGTTGCGTTCCGACACCTCGCCCGCCCGTTCCATTGCCTGATCGCGGTCGTTCGAGGACCGGACGCGGTCGTGTTCCGTATCTCTCGTCTCGTCGGATCGCGGGTTATCGATGAGTTCGCCCCTGCGACGTGGCTCAGCCATGGGTACACCTCCACGTCGTGAAGCCGCAATGCGGATGCCATCACGAGGCCCCGGGACCAAGGGAGGCCCTGAGGCCCCAGGCCGCAGTCGCGCCTGAAGGCCCATGGCTGTCGCCATGAAACCTTCCTGGATGAACACGCGCGACGCCGGGTGCGCAACTGCGGGCTCGCCGTTGATCTCCGCAAGCAGCATCCCGCGACGCGATTCCTCGCGGGAGACCGCGACATGAAGGAGCATGCGAGCGACTTCGCGCGCGAATTGTGAGCGCTGAGGCTCGGCCTCGGGCAGAAAGAGCAGCAGCTCGCGCTCGCCGCGGCGCAGGTAGCCCGCCAGCGCGCCATTCACCAGAATCACCCTCGCGCCCACGGATCGCGTAATGGTGAAGGGCGTTTCAGGCCATTTCACGATCGCGCCGTACGGGTTGGCCGGATCGGTCGCCGCGAGTACGACCGTTCCAGGTGTTTCGGGAACCTCGCGCATCGACCTGAGAAGATCGAGCGCCGCCGGCATGGCAAACTGCGCGGCGCCGAGGCCGGCGACGAAATAGCCGCGGCGGATGCGGCCGGCGTCTTCCATCGCTTTGAGCACCTGGTAGACGGCGGAAAAGCCGCCGGCAACCGCTTCTGACGCCACTGTTTCCCGCGTCACGATGCCGTGGCGCGTCAGGAGCTGCTGGGCCGACGCCGCGCTCCATTCCGTCACGCTTGATCCAGCGGAATTCACCAGCGACCAGCGTCCCTCTGCTTTCGGCGGCACCAGGCGCCGCGATCGGAACGGTGCGGCGCGGCGGCGGCCGGCCCGGGGATCGGGCGCCCTTGTGAACGCGCGGACGGCATGGAGCGTGTCGTTGGTGATGAATCCCCGCCACGCAAGGTCCCACAGCGCGTCAACCGTTTCGCGTGGAAATCCTCCACCCGTGCCCTCATGGATGGCGCTGAAAAACGATGCGCCGTTTCGCCGGAGATACTCCAGGATGTCGGCGCCGCGCCCCTCGAGCGCGGGTGGGACCAGTGGCGACCGCAAACGAGGCAGGTGATCGGTCAGGTACAGCGCCAGCCGGCCGTCGCGATCGCCGAGCGGTTCGATGCCGACCCAGGCCACCTCGCCGGCGGCCATCAGCTCGTCCAGCATGCGCGGTTCGTAATCCTCGACCCGCACCGGCAACACCTCGGTGTCGAGCATCGATGCGGGAATCGCGGCGCCCTGCAGCTGTTCGATGGTGTCGAGCAGCGCTTCCAGTCCACGGCGGCCGGAGCCGATGCCATGCCATGAGACGACGAAGCGGCCGAGCGCGTCGGATTCGACCGGCTCGATTTCGTGGCGCAGCTTTGCGAGCGAGCGGCGGCGCAGGCTGCGAAGCACGTCGGCGTCCACCCACTCGCGCTCCGTGCCGCCAGGCCGGAACTCGCCTTCGATGATCCTGCCCGTGTCGCCCAGGCGCGCAAGCAGCGAGTCTGCGACCGCGGGCCCCAGCCGGTAGCGCGCGGCCAGCTCGCGCGCGGTAAACGGACCGTGCGACCGCGCGTAGCGCAGCGCCAGGTCCCCGGCTGGATCGCGCACGGGTTCGAGCAGCGCTTCCGGCAGCCCGGGCGGGAGCGGGACGCCCAGCGCATCGCGATATCGAGCGACGTCCTCCACCGCGACGAACCGGGGCTCGCCCGCCACCAGCAGCGAGACAATGCGGCGTGCACGCTCCAGGGCGCGGACCACGGCCGCAGCGTCGGGCAGCGCGCTCCGCCGTTCGATCTCGGCCAGCGTCAGATCGCCAATCCGGATCAACAGATCGTGAAGACCGTCGGCCGTCTTGATTCTGTACTTCTCGTCGAGATGCTGCAGCTGTGCTTCCACCGTCTCGAGCGCCGCCTGGTCGAGCAGTTCACGGAGTTCGGCGTCGCCGAGCAGTTCGCGCAGCTGGGCCTGATCAACGGAGAGCGCCTGCGCGCGCCGCTCCGCCAGCGGCGCATCGCCGTCGTAGATGTAATTGGCGACGTAGCTGAAGAGCAGCGACGCGGCGAATGGCGACGGTGCCTGCGAATCGATCGTCGCCACCCGCAGCGCGCGTGACGAGACTCTGCCCAGCGTGTCGACGAGCGCGGGCATGTCGAAGTGATCGCGCAGCACCTCGCGGTAGGTTTCGAGCAGCGCCGGGAAGGAGCCGAATCGCGACGCTACTGCGAGCAGATCAGAGGCGCGCTTGCGCTGCTGCCAGAGCGGCGTCCGCATGCCTGGCCGGCGGCGGGGCAGCAGCAGCGCGCGCGCGGCCGTCTCACGGAACCGCGCGGCAAACAGCGACGTCGATCCGAGTTGCCGCAGCACCAGCGCCTCTACCGTCGATGGATCCGGCAGCAGCAGCGCCGGATCGGGCGGCGTCTCGATTTCAGGGAAGCGGACGACGAAGCCTTCGTCGCCCCACATCACCTCGACGTCCATGCCCGTGCGCGTACGAATCTCGGCGGTCACCGCCATCGCCCATGGCGCATGGATGCGGCTGCCGAACGGCGAGAGCAGGCAGACGCGCCAGTCGCCGAGGTCATCGAGGCAGCGTTCGATGACGATGGTGCGATCGTCGGGCACAGCGCCGGCCGCCGCCTGATCGTCGAGATACCGCATCATCGTCTCGGCGGCCGCGGTGTCGAGATCGTGCAGGCGGACGAGACGATCGATCGCGGCGCCGCGCGGCATGGTTCTTACCTCGCGCACCAGCTTGCCGATCGCGTATCCGAGTTCGATGGGACGGCCGGCGCGGTCGCCGTGCCAGAACGGCATCTTCCCGGGCTCGCCGGGGGCCGGCGTGACCAGGACCCTGTCGTGCGTGATCTCTTCGATTCTCCAGGTCGACGCGCCGAGCGTGAACGTTTCGCCGACCTGCGTCTCGAACACCATCTCCTCGTCCAGCTCGCCGACGCGGGTGGGGCGGTCGGCGCCGGCGAGGAACACGCCGTACAACCCGCGGTCGGGAATCGTGCCGGCGTTGGCGATGGCCACGCGCTTGGCGCCTTCGCGGCCTTCGACCATGTGACGGACGCGATCCCACGTGATCCGCGGCCGCAGTTCCGCGAATTCATCTGAGGGATAGCGTCCTGAGAGCATGTCCAGGACGCCCTCGAAGGCGCGGCGGCTCAGGTCGGCGAAGGGCGCGGCCTGCCGGACCAGGGTGAAGAGGGCGTCCACCGGCCAGGGATCGCTTGCGGCGATGGCGACCACCTGCTGCGCGAGCACATCCAGCGGGTTGCGCGGATAACGAGTCGATTCGACCGCGCCGTCGTGCATCGCCCGCGCGACGGCGGCACAGGCCACGAGATCGCCGCGGAACTTGGGAAAGATGATCCCTTCACTGACGGCGCCGGCCTGGTGGCCGGCGCGTCCGATGCGCTGAAGCCCGCTGGCCACCGACGGTGGTGCTTCGATCTGGACCACCAGGTCGATGGCGCCCATGTCGATGCCGAGCTCCAGCGAGGAGGTCGCCACCAGGCCGCGAATCTGTCCGGCCTTGAGCAGATCCTCGACCTCGGTGCGCGCCGTTCGCGCGAGCGATCCGTGGTGCGATCGCACCAGCGGCTCGCCGGCCAGTTCATTGAGCGCGCCTGCCAGCCGTTCGGCAAGCCGGCGGCTGTTTACGAACAGCAGCGTCGATTGGTGCGCGCGGATCAGCTCGAGCAGGCGCGGATGAATCGACGCCCAGATCGAAGTGTTCCTCGTCGCCGTGCCATCCACCGGGCCGGAACGAATGAACGGCTTGGGCCGGCCGAGGTCTTCAATCGGTATCTCGATGCGCAGCGTGAGCTGTTTCTTTTCAGATGCGTTGACGATCGTGACCGGGCGGAAGACGGGGGCGGCGTCCTCGCCGGTGAACTCCTCGTGGACGTCGGCTTCCGCCGCTTCCATCCGCGCCTGTTCCCCGGCCTTCCCGCGTTCCTGGCGTGGCTTGACCGCGGGCCGCCGTTTGCCAGCGCGCCGCGGCTCGGCACCGCCGAGAAATCTCGCGACTTCGTCCAGCGGCCGCTGGGTCGCCGAGAGGCCGATGCGCTGCAAGGTCCGGCTGAAGCCGGACACTACGTCAGCAGGTACGTAGTGTCCGCCTTTAGGCGGACTTGCCGTGCCTTTCGGCGGACCGGCAGCGCGCAGCGCCTCCAGCCGTTCCAGCGACAGCGCCAGGTGCGCGCCCCGCTTGCCCGGAACCAGCGCATGGATTTCGTCGATGATGACGGTGTCCACGTGCACCAGCCGATCGCGTGCGTTCGACGTGAGCAGCAGGAACAGCGACTCGGGCGTTGTGATCAGGATGTCGGCCGCCTCGCGTTGAAACCGGGCCCGTTCGGACGAGGGCGTGTCGCCGGTGCGGATAGCGATGTTTGGAATCGTCACTGGCACGCCGGCGGCGTTCGCCGCGTTGGCAATGCCTGCGAGCGGTGCGCGAAGATTGCGTTCGACGTCGGTGGCGAGCGCCTTGAGCGGCGAGATGTAGAGGACGCGGCACCGTTCCTTCGGCGGCGGCGCCGGTTCGAACATCAGGCGATTGAGACACCAGAGGAACGCCGCCAGCGTCTTGCCGCTGCCCGTAGGCGCAAGGATCAGCGTCGACTCGCCGCGGGCGATTGCCGGCCATCCGAGCTGCTGCGGCCTGGTCGGCTCCGGGAAGGCGCCGGCAAACCATGCGCGGACCGACGGCTGAAACAGATCGAGCGCCCGCGCCCTGGCCACAAATTGATCTTAGATCCGTATAATCAAAGGCATGGGTGATGCCGGAGAAGGACTGGTCGACGCGGAATCCCGCCTCGCCGAGCGGATGGAAGAGCGCGAGGAAGAAAAGAAAAAGGCACGGCAGGCCGCAAAGGGCGGCGATCCCGAACGCGCACGGCAGCTCGAGTCATGCCGTCTCGCACGGACCGAGATGCAGCGTCAGCTCGAGCTGACGACACACGCCGCACGCAAGCAGCAGATCGGGAACGCCATCGCCGAGCTCGACAAGCGGATCACGCAACTCTCCAAGTAGCTCGGTAGCTAGGTGGCTGGGTAGCTCGGTAGCTGCGTAATACCTAGCCACCCAGCCACCCAGCAACCAAGCCACCCAGTTGTGATCGCGCTTCAGTACCACGAGCAGACGAAGCACCACTTCAACCGTTTCGCGCGGTCGCTCGGCCATCTCGACTGGGCCAACCAGCCCGACCCCTTTCGCCGCTACGACGGCGCTCCGCTCATCGAGCTTCCTCGCCGCGACCCGCTGGCATCGGCCGTCCCCTACGAGGCACTCTTTGACGGCTCTGCCACGCCGGCGCCGTTCACGAACCATTCGATCGGCGAGTTTCTGCGCTGCTCGATGGGGCTGTCGGCGTGGAAGCAGTTCGGCCGCTCGCGGTGGGCGCTGCGCGTGAATCCTTCGAGTGGCAACCTCCATCCGACCGAGACCTACGTCGTACATGGCGGCCGCGTCTGGCATTACGCGGCTCGCGAACATGCGCTCGAAGAGCGCTGCGTGTTCAGACCTGGCAGTGAGGCGGCGCTTCTCGTCGCGCTGTCGTCGATTTACTGGCGCGAAGCGTGGAAGTACGGGGAGCGCGCGTTTCGCTACTGCCAACACGACGCCGGCCACGCCATCGGCGCACTGCGGTTCGCGGCGGCCCTGCTCGGATGGCGGCTCAGGTTGCTCCCGCGGTGGAGCGACGCGCAAATCGCGGCGTTGATCGGCCTGGACCGCGAGGCGGATTATCTCGACGCCGAGCGGGAAGAGCCCGAATGCATCGCCGCGGTGACCGCCGGCGATACAGAGGCCTGGACCGGGCAGGATCCGTCAGCGATGATGGCGGCCGCTGCCGGCGGGGCCTGGCGCGGCCGCGCGAATCGTCTGAGCTCGATGACGCACCCCTGGCCGATCATCGACGAGGTTTCCGGGGCGACACGGTATCCGGGAATCGGGGATCGGGGATCCAAAACGTCCAACTCCCAACGTCCAACTCCCAACCTCCAACTCCCAACTCCCAATGACCGTGTTGCACAAAATGCACGATCGGTGATCCTGACGCGCCGAAGTGCGTTGGCCTTTGACGCCCGCAGCGGCCTTCGCCGCGCCGCGTTCCTGGCGATGCTGCGCCGCCTTCGGCCGCCCTCGCCGCCGTGGGACGCAATCGACTGGCCGCCCCACGTCCATCTCGCCCTGTTCGTGCATCGGGTCGAAGGCATGGTGCCGGGCATCTACGCGTATCTCCGCGATGACGCCGTGCAGGCCGAGTGGAAAGCGGCGATGCGTTCGGAATTCCTCTGGGAACGCATGAACGATCCGAACGATCCGAACGGTCCGAACGATCCGAACGATCCGAACGATCTGTATCTTTTGGTTCCGATTGACTGCCGCCGGATGGCAAACCGCGTGTCGTGCGATCAGGAGATTGCCGAGGACGGCTTTTTCAGCCTGGCGATGATCGCGCGGCTCGAGGCGTCGCTGCGCCAGCGGGGCGAGTGGTTCTACCGGCGTTTATTCTGGGAATGCGGCCTGATCGGCCAGGTGCTCTACCTGGAGGCGGAGGCCGTTGGCGCGCGCGCGACCGGCATCGGCTGTTTCTATGACGACCCGGTCCACGACATGCTCGGACTCACAGGCAACGCCTGGCAGAGCCTGTATCACTTCTCGATGGGAATGCCGGTCGAAGACACTCGCCTGACCACCGATCCCGGATACGAGTGGGAACGCCTCTAACCACGACGGCACGAAGCAGACGAAGATCACGACGCTTCTTACTTAACGGAAGTGTCGATCGTGACCTTCGAAAACGTCGTGGCCTTCGTGGTTACGATGCCGGCGGCTGTCGTTCCCGCCATGCGTACGCCGCGTCGGCGAGCCGCGCGCGCAGGGCTGGGTCGCTCGAGAGCCGCTGGATCGCCAGCACGAGTGAATGCTCCTCGTCGCGCGGGTCGAGGGAGATGACGATCGGCGCGGCCGCGTTGAAGCCGCGCGGCTGCCAGGTCTGCGGATCCAGCGCCGGCCAATCCGCCGTCGATGTCGTTTCAAGCACGATGACCGGTTTGCGGGCCGCCATCGCCGCCAGCGCCGACTGATGAGCGTCGCCGGTCACGGGCCAGGGCAGCGACACGATCACGTCTGCCTCTTTCATCACCCGTTCGGGCGGTCCATCCGGCGCGAGTTCGGCCGATGCGCCTGCGTCGCACGCGCGTGTGAGCGCGCGGCGCAGCACATCGGCGCGCGCGGGCGGGAGCGCTGCGAATCGCACGGCCGCATGTGGCTCAGTCAGGTTCGTCAACGAATTGACCTTTCAGGGTTGGTTCTATAGCATGAACAGGTTTGGGAAACTCTTCACAAGCGCAGCAGTGAAGACGAGAGCGAGGCGGAAAGCGGAGCGATGGACGGCTGGCTGGGCGTAGTCATCATGATCGTGCTCGGCGTCGGCTTTGCCGGCGTCATGATCGGTCTTTCCATCCTGCTCGGTCCCAGGAATCCCACACCGGAAAAGCTCGCGCCTTATGAATGCGGCATGCCCGCGGTCGGCGACGCCCGCGAGCGCCATTCGGTGAAGTTCTATCTCGTCGCGATGATCTTCCTTCTCTTCGACATCGAAATCGCGTTCCTCTACCCATGGGCGGTCGCGCTGCGCGACCTCGGGTGGACCGGATTCGTGCAGCTCGTCACCTTCTTCCTGATCCTGTCGGTCGGCTACGTCTACGTGTGGCGCAAGGGCGTCCTCGACTGGGGCCCCGCGGCGCGCGCCAGCCGGGCCGCCGATCGCAAGGCCGCGTAACCGATGGCTCCTGAGACCCACGATCACGGCCTCGACCCGGAGCTGCCCATCCTGACGACGACGGTCGAGCGGATCGTGCAATGGGCGCGGAAGTCCGCGATCTGGCCGGCGCAATTCGGCCTCGCGTGCTGCGCCATCGAGATGATGGCGATGGCGGCCAGCCGCTACGACATCGCGCGCTTCGGCGCCGAGGTGTTCCGTGGGTCCCCGCGCCAGTCCGACCTGATGATCGTCGCCGGCCGGCTGTCCCGGAAGATGGCGCCGGCGATGCGCCGGGTGTACGACCAGATGCCCGACCCGAAGTGGGTCATCTCGATGGGCGCTTGCGCCTCCGTCGGCGGCGTCTTCGACAACTACGCCATCGTCCAGGGGGTGGACCAGGTGGTGCCCGTGGACGTGTTTGTTCCCGGATGTCCGCCTCGTCCGGAGTCGCTCATCTACGGCATCGTGCAGCTACAGCAGAAGATCTCGCGCTCGCGCGCCTGACGGTACCTCCGCGGATGGATGCTCCCGCCATCATCAATGCGCTCGGTCCGCTCGTCGCCGGCGCTTCCTACGAAGCGGCGCCGGGCGTCGACTTTGCCACCATCTACGTCGCGGCCGACCGCCTGGTGGCGACCTGCGCGGCGCTTCGAGACACGCCGGCGCTTCGCTTCAACGTCCTCGTCGAGGTGACGGCCGCCGATTACTTTCCGCGCGATCCCCGCTTCGAGGTCGTCTACCACCTGCTGTCGGTGCCGAACCGGCTTCGGCTGCGGCTGAAGGTGCGGACGACCGAGATGGTGGCCGTCCCCACGGTGCAGGGCATCTGGCCCGCGGCCGGCTGGCTGGAGCGCGAGGTGTGGGACATGTTCGGGATCGTCTTCGATGGCCATCCCGACCTGCGGCGTCTGCTGATGCCGGAAGACTGGGAAGGCCATCCGCAGCGGAAAGACTATCCCGTGCAGATTCGCAAGGCGGCGCAGACCTACGAGCCGCTCGAAGTCAGCGAGGAAGAGTTCAAGGCGAACATGGCCCGCGACCGCGTCAAGCGCCCGCACTGACCGATGGCCGAACTTCGCACCGAAACGATGACCGTCAACATGGGGCCGCAGCACCCCAGCACGCACGGCGTGCTGCGCCTGGTGCTGGAGCTCGACGGCGAAGTGATCCAGTCGATCACGCCGACGATCGGCTACCTGCACACCGGCATCGAAAAGACGGCGGAGCAGAAGAAATGGCAGCAGGTGATCCCGCTGGTCGAGCGGATGGATTACCTGGGCGCGCAGTCGAACAGCCTGGCGTACGCGCTCGCGGTCGAGAAGCTGCTCGGCCTCGACATGCCGAAGCGGGTGAATGACATCCGCATCCTCATCGCCGAGCTGCAGCGGCTGGCGAGCCACCTGATCTGGCTCGGCACGCATTCGATGGAGATCGGCGCGGTCTCGATGCTGTTCTACGCGATTCGCGAGCGCGAGCTGCTGCTGAATATCAACGAGCTCATTGCCGGCTTCCGGTTCTTCCCGAGCTACATCCGCATCGGCGGGTTGCGCGAGGATCTTCCGCGCGGCTTCCACGACGCGGTGAATGCCTTCCTCGAGCGTTTTCCCACCAAGCTCGACGAATACGAAGGGCTGCTGACGAAGAACGACATCTTCCTGCGGCGCACCTCGGGCGTCGGCGTCGTCACGCAGGAAGACGCCCTGGCGTGGGGGCTGCTCGGGCCGATCGCACGCGCGGCCGGTTCGGACTACGACGTCCGTCGCTACTTCCCGTATTGCGGCTACGAGACCTACGACTTCGCCGTGCCGACCGCGACCGAGGGGGACGTCTTCGCTCGGTACCGCGTCCGCATGCAGGAGATGCGCGAGAGCGTCAAGATCTGCAAGCAGGCGATCGCGCGCATCACGCCGACCGGCGCCTGGGCGTGCGATGACACACGGGTGGTGCCGCCGCCGAAGGACAAGGTGTACACCGAGATGGAAGCGCTGATTCAGCACTTCCTGATCTACTCGCAGGGCTTCACCGTCCCGGCAGGCGAGGCCTACGTGCCGGTGGAAGGGCCGCGCGGCGAGCATGGAACCTATATCGTCTCGGACGGCACCAACCGGCCGTGGCGCGTCAAGATGCGGGCGCCGTCGTTCATGGCCATCCAGGCGCTGCCCAAGCTCGTCCTGGGGGGGCTGATCGCCGACGTCGTCGCCGTGATCGGATCCAACGACGTTGTGATGGGAGACTGCGACCGGTGAGCTTTCATCCCTCGATGGAGTACTCGCCAGCCCGGTTCCACAAGTCGGAGCGGGAGCTGGCAGAGCCGGGCGGCGAGTTCACATACACACCCCAGAATCAGGCGAAGTTCGACGCCAACGTCGCGCGGTACCCGGCCGACCAGCGGAAGTCCGCCATCCTCTACGCGCTCTACCTTGCGCAGAACCAGCAGGGATATCTGACCGCGGCCGCGATGGCGCACGTGGCGAAACAGATTCGCTGCACGCCCGCTGAAGTCGAGGACGTCGTGTCGTATTACACGATGTTCTTCACGAAGCCGGTGGGGAAGTACGTCGTGAACGTCTGCCGCACGCTGTCGTGCGCGCTGCGCGGCGCCGAGCGCGTGACCCGGGAATTGAGCGAGGCGATTGGCGTCAAGCCGGGAGAGACGGATGCCAGCGGCACGTTCACCCTGCTCGAGGTGGAATGCCTCGGCGCGTGCGATCGCGCTCCGGTAGTGATGGTGAACGACGACTGGCACGAATGCCTCGCGCCCGAGCAGGCCCGCGCGTTCGTCGAAGAGATGCGGACGAAGGGTCGGGCGGCGTTCACAGGCTGCTACTTGAACAAGGAAACGAAGACGTAATGGCCGCGTACGAGCCGGTTCTTACGAAGCACGTCGGCGAGAAGAATTCGTACACCCTGGATTTCTATTTGAAGAACCAGCGCGGCTACGAAGGGCTTCGCAAGGCGCTGACGCTCAAGCCGAACGACATCATCGAGCAGGTGAAGGCCTCGGGGCTGCGCGGGCGCGGCGGCGCCGGCTTCCCGACGGGCCTGAAGTGGCAGTTTGTTCTGAAGGACACCCCGAAACCGAAGTACATCTGCTGCAACGCGGACGAGAGCGAGCCAGGCACCTTCAAGGACCACGTGCTGATGGAGCGCAACCCGCATCTGCTGATCGAGGGCTGCGCGATTTCCTGCTACGCGATCGGCGCGAAGGTTGCCTACATCTACATCCGCGGCGAGTTCTATCACGTCCAGGAAATCCTCGAGGCCGAGATCGAGAAGGCCTACAAGGCCGGGTATCTCGGCAAGAACATTCTCGGCAGCGGCTTCGACTGCGACGTCTACATGCACCGCGGCGCCGGCGCCTACGAAGCAGGCGAGGAAACGGCGCTGATTGAATCGCTCGAAGGGAAGCGCGCGCAGCCTCGCATCAAGCCGCCGTTTCCCGCGGTTGCCGGGCTCTACCAGTGCCCCACCGCCGTCAACAACGTCGAGACGCTGTGCAACGTGCCGCTGATCGTGCTGAACGGTCCCGAGTGGTTCACGGCGATCGGCCCTGAGAAGAACGGCGGGCCGAAGCTGTTCTGCATCAGCGGCCACGTGAAGCGGCCAGGCGTCTACGAAGCGGCGATGAACACTACGCTGCGCGAGCTGATTTACGACCGCGCCGGTGGCATGCTCGGCGATCGTCCTCTGAAGGCAATCATCCCGGGTGGATCGTCGGTGCCGCTGATGCTGCCCGATCAGCTCGATACGCCTGCGAGCTTTGACGCGATCCAGAAAGCAGGCTCGCTGCTCGGGTCTGCCGGGCTGATCGTCCTCGACGACACGGTCTGCATGGTGTGGCTGGCGATGAACCTGCTGCATTTCTACCGCCACGAATCGTGCGGCAAGTGCACGCCCTGCCGCGAAGGCTGCGACTGGCTGTTCAAGCTGCTGACGCGGATCGAAAGCGGGGAAGGGCAGCCGAAGGATCTCGACCTCCTCTTCGGCGTTTCCAACAACATCGTCGGCAAGACGCTGTGCGCGTTTGGCGACGCGGCGGCCACGCCCGTGCTGTCCACCATGAAGCTGTTCCGGGCCGAGTACGAGGCGCACGTCCGTGAAGGCCGCTGCACGCTGCCCGCCCCGTGGCGCGCGGCCCATCCGATGCTGGCGGCGCACTGAAATGGAACCACGACGCACACGACGAACACGACATTCCATATGCCATATTCGTGGCCGTCGTGCCGTCGTGGTTGAAAGCACATGGATCTTCGCTTTCTAATCCAGCTGGCGATCATCGGCTTCACCTTCTTCATGCTGATCAACGCGTCGGCGCTGCTGGTGCTCGCCGAGCGCAAGATCATGGGCTTCATGCAGCAGCGCTACGGCCCCTACCTCGTCGGGCCGCACGGCCTGCTGCAGCCGCTCGCCGACATCCTGAAGCTGTTGATGAAGGAGGAGCTGCGGCCGAAAGGCGCCGACAAGTGGCTCTTCACGCTGGCGCCGATCCTGTCGGTCACGGCTGCCTTCGCGGCGTTCGCGACCGTTCCATGGGGCGCCGAGACGACGTTCTTTGGCCTGCTGGACGAGCCGGTCAGTCTCGGGGTCGCCGATATCAACGTCGGCGTGCTGGTGATCTTTGCGCTCACTTCGATGGGCGTCTACGGCATCGTCCTGGCCGGCTGGTCGTCCAACAGCAAGTACTCGCTGATGGGCGGCCTGCGCGCCTCGGCGCAGATGATCAGCTACGAGCTGTCCTATGCCACCGCGCTGGCGGCAGTGATTCTTCTTGCCGGGTCGCTTTCGCTGCGGGAAGTCGTGGACAGCCAGGCCGGGACATGGCTCGGGTTCATCCCGCAGTGGTACGTCTTCCTCCAGCCGGTGGGCTTCATCATCTACATGATTGCGGGCGTCGCCGAGACCAACCGCGCGCCGTTCGACTTTCCTGAAGCCGAGCAGGAGCTGGTCGCCGGCTACAACACCGAATACAGCTCGGTCCGTTTCGCGCTCTTCCCCCAGGCCGAATACATCAACATGACGACGATGTCGGCGGTCGCCACCGACCTGTATCTGGGCGGATGGCACGGGCCGTTGCTGCCGCCTGAGTACGGCTGGATCTGGTTCCTGCTGAAAGTCGGCGCGATTCTCTTCGCCTACATCTGGGTGCGCTGGACGCTGCCGCGCTATCGCTACGACCAGCTGATGCAGTTCGGCTGGAAGTGGCTCTTCCCGGCCGCGGTCATCAACCTTGTGGTCACGGCGGCGCTCGTCCTGTATTTCAATGCCTGAAACGCTGATTTTCTGGGGCCTCTCGGGCGTGGCGATTCTCACGTCAGCGCTCGTCATCGGGCAGCGCAACCCGATGTACAGCGTGCTGATGCTGATCGCGTCGTTCGGTGCGCTCGCGGGGCTCTACATCCAGCTCGATGCGCCCTTCGTCGCGGTGGCGCAGATCATCATCTACGCCGGCGCCATCATGGTGCTGTTCCTGTTCGTGGTGATGCTGCTCAACGCCCCGCAGGAGGATGCCGCCGAGTGGGACCGCACGCATCCGTTGCGACAGCCAGGCATCATGCGGTTCGGCGCGCTGCTGGCGTTGCTGCTCGTCATTCAGCTGACCTGGGCGCTGCTGCGGGTGAACGGCGTCGATGTCCCGGTTGGCGCGCAGGGTGATCCCGAGGCGCTGGGCTCGGTCCGCACGCTGGGACGAATCCTCTTTACCGACTACGTGTTTGCGTTCGAGGCGACCTCGATCCTGATCCTGGTGGCGATGGTTGGCGCCGTCGTGCTGGCGCGCCGCGAAGGCGATCGATGATCCCGCTCAGCTACTACCTGGTTGTTTCGGCAGTGTTGTTTGCGATCGGCACGGCAGGTGTCTTCCTCCGCCGCAACCTGATCACGATTCTGCTGTCGATCGAGATCATGCTGAACGCCGTGAACCTGTCGTTCGTCGCGTTCGGCCGCCAGTTCGGCAATCTCGACGGACAGATCATCGTGTTTTTCGTCATGACGGTCGCCGCCGCGGAAGCCGCCGTCGGCCTGGCGATCGTGATCGGCCTGTTCCGCCATCGCGAGTCGCTGAACCCCGACGCGTTTGCGACGCTCAAATGGTGATGCTCGCCCTCATCCCGCTGGCGCCGCTGCTTGGCTTCCTCGTCAACGCCAGCGTCGGCCGTCGTCTGGCGAAGACGACGTCGGGCGGGCTCGCATCCGCCGCCATGCTGGCGTCGTTCGGCGTGTCGCTGCTGGCGGTATGGCAGCTCGCTGGATTGCCGGTCGAGCAGCGCGCCATCGAGCAGACGCTCTATACCTGGATTGCCTCGGGCGATTTCGTTCTCGATCTGACGCTGCGCGTCGATCCGCTGTCCGCCGTCATGATTCTCGTCATCACGGGAATCGGATCGCTCATCCACATCTACTCGACGGCCTACATGCACGACGAAGTGGACAGCGAATACGCGCGCTACTTCTCGTATCTCAACCTGTTCGCGGCGTTCATGCTGATCCTGGTGCTCGGCGCCAACTTCCTGGTGCTGTTCGTCGGCTGGGAGGGGGTCGGCCTCTGCTCGTACCTGCTGATTGGCTTCTGGTTCCGGAAGCAGTCCGCCGCCGATGCCGGCAAGAAGGCGTTCGTCGTGAACCGGATTGGCGACTACGCTTTCATCCTCGGCACGCTGTTCATTTTCGTGCGCTTCGGTACGCTCAACTTCCAGCAGCTGGCGTCGATGGTGGCGGCGATGCCGCCGGAAACTGGCGTCTTCGGTGCGATGTCAATCGCCACGCTCCTGCTGTTCATCGGCGCGACCGGGAAGTCGGCGCAGATTCCGCTTTACGTCTGGCTGCCGGACGCAATGGAAGGCCCGACCCCGGTCTCCGCGCTGATCCATGCGGCGACGATGGTGACGGCTGGCGTCTACATGATCGGCCGCAACGCCGTGCTGTTCAGCCACGCGCCGGAAACAATGTTGATTGTGGCCACCATTGGCGCGCTCACGGCGCTGATGGCGGCGACGATCGGGCTGGTGCAGAACGACATCAAGCGCGTGCTGGCGTACTCCACCGTGTCGCAGCTTGGTTACATGTTCCTGGCGATGGGCATGGGCGCCTTTGGCGCCGGCATCTTCCACCTCTACACGCACGCGTTCTTCAAGGCGCTGCTGTTCCTCGGGTCCGGTGCGGTCATTCACGCGCTGCACGGCGAGCAGGATGTCCGCAACATGGGCGGGTTGAAGCGCTACCTGCCAATCACCTACTGGACGTTCCTCATCGGCGCGCTCGCCATCGCCGGCGTGCCGTTCCTCTCAGGATTCTTCAGCAAGGACGAGATCCTGTTCGAAACATTCGCGGCAGGGCACTGGATCTTCTGGACCATGGGCGTCGTGACATCGTTGCTGACAGCAACGTACATGTTCCGCCTGGTGTTCCTGACGTTCCACGGTGAAAGACGTCACGACGTGCCCCCAGTGCTTCACCATGATGACGCGTCGCACCGACCGGATTCGGCATCGCACCGACACGATTCGGGATCGCACCTTCACGACGCTCCGCCGGCGATGGCCCTGGCGTTGATTGTTCTGGCGCTTGGCTCGGTGTTGGCCGGCTACATTGGCGTTCCGCACGTGCTGGGTGGGGAGAACCGTCTGGCGGCCTGGCTGGAGCCGTCGTTCCACGCGCCCCAGGCGACCGCCGTCGAGGTGTTCGAGGCCGAACCCGAGGCGGGCGAAGAAGGCGAAGCCGGCCTCGAGCTGACGCTGATGGCGGTGTCGAGCGCGATCGCGTTGATCGGCATCGGTCTCGCCGCGTTCATCTGGCTGAAGCGCCGCGACGTCGCCGCCTCGATGGCGCGCACCTACGCCGGGCTCCACCGGCTGCTGCTGAACAAGTACTACGTTGACGAAGTCTACGACGCGACCGTGGTGCAGCCGATTCGGATCGCCTCGCAGGAAGGATTGTGGCGTGGGTTCGACGTGCAGGTCGTGGATGGTGCCGTGAACGGCACCGGCGCGCTGGTGGCTGCGGGATCGACCGTGCTGCGCCGCTTGCAGACCGGGTCGGTCCGCGCCTACGCCGGCTCGATGTTCGTCGGCGTCGTCGTCATTCTCGGTTACTACCTCTGGAGATGATGCCCCTTCTCACGCTCTCGTGGCTCGTGCCGATCGCGGGGGCGCTGCTGCTGCTGTTCGTCGGCAACGCTGATGGACGTCGCGACGGGCTGATCCGCTGGCTTACGCTCGGCATATCGCTGGTCGTGTTCGCCGTGACCGTGGCGCTCTGGGTGTGGTTCGACGCGGCATCCGCCAGCTTCCAGTTCGTCGAACGCCGAGCGTGGATCCCCGCGTTCGGCATCGACTACTACCTTGGCGTCGACGGCATCAGCCTGCTGCTGGTCGTGCTGACCGGCTTCCTGACGCCGATTGCGCTGCTCTCGTCGTGGGGATCGATCGAGCGCAAGGTGAAGGAGTTCTCGATCTTCATGCTGGCGCTCGAGGGCGCCATGATCGGTGTCTTCGTGTCGCTCGACCTGTTCCTGTTCTACGTCTTCTGGGACGCCATGCTGATTCCGATGTACTTCCTCATCGGCATCTGGGGTTACGACCAGCGCGTCTACGCCGCAATCAAGTTCATGCTCTACACGATGGCCGGCAGCGTGCTGATGCTCGTCGCCATCCTCGGCCTCGCCTACCTGAACAGCACTGCCACCGGCAGCTACTCGTTCGATCTGCTGAAGCTCTACGCCCTCGACATCGCCCCGCCGGCGCAGATGTGGTTCTTCCTGGCGTTCACGGTAGCGTTCGCGATCAAGGTGCCGCTGTTCCCGTTTCACACGTGGCTGCCCGATGCGCATGTCCAGGCGCCAACCGCCGGCTCGGTCATCCTGGCCGGCGTGCTCCTGAAGATGGGCACCTACGGCCTGCTGCGCTTTTCGTTTCCGTTGTTCCCCGAAGCGGCCGCCTACTTTGCGCCCTGGCTCGCGCTGCTCGCGGTCATCGGCATTATTTACGGCGCGCTGGTCGCCATGGTGCAGCCGGACATGAAGAAGCTGGTGGCGTATTCATCGGTGAGCCACCTCGGCTTTGTCGTGCTCGGCATCTGCGCGATGAACACGCAGGGTGTCCAGGGCGCGATTTACCAGATGCTCGCCCACGGCGTCAGCACCGGCGGTCTGTTCCTCATGGTCGGCATGCTGTCCGATCGCCGGCACACGCGTCTGATCAGCGAATTCGGCGGCCTGAAGGGCGTCATGCCGCGCCTCTCGGCGGCGTTTCTCATCATCACGCTGGCCTCGATCGGCCTCCCGGGCCTGAACGGATTCGTCGGCGAGTTCCTGATCATGCTGGGCGCGTTCCGGTGGGATCCGCGGTTCGTCGTCTTTGCCGGGCTCGGCGTCATTCTGTCGGCCGTCTACATGCTGTGGATGCTCCAGCGCGTCTATTACGGCACGGTGACGCACGAGGAGAACGCGACGCTCCCTGATCTTCTCCCACGCGAGTGGGCCGCCGTGGTGCCGCTCTGCGCCATCGCCGTCGTGATGGGCGTGCTGCCGACGCTGTTCCTCAAGCCGATGGAAGCGTCGGTCGACGCGCTCGTCAATACCGTGCAAAGCGCGCAACAGCTGCAAGTCAGGATCGAACGATCCGAACGATCCGAACGTTGATGCCCAACACGTCTCTCGACGCAGTCGTGCCGATGCTGTGCGTGGTTCTGGCGGCGCTGGCCGTCATGGGCGCCGAAGCGTTCCGCGGGCGCGGCGAGGACATGCCGCTCGGCGGCCTCGGCATCGTCGGCTTGATTGGTACGGCCATCTCCTCGCTGCTGCTGTGGAACCGGAATTCCGCCAGCTTCGGCGTGATCGTCGCCGACAACTTTGGCCTGTTCGTCACGCTCGTGCTCGTGATCGTCGGCATCCTCACGATCATGTTTTCGTCGCCGGTGATCCGACGCGACGGCCTGCCGAAGGGCGAGTACTACACCCTGATTCTGTTCTCCATCGCCGGGATGATCATGATGGCCACGGCCAACGATCTGCTGGTCATCTTCATTGCTCTCGAGATTCTTTCGCTCGCTGTCTACGTCCTGACCGGCATCCGGCGCGACGATGCGCGCGCGACGGAGGCGGCGTTCAAATATTTCCTGCTGGGCGCGTTTTCGAGCGCGTTTTTCCTCTACGGCATCGCCTTCACCTACGGGCTGAGCGGGAGCACGCGCCTGGATCGAGTGGGCGCGTACGTCGCGGCCCAGTCGATGAGCGACAACCCGCTCATCCTGGTCGCCATCGGACTGCTGCTGGTCGGCTTCGCCTTCAAGATCTCCGCGGTGCCGTTCCACATGTGGACGCCCGATGCCTACGAAGGCGCGCCCGCGGTGGTAACCGGGTTCATGTCCACCGGCGTCAAAGCGGCTGCCTTCGCTGCTTTTGCCAGGGTGTTCCTGTCGGCGCTCGAGCCGTTCAGCGCCGACTGGGCGCCGATCATCTGGCTGCTCGCGGCCGCGACGATGATTCTGGGGACGGTGGTAGGAGTGGCGCAGAGCAATCTGAAGCGGATGCTGGCGTACTCGAGCATCGCCCACGGCGGCTATCTGCTGGTCGGGCTGGTGGCGGCGAACCAGGTGGGCAAGGCGGCGATCCTGTTTTACCTGCTGGCGTATGCGGTGACCAACCTTGCAGCCTTCGGCGTGATCGCGCTCCTCGGCGCTCGCGACGACGCCAACGACGAACTGCGGGACTACGCCGGGTTGTGGCACACGCGGCCGGCGCTCGCCGCGCTCATGACCGTGTGCCTGCTCTCGCTCGGCGGCCTTCCGCCGACGGCCGGCTTCATCGGCAAGTGGTACATCTTCAGCGCGGCCGTCAGCGCCGGCTATTACGGACTCGCGATCATCGGCGTGCTGACGAGCGTCGTCTCGGTGTTCTTCTACCTGCGCGTCGTGGTGATGATGTACATGGCCGATCGCGACGCCGCCCTGGCGATGCCCGCCAGGATTACAGGCGTCGGCTTCGCGGCGCTGGTCGCGTCGATTATCGTAATTTTCTACCTCGGGATTCTTCCCACTCTCGCACTCAACTTCGCTGCCGAGTCGATCGCCACGATTTTCTGACGCTGTCGGTATGTCAGAATTGATCGGGCATCACCATGGCAGCCGAACAATCAGAACACGAGCGCGACATGCAGGTGCTCGAGGCGGAGCTCAAACGCCTCGAAGCCGAATACAACATGTTTTTCGCCGGACGGCTGCCGCGGCCGCCATGGGAGACCCGTACACGCGTGACGGGCCTGTTCAAGAAGTTCGATCGCATCCAGAACACGATCAACAACTACGCTGTGAAGTTCCGCTTCCAGACCCTGCAGTCGCGGCTCACGTCGCAGATCGATCTGTGGGATCGCGGTCTCAGGTCCCGCGAAGAGGGGCGCGCGGGGGGCCCGTTCGCACAGCAGCCAAAAACGGTGGAACGGCCGAAGCCGGCGAAGGACCGCGTGATCGGCGTCACCACCTTGAGCGATCCGTCGCAGGAAATGGACAAGGTGCAGGAGCTGTACACCAGGCTGGTCGAGGCCCGGCGCGAAGCGGGACAGGAAGGCGTCCCGTTTGCCAAGTTCTCCGAGCTGGTCAAGAAGCAGGTCGGCTCGCTCCGTATGAGCGGGAGCACCGAAGTGGCATTCCGCGTGGCCTTGAAGGACGGGAAGGTGGCGTTTACGGCGCGGGCGATGAAAGACGGGAAAGACGAGGATTAACGCGGGAAGAATCGCCCGGCGCCGACGGGCGGCGCCGGGCAGGTCGTACTGTGGTTCTAGGGCTTGCTGACGTTCCCCGCCTGCGGACCCTTGGGACCATCGACGATCTCGAACTCGACCGCCTGACCCTCCTCCAGGGACCGGAAGCCGTTGCCACTGATAGCCGAGTAGTGGACGAACACGTCGCTGCCACCCTCCCGCTCAATGAACCCGTAGCCCTTGGCGTTATTGAACCACTTGACCTTGCCTGTAATACGCATCGTTCTTCTTCCCTGCTTGCTCTGACAATGAGCTTCGAGACACAAAAAAAGACCGCGAGTGCTTGCGCGGCCTCGACTGCTACGCTATGGGAACGCCCCTTAACGCAGGTTTATCCTAAGCGGCTCCCCATGAGCTGTCAAGATCCGGGCACCGTATGCCGCGCGCCCTTTTAAGCGTTTCCGACAAGTCCGGGCTGGTCGAATTTGCACGTGCGCTTGCGACACGGGGGTTCGATCTCGTGTCCACGGGCGGGACCGCGCGCGCCCTGCAGCAGGGGGGGCTGGCTGTCGTCGGCATCTCGGAGGTGACCGGTTTTCCCGAGATGATGGACGGCCGCGTGAAGACGCTGCACCCGCGCGTCCACGGCGGGATCCTGGCCCGCCGCGGGCGGCCGGAGGATCTCGCCTCGGCCGCCGAGCACCAGATCACGCTCATCGATCTTGTCGTCGTCAATCTGTATCCATTTGTGAAGGCCGCCTCGAATCCCGACACGCCGTTCGAGGGGCTGATTGAGGAGATCGACATAGGCGGCCCGAGTCTGGTGAGGGCGGCTGCCAAAAACTTCCCGGATGTGCTCGTCGTCGTCGAGCCCTCCGACTATGGCGCGGTCCTCGAGCAGCTCGATCGGCCGGGCGGCCCCACCACGGACTTCAGGCTCGGGCTGGCCCAGAAGGCCTTTCAACATACGTCAAGCTACGACAGCGCGATTGCCGCGACACTGACCCTCTGCTCGGTTCGCGACGATGGTTCGTTTGAGCGATTCACACCGCCGCCCGAGGAGGCGCCAGAGGAGTTCGTTTTTTACCTGCATAAGTCGCGCGACTTGCGATATGGAGAGAATCCGCATCAGAAAGCCGCGTTCTACGAATCCACCCTCACCATCCTCCAGGGCAAGGAACTGTCCTTCACCAATCTGCTCGACCTCGACGCGGCGCAGCGCACCGTCGCCGAGTTCACGGAGCCTGCGGCCGTGGTCATCAAGCACACGAATCCGTGTGGCGCCGCGACCGGGGAGGACATCGCGCGCGCCTACGCGGCCGCGCGCGACGCAGACGCGCTCTCGGCCTTCGGTGGAATTGTCGGTCTGAACAGACCCATTGACGAGCGCACGGCGACGGAGTTGACCGCCACCTTCATCGAGGCCGTCGTGGCTCCTGCCGTCGAGGAGGCAGCCAGGCCGATCCTTGCAAAAAAACAGAACGTGCGAGTCGTCGTGCCGATGGAGGTGATCAGCGACGGCGGCCTCGCCTCCACCAATCTCCCGACTAGCGAGGTCGAGATTCGTACGATCAAAGGTGGGGTGCTCCTGCAGTCGCCCGATTCCGCGAGTGAGGCTCGCGATCCCTGGCCCACAGGTGATTTCCCGAAAGTCGTGACGCGGCGCGCACCGACCGCCGCGGAGTGGCAGGCGCTGCGCTTCGCGTGGCGCATCTGCGCCCACGTCAAGTCGAACACTGTGCTGTTCACAGCGGCCGATCGTACGCTCGCGATCGGCGCCGGGCAGATGAGCCGTGTGGATGCCGTGAACGTCGCGCGGATGAAGGCGGGGACCCTCGGCGCGAATGCCCTGGCTGGCTCGGTGGCCGCCTCCGACGCGTTTTTTCCGTTCCGCGATGGCCTCGACGCCGTCGCCGCCGCGGGCGCCACGGCCGTCGTGCAGCCCGGCGGATCGGTGCGCGATCAGGAAGTCATTGCGGCCGCGGATGAGCACGGCCTCGCGATGGTCTTCACCGGCGTGCGCCACTTCCGCCATTAACCGGAGTAAGATCTGCGGGCTTCGGCTGGAGGAGCCATGAACAAAATAGTGTTGGCAGTGATTTCGGCGATCGTGCTCACAGCGACCCTCGGCGTCTCGGGGCAGGGGCAGGCGCCGGCGCCGGCCGGCGGCCAGGCGCCTCCCGCGCCGATGGCCATCAAGCAGGTGAAGCCCGGGCTCTACATGGTGACCGGCTTCGGCGGCAACAGCACCGTACGCGTCACCGACCAGGGCGTCATCCTCGTCGACACCAAGAACCTGGGCGATGGGCCGTTCAACGATCTCGTTGCGCAGATCAAGACGGTGACGAGTCAGCCCGTGAAGTACGTATTCATCACGCACGTGCACCAGGATCACGCCGGCAATATCGGCCGGTTCAAGGCGGCCGGCGCCGAGGTGATTACCTACGAAGGGCTGAAGAAAAATCTCGAGACCGGTGGTCTTGACGGCAAGGGCTACACGTCGCCTGCCGGCAAGCCGGATCCGCCGAGCTCGACGTATTCAGGCAGGAACCGCGAAGTCAAGGTTGGGAACGTCGTCGCCCGGGCGTATCACTTCGCCAACGCGCACACGAGCGGCGACTCCGTGGTGCTGTTCCCCGATGTGCGAGTGATCGCGTTCGGGGACGAATTCGTCGATCAGCAGCCGAACGCCGATTTGCCGAACGGCGGCAGCGTCCTGACCTACCCGAAGGCGTTGGAAGAAGCGCTGAAACTCGACTGGGACGTCGCGATTCCTGGGCATGGCAACAATCCGATGACGCGTGCCGACGTGCAGGCGTATCAGAAGAAGTGGGCCGCCATCGCACGGAAGTCGCTCGAGCTGCGCAAGAAAGGCGTGGCCAAGGAGCAGATCCGCCAGCAGATCTCGGCGGAGCTGCCCGAGATTGCCCCCTGGATGATGACGGGCATCATCAACGACATGCGCCTCGACCTGTTCTACGCGGAACTCACCAAGGCAATGTAGAGACAGGCCTTGCGGTCCGCCTTTTCTCTCGTGGGGGCCGGCTTTAGCCGGCTCAACGCGTACTCGTGTGCGCTCGTATACGGTTTCGCGATTGCGGGTGTGCTTGCCGGGCTGACGATGGTTGGCGAGGCGCAGCAGGCAGCACCCGCCAGTGACGATCCGGTCAAGACGCTCGTCGGCCGCCTCGATCTCGAGCGCTACAAAGCCACCATCAAGGGGCTCACGCAGTTCGGCGATCGGCGGCAGGGCACGGAGCGCAACCGCGCTGCCGTCGACTGGATCGAGGGGCAACTCAAGAGCTACGGTTGCCCGACAGAGCGCCTTCATTACGAGTTCAACCCGCCGCCACCGCAGCCCCAGCAGGCTCGCGCCGGCGGTCCGCCTGCTCCGGTGATTGCCAGCGGAGAAATCCGGACCGGCGTCGGCGGGTCGCGCTACCGCGGCATTACCAGGCCGACGGTCGTCAACAACGATCCAGCGGCGCAGCCCGACCCGGCGCTGCGCGCGCTCAACACGCCGCCGACCGTGCCTGGTCCGCGCGAGCAGGTGTACTGCACGAAGGTGGGGTCGACGCGGCCCGAGGAGATGTACATCCTCGGGGCGCACATGGACGGCATCGGGTGGGGCGAAGCCGCGAACGACAACGGATCCGGGACGGCGCTCGTGATGGAGCTCGCGCGCATCCTGAGCAGCCCGGACGTGCAGACCGAGCGCTCGATCCGGTTTGCGTTGTGGAACAACGAAGAGACGGGCCTCGAGGGCGCGCGCGCCTACGTCGAGCAGCGCGCGGGGCTGCAGGGCAGGGAGAATCCCGTCCGCTCAGGCCGCTACCCGGAGCCCAGGTGGATCGCCATGATCCAGCACGACATGATGCTGTGGGATCACGGCATGCCGCGCGTCGACGGCACGCTCAGTCCGGAGCAGCGGCCGGAGGCGGACGTCAACATCGAGTTCCAGTCGACGGCGAAGCGCGCGGACGAGGCGATGAAGCTGGCATTCTTCTTCCGCGATGCCAACGAGAAGTACGCAACCGACTATCCGGCGGCGGTCGGCTCGCACATGACCAATACCGATTCCACGCCGTTCATGGACTTCGTGCCGTCGATCAGCCTGCGTGAGAACGAGCGCGGCATGCACACCGGCGCCGGCTGGAACCCGCACTGGCACCAGCCGACCGACATGTACACTACCTTCTCCGACAAGGATTTCCGCCTCGGTCTCAACGCCGCCCAGACGACGCTGGGCGCGATTGCGCGGCTCGCCGGCGCTACGCTCAAGAAATAGAGGCCGACCTTTAGGTCGGCCTTTTCTATGTGGCCTGTGGCGCCGGGTATCTCGACTCCGCGCGCCGTCTCCGCAACCCACCGAGAGGCGTGATATCCCCGTCTTCGTCGCGATGGCAGTTCTCCGGCGCGGAGTCCGGTGCGCGAAGTCTGCGTTGAAACGTTCGGGACGTGCGCTGAATGCGCTGAGCCGGCACCACACTCCAAGAGTAGCGGCCTGTGGCGCCGGGTGTCTCGCGGAGCGAGCCGGACTCCGCGCCCGGGGGCTGTCGTCACGACTGGGCTGGAACATCACGCCGCTCGTTGGGTTTGCGGAGCCGGCGAGCGGAGTCGAGATATCCAGCGTCGCAGGCCGCTAGCTTGCGGCAGACGCGTCGAACGCCCGCAGGAGCTCTGTGGGCGTCACCACTGACGGGCCGAACTTCGCGACGGCGATGCCGGCCGCCTCATTCGCCATGCGCGCCGCTTCAGTGAGCGTGGCGCCGGCCGCCATTGCCAGCGCCATCGTCGCAATCACGGTGTCGCCGGCTCCGGTCACATCCGCCACCTCGCGAGCGGACGCCGGGAGCGATCCTTCCGCGTCGTAGGCAAGCAGCCACATTCCCTGATCGCCACGGGTCATCAGCACGGCCCCGCATCCGGCGCGTTCTCGGAACGCGCGCGCCGCCCCCTTGGCGTCGTCTTCGGTGCGCACCCGCATGTTGGCGGCAATCTCCGCCTCCTGATGGTTCGGAGTGATGACGGTGGCGCCGGCGTAGTAGTCGATGTGCGGGATCTTTGGATCGACCAGGACCGGGATGCCGCGCTCCTTGCCGGCCGCGGTCACCGCCCGCATCACCCGCGCGGTGACGCCGCCCTTCAGATAGTCGGACACCACGATCGCCGAGGCGTCGGAGCTGTACTGCTGCACCGTCGTGATGATGCGCTGTTCGACTTCGCCTGTGACTTCGGCGTCCATCTCGTAGTCGACGCGGGCGACCTGCTGGTTTCGCTCGGTGACGATCCGGACCTTGGTGGTCGTCGGCCGGGCAGAATCCCCAATCAGCACCGGCGCAATGCTGGCCTCGCGGCACGCGCTCGCGAGCGTCGCCGCCGCCTCGTCCTGGCCGGAAACGGCGACCAGGGTGGCGAGGCCCCCAAGCGCCGTGACGTTGTGCGCGACGTTTGCCGCGCCGCCGATCCGATGGCTTTCGTGGTCGAACATCACGACCGGGACGGGCGCTTCCGGAGAAATCCGCGTGACGCGTCCGGCGATGAACTTGTCGAGCATCGCATCGCCGACGACGAGAATGTGGACGCGGCTGAGGCCGGCGGCAATCGCCCGGGCGCGATCAGGTGCGAGCGGGGGCAGCATCGGGCCGTGCCGCCGCGAACGGCAGCGTGATCAGGACCAGGAAGAGCATGAGGAACTCGGAGTCGCCGAAGTTGTATTCGAACAGGCCGGCCGCGAGCATCCCGGCGGTCGAGGCGAGCGCCATGGCCGCAAGCATACGCTGGTGGTGGTTTGAACCACGACGATCACGAATCTCATGGGCGTTGGTCGTGGGCGTCGTGTCCGTCGTGGTTGAAGACCTGAACATCCGAAACAGGCTGATCACGAGCATCACGACGAACCACCCCCACGCGGCAACGGCAGGCAGTCCGCGTTCGGCCGCGATCTGCAGCGGCACGTTGTGCAGGTGCGGGTTCACCTGATTGACGGCGTAGTCGGGCCGGTACTGTTCGTAGACGCGCGCCACCATGTTCGGCCCGACGCCGGTCAGCGGATCGGCCGCGACCATGCGCGCGCCGA
>Ga0075418_10000378_pt1 | contig 45869 bp, 40 predicted proteins | sample SoiMetdeltSBSDD2_FD_81776 | JGI IMG/M metagenome (GOLD analysis project Ga0075418, IMG submission 81776) | Bulk soil microbial communities from a Populus tree surrounding site in Tennessee, USA - Soil MetaG P. deltoides SBSDD2 | ecosystem: Environmental > Terrestrial > Soil > Tree plantation...
GTTCGCGGAGGCGAGGCACAGGAGTTTGGCGGGGCTGGAGCAGCTAGGTCTGGGCCGAGGCGAGGGTCTGAGCGTGGGTGGAGGGGGAGGCGTGGGTGGAGAGCAAGGCGTGGGTGGAGAGCAAGGCGTGGGTGGAGAGCAAGGCGTAGGTGGAGAGCAAGGCGTAGGTGGAGAGCAAGGCGTGAGTGGAGGGGAAGGCGTAGGTGGAGAGCAAGCTTTGAGCGGGGGCCTTGGTGGCGTGGGGATAGATATGCGTGGGCTGCATCCGGAGTTCGGGGAGGTGACGGTGCGGCAGGTGCTGTCGACGTGGGTGGCGCATGACCTGACGCATCTGGCCCAGATCGGGGAGGTGCTGGCGCGGCGTTACCGGGAGGATGTGGGGCCGTATCGGACGTACCTGCCGGCGCTGGATCGGGTGGCGGAGGCGGAGTAGTAGCGAGCGTTTGCGGCGCCCTGGGGATGGAGGAGGGGCGACGGTGCGCGGTGGGGCCTGAGCGGGCGGAAGCTGGGCCGGAAAGGTTGAAAGCGAATAACACCAGTCCAGGTAGATTTTTGGTGCCCGCCGTGACTCGGCGACCGCTCCGGGTAGGTGCAAGGCATTCGGCGGGTGCGGTCGAACGGGAACTGCACCGGCGACTATATTAGTCCAATGTGGAGCCCGTGACGGTCGGTGGGCGGGCTCCGAGGAAGAAGATTCCGGGGAATCCCTTGGTCTGGAAGCCTTTGCTGGGATTCTTGTGTAGCACCGAGTTCTCAATGCTCATGGTGCCGGTGCGGTCGTTGCTGACGAAAAATACTGCCCCGCCGCCCTCGTTGGCCACGTTGTTCTCGATGCGGCAGCCGGACAGCTTGAGGGTGAACAGGTTGCCGTCAAGGTAGATCGCGCCGCCGCTGCCGCCGCCGGGCGTGCCAGCTTTGGCCGGGTTGGCGCCGCGGCCGATGGCGTTGTTGTTGCGGAACAAGGAGTTGAGCACGACCCAGGAGACGCCGATGCTGCTGATGCCGGAGCCATTGGAGCATACGCCGTCCTCGAAGGTGCTGTTGACGACGTAGACCGGCTGGCCGTGGTACTGGCTCAACGCTCGGATACCGGCCCCGCCCAGATCCGGGCCGGTGGGGTCGCACTTGTTGCCGTTGAACAAGACGTTGACCACCTTCAACTTTCCACCGCGGGCGAAGATGGCGCCTCCGCCTTCCTGAGTGTCGCCGGTCGAGTTGCCTTGGGTGAAGGCGATGTTTTGCACGGTCAAGCGTGGGTGGTCCTGGTCCTGGCAGTGTGAGGTGGTCCAGCCCTGGGCCTTGTCGCAGGTGTTCATGTACAGGATGCGCCGCGCGCCGCCGCCGGAGAGGGTCACTTTGCCGCCGCCGTCGAGCACGATGCGCGGGCCGTTGGCGTTGCGTACCTTGGCGGTGGCCTTCATGGTGATGGTGATCGGGTCCGGGCCGCAGTTGAAGGTGATGACGCCGCCGGCGGCGACGGCCTTGACGACCTCCTCCGAGGTACACGAGGCGGGCGTGCCGGAGCCGATGACCCGGGTCGGGGAGGAGGTGTCCTCGGCGCGGGCCTCGGCCGGGATGGACGCCTTTCCGTCCGGGTTCCCGGTGCCGAACGCGGGAGGCGGCGGGGCGGGAGGCGAAGAAGGCGGAAGCTCGGTGACCGCGACAGAAGGGGATGCAGCAGGGGAGGCGGCGACGAACTTGCTGGGCTGCGAACCGCAGCCCAGCAAGCTCAACACGGCCAACATAACCGCGAGCCGGCTTAGCACGCAGGCGACGCTACCAGGCTTGTAAGCCTGCCCCATAGGGGTACAGCGGCGTACCGAACGTTGACGGAACGGTTTGACCGGCGTCGATGCGGGCCCGGATGTCGGTGCGTTGTGCGGCGGTGGCGCCCAGATCGTAGGGCAGGTCCCAGGCCTCGGTGGCGTCGGCGAGCACGTCCGAGCCGCCGGGGCGCAGCACCTGGTCCAGGCTGCGGGGCAGCTGCCACGGCAGCCGGCCCCGCGGGGTGTAATCGCCGAAGAGCAGGCTGGCCGCGGCCGGGCCCATCTCCTCGCCGCCGCGGTAGGTGACTACTACCGCCCGGGCGAGGTTGTGCCATTCGGTAATCACATAGGGCCGTGGAAGCACAAGCAGGACAACGACTGGTACCCCCTGCGCATTGAAATTCTGGATGATGGACAGCTGGTCCGCCGGCAGGTAGGGCTGCTCTTTCACCCAGTTGGTGCCGTGGGTGTAGGAGGCCTCGCCGACCGCCACCACCGCCAACCGTGGCGACGGGCCGGATCCGGAGTAGACGTTGACCCCGGCGGTCGCCGCCCGAGCCCGGATCGCGTCCAAAATGGACTGTGAGCCGTACTCCTGGTGGAAGTAGCTGGTCCAGACGCAGCAGGCCAACGGATCCGTCGCCCGCGGCCCGGCGACCACGATGTTGTCGCCCGGGTTGAGCCGGATCGGCAGCGTGCCATCGTTTTTGAGCAGGGTCATGGCTTCCCGCGACGCCTGGTTGGCCAGCGCGGCATAACCCGGCTGGTGCCAACGGTACGGGCCGTTGACCGGGTCACCGTAAGGGTTCTCAAACAGTCCAAGTTGGAACTTCAACCGAAGCACCCGCCGCACGGCGTCGTCGATACGGGCGGCCGGCACGCCGGAGGTGAAGGTGGCCATGGAGAATCCGGTCGCGCCCGGGTCGGCGCCGCCCATCACGTCCGAGCCGGCGTTGGCCGCGCGCACCCACGCGCTCGACGGCAGCCAGTCGGTGGTGATCAGGCCGGTGTACCCGAGATTCTGCCTCAGGTAGTTCAGGATCGGTGCGCTGTCACCGGCTCCCGGTCCGCCCGGGTCCAAATAGGAGCTTCCGGCGTAGCCGGGCATGATGTTCACCGCGCCCGCGTCCATCGCCGCCCGGAACGGAATCATGTGGTATTTGATAGTCACCGCGTCGTAGACGATCCCGGCCTCGCCGCCCGCGCCCTCACCGGGCCAGTGCTTGACGGTCGCGAGGACGGAGCGCGGGTTGAGTTCGGGGCCGCCCTGCAGTCCCGCGACCAGTGCCCGCACCTGCGCCGCGGCCACATCCGCGTTCTCCCCGTTGCCTTCCTGGATCCGCGGGTACAGCACTTTGGTGCCGACTTCGGCCAGGGGGCCAAGGACTCCGCGGGTGCCGACCTCCAGCTGCTCGCGGCGCTGCATGTCGCCAAGCTTGTAATCAAGGGAGTAATTGCGCGCCGCGGCCAGCGCACTCTGGGTGGGATAAGTGGTTTGGTACCCGTGAATCGTGTCCCCGGCCGAAATGAACGGTATGCCAAGCCGGGTCCGCGCCGAGGCGAGCAGGAAATTGTTCAGATCCTGCGCCTGCGCCGGCCCGAAATGCCACCCGGACTGCGGGAAGGCCTGGGCGTTGTAGAACAGCTGGAACGCCTTCTCCTCCAGCGTCATCCGCCCCATCAAGTCGTTGATCCGGGTTTCGACCGGCTGCCGCCAGTCCTCGTAAGGCTGGATCGCCCCGTCCTTGTTCAGATCCCGCGCGCCGTTGACGACATTGACGCCATCGCCGGCCCCGCCGGCCACGATCGGCACGTACAGCCCGAACGTGCGAATGTTGGAGGTGGTTGTGCCGCCGGATCCGTTGACCGCCTGGACAAACCACTTGTAGGTCCAGCGGTCGGGCAGATCCCAGCCGGGCGTGAACGAAGCGGCCGTCGGCTCGGCGACTTTCGTATACAGGTCAAGCAGTTTCCCGGCCGCGGCGAAATCATAATCTGTGCGGCTCACGTTGATCCACAACTGGTACCGGACCGCACCGGCCACCGCCGCCCAGGAGAACGAGGGCCGTCGGGTGTTGGTAATAAAGGCATTGTCGCCCGGAGCGCTGAGCGCGAACTGCCCGGTCGTGCCCGGGGCGCGGGTCGGGCCGGACAGCAGCGGTGGGGTGGTGGCCGAGGTGTCCACGGTGCCGCGTACCTCGAACTCCCACAACGAATAGCCGTATCCGGTGGCGCGGGTCGTGCCGAGCATCCGCACGTACCGTCCCGTGCCGGTAATCGAAAGGTTCTGCACGCCACCGGTGGAGGTGGTGGTGGAGTGAATCGTTGTCCAGCCCACCCCATCGTTCGACGTCTGGATCTGGTACGCCGACGCGTATGCGGCCTCCCAGTTGAGCGTCACGCCGCTGATGGTCGCGGCGCCGCCCAGATCCACCTGGATCCATTGCGGGTCGGCGGCCAGGCTGGCCCAGCGGGTGGTGGTGCGCCCGTCAAGGGCGGCGCCGGGTGCGTTGCCGCCTTCCCACGAGGACGCCTTGACCGGCTGGAAGCGTGAAATCACCGAACCCGGCGGGGGATTGGTGGTCCCGCCGGTGGTGTTGACGGTGACCTCCCACAGGCTGTAGCCGAAGCCGGTGGCCCGCACCGTGCCTGTGACGCGCAAGTAGCGTCCCGTCCCGTTCACGGTAAGGGTTTGCGTGCCGCCGGTGCTTGTGGTGGTGGAGTGGATGGTCGTGAACGGCCCGGCCGGATTGTCAGATACACCAATGTTATAGGCACTGGCGTAGGCGGCCTCCCAGGCCAGCACGACCCGGCACACAGCAAGCGAACTGCCGAGGTCGATCTGGATCCACTGCGGGTCGGCAAACGCCGACGACCACCGCGTGCCGGCGTTGCCGTCGACCGCGGCCGAGGCCGGGGTGCCGGCGTTTTCCACGCTGGAGGCGGTGGCGGGCCGGTTCAACGCGGCGTTGGTGGTGCCACAGTTACCCGGGTTGCTACCGATGGTGCCGAAGACCTGAAACTCCCACAGGCTGTAGCCATAGCCGGTGGCGCGTACCGTGCCGGTCATCCGGATGAAACGTCCATTGCCGGTCACGGCCAGGGTTTGCAGCCCACCGGTCGACGTGGTCGTGGAGTAGATGGTCGTCCAAGCCGCCCCATCCGGGGAGACGGCCAAGGTGAAGGATCGGGCGTAGGCGGCCTCCCAGTTGAGGATCACCTGGTCGATGGCGGCGGTGGCGCCCAGGTCGATCTGGATCCACTGCGGGTCGGCGAACACCGACGACCACCGCGTGCCCGCGTTGCCGTCCACCGCGGCCGAGGCCGGGGTGCCGGCGTTCTCCACGCTGGAGGCAGTGGCGGGTTTGCCTTGGGAGATAAGGGGTCCGGCCGCCTGGGCAGCCGGGGAGGCGTTGAGCAGACCGGCCACAAGGACGGCCACTACAACGGGAGCGAGACGACGCATGACAAAACTCCTAGACAGAGAAGGAGCCCGAGCCGGACCCACCCAGGCATGGGTCCGGCTACGGAGAGAGGATCTACCAGCCCACAGCGACGATGAGCCACTGCGGGTTGCCGTGCGACACGAACGAGGACTGGTTGGCCACGTCGTCATAAGGGAAGCCGTAGGACAGCTTGCTGATGGCGACGTCGTGCCAGAACTTGGAGTAGTAGTTGGCCGGGGCGGCCTGGTAGTACAGGCTCGGCGTTCCCCACTGCGACTGTGGCAGGTGCGCCACGTGCCGGTTGAGCGCCGCGCACATGTTGGGGTTGGCGGCCAGCGGTCCGGCGCAGCCGAAGATGTCCTGCGTGCTGGCCGAGAACCCGACCGACGCCGCGTAGGAGCTCATGTAGTTGGCGTTGGCGCCGCCGGCCCGGAATCCGGCGTAGCTGCCGGGCGCCGGGATGCGGAACGGTGCCGACACCGTGCCCAGCGGCTTGAACTCGGCCGGGACCGAGTCGATGAACTTCTGGAAGGTGACCGAGCGGTCCTCGGCGAAGGTGGCCTGATCCTCGCCCACCTGCACGTCGAATCCGTCGTGCGCGTGTAGCCGCATGGCCAGTTTGAGTCCGAACGCGTCCACCCGGGTCGTGTTGCCGTTGAACACTGTGGGCCCGACGGTGAACTCGATGAAGTCGAAGTACTGGCTGTTGGGCGCGCCGAGGTAGAAGTACATGCGCCCGGCCGAGTTGGCCGGCATGTCCAGGTACTGCTGCTCGGCGATCGAGTGGACCTGCCCGTTGAAGCTCCAGAACACCTGGCTGTCCGGGTAGCGGCCGTTGGTGCGGTTGAGGACCTTCACCGTGAGCACGTTCTGGGCGGGCGGGATGTTGGTGGTGTCACCCCAGAATCCGCCCGGATCCGGGCTCGGGGTAGGGCTCGGGGTAGGGCTGGGGTTGCCGCCGCCGGTGGTGCGCACGATGAACTCCCACAAGGAGTACCCGTACGGCGTGGCCCGAACGGTGCCGTTCATGCGCACATAACGGCCGGTGCCGTTGACGGTGAGGGTCTGTATGCCCCCGGCTCCGGTGGTGGTACTGAAGATGGTCGTCCAAGCGTTGCCGTCGGGCGACGTCTGGATCTGGAAGGAGCGGGCGAAAGCGGCCTCCCAGTTGAGCACCACCTGGCAGACGGTCAGCGATGAACCCAGGTCCACCCGGATCCATTGCGGGTCGGCGAAGGCGGAGGACCACCGCGTGCCGGTGTTGCCGTCGAACGCGGCCGACGCGGGCGTGCCGGCGTTTTCGGTCGACGAGGCGAGCGCGGGCCGGCCTTGCGCCGCGTTGGCGGTGCCACAGGTACCACCCCCGCCGATGGTGCCGAAGACCTGGAACTCCCACAGGGAGTACCCGTACGGCGTGGCGCGCACCGTGCCGTTCATGCGGACATAACGTCCCGTGCCGGTGACCGCGAGCGTCTGCACGCCACCGGTCCCGGTCGTCGTACTGAAGATGGTCGTCCAAGCGTTGCCGTCGGGCGACGTCTGGATCTGGAAGGAGCGGGCGAAAGCGGCCTCCCAGTTGAGGATCACCTGGTCGATGGTGGCGGTCGCGCCGAGGTCGACCCGGATCCACTGGGGGTCGGCGAAGGCGGAGGACCACCGCGTGCCGGCGTTGCCGTCCACCGCGGCGCTGGCCGGGGTGCCCGCGTTCTCGGTACTCGACGCGGTGACGGGTTTGCCTTGGGAGATAAGCGGACCGGCGGCCTGCGCCCGCGGTACCGCGTTGATGCCGATGACAGCAACGCCGGTCAATAAGAGGGCGCTGAGGGCGAGCAAAGCCCTCGCCCGGCGGCCATGAAGGCTGGGCGCCATGAGAAGTTCCTCTCTGAACCAGAGATGTCAGAGAGCGCTCCCGGCGAGCGTAGCATCGGCCCACTCCGATCCGTCAATGGTCACAGCCAATGCTCGCTCGGAAAAATTTACATTTGGTGTTGGCGACAACAAATGTGCTGGCCAGGCAATATTTGAGCGATCTTCGAGCTTAACCAAAACGAAACATGGCGCCCTTGACGTCTTGACAAGGCCATACACCGGGCCTGACCCTCTGTCTACTGCGAGAGCGCTCACTGTCGCGATCGGACCTATGCCTGGGTGGGTCCGTTCGCGGTTTCCCGTTTCCCTGACTGGAGATCACTATGCGTCGTCTTGCCCCCGTCGTGGTGGCCGTGATACTCACCGGCCTCCTCAACGCCACCCCGGCCGCCCAGGCCGCCGGACCGCTTATCTCACAAGGCAAACCCACCACCGCGTCGAGTACCGAGAACGCCGGCACCCCGGCGAGTGCCGCCACCGACGGCAACGCCGGCACCCGCTGGTCGAGTGCCTTCTCCGACCCGCAGTGGATCCAGATCGACCTGGGCGCCACCGCCGCCATCGACCAGGTGATCCTCAACTGGGAGGCCGCCTACGCACGCTCGTTCAGCCTGGGCGTGTCCGACAGCGCCACCGGGCCGTTCACCACCATCTATTCCACCACCACGTCCACCGGTGGGCTGCAAACCCTGGCCGTGACCGGCAACGGCCGCTACATCCGGATGACCGGCACCGTGCGGGCCACTCAGTACGGCTACAGCCTGTGGGAGTTCCAGGTCTTCGGCACCACCGGCAGCCCTCCGGGTGAGTGCAACACCGGCACCAACACCGCCCAGGGCAAGCCCGCCACCGCCTCCTCCACCCAGAGCGCCGGTTTCCCGGCCAGCGCGGCGGTCGACGGCAGCCTCAGCACCCGCTGGTCAAGCGCCTTCAGCGACCCGCAGTGGATCCAGATCGACCTCGGTTCCAGCGTGACCGTCTGCCGCGTCGTCCTGGCCTGGGAGGCCGCCTATGCCCGCGCCTATTCCATCGGCGTGTCCGACAACCCCGCCGGACCCTTTACCACCATCCACTCCACCACCACCTCCACCGGCGGTACACAAACCCTTAACATCACCGGCACCGGCCGCTACCTGCGGGTCACCGGCACCGTGCGCGCCACCGGCTTCGGCTACAGCCTCTGGGAGGGCACCGTCAACACCACCGGCGGCGCCACCCCGCCCGGCGGAGGACCCCTAGGCCTCAACGTAATCGTCTTCGATCCGTCGATGTCCGGCGCCACGATCCAGAGCCAGGTCGACACGATCTTCCGGCAGATGGAGTCCAACCAGTTCGGCACCCAGCGCTACCAGCTGCTGTTCCGCCCCGGCACCTACAGCGGCTTCAACGCCCAGATCGGCTTCTACACCTCGATTTCGGGCCTGGGCCTCAACCCGACCGACGTGCGCATCAACGGTGACGTCACGGTCGACGCGGGCTGGTTCGGCGGCAACGCGACGCAGAACTTCTGGCGCTCCGCGGAGAACCTGTCCATCTTCCCGTCGGCCGGGTTCACCCGCTGGGCGGTATCGCAGGCGGCCCCGTTCCGCCGCATGGACATCCACGGTGACCTCAACCTGGCGCCCAACGGATTCGGCTGGGCCAGCGGCGGGTTCATCGCCGACAGCCGCGTGTCGGGCACCGTGCAACCCTACTCGCAGCAGCAGTGGTACACCCGCGACAGCCAGATCGGCGGATGGCTCAACGGCGTGTGGAACATGGTGTTCTCCGGCGTGCAGGGCGCCCCGCCCACGGGCTTCCCGGACCCGGTCTACACCACGCTCGCCCAGACCCCGGTCAGCCGGGAGAAGCCTTACCTGTACGCCGATTCCGGCGGCAACTACCGGGTCTTCGTACCCAACCTGCGCACCAACTCGGCCGGGGCGACCTGGACCGCCGGCGGCACGCCGGGCACATCCCTTGCCCTGAACCAGTTCTTTGTCGCCAAGCCGGGTGACTCGGCGGCCACAATCAACGCCGCGTTGGCAGGTGGACTCAACCTGCTGTTCACCCCGGGCATCTACCGTCTCAACCAATCGATCAACGTGACCCGGGCCAACACCGTCGTGCTCGGGCTCGGATACGCCACTCTCATCCCGGACAACGGCATCGTTCCCATGACAGTGTCCGATGTGGACGGCGTACGGGTGGCCGGTCTGCTCTTCGACGCGGGCCCGGTCAACTCACCGATCCTGCTGCAGATCGGCCCACCCGGATCGTCGGCAACCCACGCCGCCAACCCCATCTCCATTCACGATGTGTTCTTCCGCATCGGCGGCGCCGGGCCCGGCCTTAACACCACCAGCCTCATTGTCAACAGCCACAACACGCTCATCGACCACATCTGGGCGTGGCGGGCCGACCACGGCAGCGGCGTGGGCTGGACGGTCAACCCGGCCGACACCGGCGTCATCGTCAACGGCAACAACGTGACCGCACTCGGCCTGTTCGTCGAGCACTACCAGAAGTACGAGGTGATCTGGAACGGCAACGGCGGGCGCACCGTCTTCTTCCAGAACGAGATGCCCTACGACCCGCCCACCCAGGCGGCCTGGCGCACCGGAGCCAACGGTTACGCCGCCTACAAGGTCGCCGACACGGTCACCTCACACGAGGCGTGGGGCGTGGGCAGCTACTGCTTCTTCAACGTCAACCCGTCGATCGTGGCGGCCCGCGGATTCGAGGTGCCGGTCAATCCCAATGTCAGGTTCCACAGCATCCTGACGGTGTCGTTGGGCGGCAACGGGGTCATCACGAACGTCATCAACACCACCGGGGGTCCGGCCCAAGGCACGGCGACCGTCCCCAGCAAAGTGGTGTCCTATCCGTAATTCCAAGGCAGCCGTTGGGGTTGAACGCTCCGCGATCAACCCCAACGACGCCCCAAAGCACGGCTGCGCCTGAACGGAGTTGACTTAACTCCTAGGAAAGGGTGGCGGCTGCGCGACCGACCGCGGCGCGCAGCCGCCGCTTGACCTCCTCCAGCGGCGCGTCGGCGTCGAGCATCTCGAACCCGGTGAACTCCGGCAGGCTCCTATAAGCACTGTCCAATGCCGACAGATAGGCCACCGATTCCCGGTCGTAGCCACGGGCGGCGATGCGCTGCTGGGCGACCTCCGCCGGTACCAAGGCAAAAAAGGTCTTATCGGGCTTGGGAAAAACGCGATAAAGCCGCCGCACCCAGGTTTCCCCGCCCTCACCTCGCGTCCGCAGCACGGCATATTCGCAGAAGGCGTAACGATCCATCACCGCCACCCGGCCCGTGAGCCAGGAAATCACCAGCCCTTTGGTGATCGCCAGCCACCGCGTGGCCGCCTCGACCGCGGTGAACAGCCGCCGGCCCAGCAGCGCCCGGCCATCGGCGCGCCCCAGCCGGCGCGCGAACCGATCGATTGCCAGGCGGCCGCCAGGATTTTCAAAATATTCAGCTGGTACCCCGTGAGCCGTCAGCCATCGCGACACATCCTTGGCCAGAGTCGTCTTGCCCGACCCATCGATGCCCACCAGTGCGATTATCCGCCGCCTCCGCCTCACCTATCCAGGTTACAGGCGAGGCCAAGCCGTGTTTGTCATTGTCCGCGCTCGCCGCGAGTGCGAGGATTTCCCTACCATCTGTCTCCTTACCCCCGAGGAGGAACACGTGATACCCACGATGAGGGTGACCGCGCGCATCGGCACGGTCATCGTCGCGGTGGCCGGCCTGCTCGCCACCACACCGGCACAGGCCGCCGCACCGTCCCCATCGGAGCGCGGCGCCGCGCTGAGCCGGCTCTCCGAAACCCTCGACCCCGGCATCGCCGGGACAGCGTGGGCGGTCGACCCGAGCGCCGACCAGGTCGTCGTGACAGTCGACTCCACCGTCACCGGCGCCGCCTTCGGCCAGTTGCAAGCCGCCGTGGCGCGGGCCGGCTCGCGAGCGCGCCTGGTGCGCACCGACGGGCAGATCACCCAGCTGATCGGCGCCGGCGATGCTATCTACGGCGGGCAGTTCCGCTGTTCGCTTGGGTTCAACGTCCGCCGGGGCACCGCAAACGCCTTCCTGACCGCCGGCCACTGCGGCAAGGCCGCCAGGGAGTGGTTCGCCGACGCCAACCACAACACCAAACTCGGCGACGTCTCCGGGGCGACATTCCCGGGCGCCGACTACGCCATCATCACCTACACCAACACCAGCATCACCAAGCCGGGTGGCTTCTCCGGCGCGGGCACCGCTTTCATCGGCGAGCGGGTCACCCGTGACGGCAGCACCACCGGTGTCCACAGTGGAACAGTGACCGGTCTGAACGTGACAGTCCACTACTCCAGCGGCGGCACGGTCAAGAACATGATTCAGACCAACGTGTGCGCCGAACCGGGCGACAGCGGCGGGCCCCTGTATGACGGCACCCTCGCCGTCGGTCTGACCTCCGGCGGAAGCGGTAACTGCAGCAGCGGCGGCACCACCTTCTTCCAGCCCGTCACCGTTCCGTTGAGCAAGTACGGCGCCAGCGTCTACTGACCGATCCCCCGACACGGGTGGTGGGTGCGGCCCACCCGCTGCGGTAGAACGGGCGATAGGTTGGTGCCATGACGGGGCTGGCCCGCGCCGGGCACGCTGTCGTGGCTCGAACGTGGACAGCAGCTGTTCACGTCGCTGTGCGAGTCGCTCGGTCCGCAGGCGGCCTGACGCCGGCGGATTGAGGTCCGGCGTTTGCGGGTAATGCTCGACAGTCCAATCTGTCCCCGGCCTACCCCAGGGAGGGATCATGACTGCGACCGGTTTTCGTACGCGGCGGCTGGCGGTGACCGAGCCGCCCCCCAGCGTGCGGACGGCAACCAACATCCTGTACGCCCTCATCGGCCTCGGCCTGTTGAGCCCGATCGCCTTCCTCGGTGTGACGGCCGCCTCGCTGGTGCGCGGCAACGCCTTTGACCGCGAACTGACACTCGTGGTGGCCCTGTCGGTCGCGGCGGTCGCGGTCGGCTGGTTCTACCTGATGCTGATCAAGAAGACCCGCAAGGGCCGGCGTTGGGCCTGGATCACCCTGTTGATGATGCTCAGCCTGGTGGCGTTCGTCGGCGCCCTGGTCATGACGGCCGTGGCGGACGGCGCGGCGATCGGCATGGCCATGCTGGTCGTGCCGCTGGTCCTCATCGGCCTGCTCGCCGGACCACGCCGCGCCCGCGCCTACTACAGCCGCCGCCAGATCTACTAACCGGGTTGTCCATGATTCTTGTGACGCTGACAGCGATCCGAGGGTGTTGGACCGCTGTCAGCGTCACAAGAATCATGGCGGGCTCATTGGGCTGGGCCGCGGAAGGCGCGCCTTCCGCGGCCCAGCCGCTGGCTACTCGCCGGTCAGGCTCCGGAAAGCAGGATCAGCCGCTTGTGTCATACGTCCACGCGCCATTGCCGTTGATCCAGATCTGGACGTACGGGTACCACGTCCCTATGCACCCGATGTGGAAAGCACAGTTCTCGATCTGGCCCTGGCGGTACGAGGTCTGGCCGCCGTGCGCGGCGCCCCTCCACTCGTACCAGTAGCCATCGCCCCACTGTCCGCGGACGAGCCAGTTGGGATCGATGTCGAGCCACCGGTGCCCACCCTCAACATAGGTGATCGTCGGGTAGCTCCAGCAGAAGTACTTCCAGTGCTCGAACTTCCAAACGACGAATCCGAGGACACTGTGTCCGATCCGGCGGGCCCACACGTTCTTGCAGTTGCCCGAGCCGCCTTCGCCTCCTTCCGCGGCATCGATCGTGACGCCGCCATCCTCTAGCTTTCCGCTACCGTGCTTCTCGGAGATGACCTGACCGTTTTTGTCGTACGTGATCTCGTCCCACTGGATTTCTTCCCACGCGACAGCCGCGGTGTTCGGGTCGCCGGCTGTGGGGCCGGCGGCCAAGGCCCCACCCGGGGTGACGGCCAGGGCGACAACGAGTGTGGCAGGTGCGACGATGCAGGCAAGGCGCCTTAGCCGTCCGCTGTTCTTGAGCAACACGTTTTGACCTCCTTGTGTGTGTGGCCCATGCGGACAGTTGCTTTAGGCGCTCCCATGCGCTCGACGGTGGAGACTCATGAGGGGGACCGTCCGGGCCGTGTCGGCGCACGCTATCGAACGAAACTTGTCGATTCTTGGCGTGGTGGGCCAATATTCGCCAAGGTCTGGGCGGCGCGCTGTGGTGTGGTCAGGATTCGTTGTGCGGCACCGGGTCCGCTGCCCCGTAGCAGAGGTGGTGCCAGGGAAAACCGTCGGCCCTGAGCCCGTATTTTACCGTTCTCATCGCCTTTGGGACTCGTTCCTGGATGTACCGGCGTGACTACGGTGACGCGCACGAGTCACGCAGCCGGCACGCGCCCTGTCATACAAATCGCATGCGCCGGGTTGCCGTAGTTCCAGGTGGTCACGCTGTCAGGCGTGTACCGGTCCCCCGGGCCTAGTGCTTGAACTCCGCCTCGACCAGCCGGGCGAGCTTGGCCAGCGCCATGCGCGTGCCAGTCTCGTTGTCCGCCTGGGGAATGCTTTCAGGCATGCCCTCGTGCACGATCACGACCTCGGTGCCCTCGTCGGCATCGCTGAGCGTGGTCGTCATCGTGATCGTCGCCGCGGCCAGGACCTCGTCGTCGGTCTCGAACCGCAACTCCTCGACCACCTGCTCGTTGGGCACCAGCTTGGTGAAATATCCGTGATAGGTGTCGGTGTGCGCCGACGTCTTGCCGGCCTCGTCCGGCGAGTCGTAGGTGAGCGACACCCGGAAGTAGCCGCCCTCACGCGGGTCGAACTCGTGCACCTCGCTGCGCATGTTGTCCGGCATCCGCCACTTCGCGATCGCTTTCGCGTGCAGCAGCGCCCCGTAAACGGCCGGGCGGGGCGCGCGAACCAGCTGTGAGACACGTGTCGAGTACATGCCAGTAATCATAGAATCGTGCCGTGATTCGGGTTTACGGCACCACCTGGTGCGGCGACTGCAAGCGGGCCAAGAAGTTCCTCGGCGAGCACCGGGTGCCCTACCAGTGGACCGACATCGATCAGGACGAGGACGGTCAGCGGATCGTCATCGAGGCGAGCAACGGCAAGCGCATCATCCCGACGATCTTCTTCGACGACGGCACCGTCCTCATCGAACCATCCAATGTGGAGCTTGCCCGGCAGCTCGGCCTCAAGACCGCGCCTGACATGGCCTTCTATGACGTGGTGGTGGTCGGTGGTGGCCCAGCCGGGCTGACCGCCGCGCTCTACAGCGCGCGCGATGGGTACGATGTGCTGGTTATCGATCAAGCAGGGCTCGGCGGCCAAGCCGGAGTCACCGAGAAGCTGGACAACTTCCCGGGCTTCCCCGAAGGCATCGGCGGCGCCGAGTTCGCCGACCGGCTCGTGGCGCAGTGCAAGCGCTTCGGCGTCGAGCTGCTCTCCGCCGCGCAGGTCACCGGAGTGACCGCGGAAGGGCGTTACCACAAGGTGTCGCTCAGCGACGGCAGCGCGGTCAACGCGGCGGCCGTGCTGTTGACGCCGGGATCGACCTACCGCCGCCTCGGGGTGCCCGGCGAGGAGGACTTCATCGGCGCCGGGGTTCACTTCTGCGCCACCTGCGACGGCCCCTTCTACCGCGGCCAGGAGGTGCTGGTCATCGGCGGCGGCAACAGCGCCACGGAGGAGGCGGTGTTCCTGACCCGCTACGCCGGCAAGGTCACCATTCTGGCGCGCGGCGAACGCCTCACGGCCAGCGCGATCGCCATCGAGAAGGCCGAGGAAAACCCCAAAATCAGCATCTTGTACCGGTCACAGGTTGCCGGATTCACCGGCGACGGCACGTTCACCGGGGTGAGCCTGACCGACGGCCGGCAGGTCAAGGCGGCCGCGGCCTTCGTCTTCGTCGGGCTCGACCCCAACACCGCCTTCCTGCGCGGAGTCGTGGACCTGTCCGGCGACGGGTTCATCGTGACCTCCCCGATGCTGCAGACCAGCCTGCCCGGCGTGTTCGCCGCCGGGGACGCCCGGGCCGGCTCCACCAAGCAGCTGGTCTCCGCCGCCGGGGAGGGCGCCACCGCCGCGCTGATGATCCGCAACCACCTCCAGGACGGTTAGCCGGATCGCCTCGGGGTCGACGCCGAACTGGCGCAGCAGCCGCGACACCGGCCCGTCCGGCTCCTCCAGCAGCGCGACCAGCAGGTGGGTGGTGCCCGCGTACGGGTGGCCTTGGCGGCGGGCGGACAGGCTCGCTCCGCGCAGCGCCGTCAGCGCCGTGCGGCCTTTCGGCGGTGTACCCCAATGGGTGCGAAGCTTCGGCCAGCCCTTGGTCGGCAGGCCGGTCAGATCGTCCTCCCGGTCGTCCACAGTGGACTCCAACCGGGCCGCGATCCTGGTGACCGCCCGCCCTTGCACGCCGTGCGCCGCAAGGATGTCGCCGGCGCGGTTCACCGCGATGACCGCGTCGGGCAGCCCGTCGGCCTGCGCGGCCAGCTGCTCGTGCACGTCGATGATGCTGAGCAGGACGTCGACGGCGGTGACCCGGGCTCGGCCGGTGTGCACGGCCTTGGTGGTGGAGTCCCACTCGATCAGCTGCGGGATCGGGTGCCCGTAGCGGGCACCGTGGCGCCGGTAAGGACGGCGCAACTTCACCACCGACAGCACGCGAACCGTTGCCCGCCAAGGTAAGCGCAGCAACCTCGGGCCACCGGCGGGCAGCACCCGCGAGAACCGCAGCGACTGCACGGCCCACTCCGAGGGTGCGCCATCTTGCTGGAAGGCGGGGCTGTAGCGCAGTTTCTGGTCGAGAGGCGCATGGCCGATGGCCGGCCGCCGCAGCAGCATCCGATGCGCGGCGTTGTCCGGCGGTGCCACCAGGCTCGCCAGCAGGTGTACCGGTCCGGCATGCTCGACGCCGAGGCGGGAGGCCTCGTGGATCGCCTCATACACCGCGTGCTGGACGGCGGGCGAGAATCGCGGCAGAGCCCGCGGCCTCCGGCGCCGGCGGGCGCGTACCTTCTCCGACCCGAAGTATGCGGCGTGGCGCAGCACGGCGTCGGCCTCGAACGCCACATCCTCGTCGAAGGTCTGCTCCCATGCGGTCCGGGCCGGTGGCGGCGGGTCGGTCATCCCCGCGCGACCTTGACGCACGGTGCGCCACACCTTGGCCCAGGGCGGCGGAATCCGTTCCCAGGCCGCGCGGACCCGCACCGCCGTGTAGCACATCACCAGGTCCGTGCCGATCTCGGCGATGCCGGCGCGGCAGGCCCGCCGGTACGCCTGGGTCAGCGCCCCATGAAACGACACGCTCGGCTGCTTGATCATTGTCACCTCCCCAATGCACTCATTGTGCCCGGGTCACGGCTGTCCACTTCACCCCGAGCACGTACCACAACTAACGCCGGTACCAGCCGGATGACTGGATGATGAGCCGACTGTAAACCCACCCGCCTAGTGTCCTGTCGTCACGTTACGACTCGACTCGACATGGGAGGGGGTGAGATCCATGGTGAAGGCCTTGAGGACTTTCGGCGACCGGCTGCTCGGCCGCGTCGTGCCGAAGACCCAGGCATCCGCCTGCCTTTGCTGGTACACGAACTGCCCGGGCGGCGGTGTCCGCGAGTGCTGCAAGATCGGCGGACATCTCTATTGCGAGCCGTGTGAGTAAAAGCAGGTGGTCGCCGGGCCGAGCGTGCAGCTGCGGCCCGGCGATTCTTGATTTTTTGGAGGTACCCCTTGATTGCCGCAATTATCGTCCTGAGTTTGCTTTGTTTGGGCCACCTGACCCTCACGCTCGGCTTGATGCGCCGGCTCAACGAGCACACCGCGGTGCTGGACCGCATCGCCGGCGAGCCGCCCGAGGTGATGCGGCCGGCCGGCGAAGTGGTCGACGACTTCGCCGCGACCGCTTTCGACGGCACGCCGGTCGCGCTCGAACTGCTCGCGGCGCCCACCATTGTCGGATTCTTCTCACCCGGCTGCGGCCCTTGCAAGGAGCGCCTGCCGGAGTTCATTGCGCGGGTCGGCCACGCACCGGCCGGGCGGGCCTTGGCCGTCGTCGTCAGTGCCAAAGGCGACACCGACAGCGAGACCGAAATGATGGTGTCCAGACTGTCCGAGGTTGCTCTGGTAGTCGTAGAACCGACAGACGGTCCCGTCGCCAAGGCGTTCGGCGTGCGCGGCTTCCCGGCCTTCGGCCTCATCGGCGACGGCGGCCGCATCGAAGCCGGCGGCACCGATCTCGCGTCCATCCCCGTCCTCGTTTCGGCCTGACCGATGCGTACTTCTTGGCGGACAGCGGTTGCGGCGGGCGCACTGGCTTGGCGCGCCTCCCGATGGGGCGTGCTCGCGCTGACCGCGCTGAACATTGTCACGGCGGCGGCGCCGGTCGCGGCCGCCTGGCTGACCAAACTTGTGATCGACGGGCTGGTCAGCGGCGAAGCCGATTCCGCCCACTTGGCCGGGTACGCCGCCGGGCTGGGTGCGGCCGGCCTGCTGATCGCGGTCTGCCCGCACCTGGCTAGGTATGCGCGCGCCGAGATGGCCCGGCTCATCGGGGTACACAGCCGCGACACTCTGTTCACCGCCATGGATCGTTTCGTCGGGCTGGCCCCGTTCGAGGATCCCGCTTTCATCGACCGGCTGCGGCTGGCGCAGCGCGCCGGTGTGGCCAGCCCGGGCGGGGTGCTCGACGGAGTGCTCGGACTGGCCGGGTGTGCGTTGGCGCTCACCGGTTTCCTGGGTTCGCTTGTCGTGCTCAGCCCGGTGATGGCCGGCATCGTTGTGCTTACGGCCGCGCCCGCGCTGCTGGCCCAGCTCGCCGTCGCTCGTCATCGTGCCTCCACCTTCTGGAACATCGGTCCGGTCGAGCGGCGGGAGTTCTTCTACCTTTCCCTACTGTCCACTGTGGAGGCTGCCAAGGAGATCCGGTTGTTCGGCACGGGCTTTGTGCTGCGCCAGCGGATGCTCGCCGAGCGCCGGACCGCCGATGCCGCCCTGCGCCGGGTCGACCAACGCGAGCTGCGTACCCAAACGTTGCTCGCCTGGCTCGGTGCCGCGGTAGCCGGCGTCGGTCTGCTCTGGGCGGTCGGCGCCGCCCGCTCCGGCCGGCTCACCATCGGCGACGTGTCGATATTCGTGGGATCCGTCGCCGGAGTGCAGGCCGCGCTCAACGGGATCGTCGCCCAGCTGGCCGCGACCCACCAGCACCTGCTGTTGTTCCAGCACCACCGCGACGTCACGTCGGGCGAGCCGGACCTGCCCGTCGCGCAACCGGCGGTGACGGCCGGCCCGCTGCGCCGCGGCATCGAGCTGCGCGACGTGTGGTTCCGCTACTCCCCGGACCACCCGTGGGCGCTACGCGCGGTCAGCCTGACGATCCCGTGCGGTGAGTCTGTTGCACTCGTCGGGCGTAACGGCGCCGGGAAGTCCACGTTGGTCAAGCTGTTGTGCCGCTTCTACGATCCCACGCGGGGCACGATCCTTTGGGACGGCGTGGATTTGCGGGACATGGACCCGCTGGCGCTGCGCCGCCGCATCGGCGCCGTGTTCCAGGACTTCGCCTGCTACGAACTGTCCGCTTCGGACAATGTCGGGCTGGGCGACGCGTCCGCATTGGACGATCGCGCCCGGATCGAGGCCGCGGCTAAGCTGGCCGGCGCCCACGAAACACTGGCCGGTCTGCCGCACGGCTATGACACTCAGCTTACCCGCCTTTTCCTGAGCGAGAGCGAACGTGAGGGCGAAGGACCGACCGCCGGGGTGATCCTGTCGGGCGGTCAGTGGCAGCGGGTGGCGCTCGCCCGGGCCGTCGTACGCGCCGACGCCGACCTGATCATCTGCGACGAGCCAAACTCGGGCCTGGACGCCGAGGCGGAGGCGGAGGTGCATGAGATGCTGCGCGGCCACCGGACCGGACGGACCAGTATCCTTGTCTCGCACCGGCTTTCCGCGCTACGCGACGCCGACCGGATCATTGTGCTCGACGGCGGGACGGTGGCCGAACAGGGTACCCACCCCGAGCTCATCCGCGCGGCGGGCGCCTACGCCAGGCTCTTCGACCGGCAGGCCGAAGGATACCGGGAGCCGGTGGCATGACCCTCATAGCGGGTGGGCTCTTGCTCGCGCTGGCCGGTTCGGTGTCGTGGATTCTCACCAACCTGCGCATCGCCGTCGTGACCGGCCACAGTATGTACCCGACACTGCGCGACCACGACCGTGTCCTGGTGCGCCGCACCCGTCGCCCGCGCCGAGGCGACATCGTGCTTGCCGCCATGCCGACCCGTACCGGCTGGATTGTCAAACGCGTCGCGGCGCTGCCGGGCGATCCCGCCCCGGCCGAACTGGGCGAACTGGCCGGCCGGCGGGTGCCGGCCGGCATGCTGGTGCTGCTCGGCGACAACCCGCTAGCCAGCGCCGACTCGCGCGATTTCGGTTACGTACCGGCCGAGCGGCTCTTCGGCACACTCCTGCGCAAGCTCTGATTCGCATTACCGCCGCGCGTTGCTATGCACGCGCCGGAGTTGGCAGCGCCGTCGCCGGCGTGCGGGATCTGATCATCTGGCGAACACGTTTTCCGTTTGTCAGATGATCAGGCACGCTCGTTGGCTGCATGGGCGGCGGTGCCGCGCGTTGCTATGCACGCGCCGGAATAATAGTCAGCTCGTCGAAGCCGGTCACCGGGTCGCGTTCGCGGCTGAACCGCCAACCCGGGTCGGCGCCCAGCACCAGCTCCACGGTCCCGTGCTCAGCCACCACACAACCGGCCATAAGGTGACCGCCGATGAGCGTCCCCTTAGGATCGGCCACCGCGAGATGGACATGCACGCCCGTGGGCGAAAGCGTCCCCGCCGCGGAGATGATCTCGTACTCCCCCTCGGCCACAAGGATTTCGCCTAGCCGCAACGTGATCCGGCTCAGACTGCCGACACAGGTCATGACCCACCCGGAGGTGAGCCCCTCCCGGATGGCCAGCCGTTGCAGGGACTGCTTGAGATCCTCGCCGGGGCCGAGGCGCACAGGTATCACATCCATGCCCGGCAGGCTAGCCGCCGCCGGTCATCGTCCAATCATCGCCGGCTCATCGGCGCTGAGCAGGGACGACACCTTGGCCCGGACGCGGGCGGCATCGGCGTGCCCGAGCTGTTCCAGCACGGCCACCGCACGTTGCCAGGCCCGGGCGGCCGAGACCGGATCGCCGGCGGCGACCCAGGCGTCGCCGAGGTGATCGGAGACGTCCGCCTCGTGGAACCAGTCGCCGACGGCGCGGAACAGGTCGAGCGCGTGCTCATAGCAGGTGATCGCGGCGGTCTGGTCGCCTAGCTGGTGATGCGCGTAGCCGAGGCTGTCCCACGTGTTGGCCTCGACTCGTCGATCCCCGAGGTCCTGCAGTATCGCCAGGGCCTCACCGCAATCGGCCAGCGCCAGCCGGTGGTTGCCAAGCAGGGTGTGGTACCAACCCACGCCGTTGAGCGCCTTGGCCAGGCCGGCCCGGTCACCCACGACCCGGAACAGCTCCAGCCCTTTTGCGGTGTGCGCCAACGCTTCGGCATACCGCCCCCGCAGTTCGGCGACCCGTCCCAGGCTGTGCCAAGTCCGAGCCTGGCCCAGCCGGTCGCCCAGCTTGCCGAACAACTCCAGCGCCCCCCGGTACTGCACGTCCGCGTCGTCGTAGTGACCCAACCACAATTGGGCCCGCCCAAGCCCGCGATGGGTGTGCGCCAAGGCTCTTTGGTCACCGAGCCGCTCGGCGGCGTAGTGCGCGGCCAGGTGTGTGGCGGCCCAGTCGTGCCAATGCCCGCGGCGCTCGAAGTACTCGGTCAGCGTGATGGCCAGGCGCCAGGCATGTCCTTCAAACCCGCCATCGGCGGCCAGCTCGACCATCTCGACGAGGATGGGGTGCTCGCCGACCAGCCAGGCCAGCGCCGCTTCGTGGCCATCGGGCGATTCCGGTCGCACGCCGTTGGCCGGTGGATCCAGGACGAGCCCGTCACGGTACAGGTCAAGGGCTCCGGCGGCGGTGTAGGCGCTGTGCAGATAGTGGTCGACCAGACGCCGCAGTGCCCCCTTGCGGAACTCCGGCGGATCCGACTGGTGCGCCAACTCCGCCGCGTATGCCCGCAGCAGGTCGTGACAGGCGTACCTGCCCGCGCCCCGCTCGGTGAGCAGGTGGGCCGCGGTGAGATCCGCGACGAGCCGTCGCGTGCGGCCCGGCGACTGCCCGGCCAGGCTGGCCATCGCGGCCAGCCCCACATCCGGACCTGGATGCAGGCCCAGCAACCGGAACAGCCGGGCCGTTTCGGTGCCGAGGGTTCGGTACGACCACGAGAAGACGGCCCGCAGATCGGTGGCCGGGTCACCGGCGTGGAACGAGTTCAGCGCGTGGTGCGAAGCCCTTAGCTCCCTGGCCACCTCGGCCAGCGCAACGTTGCGCCGGTTGGCGGCCCGGGCCGCCACGATGGCCAGCGCCAGCGGTAACCGCGCGGACAGATCGATGATCTCGCGTACCGCGTCCGGCTCGGCCGCGACCCGATGCCGGCCCAACCGTAGGCGCAGCAGGTGCTTCGCCTCGCCGCGGCTGAGCACGTCGAGGCTCACCGACCGCGCCCCCTCCACCGCCATGAGGCTGGTCAGCTGGTCCCGGCTGGTCACCAGCACCAGGCAGCTGGGCGCCCCGGGCAGCAGCGGCCGCACCTGTTCCGGCCCGACCGCGTTGTCCAGGACGACCAGCGTCCGCGTGCCGGCCAACCGGCTGCGGTACAGGTCCACCCGGCCGGCGGGCGTGGCCGGGATCCGTTCCGGCGGCACGCCCAGCGCGTCGAGAAATCCGCGAACCACCTCGTCCGGGTCCAGCGGCGCGTGGGATGGGTCGTAGCCGCGCAGGTTCACATATAGCTGACCGTCCGGGAACGTGGCGGCGACCCGGTGCGCCCACGACACGGCCAGCGAGGTCTTGCCGACACCGGCGGTGCCGCTGATGACGGTGATCGACGAGTCGGGTCCGGACGGTTCGTGCTCGGCCAGCGCGTCGTCCAGTTCGGCGAGATGGTCGTCACGGCCGACGAACCCGGCGACAGCCGGCGGTAGCAGCGCCGGCCGCGCCGCCTCGGGCACGGCAATGGCCACGCTGGCCTGATCATCGTCGGAAAGTTCTGGCGGCACACCGGTTTCCGGAAGGTCGAGACTGGGATCGCCGCGCAGGATCGCAATCTCCAGGCGCTGGAGCTCCGGCCCGGGATCCAGGCCGAGCTCGTCGGCGAGCACCTGCCGAGCCTGCTGGTAGACGCCGAGAGCATCTGCCGCGCGGCCATCGCGATACAGCGCCAGCATCAGCAGCTCCACCGGACGCCCTCGCCTCGGGTATGCCGCCACCAACGCCGTCAGCTCGGCCAGGGCATCGCGATGCCCGCCCAGCCGCAGGCGCACGGCGAGCCGGTCCTCGACGGCGGCCAACCGCGCCTCCTCCAGCCCGCGGCAGAGCCGGTCGCTCAGCTCGGGCGGGGCGCTGCCCGACAGGGCCGGTCCCGCCCACAGCGCCAAAGCATTGTCCAGCAGGCACATCCGCGCCCGGTCGTCGCCGGCGGTGCGGGCCTGTTCGACCAGCGACAAGAATCGATGTACGTCGATCAACAAGGGATCGGCGCGCAGCATGTAACCGCCGCCGTGGCCGACCAGCTCCAACCGCGAGGCCAGCACCGCACGCAGCCGCGAAGCGCACACCTGCACGGCATGCACGGCTGTGCGGGGCGGCGACTCGGGCCACATCAGCTCCACCAGCCGGTCGATCGGGACCACCTGGTTGGCCTCCAAGGCAAGCACGGCCAGCATCAGCCTTTGCTTGCGCGGTCCCAGGTTGACCGGGCGGCCATCGGCGAACGCCTCCACCGGTCCGAGCACCCGCAGGTCGACGGCGAGATCGACGGCGCCCGTCGCGGAGGGCAGGGCAACCTCAGGTTCGGGTGCCTCATGCCGGCACACCGTCGTGCTCGGCTCGAGGCCCAGCTTGTCGTGGCGGGTTCGGTGGAGGCGGCGGTGTGTGCTCAAGACGCCGGCCCGCCTGCTGCCGCCGCCGGACGGGCAGCTCCGCCGACCGTGACATCGTTGTCTTCCAGTCGTATCCGCACGCCAACCCCCAGCCCCCTGAGCGACAATGACCACACATGCTAACGGCGCGCACCACCCTTGTCCCGCCGAACGGTCGCCGACCAGACATTGACGTCTGTTGTCCGGTCTTTGTCATACAGTCAACTCACACCGTGGCGATCTCGAAATGGACCGGGCCGTCCGTCGCTTGTGGACGGTACACCGAGGACGAGGACGTCCACGTCGGTGGGTGGGCCAGCAGGCCGGACAGGGCGCCGGTCAACGGATCGCGGGTGTCCCGGCCGGAGCCCCTTGCCATCAGGACATCGTGAAACCGTTGCTGGAGCGACAGAAATCCCGGAATTTTGTCAGCCACTCGTAAGTGGCCGAGAAGTTGCGTGACGGGTCGTCGCGGTGGAACTCGAACGTGTCCGGCTCATCGATCACCGTGCCGTCCAGGGTGACCCTGTCCTGAGGGCCGAGGCCGGACAGGTAGCCGTCGAGGAACTCGGCCAGGCGCGTCGCCTGCTCGGCCGTGACCTCACCGATCCCATACTCCAGCAGCTCGAGGGTCTCGTCGGGGACGATGCCGGTGCGCCGCACCAGCTCTTCGGTGGGCCGCCAATTCCAGGCGTTGATCCAAATGCCTTCGCCCGTCGCGGGTACCAAGGAAAAAGCCACGATCCCACGATAATCTCTTCTGTGAACCTCAAGACCTGGCTTGGCTTGATCCTCATCGCGTGTTCGTACGGGCAGGTGCTCGTCCCGCGCCGGATGTTCGACGAGCCGAGCTATGTCTACTTCGGTTACGCCTTCCTTCCCGGAAACATGCTCGCGTTTTCGGCATGCGTGTTCACCCTGGGCGTCATCGTGCTCAGCGAGGGCGTGTGCCAGCGCTTCGGTGGGGTCTCGCTGTGGAGCTTCGCCAGCGAGACCCCGCAGCGCTTGCTGCGGGTGGCGCTGACGGCGGGCGGGTGCGGGCTGGCCGTGGAGCTGATCGGGCAGTGGCTGGGCAAGCTGTGGGTGTACCCCTACTGGACGGCGTGGTTCTATCTGCTCGTGGTGCTTCCCGGGTTCGCCTTCTACTGGGTGTCGATCGTGGAAAGCTATCTGGCGGTCAAGGCGGTGCTTGACGCGGTGGGCAAAGGACTTTCGCTTGAAGGGCGGGCTTTTCTGGTACCAGATAAGGTTGTTGGTTTTATCGGTTTTGGCTGTCTTGGCGGGGCCGCGTGGTTGTTCGGGCAGTGGTATGCCTGGCACGGGTGGGAGTTCGCGGTCGTCCGGCCGGTGTCGCAGGCGCCGCCGTTTTACTATGTGCTGCTTGCGTTTCTCGGCGGGTGGCTGGTGGCCGAGTGGGTGCTGGCGCGGCGGCGGTCGGCGTCGCTGGCCGTCGGTGTCCTAAGTGGATACTGGGTGCCGGCGGCGGCGGTACTAGTGAGTTCGGCGGTGTTGTCGTATGTGATGGAGACACAGAACACGATTCACCATTACTGGCGCTATGTTCATTTTCCAGGACCGGACGTGGCGCTGACCGGTGTGCGGGCGTCGGTGTTCGCTACCTGGCCGTTGCATTATGTGGTGTTTCTTATGCTGGCCAGTGTGCTCATTCCGGCGCTGGCGCCGCTGTTTTGGCAGCCGGGTGGGCGCCGGCCCAGGCGCAGATAGCCGCCAGCGGCTCTTCGAGGGTCTTGCCCAGCGCGGTCAGGGCGTATTCGACGTGCCGCGGCGGCGACTGCTTGAGCACCCGCCGCTCCACCAGCCCGTCGCGCTCCATCTCGCGCAGCGTTTCGGTCAGCACCTTCTGTGTGATCCCCGCCACCCGGCGGCGCAGCTGGGCGGGGCGCTGCGGACCGGCCAGCAGCGCATAGATGAGCAGGACTCGCCACTTGGAGGCCAGCCGCTCCAGCGCCTGCCGCGTCGTGCAGGTCTCCTCGAGCACGTCCGGAACCATCAGCGACATGAGACCCCCTTTTGTCATGGGCACTTCAAAGTGCCTTCTGTCGGGTGCGGCGTGGTGCGGGCTAGCCTCGGGCCATGTCCGATTACCCTATCCATACTTACCCGGCGGCCGAGGTGGCCGCGACCATCGACGCCGTGGCGGCGGAGCTTTCGTCATGAGGCGGGTGACGTTTGAGGCCGAGGGTATCCCGTTGGTGGGCAACCTGTTCGAGGCCGCGTCGCCGGACGTGCCGGCAGTGGTGTTGACCGGACCGTTCACCGGGGTCAAGGAGCAGGTGGTGGGCGGCTACGCGACCATGCTGCACGAGCGGGGCGTGACCACGCTCGCCTTCGACCATCGTGGGTTCGGTGAGAGCGGCGGGCGGCGTGCGCACGAGGACACCCAGGGCAAGCTCGCCGATCTGCGGGCGGCGGTGAGCTTTCTGGCGCCATACGGCGAGCGGGTCGGCGTCGTCGGGGTCTGCCTGGGCGGGGGATATGCGGTGCGGGCGGCGGCGAGCGACCCGCGGATCCGGGCGGTGGTGGGCATCGCCGGCGGGTACAACAGTCCCTTGCGTTTCAATGATTCCGGAGGGTACCGGCGGACGCTTGCCGAGTTCATCGGGCGCTATGACGAGCAGCTACCGGCGGTGGCCCCCGACGGCGGCCTGGCGGCGATGGGCGGCGACGAACCGTTCGAGTACTACGGCACTTCCCGCTCATCGGCGGAGCATTGGGAGAACAGGGTGACCTACGGGTCGCTGCACTCGCTGATGACCTTTGACGCGCTCGGGGCGGCACCGCTGCTGGGCGACACCCCGCTGCTGGTGGTGCACGGGCGCACCGACGCCTACTGCTCGCCCGAGCTGGCGTCCGCGCTCTACCAGGACGCGTCCGGGCCCAAGGAGATGGTGTGGCTCGACGCGAAGCGGCACATCGACTTCTACGACGTCGAGCCCTATGTCACGCAGGCCGCGGACGCGGCGGCGTCCTTCCTGCACCGTGTGCTTTAGCGCCTTCACGGCGCCCCGGGCGCCAGCACGTGTCGCGCATTCGGTCGGTCGACGGCAGGGGAGACGCCCCTGCCCTCGACGTTGTCAAGCGTGCTAGCGGACCGCCAGCGGCCCGGACGGGACCCGGATCGGGGCAGTGTCGGCCAGCGTGACCTCCTCCGGCGACGGACCCACGCAGAACTGGTCGTGTTCGGGCAGCGCCCCAGTGACGAGGAAGGTGGTGGCGATGGCGTCGGTGCACGGGCCGGAACGGTTGCCATAGATGCCGTGCCCGCCGGCGTCAACCGAGACGAAGGCCGCCCTGGCCCCCAAGGCGTTGCGCATGCCCACCCCGCCGATCCACGGCGTGGCCGGGTCGCGCAGGTTCTGCAGGATGAGAACATTGCGCGGGCCCCTGTCGGTCACCTTCACCGGCGACTCGACAGGTCGGTTCGGCCAGAACGCGCACGGCCAGATGTTGGCCGGCATGCCGGCCGTCACCGGGAACACCAGGCGATCCAGGCGGGTGTTGCGCGCGTACATCTGAATGTCGTGCGACCACTCGATGTCGTTGCAGGCGATCGCGTACAACACGGCGACCTGGTTGTCGATCGGGATCTCCAGGCCGGGGCCCTGCGCTCGCAGCAACGCGGCGGCGTCGGCCGGGCCGGTCGCACCGTTGAGCTGCTGCCAGATCTCCGCCAGGGTCGGGAAAAGCCGATCGTCATACAGGTACGAGCGGGTGATCTCGCGCAGGACGTTGCCGTTGATGATCAGACCGGGTACCGGGATCGGCTCGCGGTCCAGCGCCGCGCCGAGCCGGAAGTAGGTGTCCCGCACCGCTTCCGAGGTGGCGCCCAACCCGTAGACGTCGTTGCGCTTGGCCGCCCAGGCGGTGAAGTCCGGCAGGCGAAGCGTGGTGCCCAACGCGAAGCCGCGCCACACGTGGTACCAGATATTGTTGGGGTTGACCGCGCTGTCAAGGATCACCCGGTCGCTGCGCTGCGGGAACAAGCTGGTGTAGACCGCACCGAGATAGCTGCCGTAGGAGTACCCGAAATAGGACGCCTTCGGCTCGCCCAACGCTGCCCGGATGCGGTCCATGTCCCGCGCCGTGTTGGCGGTGGTGATGTACGGCAACAGCGCGCCCGTGCCCGCCTGGCATCCGGCCGCGGTCGTCCGTCCATACTGGACGTTCTGCTCGATCGAGCCGCTGGCGTCCGGGTAGGGCAGGATCAGGTCGGGAGCGGTCTCCGCCGGGATGCCGCAAGTGATCGGCGTGCTTTGCGCGACACCGCGCGGGTCGAAGCCGACCAGGTCATAGCGGGCGGTCACCTCGGCGGGCAGCGTCTGCGCCAGGAAACTGGGCATGTACAGCCCCGAGCCGCCCGGACCACCCGGGTTGAGCAACAGGATCCCGCGGCGCAGCGTCGGGTCCGTGGCCCGGATCCTGGAGACGGCGATGGTGATCTGCGGCCCCAGCGGGCGCCGGTAATCAATCGGCACGCTTAGGTTTGTGCACTCCTGCCGCGGATCGAGCACCGGCTGGCATTGGCTCCATACCGGCTCTGACGTCTGGGTTGCCGTGGCCGGTGCCGCGCCGGCCACGACAACGGCAAGCGCCGCCGCGAAACAGGACAGTTGACGGATTCGTCGCATGGACATGCCTCCCTCTTAGGTCCAGGACGGCATCCTATGTTGCGCACGCAAACAGCCATCTACATGCGTTCACAGGGTTTCACAGCTCGGTCAGGCCGAGAAGCCCACCGCATTTGCTCGGCCGGCAGCGAAGGTGAAGCGGCAGCCGCCCGCACCACCCGTCCGTCCCCATCGGATAGAAGGGCGAGCAGAGACCCGATTGGCAGATTGCGATGGGCGGCCACGCTCCAGCGCACCTCGGCCTTGGCATCCGCGGCCAGCTGCGCCGCCAGGTGGCTGGGCAGGCATAGCCCATATCCTTACCATGGCGGGGTACGCCGGCTGATCGTCGAGCTGCACGGAATGATCCGTTTCGCCCTACCCTCGCCTCGACAGCACGGTGCCGCTGCTTGTGGTCATCGGATCGGGGGAGATGTTCAACGAAGCGGGGACAGGCATCGTTTTCGTTTGTCCGGTGATATCCAGCCACCCCTACGCCACTGAGGATCACACGGCTCTCCTGCCCGTCGATGTCACGGGCGAACCGAGATTGATAGTACCGGACCGGGTTGCACTTCCTGCCGATGGCCGCGCTGCCCAAGTCTCCCGTTGCCACGGTGGACAAGACCACACTTACGTTGCTGCGTCAGGTTATTGCGAGCATCTTCGACTAGGGTGAGGCGTGCGGACTGGAGTTTTGCATCATGTCGAGGTGTGGGTGCCCGATCTTCAACGGGCCGTCGCGCAGTGGGGCTGGCTGCTGGAGTCCTTGGGCTACAGCATGTTTCAGGACTGGCCGGCCGGGCGAAGCTGGCGGTTGGGACAGACCTACCTCGTGGTCGAGCAGTCGCCGGCGCTCAGCGCGAACCAGTATGACCGGCTTCGCCCGGGCCTGAACCATCTCGCCTTCCACGTCGAAACCGCGGCTGAGGTGGAAAGGCTGACCAAGGAGGCGGTCAACCACGGCTGGGCGCTGATGTTTGCCGACAAGCATCCCCACGCGGGTGGGCCCGAGCACTACGCCGCCTACCTGGAGAACACCGACGGCTTCGAGGTCGAGCTTGTGGCTGCTGCGGCGCTCTAAAGCGTGTGTCATAGTCCGTCTCCACTGCGTCGCGCGGGGGTGCCCATTTCGCGCCGTTGAAAACTCTGCACACCTCGCGCAAGGTGTGAAGACTTGTCGCCGTCACGCAACGTGGTCTGCCCGCCCGACACGCCAGGCCGCCCGCATCTGGCCACCGCATTTTCGGGGAAAATGCTAGATCGCGGGGCCGCGAGGGGTCCGGTTTTCGGTAACCCAAGGCTGGCCGTGGTCTCGGTGGTCACGAGGCGATCCAGCCCGCGGTCAGGACCAGGCCGGTGGGGCGGTGTACGGCAAAAAAACCGAAGGGCGGCTTGACTTCCACCCGCAGGACCTGCTTGGTGTGGGGTGGCAGCCCGCCGGCCACGGCGCCCATCGCCGTGACCGCGGCGGCCTCGAAGCCGGTGGCGCTGAAGGCGGCCATGGCGTCCTGGCGCGCGGCGGAGATGGCCAGCGGCTTGGGGCTGATGCCGGGGAAGTGGCCGCGGCTGGTGTCGGTGGCGGTGGCGAGTCCAAACAGGACGGCGTTGTCGCCGTCGAGCAGATCGTGGCCGGCGTCGATGGTGAAGGGCTGGGTTATCAGGAGCAGTTCCGGCGCGGGGTCGAACGACCGGGTCTCTTCCAGGGAGATGCCTGGGCCGGTGCCGCCGCCGGTGAGCAGCTGCGAGCCAGTGATGCCCGCTTGGCCCAAGGTGCGGATGCCGTCGGCAAGGGTCGCTCCCATGAGCAGGTGGACGTCGATCGAGCCGGTGCCCTCGACGCACACCCGGGTCAACGGTCCGGACGGGGTGTCGATGACCGACACCGAGTCGAAGTCGTTGCCGTGGCGGAACAGGCCGCCGCGGAAGCCCGGCTCGAACGGGCGGCGCCACGGGGTGCGCACCGTCAGGGCGCCGGCGAGTACGAGCAGGGTTTCGTCGGTGAGGCGGATGGGCATGCGGCCGATGAGCCCGCCGGTGCGCCGGCGCGCCCATTCGTCGAGCGCCGCCTGGTCGGTCAGGGCGGCGGCGCCGGACCAGGCCGGGGTGAGCGGGAGCCCGGCTCGCACCCAAACGCCAAGCGCCGCACGCACTTGCGGGATGCCGTCGAGCGCACCGATCAGTTCGAGGGCGATCGCCCGGGGGTCGTCGACCGGGCCGACGGCGGCCAGCAGCTCGTCGCGGGCCGGGCCGGCGGCGGCGTCGGCGAGCAGGGCAAGCAGGGGCCAGACCGACGCGGCGGAGAACACCGTGCCGCGTTGCGGGTCGGCAGTGGCGGCCCAGCGCCCGGCCAGGTTGTTGACGGCCTCGACGGCGGTTGGCGGTACCGGATGAAAGATCTCCCAGAGCTGAGGCTCCTCAATCTTTTCGTAACCCACCGCGGCATAGATCCTGTTGCTCGTCGGGTTGGCCAGATCGGTGTAGAGGATGGGGATGTGCCCCCGGTTCAGGATCTCCTGCGAGATCGCGGCGACCAGCGCGCTGGCATAACCGTTGCCGCGTAACTCGGGCGGGGTGTAGACGAGGTTGATGCGCACCACGCCGTGCACGGGTTTGGTCCAGGCCGCCATCGACAGCACGGTGCCGTCGTGCTCCCACAACCACAGGCCGCCGTTGGCGATGCGAGTCTCCATTTGCGACATCGGCAGCGGCTCGTCGTCGCCGACATCGGCCTGAAAGCCTTGTACCCATTCAAAAGTCAACCGGATGTCGCGATCCTCGGCGAGGCGGGCGTGGCCCGGCACGTCCTCGGGCGGGACGACGCGGCGCAGCCGGTGCAGGCCTGAGCCGCGAGACAGGTGAATCGGGGTGTCCCCGGCCACCAGCTCGGCCAGCCGTCGTGCGTTGGGGCCGTGGAAGCGTTGCAGCCCTTGGGCCTTCGCTGCCTCCGCCAGCGCCTCGTGCGCGGCCGGCGGCATGTCGGTGACGATCATCGGCATGGGCGGGGTCTGGATCGCCAGCCCGGTGATCGCGCCCGCGTCGTCGACGACGGTCCACAGCACGATGCCCTCCTCGACCGGATGGTCACCGGAGGCGCGCGTCGCGATGAGGGTGGCGATCAGGTTGTGGTGCACGGGTTCGCACTCCATCCAGGGCATGGCTTCCCGGGCGAACTCCCCGATGTCCTCGTGTTGGATGACACGCATCGGGCGATCATCCCACAGGCAGGTGTGGCAGGATGGCCCCCATCGCCTGAGTTGACGTAATTCGGCGTCGGCGATCCACACCCTCGTGCGCTGCCGGGGTCGCGACGACGATCAGCAGCTGTCGCCACCAGCCCCATGCCCGGTGGAGGTTCACCGGCGCAACGGTAGCCGGTCTTGACAAGCATGGATCTATCAGTAAAGTTTACTAATGTTTTTCCGACGTTCCCGCACCGCCGCCGGTCTGGCCAGCGTGCTAGTCGCAGCCGGCGCCGCGGTGATCTGGACAATGACGACCCAGCCTGCCGTCGCGGCGCTGGGATCGCTCTCCAATCTCGTTCCCGTCCCCGTGTCGGTGCAGGCGAGCACGGGCGTCACCTATACGCTGCCGTCCTCGGCGAGTGTGTTCACCTCCGCCGGCGCCACCGAGGTGGGCAACTATCTGGCCGGCATCCTGCGCCGCTCCACCGGTTACACGCTGCCGGTGGCGGCCGCGCCCGGCGTCCCCACGAGCGGCATCTCGTTGCTGCTCAACGGCGCCGATCCCTCGGTGGGCGCGGAGGGTTACACCCTGGAGGTCAACGCCTCGATGGTGGTGATCCGGGCGCAGACCGCCGCCGGGCTGTTCCACGGCGCCCAGACGCTGCGCCAGATCTTTCCCCCGCAGATCGAGGCCGGAGGAGTCCAAACCGGACCGTGGCAGCTCCCCGGCGGCATGATCATGGATAGGCCGCGTTTCGCGTACCGAGGAACAATGCTCGACGTGGCAAGGCATTTCCACCCGGTGAGCACCATCAAGGAGCACATCGACCGGATCACCCTGTACAAGCTCAATTATCTGCACCTGCACCTGTCCGACCACCAGCGCTGGCGCATCGTCATCGACCAGTGGCCCAACCTGGCCACCCACGGCGGCTCGACCCAGGTCGGCGGCGGGCCGGGCGGCTTCTACACCAAGGCGCAGTTCCAGGACATCGTGGCCTACGCCGCCGCCCGCCACATCACCATCGTCCCGGAGATCGACATGCCGGGGCACACCAACGCCGCGCTGTCGTCCTATGCGGACCTTAACTGCAACGGCGTGGCGCCGCCGCTTTACACCGGCACCGATGTCGGCTTCTCCTCGCTTTGCACCACCAAGGAGATTGTGTACACCTTCGTCAACCAGGTGCTCGGTGAGCTGGCCGCGTTGACGCCCGGACCCTACCTGCACATCGGCGGCGACGAGGCCAACGTGACGCCGGCCGACCAGTACGCCAATTTCATCAACCGGGTCCAGCCGTTCGTGGTGGCGCGCAGCAAGGCCGTGATGGGCTGGCACCAGATCGGTGCCTCCGCCGTGCAGCACTCGGCCAACCGCATCGTGCAGTACTGGGGCCTCAACACCTCCGACAGCCTGGTGTCGACCGCCGTGTCCAGAGGCGCCAAGGTGGTCATGTCCCCGGCCAACAAGGCCTATCTGGACATGAAGTACAACTCCTCGACCCCGCTGGGCCTGTCGTGGGCCGGGTTCATCGAGGTGCAGACCGCCTACGAGTGGAACCCCGGCACCCTGTTGAGCGGCGTGGCCGAATCGAGCGTGCTCGGCGTCGAGGCTCCACTGTGGACGGAGACCATCGTCACCCCGGAGCACATCGAGTTCATGGCGTTCCCGCGCCTGCCCGCCATCGCCGAGCTGGGCTGGTCGCCGCAGTCCACCCACAGCTGGACCTCGTTCCGCACGAGGCTGGGCGCGCACGGCCCGCGCTGGACCATCATGGGCATCGACTTCTTCCGCTCCACCCAGATCCCTTGGGGCACCACAACATCGCCCTCGGTCTCACCCACCGCTTCGCCGGCGAGCCCGCCCCCTTCGGGCGGGATCGTCAACGGCGGCTTCGAATCCGGGTCGCTGGCCCCGTGGACCGGAGCGCAGTGCAGCATCGTGACCAGCCCGGTGCGGACCGGGACACGCGCTTTGCGCGGCACGACCAGCGGGTCGGACAACGCCCGCTGCCAGCAGGTGGTCGCGGTGCAACCCAACCGCACCTACCAACTGCGGGCGTGGGTCAACGGCTCCTACGTCTTCCTGGGCGTCACGGGTTCGGGCACCACCGACACCAGCACCTGGACCGCGGGCACGGGCGGCTCCTTCGCCCAGCTCAGCGTCGGCTTCACCACCGGGCCGAGCACCACTTCGGTGACGGTCTATCTGCATGGCTGGTACGGCCAGCCGACCTACCACGCCGACGACGCCAGTCTTACTTAACAGGTAACCCTCAGGTCGTGGCCCAGCGGTTGAGCCACTGGGCCACGATCGTGTCGACCCGGGCGGCCCGCGCGGTCTGCGGCGCCGCGTCGATACCGGGCTCCTCGGCCAGGGCGTGGCCCATGCCGGGCACGGTGATCAGCGAGTACCGCCCTGGCTCGCCCGCGCTGGAAAGCGCCTGCCACATCCGCTCGGCCGAGACGCGGAACTCGTCGTCGTCCTTGTCGCCCATCACGAGCAGCACCGGCACATCCCGCTTGGCGATCTCCTCGGCCCGGGCGACCAGGTCGAGCTGGGCGGCGAGCCGGCGGCTCTCGTCCGACCACGGGTAGCGCACGCCGAAGGTCCGCTCGCCCACGGTCACCAGCGACGCCAGCTGCACCGCCGGGCTCACCAGGGCGGCCGACGCCACCGGGATGTCGTCGCACTCGGCGACCAGGCACGAGACCACCATCGCCCCGAGCGAGCCGCCGACCATCCGCAGCGGCTGGCGCCCAGCCGGGATCTGGCGGTGCAGCTCGTCAAGGGCGTGCGGGAAGTCGGCCACGGCCCTCTCGACGATCGGGCCGTAGAAGCCGAGCACCGGGTCGCCCGCGTCCTCGGGCACGGGCAGCCGCAGGTAGACCCGCCACGCGTCGAGGTCGTTGAGCGGGAGCGCGGCGGCCATCGCCACCTCGGTGCGGGGCGCGTCGAGCATGTGCCACACCACGACGATCGGCGCGCCTTCCCACCCGGAAACCGGCGGCTTAGCGATAAATGGTACCTTTGCCGCCACACCAGAAATAGTGCTCATGTCACCTAAGCAAACACCTCAAACCCATTCGTGTCGAACAACAATGCCGATCCACTGGTAAACCGATGGTTGTCCGGGCAGGGTAGATCTCATGGACCTGGACCTGGCCCAGGTGAGGGCGTTCGTGGCCGCCGCCGAGGACCTGCACTTCGGCCGGGCCGCGAGTCGCCTTTTCCTGACGCCGCAAGCGGTCTCCAAGCGCATCCGGCGGTTGGAGGCGGCGCTGGGCGAGGAGTTGTTCCGCCGCGACCACCAGGCCGTCACCCTCACCTCCGCCGGGGAGCGCTTCCTGCCGCACGCCCGCGCGCTGCTCGCCCTGGCCGATACGGCCGCCCACGCCACCCGCGCCGCCCAAGCCGCCCCGCCGCTGCGCATCGATGTGTGGGGTCCGATCCACGCGCCGCTGCGGGTCATGCGCCAGCTCGCCGCCGAACCGGACTTCGTCTTCGAGCTGAGCATGCGCCGCGACCTGGGCAGCGCGCTGGAGGCCATCGAGCACGGCGAGCTGGATGTCGCGTTTGGACGGCCGCACGACCTGGACCGGCCCTGGCCCGCCGGCGTTTCCCGCCAGCTGCTGTTCCTCGAGCCGGTGGCGGCGGCGGTCGCGGCCGGTCACCCGCTGGCCGCCGAGCCGGTGCTGACCGCGGCTTCGCTGAAGGCGACCGGGTTGTGGTTGCCGTTCACCGGCGCCCCGGCCGAGCTTTTTAAAAGCTTTTCAACATTTTTGGAGGTACCTGTTGAGCAGTCCCCGGCCAACCTCGGCGTGGAGCAGACGCTGGACAGCCTGCGGGCCAACCCGCACCGGGTGACGCCCGTGGGCGCGCAGTGGGTCCCGCCCGGCGCCGATGACATCGTGGTCATCCCGTTCGCGCCCACGCCCCACCTACCTTGGTCGGTGATTTGGCGGGAGGACAACGGGCACCCGATGCTGGCCCCGCTGCTGGAGCTGTTGCTCAAGACGAGCATCACGGGTGACTGGCTGCGTTTCGAACCGCCCCGCGACTGGCTGCCCGAGCCCGACCTCGAGGACTACAGGCTGACCCAGCAATAGAGCCGCTCGCCGCCGGCCAGAGCCCGGCGGGCAAGGGCGGCAAGGCTTTCCAGCGTCTCGGCCAGCCACTGCGGCTCGGCCCCACCCGTGTGTCCACTGTGGAGCGTCAGGGGCGAGTCACCGCCGGTCTGCGCCATAAGCCCGGCCACCGACCCGGTGTCGGCCGCGCGGAAGTGATCGCAGAACACGCCCACGGGACGGTAGGGTAACCGGGTGCTTAGAGGGTTCAAAGACTTCATCATGCGCGGGAATGTGGTCGACCTGGCCGTCGGTGTGGTCATCGGCGCGGCTTTCGCCACCCTGATCACGTCGTTCACGGATTCCTTCCTCAAGCCGCTCCTCGCCGCGGTCGGGCCCACGGACGGGCGTATCGGCATGACTGTCGCACTGCCCGGCCCGGCCAACAACGCCCTGGACTTCGGCGGGTTCATCAGTGCGGTCATCGGTTTCCTCATGACCGCGGCGGTCGTCTATTTCCTTGTCGTGCTGCCGATGAACAGCCTGGCGGAGCGGCGCAAGAAGGGCGAGGAGCCCGAGCCGCAGGCCCCCAGCGAGGAGGTCAAGCTGCTGATGGAGATCCGCGACGCGCTCGTGGCCCAGAATCTTTCCCATCCCCTTGCCCTTCGGGCCCACCCCCCGACTGAGGGCGCGCCGAGCGCCGCCCCCGCCCCGCGAAGCTCGGAAGAGCCTGAGAAGAGCGGTAGCTCCCGATAGGGTGAGGTGGTGACTGACTCCGAGATCAGTGAGTTTTTCGCCCGATATGCCCGGGCCGTGGGCAGCAACGACCTCCCCGCGATTGCCGCTTGCTACGCGACCCCGTCACTCGTGGTCAGCGATTCGGTCACTATCGATGTCCCCAACCGCGTGGCCGTGGAGTCGGCCTTCACCGGAGCCTTCGAGGCCTACGAGGCCCGCGGCGTCGTAGGCGCCCAGGCATTCGTCGATCAGGTGGATCAGCTGACCGAACGGCTGGCTTTGGTCGCCGTAACGTGGGAGTACAAGGACGTCCAAGGCGGGACACAACCCGGAGAAAGCTACCGGTATCTGGTCAGAATGGGAGATCAACCGGGTATATGTGTCGTGATTCCCACTGAGTAGGGGTCCCACTTTCGGGTGTGGATCAGGGACGATATCGCCATGCGAATGCGTCCCCTCTTCGCCATGCTGGCGTGCCTGCCGCTAACCCTGACCCTCGGGGTGGCCGGATGCTCCGGCTCGGGCACGCCGATTATGGAGCACCCGGTGGCTTTGCCCTCGTCACTGGCGCCGGCCCCGCCCCTGGCGACGGTCGCGTTGACCCCGGCGAAGGCATCGACCGAGGTGCCGGTCAGCGCGGAGATCGGGGTCACCGTCACCAACGGCACGGTCAAGACCGTTGAGCTCACCGACGCGGCCGGGACCGCGCTGACGGGGCAGTTCCGTCCGGAGGGCACTTCCTGGGTACCAAGTAATGCCCTTAAATATGACACCGCTTACACAGCGACCGTGACGGCGGACGGCTCCGACGGCAAGACCGCCACCGAGACCACCACCTTCCAGACCATGAAGAAGCCGTCCAAGCGGCTGGGCACCGGGCTTTACGTCTCGTCGAGCCAGACCTACGGCGTGGCGATGCCGGTCGTCGTCGAGTTCACCAGCAACGTGCCGCAGTCGGCCCGGGCCACCATCCAATCCCGACTGTTCATCAAGACCACCCCGGAGCAGGTCGGCGCGTGGAGCTGGATCTCGCCCAAGCAGGTGATGTACCGGGGCAAGGACTACTGGAAGACCGGCACGACCATCGAGGTGCGCGCGGCGCTGGAGGGCCTGCCGATCGGCGACGGGCGTTACGGTGACGCGGACCGCAAGTCCACCATGCGCATCGCCAAGGACGCGATCGAGCTGATCACCGACGACACGACGCACATCATGACGGTGAAGAAGAACGGCGAGGTCATCAAGACTATCCCGGTGAGCCTGGGCAAGGACTCCACCCCCTCCTCCTCCGGCACCATGGTCATCATGCAGAAGTACACCCACACGGTCTTCGACACCACCACCGATCCCGACGCGACCGACCAGTACCGGGTCGAGGTCGACTACGCGCAGCGGCTGACCTGGGGTGGCGAGTTCATCCACTCGGCGCCGTGGTCGGTCAAGGACCAGGGCGTGCGCAACGTGTCGCACGGCTGCACCAACGTCTCGCCGGCCAACGCCAAGTGGCTGTTCGATCTGACCAGGATCGGCGACCCGTACACCGTGAAGGGGACATCGCGGAAACTGGCTGCCGGCAACGGCTTCACCGCCTGGCGGGTGGGCTGGGAAGAGTACCTCAAGGGCAGCGCGCTTCCCGTACACTGATCCGTGGGTTGACCCCCGGGGGCGGTTGGGCCTAGCCTGACGAAGCGAATAGGTAAGTTTCCTAATCGTTTTGTTTGGAGAGTCCATGCGTGCTCTTCTACGTCTCCTTCTAATGCCTGTAGTCGTCTTCTCCGTCGCCGCCGCGGCACCGTCGGCATCGGCTTCGGGGCCGGCTTCCGCAGGCGGGTCGAAGGGGTCAACGCTTAGGCAGGTCGGGTACTTCACCCAGTGGGGCATCTACGGCCGCCAGTTCTATGTCAAGAACCTCGACACCAGCGGTGCGGCGGCACGCCTGTCGCACGTCAACTACGCGTTCGCCAACGTGAACGCGGAGGGACGCTGCTTCGAGGTGAACGCGGCGGGCGTCGGTGACGCGTGGGCGGACTACCAGTGGCCGGTGCCGGCCGAGCTGTCGGTCGACGGCGTCGGTGACGCGTGGGGCGAACCGCTCAACGGCAACTTCGGGCAGCTGCTGAAACTCAAGCAGAAGTACCCGAAACTCAAGGTGTTGCTGTCGATCGGTGGGTGGACCTGGTCCACGTACTTCTCCAACGCGGCGCTGCCGGAGAACAGGGCGGCCTTCGTCGCCTCGTGCCTCGACATCTTCATCAAGGGCAACCTGCCCATACTCGATGGGGGTAGCGGTGGCCCGGGGTCGGCGGCCGGCGTGTTCGACGGCATCGACCTGGACTGGGAATGGCCGAACTGGCCGGGTGAGGAAGGCAACGTCATCCGCCCGGAGGACAAGGCCAACTTCACCGGTCTGGTCAACGAGTTCCGGTCACAATTGGACAATCTCGGCAAGGCTACCAAGAAGCACTACGAGCTGACGGCGTTCCTGCCGGCCAACCCGGGTGCGATCGACGCCGGGTTCGAGGTGTCCAACGTGTTCCGTGCCTTGGACTTCGCGACCGTGCAAGGCTACGACTACCACGGCACGTGGGAGTCCACCACCAACCAGCAGTCGGCGCTGCGCTCACCCGACTTCAGCCTGACCCAGGTGGTCTCGGACTGGATGTCGCGCGGGGCGCCGGCCCGCAAAGTCGTCATCGGTATCCCGTACTACGGCCACGGCTGGACCGGGGTCACCGGCGGCGGCAACGGCTACCAGCAACCCGCGGCGGGAGCCGCCTCGGGCAAGTGGGAAGCGGGATTCGAGGACTTCAAGGAGCTTCGGGCCAACCAGAGCAAGTACACCCTCTACCGTTCGGTGAGGGATGGGCATGCCTGGCTGTTCGACGGCACGACCTTCTGGAACTACGACGACCCGGCGGTCGTCTTCCACAAGGCCCTGTGGGCCCGGTCCCGTGGACTCGGCGGCACCATGGTGTGGTCGCTTGACGGCGACACCGACGATGCCTTGCTGACCCGCACCATCCACTTCGGACTGGGACGCTAAGTCCTCCTCAGCTGCCTGCCGGCCGCGTGTTGCCGGCAGGCAGCGCCTCCGCAACTGGTGCGCTCTGGCCCGCCGGCCCCTGGAATGCCGGAAGGTGACCCCTCTTCTACGCGCGGTGGTGATCTCCCCGCCGTCAAATCAGGCAGCCGCCCTCTCCAATTGAGCCTATGTATATTGGGCCAGTGTCGTGCTGAGACCATGGTTGGAGTGTGGCAGTGACTGAGATCGGACTTGCGGATGCCATCCGCGCCTTGCGTGCCGAAATAGTGGAGTCGATGAAGGACGCCGAAAAGCAGCCAGTCCGGCTTCGCCTCGGCACAGTAGATATGGAGTTCGAGGTTGCGGTCGAGGAAGGCGTCGAGGGCGATGCCGGCATCAAGTTCTGGGTCGTCAACGCGGGGATGAAAGCATCCGATTCCACGACCAGGACACACACTGTCAGAGTGCAGCTGCACCCGGCCCTGGCAGACGGCGGCGAGGTTTGGACCGGAGATCAAGCGGCGGGGATCTCGTACTGATCGGGTGACTGAATGTCTATACGAGGACCGGATCGGGCCCGCGTCGCCGAAGTCATCGGCAGCGGCGGCACATACGGAAGTGGGTATCGGATCAGCACCCATCTGGTGCTGGCGGCTGCCCACCTATTCCCGCCGGAAACCTTCGGCCATCGAGTTCGCTTTGCCAGTGGACAGTTCTTGCCCGCCCGGTTGGTATGGCGCGGTGGCAAGGAACTCGATGTCGCAATTCTTCGACTAGATCTATCCTCCGAAGGCGAGGTGGCACCGGTCGTCTTTGGGCAGTTGCGCGATGGCCTCGAACGACCAGGCTTCGAGGTCGTGGGCTTTCCGGCCTTCTCAGCCAGAGACGGTGGCATCCGCGATGCCAAGCACGTAAGCGGTACGATTCAACCTCTCTCCTACGATAAATCGGGCCTCCTCGATCTAAATATCACCACTGCCGCGCCACGGGACGCCGAGGACAACCCGTGGAGAGGTTTCTCCGGTGCAGCGGTCTTCAGCGAGGACGGCCACCTTATCGGTGTGGTGTCACGACGGTTGCCGAGGGCGGGCACCAGCAGCGCCGACGCCTCCAACATCGTCTTGGCATTTGACCAGCCCGGGTTTCGAGAGGCGCTCGCAGCAGACGGTTTGTGGGCCGTGCCCGTGCAGGTCTCCGGAGCGTCGGCCGGGCTCCGGTTGGCCCCGGTGCTTGAGCATAGTCAAGCCCTGGCAAGCCTGGTTGGCATGAGGCGCAATCTGACCGATGAAAGACTGCCGTTCGTAAGCCCGGGCCAGGATCACGCCTCCAACCCGGCCAACCTGCTGCGCAGGCTTCAAGATCGAGCCAACGATAGAGGTGCAGTGCTTGTCGGCCCGGCGGGTAGTGGCAAGAGCCGCACTTGTTTCGAAGTGGCCAAGCTGGCCGAACTAGCCGGTTGGCGGGCATTGCATGTGGTGCCAGGCGAACCGCTGGCGACAAATGACCACATTGCCGAAGCCGTTTTCGGAGGCTCCAAGCCAGCGGTCTTGATAATCGATTACCTAAATGAGTGCCGCGGTATAGATCTTCTCGACCTCCGCCAGCGGCTGCTGCCAGAGGCGAAGAATAGAGGTATTCCGGTTGGAGTGTTGGCGTCAGCCCGCCCCGGTTGGCTCTTGACGGCCGAGGGTGAACATGTGCGCTGGACCTTCGACGACGTCGAGCTGCGTGTGGATGGCGAACATACCACCGCGGTCCGTAAGAACATTCTCGCTGCGGAGGCGCCAAAGGCGCTCGCCGAACTCGGGGACGACAGACTGGCGGCGTTATGCGGCGCACGTCCCATCATCGCGATGTTGATCGCGAGGGAGATCGAGCACCGCGTGCTTGCCGGCAGCCTGTCCAAAGACGTCCTCGGGTTACGCACAGGCGACCTGCTTGGCTGGTTGGAGCGACGACTTGAGGAGGACGATCTACACACCCGGCGCCCGCGGTCGGCATTGGACATTGTCGAACCAGGTCCACTTGTCAAGGCCAGCGCCGCACTTACCGCGGCATGTCCGCAAGAGCGATCTGCCCTTGAGGCAACGGCCGCATACGTCTTGGAGCGACACGGACTCGATGGGTGGCGGGCGGCGCAGCTGGTCGATGTCCTGCTCAAGATGGGTTGGCTCGAGGCAGAAGGCAAGAGCCTCGCGGTGGTACACGATCTCGTGACGGATCAGCTTTTGGAACAAACCCTTCTACAGGCTCCGAGCGCCCGCGTAAATCCATCAGCAGCCGAGACCATCCTCACACCCTGCCTACACGACGCCAGGACGCTCGGCAGGTTCGCGGTCAACCTTGGCCGGCTGTTGCGTGACCTTGATCTCGACAACCGGGCCAACAGCCTGAACGCGTTCTGCGACAACTGGATGCGACGCCATGATCGCGATGTGGGCCGCGTCCTTGAGAATGATCCAGATCCCGGCGGCTATGCCCTGGGCTCAGTTCTTGACGGCCCGCCGTGGGCGGCCACTGCGATCGACTGCTGGTCGACCCTAGTGGGACCATGGTTGTCTGAGCACGGCCCGACTCGTCATGCCCGGCACGTGTTCTATAAAGGCCTTCGAATCGTTCCTCACGGTGCGGCAAGCGACCTGATCGACGGAGCACTGGATTGGCTGCGCAAACACAGCCTGCTTGCCGAAGCCGGGTTCGTGGTGGGCGCGCTTTTGGGTCGGGCTGACCTCGGCGACCGGGCGCCCGCTGTGGTCGCCGACGCTGTGCGATGGCTGGAAAGACCCAGTCTCCCGTCCACCGCCCGCTTCGTTATCAAGGCCCTGTTGGAGCGGTCGGATCTTGGTGGTGAGGCGAGTGTTGTCATCGGGCTTGCGGTGCGGTGGTTGGGTCAGTATTGGGATACGTCCAGCGCTGGCTTCGTTTTTGGTCCGCTGTTGGAGCGGTCGGATCTTGATGGCGAGGCGAGTGTTGTCATCGGGCTTGCGGTGCGGTGGTTGGGTCAGTATTGGGATACGTCCAGCGCTGACTTCGTTTTTGGTCCGCTGTTGGAGCGGTCGGATCTTGATGGCGAGGCGAGTGTTGTCATCGCCCATGCGGTGAACTGGTTGGAGCGGTATGGGGATGGCGCTGAAGCTGATTTCGTTATCAAGGCTCTGCTGGCACGCACCGATCTTGGCGGTAAGGCAGCCATCGTCTTCACCCATGCGGTGAACTGGTTAGAGCGGTATAGAGATGGCGCTGAAGCTGATTTCGTTATCAAGGCTCTGCTGGAACGTACCGATCTTGGCGGTAAGGCAGCCATCATCATCGCCTTCGCGGTGGATTGGGTCACGCAGCACATCGGCAATCCGGGCGTCAGTTTCGTGCTGCATAGGCTCTTCGAGCGACCCGAGTTCGTTGAAGTACCTGACGAGCTGCTACGGGCGGTCGATAGATGGGCTGATTGCGACGCGGATGACAACATAGTCTATGTAACAAAACCACTGTTCAAGAAAGACATTATCAGCCCGAGTATCTGCGCCGCCGTGTTGCGGTGGATCCAGCGTCGTCCTTCCGATCCGGACTCCGCATGGCGCCTTTCCGCTCTGCTGCATCTCGTGGAAGGTCGGCGGGAGTACGAGGGACTCTGGGCTCAGTTTTTGGATCGGGTCGAGCAGCTGCTGGACAATGCCAGGCAAACTTCAGAACTCGACGACTCAAACCAGCTAGATCTTATGATGATGAATCTAGCGAGCTGTTTTCGGCTCGGCTACTGGGGCACGAGAGCGGATGACTTGATCCAGCGTTGGTGCTTCCTCGACGTTTCCATGTCCACCGCCCGCAGTGTTCGAGAGGACAGTAGTTTCGTCGGGCGCGTTGTGGGTCTCATCGAAGCCGGTCGCATTCCCAAGCATGAGATCCCTCAGATACTAGCGAAGCTTCGGACCTGGGTAGGCAATTGGGACCGGAATCGGCAGCGGGGGTCAAAGCAGGGGCCGGCGAGTTTGTTGATAATCGAGAACGCGGAACGGCGCTATATCAGCTGAGACCCATCGAGGCTTCGAGCGGCGGTTCAGCCCCGAGTCATTTGTCGCCAGTTTTCCCAGCTCTTTTTCGTCTCGCACGCCGCCTGGGACGCGGGGCCAGGCCATCGGACGAGGATCGACGTATGTTCCAAGCGGTCAGGGCAATGAGGCTCCGGCAAAGCTACCCTTCCGTGAACGTGCGGGTCCCGAAGAGGCCGAAGCGGTCCGGGCCGAACACCCCGGCCTCGCGTAGCAAGGTGAGAGCCCGTGCGGGTCGGCTATATAGGGACTATCTTGAATTCCCTCCACGGCTTCGCCAGTGGCGTGTAGTAGCCCTCCCTCAGCTCGAGGCCGACCCCGAGCGTGGCCAGAAACTCCAGGAAGCCATTGGCGTCGCTCGTGTTACGCAAGTGCGGCGCGATGTCCGCCGGCGGTATGTCCAGCAGCTGGAACGCTTCCGCGCGGCCGGCGCAGTCGCGACCCGGAAACCATTGGTGTTCTTCAGGTTTCTGGACGAAGTGGTCGACCTCGACACCCTGATGGAAGAGTTCGTAGCCCCAGTAGCGCCCGTCGTAGACGAACACGAGCAGGCCGGTGCAGTTGAGTAGGCGGGAGATGCGAAGCTGGGCCTCGCGCCGCAGCTTCCACTCCCAGCCGCCACTCCAGTTCAGCAGCGTCCACCCGTTGCGCTCGTGGTGGAGCACATACCCGTTGAATTCCCTTGGTCCCTCGACGATCCGGTGGCCGCGCTTCTCCCAGAACGCGTGCAGCAAGCCGTAGACGGCTTTCGGGTCCGCATGATGAAAGATGTTGTACCGCAGCGCCAGGCCCATTGGCGGCCCTACCCCCCGCCGATTCGGCTTCGGTCAGGTGCCGCGATCGCGACCGCCTCATTAAAAACGCGCGTCAGCTCCCGCAGCATCGCGACCAGATCGCCGGTCTTCATCTCGATCTCGGCCGGGTCCGGGACCCAGCTCATGCGCGACTCGCAGCGGATCCGGCAGGCATCGCCGGACGGGCGGAACTTCAGGGTCCGCTCGATACCCGGCGGGTAAAAGTCCAGCTCGGTATCTTCCCCTTCGGCCAGCGCCTTGATCACCTCCGGCAGCTGCTCCATGACCGCCGACAGATCATAGGAGACGTCGACGGGCCAGCTCGCCAGGCCGAACCCCGCAACATGAAACCGGGCGTCGGTCGTGCCGAGCAGCTCGCAGAGGTAGATCACCTCCGTGATGTAGTCGGCCTCTTCCATCTCGTCCGCTTCTGTCTCGTCCGGATCGAACTCGGCGGCGGGACGCGTGGGCAGGTCCAGCCTCATCTCAAACATGCTTGTAATCCTCATGTTGTGTAATCGCCAGCCACAGCGTACGCATCCGGTCGCAACCGACATTACGTGGTCCCGCAGAGAGGCGGAGGCTGCTACTGATGCGCCGAAGCCCACAGCCTGCAAGGCCAAGCGACGTCGGAACGCGCGCTGTCGGGCTCTGGCGATGAACCACGGCTCTGCGTGTCATTGGCAATGTACCGTCACGCCACGGCAAGGTGACTCGACCCTGGTACCACCCAAGATAATCAATATTCCGTGAGGTAGACATCATGACGAGTCGGGATGTGCCGGGCGAGGGTCTGCAGACCCGGTGGGACGACGAACCGATACTGCGGGTCACGAACCGTCGTGACGGACCCGCGGAGGTGGAGCTGTCGTTTTTCACCGAGCCCTTTCAGGATGGCTTTATCGGCCGGCGCACCCGACTCACTTTCATCGATGTCTGGGAGTACCGATGGGTGGAGTGGAGGGTCGGTTACAATGTTGCCGACAACGACGGGGCCTTGCGCCTCATCGAGATCCGACCCTCCCGCACCGTGGCCATGATGGCGGACAGCGCCATCGCCTACGACGAGCCCGGCCGTATACTCGACGGGCTTACCGCCGATGACGTCCGCCATTTCCGCATCAGCTTCGACGAGCATGGAACATACGACTTCCTATGCGGGGGGTTGCGAATCGAGCATGAACCGAGACGGCCGGCCTCCTGACAGCGACGCCGCCCCCTTACCCGCCTTTGTACCTACCTTCACGGCAGTATGGCTCGTTCTGCGGTCAGGCGGCTGGTACCGGCGGGGTTAAGGTTTGGCATGCTTGCTCTTCGATCTCTCCCGAGTGGGTACGTCCTGAGCGGCACCCTGCGGCTGCGCGGTAACCGCAAGCTGTGGCTCATGCTGACCCTGCTGTCCGTGCCGTGGACGGTGGTGTCATTCGTCAGCATCGGTTGGCTGGCCTCCGTTGTCCGCCCCGAGGGTTGGACATTTGACGGCCGCGAGTCGTCGGTCCCGGCTGTCCTGGGCACTATCGTGGGCGGGTTGTTGGCGACAGGTGTGATCACCATCGTCCTGCATGAGGCGGTGCACGGGATTCTGCTGTGGATGTTTACCCGGGAGCGTCCCACCTTCGGGTTCATGGGTTGGTACGCCTACGCCGACGCGCCCGGCTGGTACTTCCAGCGCTGGCCGATGGCCGTCGTGCTCGTGGCGCCGCTGATCGTGCTGCCGGCCATCGGGTTGCCGCTGATCGCGTTCGCGCCGCCCGCGGTCTCGATTTTCGTCCTGTTTGGACTGATCATCAATTCGATCGCAGCCATCGCCGACCTCTACTCGATCGTGGTCGTCCTACGGATCCGTGGCCCGGTCTACTTCGGCGACACGCCAGGGGGCAAGCCCGGCGAGTCGGGCAGCTGGTACTTGCCTGGCAAGTGAACATCTGACCTCGAGAGGACACCATCGGTGTGGACGGCGTACGATGCCCCGATGGATCCGAACGACGCAGGTTACAACGCGGGCCGGCTCATCGGTGTCATCTGCTGCATCGTGTTCGTGCTGGCCGTCGTCGGCGGCGTCATCTGGGCGATCGTTTACTTCTCGCGCAAGAGCTCTACGCCGCAGCCGCCGCAATACCAGCCGCCGTATCAGCCGCCCGGACAACCGCCCCAGCAGTTGCCGTATCCACCGGCGCCACCTGGGCCTCCACCAAGCCCGCCACAACCGCCATCAGCGCCGCCCCAACCGCCATCAGCGCCGCCCCAACCGCCATCAGCGCCGCCCCAACCGCCATCAGCGCCGCCACAACCGCCATCA